>Ga0213876_10000606_pt1 | contig 26558 bp, 28 predicted proteins | sample BarmaccomBMRX_R9_FD_160113 | JGI IMG/M metagenome (GOLD analysis project Ga0213876, IMG submission 160113) | Root-associated microbial communities from Barbacenia macrantha in rupestrian grasslands, the National Park of Serra do Cipo, Brazil - RX_R9 | ecosystem: Host-associated > Plants > Roots... | reverse complement strand
CGGATCGACCCCTTTGAACCAAACGCTGGCGCTCGAGCCGCTTTGCCGCTTTGATTTGGGGAAAAGTGTCGCCAGCATGACAAGTCCGAACGTCTGGGGTTAGCGGTTTGCAGCCTCCCTTTGTCGGCGGTGGGCCGAGGAACATCTTGCCGTCCTTCGAACCGGGCGCACGGCAGGGTAGGGGAGCGTCGCAGGGCTTCGCTTGAGACCCCATGCCGTCCCAGGCCGCCAGTGTACGTCAGGGACGCCATCATCCAATCCTTAGGGTGAGTGGTTTTGCCCTCCTGACTTCGCCCCTTTTCTTGAGCATCTTGAAGGACCCGCTGGATGGCCAAAGCTTAGCTAAACTCCCCCCCTGGCAAAAGCCTACGGCGGTGAGCATTTCCCTCCGGCGGCACGCCTTAGGTTGGATCAGCCGCAGAGAGGCAAACCGTTCGGATCTGCCCCTGGGTTGCTTCTCAAGGCTTAGAAGTGCCCCTGTACCAACTGAGTGGATCGACCGATGGTAGCCGAAACGCTGAACGCGTCGCCTGTCGTTGGATGGGGCGTGCCGTTCCCACGGTATTGAGACTGGAACCGCAAGGTCGTTCCGGGGCTGAGAACGGCACCCGGCGCTGACTGGTAACGGAACGTCACCGTGGAAGCATTCTCGGTACAGCTACACGTGAAATTAAGCGCGTTGACGTACTGGCCGGAAAAAGTAACCCCCGGCGTTTTCTGGATTACCACCGTGACCATCAGAGCCGTTATGGGTTGAGGGCAGACGACGGCGACATCTTCTTCGCCCCACCATGGACCGCTGTTGCTCGTCACGGAGTTGGAAACCGCCACGGACGCGTGGGGAGTTGGCGTTGGGGTCGGTGTAGGTCTTGGAGCCGGCGTCGGAGTGGGCGTCGACTTTGGAGCCGGGGTTGGGGTAGGCGTCGGTTTCGGAGTAGGTGTGGGCGTCGGCACCGGTGTGGGCTTAGGGGTCGGCGTCGGCACCGGGGTTGGGGTCGGGGTCGGAGTAGGCGCAGCGGCAGGTGAAGGGCTGCTTCCGATCCGCGGCGCCAGCAAGGGCTGCAGCACCGCCTGTTTGTCTTGGTTGACGCTCTGCCAGTCGTCTTGGAGGATGCCGCCCGTGTCGCCTGAATCCGGGTTCCAGCACCAAAACGCAAAGCTCAGCGCGTTGGCCCGAATGTAGTTCGCCAGCGCCTTAAACCATTGTTGGTCCAAAGCCGTTTGACCCTTGGTGCCCAATTCGCCAATCCAGATCGGGGCGAGGTTGTTTTTGGCCAGGTAACCCCAGTGGGCATCCCAGACGGCAGGCAGGTTGTACGGAAAGGTAGGATCGTAGAACCACGGTTGGCCATAGACGGAAGGACAATAATCGTGAGGCGAGTAAACCACCTGGTTCAGAACGACCAGCTGGGCTGGGTATTGGCCGGCGGCGGCCAGGTTGCCGCCCCACCAGTAGTAATCATTGCCGACGCGCTCGATGCCCTCAACGATAATCAGCAGGTGCGGGTTGACCGCCAGGATCGCGTTGCCGGCCCGCTGGGCCGCCAGGCGCCAGTCGGTCGTGGGGTTGCCCGAACCCCAGTCGGCCTCGCCGTGCGGCTCGTTGTGCAGGTCGCAGCCGATAACGGTGTCATTGCCCCGGTAACGGGCCGCCAGCATCTGCCAATCGCTAATCCAACGCGCTTCGGAGTAAAGGTCAGTGTACCACAAGGGCGACTGCGAACCGGAGTCGGGCCGGTGGCGGTCCAGCACGATTTTGAGGCCGCGGCGGCTGGCGCCGGCCACCAGCTTGTCCAATATCTGTAGGGCGCTGAGGCCTTGCAGGTCGGGGTTCAAGCGGAAATCGATGCCGTTGGGCGTGCTGCCCGCATCGAACATCTGGTTACAGTAGGGCAGCCGGAGCGTGTTGTAGCCCAGGGCCTGAATCTGATCGAGCATCGAATCCAGGGGCCGATGGCCGAGGCCGTGCGGGCAGTAGGTCGAAGTCTCGAACCCAAACCAGTTGAGGCCGGTCAGCCGGACTGGCCGGTCTTGGGCATCGACGATTTTAGCGCCGCTGGTGTGGAGGTAATTTTGGGCCAGGGCAAGGTTTGCGCTGGCCAGTAGGCCGAGCAGGAGCCCGACGAACCGGCGAAGGCCAATCGCTAAAACAACTTCTTTCATTGGTGGCGGATGTTGTCTCAGCCTTATCGGATCTTGAGCGGAGGGCACCGCGTGCGCCAGTTACAGTTGTTATACTCGTCATACAATGAGGCCAAAGCTGTGAGATCTAAACTCGCGGCGAGGAAAGGCGATGCCCGTCGTCGCCGATGGCCAAGAAGGGGCCGCGGCGATAAGGTGCCCCTTCGAGGCAAGACTTAAATCCGTGCCGCAAGCGATCCCCTTTTAGGTAAAGGCTTCCCCCCTTCGGCTTTCTTCCAGGGCAAAGATCCCCCGCCTGGGGTTAATAAAGGGTGTTCCCCGGCATTGGCGGAACGTTGCAAGTAAGCGAGACGACCTGAGCTGCGTTCCCCATGGCTGGAAAACGCGATGGGTGGTTAGAGCAACGCCTTAGTTACCTCGCCGGCGAGTAGGCCCGATCGAAGGGCAGCCCATCCCTGAGGCGCTTTTTGCGCGGGGCTACGGCCGCTTACCGCCGGTTTCAGGCCACCGGTGACCCGGCGCACCGCTTTCACTGCTGGGCAACGCTTCAAGCCGTGAGCGCGGGGTTAAACCGGCTCGAGTGCGGGGGAGATCGCCCTGAAGTCCCTGGACCCGCACCGGACGGCTCGGACCCTGGACAGGCATTGGCGGCAGGCTCGCCGGATCAGGTCCTTTGAACCGAACGCTTGGGCTGCACCCTTTGCCGGGTGACTTCAAGCCACTTGGTTTTGGGGAAAAGGTGCCGCCACGGGGGCGAGTTCGAACGTCTGGGGTTAGGTGTTTCGCCTCCCTTTGGCGGCGGTGGGCCAGGGCACGTCTTTTCGTCCTTCGGACCGGGCGCACGGCAGGGTAGGGGAGCGGCGGCAGCGATCTTTTGCGCTCGGGAATCGCTACGCCGTCCCAAAGCGCAAAAACGGCGTCCCGCCGACTCCGCCACCTCAGCGCTTACTTCTCGTCTTTGGCCGGGTGATCGCCCTCTTTGATCGCCTCGGCTTCGCTCAGGTATTTGCCGTGCGTGGTGTGGCCGTACCACTTCGAGCCTTCCTTGTGGTAGGCGTGGGTGTCGGTGTTGACCCACACCTGGCCGCTAGCCCCGGCCGGCGTCCCCCGGGCCGGGTTGGTGGTCTTGGGGGTGGTGCCGGGGCTGGCCGCCGCCGAGGCGCTGGCGACGGGCGTGGGATTGGCCGCGGAGGTCGAACTGGGCGCGGGCGTCATGCGTTTGTGCGGCGTCGCCTCCTGGGCGGAGGCGAGGGGCAGCGCCGCGGAGGCGCCCAGGGCCATGAGGGGGATGAGTGCGCGCATAGGAGGGTTTTAATCGGTCCGGCCCGGTTCGGCCAGCCGGAATTGGGGCGCCTGCCTGCAAAGGTCAAGCCTGCTAACACGGGCAGGACATCCGATGCGGACTTTAGTAGACGTTGGTTGATTGCCAACCCAGCGACTAAAACGCTCAGCGGGGGGTGATTTCCGGCACCCCTTCACAAGCGCTTCGTCATGAAGTAATGCTGGTAGCCTGCCGGATGGTTCTCCAGCACCCCAAAGACCCGGTACCCAAGTTTTTCGTAGAAGGGTCGCGCTTCAAAACTGAAGGTGTCCAGGAATGCATCGGTGCAGCCACGCTCCAGCGCATAACGTTCCGCACGCTTCATCAATTCCTTACCAAAGCCCTGCCCTCGGGCGGGTGCGGCCACCGCAAGCGTCCTAACGTGGAGCCAAGCCGCCCAGATATCCCCGAGCAGGCCGCCCAATACCTCGCTTTAGCGCCATTGGGAAAAACGGGTGACCCACGGGAACTTGGAGGCCGCGGCTTGGTTTTCGGCCACCAACGCCGAAATCCGTCGGCGAAAATCCGCGAGCAGCCGGTCGTCCTTCTTGGCGGCCTGGGCAATCAAATTGGTGATCATGAATTCCAAGAACAGGTCGGAGAGTTTTTCCAGGAAAGGCACCTCCGGGGCGTTTTGTTGCCGCAAAACGTCCAGGTGGCGGTTCAGTTCGGCCCACAGGTTGCTCAAGGCCGCTTGCCGCGAGATCTCGGCGGCGTCCTGGCTCGTTCGCCACAGTTGGATGGAGTAGAAGGTGTAGATGATCGTCGAGAGGGAGACGGCCGTCGTAAGGATCAGGGAGAGGTGGGCATTCATGGGCGCCTTTCAATATCGCAGGGTAAATGCGGTAAGGGGGGTCTCTTGAAAAACCGATTTTGGGGCGCGTCCGCCGAAGGCCAAACGGAAAAACCGCCGGTTGACCCCGGCGATGGCGCCTCACGCCAAGCGCGGGCTTCGCCAAGCTCACCGCTGGCCGTCCTCAGCTGGGGGTGAACCCCAAATCAACCAGCCCACCAAACGCCAAGCTGCGGCCCGGCTCCAGCGCGTGCACGAAGCAGCGGCCCAGCGCCTGCAGCAACTTGGCGGTCGATTCGCCATAAAACGCAAACGGCGTCACCCAGAGGCAAGGAAAACCAGCCCGATAATCCAGCGGGGCGGCGGGCGCCGGCGCGCACTGCCAATGCAGCGGCTGGGGCTCAGCCCGCCATGGCTTGGTCCAGGCCCCGCAGGATCAGCCTCGCCAAGGTGTCCGCCGTCCGCCCGTGCCGCATCGCGCACCGGTTTAGCAACCCCTGAGCCGCAAGGACAAGCGAACTTGAAGGAAGCGCGCGCCGGGGCTGCCGCTCGATGCCGTTGGTTTTTTGCGGTTGGCCGAAGGGAGCGAGGCTTTGCGAGCGAACAAAGGGGAAACGCAAAAAGTTGGTTACCGTTTTACCGTTGCCCGGCCCGAGGCTTCGCGGCAAGGGAGCCGAGGAATAAATGGCGAGGCGGCTTTATGCCGCAGGCGCGCCTTGCGCGAAAACCGAAGGCAGGGACCCCCACCTCAAAGAACCGGAGGAATGCCTCATCATTCCTGGCCGAAGGGGGAGGATGCGCCCACGCCGGCCACGTACGTCAGGACGCAATCGCTTTATCCGCCGGCCCGGAGCTCCGTAGGGGCGGCGCACTTTGGGTTTTGGGGTTATTGACCCCTTGCTCCCGCGAGTCGGCGCGGGATCGAACAACCCGGGGCTCTAGCGGACGCTCCAGCCAACCGCCGAGAAGGGGCCGTTTTCCGATCGCCCGTCGGAGGCGGTTGTCAATAATCCCCCCCTTACTGGAGACACCGGCAACCGAAAGGGCCGGTCAACAGGTTATGATTGTACCTACATCCACCGCGCCAGATCTCGACTCTACCCGCCGCCTTTATGGAGAGGGGTAACTTTCCAGGGCTGCCGGTCGAGGCCTTCGCCCCGGTGCAGCCCGTAGATGCCAGTCACGCCCTGCATGTGTGGCCCGGGGGCTTCTAACACCTTTGGGGTATTCCGCGCCGGGACCGAGGTAACTAAAAAGGTGGGGAAACCAAAGCGCTCAACGCGCTCTACCGAGGGCAACGAGCAGCAAGACCCCCGTCGATTCATGAAGCTTACATGGTTGATACCCACCGCCTGGTTGGCCATCGCCGCCACCGCGGTCGCCCAAGTCAGGCCTGAGTTTACCAAGGACGCGCCCGGCACGAAAGACCCTCCGAGGCTGAAGCGCATCGAGGGCTCGATCATCCTGCGCTCGGTGGTACGAAAGTTTGATTCGTATCAGATGCCCTTGGAACGGATCGTTTACGACGAGAATACAAAACAGTTTAACCCGTGGAAGCGCCTCACCGTCGAAGGGACCCACACGATCTTGTTCTATCGAGAGCCCAAGGACGCCTCAACCCTGGAGTGCATCCGCACCTACCAGGGAGAGCTCAAAGAGCAGGGTTTCGAGGCGCTCTACGAGGGGTGGAGCGGCGGGGCGCCCCTCGGAGCCAATAACTCCCTTGACAACGGGTTCGGCCGATTGGCCCAGCAGGTTTATCAGACCGAAACCGACTACGACCTGCAGCAATATACGCTGAAGAATGCCGAGGACTTCCGTTACATCGCGCTGAAAAAGCCGGGCGAAAACGGGGCGGGCGACGTCTACGTGACCGTATTCTGCGGCGGGGTGACGGAAGTGTGGACAAAACCGGCCATGGGCCTGGATCTGGGCACCGTGGTTGCCCGAGTCGACGTGTTGGAAACCAAAGCGTTGCAGAACCGTATGGTGCAGGTGAAGGCGGCGGACATGGAGCGCCAGATCGCAGTCAGCGGACGGGTGGCGCTCTACGGCATTTACTTTGATTTCAATCAAGCGGTGCTCAAACCCGAATCTGACGGCACCCTTCAGGAGGTGCAGAAACTGATGGCCAGCGACCCCGGCCTGAAACTGCTGGTGGTCGGGCACACCGACAATGTAGGGACTTTTGAGTTCAACCGGGACCTGTCCAGCCGCCGGGCTGGCGCCGTGGTTGACGCGTTGAGCAAACGCTTCGCCGTTTCCGCCCAACGACTCTTTCCGTTCGGGTGCAGTTTCGCCAGCCCCGCGGCCCCGAATGGCTCTGAAGAGGGTCGGGCCAAAAACCGGCGGGTTGAATTGGTACGCTGGAACTGACCCTTGCTTCAGCGCTCGAGGGAGCCGTTCGGGTTCGGAGCTTGCCGGAAGGCGAGGACGGCAAGGCTGGCCTGGCCTTCAAAGGTGCGAGGGCCTCGGGCGAACCCGGCGTGAGAGAGGTTCTTAGGTCCAAGCCACCCGGGGATTTTGCCACAGCCACCACCGGCCGTCCTCACTGTGGGCGAAGCCCAGGTCCACCAGCCAATCGAACACCAGGCCGCGGCCCGGCTCCGGCGCGTGCAGCAGGCAGCACTCAACCTCATCCACTTTGCCACTTTGAAGGCAGCGGTCCAACGCCTGCAACAACGTCGCGGTCGGTTCGCCGTAGAAGGCGAACGGCGTGACCCACAAACACGGGAAAGCGCTCACGTAGTCGACCAGCGGGCCACTGGGGGTCGGCGCGCATCGCCAATGCAGCGGTTGGGGCCGCCCGCCATGGCTTGGTCCAGCCCCCACAGGATCAGCCGCGCCAGGGTTTCCGCCGTCAGCTCGTGCCGCATCGCGCACCGGTTTAGCAATTTCTGAGGGCCAGGAACAAGGAAAGTTGGCGGGGAACCCGCACCAGCGAGTAGCTTCCAACGCCGTGAGCGTTGTGGCTTGCTTTGGCCTAGCCTGACTTCCCGGCGAAAAATCGGCTCTCCCTCGAGAAACGTGCAATTTGCACGGAAAATGTAGCAAGTACCGCCCCTTTTTCGTCGCGCTGGCACCCAAAATCGCCTTGTTTGGGATTAATAATTTCTGTAAAGTTCCCGGAATTTCGCGCAAAAGCAGCCGCGTTGTAGGGGTCATCGCAGAATCCGTTCCAAATAGTAAGCTAAGAGCTCACGCATCGCTTTAGGCCTGGATTCGCGATCAAGCGTTAGCATCCTAACCCAGTTTGGGGGCGTCCTTGACCAGCCGCAGGGTGGCGTTCAGGCCATCAGAGGGGGCGTTTGGCGCTCCGGTGTCATTCGAATGGATGGCCACGGAGCGAACGCCCCAGCCGACGTGCTGCTGGGCCACCTCGCCCCGCTCGGTTGGGGAAGACCTCAGCTTTAATGGCGAGTACGTTTAGTCGACCGAACCGCTCAAGGAGGGGTTCCGGCCGCTACGCAACCCGCGCTCAGCCTCCCTTGATGGCGCTTAGCGTACGATTTGGAACGGATTCTGCGATGACCCCCTTTGGCTGCTTGGCGGCCCTGCAGCAATTGGGCCTCGATTGCCTCATGCGGCTCCATCAGGCCCGGTCCGTCGATTGGCAGCGCGGCAAGCGCTTGGGCAAAGCCGATCGGCAACTGCAGTGGGCCAAGCCGAAGCGCTGTCCGCGCACGCTGAGCGCCGAGCAGTTTGCCGCCCTGCCTGACACGCTGACGGTGCGCCTCTTGCGCATTAAGGCCACCCTCAAAGGCTTTCGGACCCGCAACCTGGTGCTGGTGACCACCCTGCTGGATCCGGTGGCCTACCCGGCCGAGGCCCTCGCCACCCTCTACCTGCAACGCTGGGCCGTGGAGTTGCACTTCCGGGAACTCAAAACCTTGATGCGGCTGGACGTCTTACGGTGCCGCTCGCCGCAGATGATCCGTAAAGGACTGTTGATGCACTTCATTGCCTACAACCTGGTGCGCGCCGCTTGGGCGCCGGTAGGCCAGCAAGCCTCCGTCGCCATCAGCGGTCAGAACGCCCAGGGCAATCTGTACTGTGCGCTCAACCTGCGTTCGGGCCGGCGGGCAACCCTGAAGCGGCCCCACCAACGCCAAGGCAACTTTCAGGCCTTTTTGCGTCGGTTGCGTCACGGGCGCGGGGCCCATGATCCCCTTTACCTGTTAGTCGACTCCCATAGCAGCCATAAGGCTCGCGCCAGCCTGCAACTCGCTCGAGAACTCAAGGTCATTTTGTTATGGTTACCCAAGCAATGTCCGCGCCTCAACCCGGTCGAGCACCTCTGGCGCGCCCTGAAAGCCGACGTGGCGGCCAACCGTCAATTCGCCAGCATTGAAGAAACCCTCCGATACGCCGAAACCTGGACCCAGCGACTCAGCCCGCAGCAAGCGTTCCGCAAAGCGGGCCTACTCTCCCCCAAATACTGGTTACACAAACTGTACAAAAACTTTTGATACCCTACTTAGAGAAAGATACATATAGTCGATGAGGAAGACTCTTTTCTAAAATCCATATTGCTTGTAAAGTGAAAAATTCCCGATCTGATTGCCTGGAAGATTCATGCCGCTATGTGCCTTATCAGGTGGTCCAAGGTCATCTACCGGCACGCAAGGGGTATGCGGAGACAGCCGACATCTCGCCCCAGTGCTGCTCGCACCCCTAATAGGGGTAATGGAAGCTGCGATAAGACCTAACAAGAACCGGATGCCCCGGTAAGGGTGCAGCTGCAGGTGCTGTTCATCGGTGGATACCCGGGCGTAGCCGATCAGCAGGGCCGTTCTCGAAACTCAGCTTGAGCGTGACAATCCAAGAAAACGGTTTGAAGAATGGATTTCGAGAACGGCCGTCCCGAGGCGACACGGTGGGGCCTTCGGCATTCGGCTGCGGTTCTTGAAAACCTTCGTTTTTGAGAAGCGGGATTCTTCTGTAACCTTGCGTTCACCTTGCCTGTTTCAGGCCGAATTGATGACCCCTTCTCGTTCGTGTTAGGGTTCAAATGATCCCCCGTGAATCATGAAAGGCTCGTCTCTATTTTCCCTGGCGCCCCTTGAGTCGCCTTCCGGCTCTGCGGCCACAGAAACGGTGATTAAGATTCTCCACGTCAATCCGGTTCCCGACGCCCTCGAAATCTGGCAAGCAGCAGCCGTTGAGTTCGCAAAAGCCCATCCGCCGGTCAAAATCCAATTTGACTACTTAGATCACGAGCTATTCAAGGCCGAGCTGCCCACGCTGCTTCAATCGAAAGGTCGGCCCAGCGTGTTCCACAGCTGGGGCGGTGGCGTCATGTTGGAACAGATTCAGGCCGGATTCTGTCAGGACATTACCGATGCCATTGCGGAGGACTTCAACGATTCGTTCTATCCCGCTGGGATTCAGGCCTTCATGGCTGAGGGTCGATCGTACGGATTGCCGGACAGCGTTGGCCCGATCGTTTTCTGGTATAACAAGGAGCTCTGCGAGCAAGCCGGCGTTGGTCCAAGCGAGATCAAGGACTGGGAGAATTTGTTCGAGGCGGTTAAGAAGTGTAAAGCGGCAGGCATCGTTCCGATGGCCGTCGGTGGGGATGAAAAATGGCCCCTGCAGTTCTATCCCGCCCTTCTGATGATGCGCATTCTTGGGAAGGACGGGATGGCCTCGGCTTACCAAGGTGCCCACGGCGGGTTTGCCGGGCCGGAAGTCATTAAAGCCTGGAAGCTGTACAAAGCGCTTTGCGATCTGGAGCCCTTCCAAGAGGGCTTTCAGACCACGACAACCCGTGAAGCAGCGGGCTTTTTCCACGACGGCAAGGCGGCGTTTCATCTGCAGGCAGGCGTCTGGGTTCTGGGGGCGGGCCGAATGTACGCTGCCGACGAACAGGGGTTAGCTGACGCCAAGCTCGGCTGGTTTTTCTTCCCCGAGGTGCAGGGCGGCAAGGGTAAGGCAAATGACATCTTTGGCAGCGTTTACGGCTGGTTGGTTTCGAAGGACGCGCCCAAAGAGACCCTCGAGTTTATGAAAGTGTGGCTTGGGAAAGAGACCCAAACCCAACTTGCCGCGGAGGGCCTTTCTATTCCGATGGTTAAAGGGACCGCAGAGGCGATCCAGGATCCTTTCTACAAGGCCCTTGCTCAGGAAGTGAATCATTCGGGCTGGATCGGCCTCGCGATGGATCAACTGCTTGGGCGCGAGGCGGGTCGCGTCTTTAACGAGGAAGCGGCGACGGTCGCCGCTGGTGCCCAGTCTCCTGAACAGGCGGCGCAGGCGGTTGAAAACGCTTGGTCCCAAAATCGGATATAAAAGGGACCGGTGCCCGTTGCTCCCTTGGCGCAGATCAAATTGGTACGGTACACGATCGCGGACGATGATTACGTGGGGCAATGAGTTTGGCCGCTTGCAGATGTGTTTCACGGATCGAGACGCGCTGGCCGAGTTATGCCAAATGACGTGCAAAAAGTTCTGCCAAATAATGGTTCTTGGCCACTTTTGGTGAAACGGCGGTACGCATCGGCCATTCTCGGAGGTTGGAGCATCTTCCACCCTCGCGGCCGGATCACGTCAGCCCTCGGTTCATGAACGGATCACCAAAAGTGGCCAAGAACCCAAATAATTCCCAAAGTCACACCCTTACCGGGGCATCCGGTCCTTGTTAGGTCTTATCGCAGCTTCCCTCCCGTTACCCCTGGTAGAGTTTCTCAGAGCTTTTCCAGCCCGAGCTTCCGTAGATGGAGAGCGGGAGATTCCAGGGGGTCAGGCCGCTTTCTTGGCCTGCTCTTGAGGGCGGAATGCCGGGTACCAGCGCCGGAAGGTGTTCTCCCACTCCTCATCAAGCACCCGGGTTCGTATCTGGGGTCATCGCAGAATCCGTTCTGTATGCCGTTAACGGCATACAGAACGGATTCTGCAATGACCCCGATCGAAGCGCAGAGACTCGTATGCCGCTCTGGACCGAGCGCTCAATGCGGCGCTGGAACGGCGCACCAGGGAGACCCCAAGGGATCGGCAGAAAACCTTCGGCCAGCGCCGCTAGCCGTAGCGACCTTCGGCGCGAAGCAAACGCGTCAGAAGCCAAAACGGCCGCCCCCCGGAGCGGCCGTCTCTCTGGCGGCGTCGATGAGCCGCCTAGGGGTTCCGCGCATCCGCTACAACGAGACCAGATCCGGCACGTAACGCTCTGCCAAGCGCTCGGCCTTGGCCTTGGCCTCCTCGAGGCTAAACCCGTCGTACTCCCACCACAGCAGCGGCGCGCCCTGCGGAGGGTACCGCCACGCCTGGAGCAGGTAAGCCCGGTCGTGCGTGCGAAGGATCTCGAAGCTGAAAGGCCCGCAATCGGCGAAGTGGAGGTCGCCGGGCGCGGGTGCGGCCTTGATCCAGGTAAGGCGTGAGGCGGTTGGCATGGTCAGAGGTCCCCAAAGAAAAGAAAGCTTTTCTGGGCGTCGGGTTTCAGCGATTTTTGCGCGGGCGCCCCGTCGGCCTGCCGGACCGATGCCTGGCTCGCGACGGGTGGCGTCGGTGAGACCCTTCCCGCAGCCGCAGCAAATCCCGGCAAGCCGTCCCCCGCCGAAGCTCACGCCTGCTTCGGCCTGCCCACGGGGCTCGAGCCCGCGAACCTGGCCGACAGGCCAAACCCGCCGCAAAAGCGTTAACGCGCATGCCGCGATGATCACCGGAACGCGTTTTCATCGGCCAGCCGCTCGGCGCGGGCTTTGGCTTCGCGCAGGGTGAAGCCGTCCATTTCGCACGCCCGCAGGGGCCAAGCCTCCGGCCGGGTCTGCCACATCTCTGGCAGATGGCCCCCCTCAGCCGTGGCGCGGATCTCAAATACGTGGGCCCCGCACTGGGCGAAATGCACCTGGTTAGGTTCGGATGCAGCCAGTTACTTGAGGAGGTCCGCAATGGCCGACCCGACGAATTACGGATCGGACACGATCTGTCGGAGTTCGTTACCACGCATAAGCCCGTGGCCATAAGCCTGAACTTTACGGAGGAATCGCTGGCCAAACTTCAGGACCGTTCACTCAGCCGCAGACGACAAGGTGTTAACGCCCCGAACTTTTCCGAGACGGTGCGGGTCGCCATCCGCCTCGGAATGACCCTGGCGGACCAGGAAATCAAAAGGGCTTTTGACGACGGGCTAGGGGGTTTGGGAACAATGGAACGAAGCGTCCGGTTAAGCGTTGGTCATGACCGAGAGCATAAAAAAGCGGGTGGTATCCCGCCTTCCGCCCTGCCGAGAACCGGGCCCAGATGACGGCTTAAGCACCGGCTTTTTTATGCTCTCCACTTCCGGGTAGTCCAGGCGTTCGACGGTACGCCGTCGGGTGCGGGGCGGCTCCAGGCCAAGCCCGCGGCAGATTGCGCTTTTGCGGTTTGACCACGCCGTTTCGGCCCCTTGGCCCGCTTCGTGGTGTTCATAAAGCCTTTCCGGTGACCAGAAAATGCGCAGTAAAGCTAATCCACGCACTTTGATCTTGACCATTTGATTCTCTACCGGAGCAATCGAGGGGCAGTTGGGATTGCGATAGCGGTTGGATCAAAACCAACGCAAAGCTGATGCGGGCTCGGAGCTATTTAAGGGAAGGCCATCCCGAGGGGCGCCAGGCGTCCACTCCTGTTATTGTAATTCTTATTGACACCGGAATAACGCGGGGCGTCCAATGGCGTGTCGCCTTGAGACCTTCGACCGAAGGCATCCTTTCTGCCCCCGGCAACGCGCTGAATCCCACAGCAGATCCCGAGACGACCCCTCACCCTAAAACCCCTAGAACAGACGATGAAACGGCTCGCACTTCTGGCCCTCGTAGGGTCGGCCATCAGCTTGGCCTTGCCGACCTTTGCCCAACAAAAAGACACGATCACCGATCCACAAATCGTCGACCAGCTCAAAGCGATCGGCAAAAAAACTGGCGAGGCATTCGCCCAGAACGACGCCACGGCCCTGGCCGCGCTCTACACGGAGGACGCGGTGCTAGTGCCGGACACCGGACCGGTTTACGGCCGGGAGGCCATCGAGAAATTTTGGGCAGGCCTGTTCAAAAAATTTCATGTGATCAATGAGGTCGACACGTCCGATCCGTATTCGCCGCACCGGATGGGAACGACTGGAGATGAGGCCTGGAGCACCGGGCAATGGACGCTGACTTTTCAAGGCCCAAACGGCAGTCCGGTGGAACTCACGGGCCATTGGACCGAGATTTATCGTCGGGAGGGCGATACGTGGAGGAAGCGGTTGGACACCTTCAACCAAACCCCAGCACCGACTGCGACACCGTCCCCGGCGGTCACCCCAAGCAACCCCTAGCGTCCTGATCGGTGCGTTGACTCGGGGCCCAAGAGCAGAAGGGTTGAACGATGTTTGGGGTCATCTGCTATCCGAACGCCTTAACGGAGGTTTTCGGCTGGATGTGGTTAGTACGCGTGGACAGGAACAACGAGGGCCGGCTGGCGGAGGAAGAACAAGTGAGGTTCAACGCGTTGCTCGAAGGGGTGCAACGCATCCCCCTTCACAGCCCCAAACTGCTCGTGGACCAAAAGCGGCCTCGAAAATCGCGACGCCGCGCGCGCGGCGCCGGTTGAGGCGGCGCGTTGAGGGCGCCGGGCGGACGGCGGGCGTTCATCGCGCGACGAATAAAAGCTCCCTGCAAGCAAAAAGGGCCGCGCTCAGTCGAGGTTAAATCGGGTGAGCCACCCGGCATCGGATTCGATGGAAACCGCACCCATCTTGGCGGCCCATTCCAAAAAACCCGCGGGGGCGTCCTTAACGCCAAACACGTTGGCGAGTTTTATCTCCGCGATTCCTTGCCATTTGATGCCGCGCAAATCGCTGTTGCGCAGGTCCGCTTTGCCCAGACGCGCGCCGGTCAAGTCGGCCTGGCCGAGGTCTGCGCCCGCCAAATCGGCGTCTTCCAGATTGGCGTTCTCCAAGTCAGCCTTCCGTAAATCGGCCTGCCGCAAGTTCGCCGAGGTCAGGTCTGCGTACTCTAACTGCGATCCGACGAAGCGTCCCTCTCGGACATCCGCAGCGCGGAAATTCGCGCGAAGCAGCTTTGCCCCCTTTAAATCGACGCCTTGGAGAAACGCGTCGCTCACGTCCACGCCGACCAAGGGAACGTCGTCACGATGGAGTTCCTCAAGCGCATCGATGCGGCCTCCACTGCCGCCTTTTCCTTGGGCCGAGTTAATGACCTGCCAGGCTTGATAGTGTTTCTGTTTAACCCGGTCCTTGCTTTCCGCAAAATACGAGGCCGCCGCGACCAACAGGGACAAGGTTCCCAAATATTCGAGGACTTCCAGAAAGGCCCACCCGCTTAACAGGTAGGCTAACCAGCGTAAGCCCCACTCGAGTGCGACGATGGGCATTGACCACCCGTACTTTGCTTGTGCTGCCTGGCGGGACCAGGGCTCCGGCCGGGTTCGAGTTTTTAGGACCGCCATGTTCGAATCTACCGAAACCGGGTCGCGTGTATTCCCGGCGCCTTTTTCTTCCGCACGGGTCCACGAGTGAGGATTCCATTTTCAAAGGTCGGGGGCGCCTTTCCTCCTCGTGAGGTGAACTCGCAGTACACGGCGACGCTCAAGGGCGGCCAGCGATTTCCGGTCTGCTGCCCGCCTGAAGCCTTTGCCAACCCGGGCGGGGGGCGCTCGCCGCCCAGCTTGCGCGGTTGCTAACATTTTCCGCATACGTGCGTTTGCTTGGTCGAATCGGCCTCAGGCGGTCTGTCGCTGCGGGGCGGTTCTTAGCGCGTTACGGCGGGATTGCGTTTCCCCGAGTTTCAGGATTTCGCGAATTTTCCATCGAAGGACGGGCAGGCAGAGTTCCGTCCGCTCCGCGGCTGCGAGCGCAGGTGGTGCCCTGGAGGGTGTGTGAGAAGCGAGGGCCAGGGGATGAACAGACCAGGCATCTTACGCGCTGAAAATTCAACCCGATAGGAGAGGGAATAAAACGCCCACCGCAGAAGTCTAGAATGGTCGTGGGAGGCGGTCACGTCATCGCGAACCTAAGCATTGTATTCTCGATGGATACGGTATTGTTCCGAGATTGTAGCCGGCCACCTGCAACGGCGCCCCCCGGTTCACCACACCAAACTCGGCCTGGGCCCGCCCGGTGGTCCTCGCCTAAGGCGTGGCTTGGTGAACCGTTAGCTACAGGCCTGATTCACCAATTTCAATAGGTAATAGACGATACCGGTAAAACCCACTGGAGAGAATTCCCCCTTTAGCAAAGCAACCTCCCCCGTGCCATGCGACTGGAGCGTTCCGCCATGCCTGACGGCCGCGCTGCGGTTCCTGGACGGGACCAACCCGTCAGATTCCAAGATGCAAAATACAGCACCTCAACGCGCCACCTGCAGGGTGGTTGCCGGTATGGGCTTGAGCGGTCGGGCGGCCGCTAACGAAACTAACCGCGCCGTGCGCGTCGAAAAGCGAAGCCGCAGCCTGCATCGCATCGCTCGTTATCGCCTGTTTGGGCTGGCGATGGCGTTACTGCCGTTGACGCAAGTACGGGCGGATGCCCAGCAGGTGAGGCAGTTCGTTCCCCTGCAGGTCTCCACGGTCCCGGCCAACGGCGATCAAAACCCGTACGGGGTAGCGTTTGTGCCCCCGGGCTTTTCAGCCGGAGGCCCCCTGCAGCCGGGCGATGTTTTGGTTTCAAATTTCAATAACGCTGCCAACCTCCAGGGGACCGGAACCACGATCGTGAGGGTGACGCCGGCCGGCCAGGTATCGCTCTTTTTCAATGGGAATCCCAGCAACAAGCCCCCGCCGACGCTTGGCTTGACGACGGCCCTGGGGGTGTTGAAGCGTGGGTTTGTGCTGGTGGGCAGCGTACCCACGATCGACGGCACGTTCGGCACGTTACAACAAGGTTCACTGCTGGTCCTGGATCACAACGGAAACCTCCTCGCCACGTTGGCCGATGCGACGCTGCTCGACAGCCCGTGGGATTTGACCATTCAGGACGGGTTCTACTGGGCCCGGGTCTTTGTCTCGAACGTGCGTAGCGGCACGGTTACTCGCCTCGACCTGGGGGTAGATTCCAGCCGTGTCATCGTGAAGGCGCTAACCCAGATCGCGAGTGGGTACACGAGTCACTTGGATCCCGCCGCGCTGATCGTGGGACCGACCGGCCTGGCTTACGATGCGAACGCGGACGTTCTGTACGTCGCGTCGACGGCGGACAATGAAATTTTCGCGGTCCCGCACGCCGGCGCGGCAACCGGTTCGCATGGACGCGGCACGCTTATCTATCAGGACAACGCTCACCTACGGGGGCCGCTGGCGTTAGCGTTCGCGCCCAATGGCGACCTGCTCACGAGCAACGGCGACGCGCCGACGGTATCTTCCCCGATGGGTCCTTCTACCCAGCCCCTGAATAGCGAAATCGTGGAATTCACGAAGAACGGCAAATTCATTGCGCAGTTTTCGATCGATTCAGCCGCGGGGGCTGCATTCGGAATTGCAACGGCTCCCGCGGGCGACGATTCGACCCGCTTGGCAGCGGTGGACGACGCCACGAACGAGGTTACCGTGTTCAGGTTGAGTACGCCGTAGTTAGCGGTGGCGCTCATTGCTGCATGCCTTGAGCGCGTGACGGCGGGCGGTCCCGGAGCGGCTTTCCGGTCCGCGGAAGGCCGCTCGGGCGGACCCATCGCTTGGCGCCGTTTGCGGCCGTCTCGAAGCTGGCCAACTCCAGGATGAGGCGCCGTCGGAGAAAGGCCCGTCAGGGTTGATTGATTTCTCCTCACCCGTGAAACTGGCGATCCAGAGGTTGAGATCTCTGTTGCGCGCAGGGGCGAGAGACCACGTTTCAAGTTCCACTTCTTGCGCGCCGTCGGCCGTCTCGCACGCGCCCACCACCACCGCTTCAAGGTTAAATTCCCACAAAGGTACCAAAACGCTCACAGGATTTCTCACAACCCTCTATCGTTGAAGAATTTTCGGCAATCCATCAGCCCCCGAAATAGGTGCTTGTTTAGTCGGCCAATTTCGGGAGCTTGATACCGGCCGTATCCTGCAGCCGCTCCTCCGAGAAATCGTACTCTCCCAAGAGATTCAGATGCCCCCAGGCGGCCGCCGACCCATGGGCCAGCGCCTGCAGCAATTCCTCCCGTTTGCGCAGCCGCTGCACCCGCATCTGTTCCGTCATCAGATGCTGACCTACTTGACGTCCAAAGGCCTGACCGACGCACAGATTCAGCTGATTTTAGGCCACGAAAGCAAAAAGAGTCTAGAGTTCTACCAACACCTGTCACTCGAATCGGTCGATAAGGCGTACCAGGAGGCGGTCCAGAACGTGGGGATCTAAAGAGATTTCTGTGGGACTTTACGTACCTTTGTTGGGCTAACCCCTGAAGGGGCTTAGGCCTTGGAGGGACGCCTCAAATTCCAGAAGCGCCCACGCCGCGGTGCCATTTTCGTCGGTGCGCACGCTTCTAGCTTCAACTTAGACGCGACGGGCTGCGCGAGCGCGCAACTTAATCGCCTTGGGTCCGCGTGCCGGCCCCAAGGCGGATCACAAACCGGCAAAAAGCGCGCCCACGTCGATCGAGACGTCGGGGTAGGCTTGCGGCGAGAGCAGCGCTCCGCTGCCGGCGAAGGTTTCGCTCCGGTAGTCAGGCGCCAGGTGCCGCAGCACGTGGCGGCCCTGCACGTCGACGACCCAGTATTCCGGCACGCCGGCGGCTTGGTACGCTTGCAGTTTGGCTCCGGTGTCCAGGCCGAGCGCCCCGTAAGCGACTTCCACGACGAGCTTGGCTTCCGAGGCGCTCGGGTTATCCGGCCCCCGGCGGTCTGGGTCGCGCCCCAGCAGCGTCAGGTCGGGCCACAATTCCGTGACCTTCGAGAGGCGCAGCCCCATAAGCGCTAACTTGTTTCTCAATTCTAGCCTGCAGAGGTGCTTTTTCCTCGAAAGTCACATCCAAACGTTTGTTGTGGAACCGTATTTAGTGGAGATTTCCGTATAAACAGTGTTTTCTGACCGAACAAGTTAACGCTTATGAGGCGCAGCCCCCCGGGCCAAACGTGCAGGCCGGGACACTCCTGGCAAAAGAATTCCTGGTAAAGGTGGTTTCGGACGACGCGGTGTGGGGTCTCGGGCAAGGGCAGGACGAGGATCTGGCCGTCGAGCAGCTCGTGGGGGCGGTTCGGGTCCAGGTACGGATACAGCGCATGGAATTCCTGGACCGTGATTTTGTGGAATTGGACCATCTCGGGGAGGCTCATCCGGCGTTCTCGGCAATCCAGGCTTCCATCAGTGCCTGGCGGATCATCCCCCGTTTTTGGGCTTCGCGTTCGACCTTTAGCAGGATGTTCCAGGGTAGCGTCAACTGCATGGGGAGCGGCTCCTCGCCCGGCCGGAACGGCTTGGACCAGTCGATGTATTCCGAAAGGTCTGCGCCGGAATCAACCAGGACCGCGAGTTCTTCCTCGCTCATCGGTTAAACAGGTCCTCCCAGGAAAGTTTGAACCGCGGCAAGAGGCCGGTGCGAAGCGACCCGCCTTGCTTGACCACCGCCGACCGTTCGGCATCCCGTTGCAGGAGGTAGACGCGCACCTCTTGGCCTTTGGGGTCCACGATCCAAAGTTCTTGGACGCCGCTGCGGGCGTAGCCGAGGCGTTTGTCATTCAAGTCGTACGTTCGCGTGCCCGGCGAAAGCACTTCGACCGCCAGGTCGGGTGGCCCCACGGGCAAGCCCCCGAGGAGCCGGTCGAGGTGTTCGTGGGTAAAGAACATGACGTCGGGCTGGTAGCGCTCTTCGCCTTCCGGCCCCTGGATGCGGACGTCGAGCGGCCCGGTCAACACTTTCCCGAGTTCGGGGTGCGCTTTGACGTGGTTGCCCAACGCGAGGGCAATCTCGAAGACCAGGCTTTGGTGGGGGACTTCGGGCGAAGGGGCCACGATGAGGTTTCCTCGGATGTATTGGTGGGGCAGGAGGCTTTCGGGCAGCGCGTCGAATTCCTCCACCGTCATGGGTTTGATGATCAGGTCGTCCATCGCAGGAGCCGGGGGTTTGGTCGCTTAGGATTCATCGATGTGGTCGATGGCGGCAAATCCATTCAGCCATCCACGCAAACCGCCGTTCGTCCTTGTACCTTACCACAAAGCCGACGCCTTTGGGGTCGTTCCAGAGGGCTTTGGCCTGTTCGAAGTGAATGCCATGCTTTTGCGCGTTGGCTCGGCTCTTGGCGGGGTCGTACTCGAACTCCACAGGTCAAGGCACTCCCTTGGTCAGGGCCCCTCCCCTTCGACGATGACCGGCACACGCTGGTTGGCCAAGCGCTCTGCACGCGCTTTCGCTTCCGGCAAGCTGAATCCGTCCAGCTCCCAGACCAGCAGCGGCCAGTCCTCGGGCCGGGTCTGCCACATTTGCAGCAGGTATCCCATGACGGGTTCGAGTGCCTTGCTGATCTCAAAGACGTACATCACCTCTGAGAACGATTCGGACGAAATCCCCGTTAGGGTATTTCTCCACCGGGTATCTCGATACACGGATTCAAGTTAGCCCTGTCCATGAGATGCTGCGGACGCTGGTCTTCTGCTTCAATAGCCGCCGGACCGAGGTGCGGCCAATCGCCAAGCGGCGGGCGATTTCGGCTTTGCTCATCCCTTGGGCAAAGAGTTCACGTACCTGCCCTTGCTTGCGTGCCGCAGAAGGGGGACGGCCGTGGGGTTTACCCTGCTTGCGCGCCTCGGCGATGCCCGCGCGGACGCGCTCCCGCAGAATCTCGCGTTCAAACTCAGCAAAGACGGCCAGCAGGCCGGCCATCGCGCGCCCGGTCGGCGTGGTCAGGTCGAGCGCTTCGGTCAAGGACACAAACCCCACGCCCAGCTCATTCAACTCCTTGAGCGTCAAGACCAGGTCCGCGACCGAACGGCCCCAGCGGTCCAGCCTCCAGACCAGCACGGCATCGAGTTCGCGGCGCCGGGCGGCTTGCAGGAGGCGCTCGCGCTTGGGCCGCTCGAGGGCCCCAGAGCCGATGTCTTGGACCTCCACCGTGACCGTCCAGCCACGTTGGGTAACGTAAGAGCGCAGCGCCTCCACCTGCATCGAGAGCGTTTGCTGATCGTGCGTGGAAACGCGCGCATACAGGCCGGCCCGAACGGCTTTCGGCGCTTTTAGCCCCTGGCCAAAAACCCTGCCGGTTTTGCCTCCTGGAAGTAGCCGTTTTTGGCCCATTTCTGATAGGCTCGTCTGACCGACCAAAAACTATAGTTTTTAGCCACCGCAAGCCAGCCTCAACTTTCCCTGGAGCCCCCAACCGGAGCAGCCTGTGCCCAGCATCCATGAGACGGCCTACCCGCGCCTGAAACACAACCCGAGCCCGCGCGAGCTGGCCGACATCTACACCCCCACGAAGGACGAAATGGCTTTGGCCGACCGCGTGGCCCGCAGTTCGACCGCCCGGCTGGGGTTCCTGATCCTGCTGAAGACCTTCCAGCGGCTCGGCTACTTCGTCTTGGTTCGGGAGGTGCCCGTCCGCATCGTCGAACACATCGCCCACGACCAGGGGTTCCTCTACGTTCCCGCCGGGCTCAGCGACTATGACGAGTCCGGCACCCGCCGCCGGCACGTGCCGCTCATCCGCGAGCGGCAAGGCGCGAAGCCCTTCAGTCACGAAGGGCTCCAGCTGCTGGGGCGTGCCGTGCGGGAGGCGGCCCGTACCAAAGAGGATCTGGCCGACCTGATCAACGTGGGGATCGAAGAACTGGTCCACCACAGCTTCGAGTTGCCGGGGTTCACCACGCTCCTTGAGGAGGCTCAGCGCGGCCGGGCGGAGGTGAATCGCGCTTTCTACGCCCGCACGTATGACGCCCTTGGCCCGCAGGGCCGCGAGCGGCTCGAACGGCTCTGGAGCGATCCCGGCCTGGAGGCCAAAACCAAGGCCTGGAATACGCTCAAACAGGATCCGGGCAGCCCGACCCTGACGCACTTGAAACAACTGCTCGAGCATCATCAATCGCTGGTCGCCCAGCAACCGGCCGGCAGCGCGCTCGGCATGATGCGCATCCACCGCTGCGCAAAAGAAGCCCTCGCCCTGCACCGGCTCAGGCACCAGGACTGCACGGACAACCTGGTGCGAACGCTCCGGGAAGTCGTTATTGCCTACCAACTTGAAGGCGACCCGCTGCAGCGTCTCGCCGCCATCGACGGGGTCCTGGCGGGCAAAAGCACCGACGTGCTGCAGCAGTGCGAAGCCCACGAGGCGCACGGCGGCAACAACCACTTCCCGTTTCTTTGGCGCTTCTACGCCAGTCACCGCCCCACCTTGTTCCGCATCTGGCGAGCGGTTCGGCTCCGCTCGACCAGTCACGACGACTCGATGGAGAAAGCGCTTCGATTCGTCCTCGAGCACGAACCGCATCGCGCCGAATGGCTGGCGCTCCGTGAAGATGAGACCGAGGCGCTGGGGAACCTTGCGTGGGTCAGCGATGCTTGGTGGAAGCTCGTCACGGGCGAAACGAAGCGGGACCGCAAGCCGGGCCGGCTTCAGCGGCGCTATTTTGAACTCTGCGTGTTCACTCAGCTTCTCTGGGACCTCAAATCGGGGGACGCCTGCATCGAGGGGAGTGCGGAGTTTGCCGATTATCGCGAGGAACTGATCTCCTGGGAGGAGTTTGAGCGGCAGGCCGCCAGCTACGGCGAACAAGTGGGGTTGGCCACTCAAGGGGCGGCGTTTGTAACCCAGACGCGCGCCTGGCTGGAGTCGATCGCCCGCAAAACCGACGAGTCCTTCCCGGCCAACGAGGGTGTGAGAATCGAGCAGGGGGCACCCGTCCTGAGCAAGCTGCCGCGCAGGGCCGAGCCAACCGGGCTGCAATGGCTCGAAAAGGAAATCGCCGCCAAGCTTGAACCCCTCTCCATCCTCGATGCCCTGACGGACACCGAGCACCTGCTTCATTGGACCGACTTTTTCGGCCCGCTCTCCGGCCATGAGGCCAAGCTCGATCGGGCTCGGGAGCGCTACCTGATCACCACCTTTTGTTACGGCTGTAACCTGGGGCCCAGCCAGACGGCCCGGTCCCTGAAAGTCGCCGACCGGCGCCAGATCGCGTGGGTCAATCAGCGCCACATCACCGAAGAAAAGATGGATCAGGCGATTACCGCCCTCATCAATGCCTACAACCGCTTCGCGATTCCCAAATTGTGGGGCCGCGGCCAAAGCGCCTCGGCCGACGGCACCAAATGGGACCTGTATGAGCAGAACCTCTTGTCGGAGTATCACATCCGCTACGGCGGGTACGGCGGCATCGGCTATTATCACGTGGCCGACTGCTACATCGCGCTGTTTAGCCACTTCATCCCGTGCGGCGTTTGGGAGGCCGTTTACATCCTGGACGGCTTGCTCAAAAACCAAAGCGAGCTTCAGCCCGACACGCTGCACGCGGACACCCAGGGGCAGAACGCCCCGGTCTTCGCGTTGGCGCACCTGCTGGGCATTCAGTTGATGCCGCGGATCCGGAACTGGAAAGACCTCACGCTCTACCGGCCGGACCCGGCCAGCCGCTACGCGCATATCGACGAGCTGTTCACCGATACCCTCGATTGGGATCTCATCGAAACCCACCTGCCGGACATGTTGCGCATCGCGCTGTCGATCAAAGCCGGCCGCATCAGCGCGGCGACGATCCTCCGGCGGCTGGGCACCTACAGCCGTCAGAACCGGCTCTACCTGGCCTTCCGCGAACTGGGGCGGGCCATCCGGACAGGGTTTTTGCTGCGCTACCTCGCCGATCAGGAGCTGAGGGCCACGATCCAGGCGGCCACCAACAAAAGCGAGCAGTTCCACGGCTTTCTCAAATGGCGATTTTAACCGGCTGCGTCGACGGGGCGCTGCCGCCCGAGCAGATCGGCCAGGAACTGTTGCGGCTGGCCACCGAGCCAAACGGCGGGCGGCGGCCGCCATGAACCGGGGTGGGCCCCCCCTGCGCGCGGGCGCTTTCTGACCCCAGGCACCATCCCGCTAACCTTCAAAATGCTTGCCATGACTTCTGAACCGGCTCGCCCGCCTGAAGGCGCTGCCTTAAACGAGCTTGGCCCCGGGGGCTTGTGGTTAGCCACCTTAAGCCACGAACTGCGGGTGCCCCTAGAGCCGGTGTTAATGGCCGCCACCTGCTTGGGGCAGGATGCCTCGCTGCGGGCCGACGCCCGCGAGGCCTTTCAAATGATTGCGCGCCAGGTTAGCCTTCAGGCCCGCTTGCTGGGCGACCTGCTGGAGGTGGCGCGGCGGGGCCGCCCCGGGCTGGCCGTCTCGCCCGAACCGACGGACCTGCACGCGCTGGTGCGCGAGGCGGTGGAGGGCTGCCGGGCCGCGGCCCGGCAAAAGGGCCAGCGGCTCACGATGCGGTTGCGGGCCCGTGCGCCCGCGGTGGCCGGCGACCCGGTGCGGTTAGGGCAGGTGTTTGCGAACCTGCTGGGCAATGCCGTGAAGTTCACGCCCGAAGGCGGGCGCATCGCGGTGCGCTCGCGCAACGGCCCGAACGCGCTGGTGGTGGAGGTGCAAGATTCCGGCCTGGGCATTGCCCGTGAGGCGTTGGCCGAAATCTTTCGGCCCTTTGCGCAAGGTTCCCCCGAAGTGGCCCAACGGTTTGGGGGCTTGGGCTTGGGGCTGGCCATCGCCGAAAAGATCGTCTTGGGCCACGGCGGCAGCATTTCAGCCCAGAGCCCGGGGCCAGGGCAGGGCGCCACCTTCCGGGTGGTGCTGCCGGTGGCCGGCGCGGAGGTACGGCCTTAAAGGTTTGGTTAAATGATGCGGCGTGGCAGGCCGTCACCCCCGACGGGACGCCGAGCCGACGGTCACCCATTTGACTCGGGAAAGCGGGGGAGGGGGGGCCAAGGCCCAACCGCGTGCGTCCAGCCGCCCGGATAGAATGTCCCTTATTCCTGCCCATTACCCATTCCACGGGGCATCACTTAACTCCCCGGCGGTCGCAGAAAAGCCGTCTAGCAGCCCCGTGCAGAAACGAAGGGGGGTAGCCCGGCCCGTGCGTAACCCATCGCAAGCCATCTGCCTCCTGGATGATGGCGCTTCGGTGTTGAAGGCCATGCACCGCCTGCTGCGCTTTAGCCGGCCTGCCGGCGCTCGCCCGCCCCGAGCCGGTCCGGGGTTGCAACGGCCTTCCTAAAAGGTAGCTTACCAAAAGCCCTTTGGGGTCCTCCTGCCATGCGCATCGGCTACGCCCGCCTTTCTGAAGAGGCTCAGGCCCTGCCCGTGCAGCGCCAAGCCCTCCAGGCTGCCGGCTGTGCCCAGGTCTATGAAGAACGCGCCCGCGGCAAAACGACGCAGCGGCCCCAGCGGGCGGCCTGCCTCCAAGCCTTGCGGGCCGGCAATACCTTGGTCGTCTGGCGGCTGGACCGGCTGGGCCGCTCCTTAGGTGACCTCATCCAATTGAGCGCCGAGCTGCAGGCCCGGGGCATCCACCTGGAGTCGCTGAGCGAAGAACTCCACACCGGCTCCCCCGCCGGCCAGGTGCTCTGGCGCCTGTTCGGGCTGTTGGCCGACTTTGAGCGCCACTTGAGCCGCGAACGGGCCGCGGTGGGGTTGAAAGCCCTGCGGGTGTGTGGGCAGCTAGACGGGCGGCCCCGCAAACTCCGGCCCCAAGAGCTCGAAGCCGCTCGGGCGCTGCGGGCGGCGGGCCAGGTGCCAGTCAAGGCCATTGCCGCCCGCTTCGGCGTGGCGCCCTCGACCGTGTACCGTAACCTCGCTGAACCCACGGCGCCCGATGCCCCTTAGAGAAACCAACCGCTGGCCGCTTATGCCTGAGGAACCCCCCGCCCTTTTGAATCACCGCCCCCCGGCCCCGGCGGAGGCGGCCGAAACGCCGGCCGCCCTCACCCCGGCGCCCCCGGAAAGCGTCGAACCGGGCGAGCGACTCGATGAGGTCATCCCCCGGCGGGATCGGCCCGTGCAGCCGGTCATCGGCTTGGGCGGCTCAGCCGGCAGCTTCAGCGCCTTGCGCGCCTTTTTCTCGGCCCTGCCGGCCGACAGCGGCTTGGCTTTCGTGGTGGTGGTCCACCTGCCGCCCGACCGGGAGAGCCACTTGGCCGCCCTGCTGCAGGGGGCCACCCCCATGCCCGTCGTGCAGGTGCGCGAGGCGGTGCGGGTCGAACCCAACCGCGTCTACGTCATCCCGCCGGCCAAGCAGTTGTCGATGGCCGACGGCCAACTGCGTCTCTCGACCCTGGAGGCCGAGCGGGGCCGGCGGGCGGCCGTGGACCTGTTTTTCCGCACCCTGGCCGACAGCCACGGCCCGCAGGGCACGGCCATCGTCCTGTCGGGGGCCGACCATGATGGGGCCAGCGGGCTTAAACGGGTCAAGGAACGCGGCGGGTTGACCCTGGCCCAGGAGCCCAGCGAAGCCGAGCACGACGGCATGCCGCGGGCGGCCATCGCCACCGGCATGGTCGATTGGGTGCTGCCGGCGGCCGGCTGCTGAAGTACTATCGCCAGGGGGGCCGGCTGCGGCTGCCTTCGGAGGAGCCGCCGGCCCGGCGGCGCCCGCCGAGCCCGCGGATGAGGCCGAGGCGGCCTTGCGTGAGGTGCTGGCGTTTGTGCGGGCGCGCACCGGCCACGATTTCAGCGACTACAAGCGCGCGACGCTCTTGCGGCGGCTGGCCCGGCGCTTGCAGGTCAACGGGCTGGAGGACCTGCCGGCCTACCTCCCCTTCCTGCGCACCCACCCCGGGGAGGCCAGCGCGCTGTTGCAGGACTTGCTCATTTCGGTGACCAACTTCTTCCGTGACCCGGAAGCCTTCGCGGCCCTGGAAGCCGAGGTGCCCCGGCTCTTTGCCGGCAAAAAGGCCAGCGAGCAGGTGCGGGTCTGGGTGGCGGGGTGCGCCACGGGCGAAGAGGCCTATTCGATCGCCATGCTCTTGGCCGAGCAGGCGGGCCGGTTGGAGGCCCCGCCGGCCCTCCAGGTCTTTGCCACCGACCTGGACGAGGCGGCGCTGCGGGTGGCCCGCGAGGGGCTCTACCCCGAGACGATCGCCGCCGACCTGAGCGAGGAGCGGCTGCGGCGCTTTTTCACCCAAGACCACGGCCGCTACCGGGTCAACCGGGCCTTGCGCGAGACGGTGCTCTTTGCCGTGCACGACCTGCTCAAAGACGCGCCCTTTTCCCACCTGGACCTGGTGAGCTGCCGCAACTTGCTCATTTACTTGAACCGCACGGCCCAACGCCGGGCGCTGGAGCTGTTTTACTTCGCGCTGGAACCGGGCGGGCGGCTGTTTTTGGGCAGCGCCGAAACGGTGGACGAGGGGGTAGGCGGCTTGTTCCGGCCGCTGGACAGAAAACACCGCCTCTACGCGCGCG
>Ga0213876_10000605_pt1 | contig 26565 bp, 23 predicted proteins | sample BarmaccomBMRX_R9_FD_160113 | JGI IMG/M metagenome (GOLD analysis project Ga0213876, IMG submission 160113) | Root-associated microbial communities from Barbacenia macrantha in rupestrian grasslands, the National Park of Serra do Cipo, Brazil - RX_R9 | ecosystem: Host-associated > Plants > Roots... | reverse complement strand
CAAGCCTTGCGGCTTCTCGGCTTTCGGGTTCATGGCGGCGGCTCCTCATCTCACCCGCCGGCGCCCAGCGGCGCAATAGCAGCGCGTTCGCGACGACGCTCACCGACGAAAGCGCCATGGCGGCCCCGGCGAGCATCGGGCTCATATGGCCGGAGGCGGCAAGCGGCAGGCCAATGAGATTGTAGACGAAGGCCCAGAAAAGTCCTTGCCGAATCTTCGCGTAAGTGGCGCGTGCGACCAAGATGGCGTCAGGGACCAAGATCGGGTCGCCGCGCATGAGCGCGATGCCCGCCGTCTCGATCGCGACGTCGGCGCCGGAGCCCATGGCAATGCCCACATCGGCCGCCGCCAAGGCGGGGGCGTCATTGACACCGTCGCCGACCATGGCGACGTGCCTGCCCTCGCCCTCGAGACGCTCCACCTCTGCTGCCTTGTCGGCAGGTAGCATGCCCGCCAAGACGTGCTCGATGCCGAGCGCCGCGGCCGCGGCTTTCGCGGTCCGCTCGTTGTCGCCGGTCATCAAGATCGTCGCGATGCCGCTCTCTTGCAGGCGGCGCACGCAAGCGGCCGCGGAGGGCTTCACGCGATCTGCGAGCGCGATGATGCCGATGAGGCGAGGCTCGGCCGTCGACAGCCCGGCCCACATGACGGTGTGCCCCTTTGCTTCGAGCGCCGCGGCTTTGCCCTCCAACGCGGCCGTTGGCACCCCTTGCGCCTCCAGGAGCTTGCGATTGCCGACCGCGATCTCTTGCCCGCCGACGCGAGCGAGCACACCCAGCCCGGCGCGCGCGCGAAATTCTCCGAGCGGCAGTTTCTCGAGGGGCGGCTCGATTCCGTCCGCCTTGGCCAGCACGGCGCGTGCGATAGGGTGTTCGCTCCCCGCTTGCGCCGCGGCGACGAGCGCCAACAGACGCCGCTCATCGACCCCGTGCGGCACGACCTCGGTCACCTCCGGCTTTCCTTCGGTGAGCGTGCCGGTCTTGTCGAGCACGACCGTGTCAATGCCACGCGCCTGCTCCAGGGCCTGGGCATCGCGGATGAGGATTCCCGCCTTTGCCGCGACCCCGGTGCCCACCATCAGGGCGGTCGGCGTGGCGAGCCCGAGCGCGCAAGGGCAGGCGATCACCATCACCGAAACGGCAGCGATGACGCCCGAGCCGAAATCACCGGCGACCAGCCACCAGAGGAGAAAGCTCATCGAGGCGATGGCGAGCACGATCGGGACGAACACGGCGGCGATCCGATCGACGAGCCGCTGCACCGGCGCCTTCTTCACCTGCGCGGCTTCGACGAGCCTGATGATGCGCGCCAGCAGCGACTCCTCGCCCACCGCACGGGTCTCGACGCGCAAGAGACCGCTGCCGTTGATCGAGCCGCCCGTGACCTTGTCGCCCACCGCCTTCGCCACGGGAAGGCTTTCGCCGGTGAGGAGGCTTTCATCGACCTCGCTCTCGCCGAAGAGCACGTTTCCGTCGGCCGGCAAGCGCTCGCCCGGCCGCACCACGACGATGTCGCCCACCGCAAGATCGGTGATCGGCACCTCGATCTCGCCGCCGGCGCGCTCGACCCGCGCGCGTTCCGGCCGAAGCGACATCAAGGCGCGAAGCGCCGCCGTGGTCGAACGCTTCGCCCGCGCCTCGAGCCATTTGCCGAGCCTCACGAGGGCGATCACGACGGCGGCCGCCTCGAAGTAAAGATGATCACCCCTTACCGCCGTCGCGCCGGCGAACATCATATAGAGGCTATAGAAATAGGCGGCCGAGGTGCCGAGTGACACCAAAAGATCCATGTTGCCGGCGCGCGCCCGGAGTGCCTTGAACGCCGAGACATAAAAACGCCAACCGAGCACGAATTGAACGGGCGTCGCGAGCGCGAACTGAAACCAGGCGGGTAGCGGCACGCCCAGCATCGGCAGCAAAAGCGGCGCCGCGAGCGTGCAAGCCGCGATCACATGTCCGCCTTCGCGGCTGAGGCGGCTTTCCTCGGCGGTGGCGATCTGCCGCTCACGTTCGGCGTCACCCGTCAAGAGCTCGGCGCTGTAGCCGGCCTGCCGTACGGCCTCGACGAGGTCGGCCGGCCGAAGCCCCCCCGCGATCGCCTCGACCGTCGCCCTGTCGCTTGCGAGATTGACCGAGGCATTGACGACGCCCGGAACACCCGCGAGCGCCCGCTCGACACGGCCCCCGCAGGAAGCGCAGTTCATGCCGGAGATGGCGAGCTCGCGCGTCTCGTGAGCCACTTCGTAGCCGGCGCCCTCAACCGCTCGGGCGAGCATCGCGGGCTCGACACGTGACGGATCGAAATCGACATCAGCCTTTTCGCGCGCGAGGTTTACGCGTGCCACGACTCCCGGCAAGGCATCGAGCACCTTCTCGACGCGGCCCGCACAGGTGGCGCAGGTCATGCCCCCGATCGAAAGGACGACGTGCCGAGAGAGGCCGCCGGCCAATTCGAAAGGATTTACATTCTCATTCATGGCGGTGGCGCCGCTTCAGGCAGGGCGCGCGGCGAAGCCGGTACCTCGCAGTGCCGCGAGGAGCGCCTCTTCACGTGCCGTGCCCGTGACGAGTGCGCGACCGAGGGCGAGATCGATTTCGACCCCCGATACGCCCGGTACCTTGGAAAGCAGCCGCTTCACGGCCCCCGCACAGCCGCCACATGTCATGCCGGTGATCGCGAGCGCCACCGACGCGCCCACGCTTTTCGGTTTCGCCGGTTCGTTCAAGGCGGCCTCCCTGCTTCCAGTATGCTCGCGAATATAGGGTTTCCCCTTACTGGAAGGTCAAGCCGGTAATCAGCGCGGTGCCTCGCGCTTTCGGTCGTAGACCCGAGCGTCCAGAACGAAGGGTTCCGCGAGGGCGATGCGGATCATGGCGGCATCAGGATGATTGTGGTTGATGAGAATATTGGTATCTGGCGAATCGGCAACGGGAACGATCGCCGAAGGCACTCTAAGCAGTGGCGTCGAAACGGCCTCGAGCCAAGCATCGCCTTTTTCTTGTGTCAGTGTCTCGTCCTGGCGCCACTTGGCCGGAAGCTCGTCGAGCCTGATCGTTTTGGCGACATGTGAATCGGGTAGCTCGTAACCCACCATGACCAACTCGGGTACGAGGTCCGGATCTTGGATGTGGACAAGCTTCTCCAAGACGCAAAGTGAAGGCGAAGTTGCGCAGTAGGTAACGGGGTGACCGATCGTGTTCCAACGCCCGTTGAAGTGGAGCCCGTATCCCCCGTCAAACGATCGTCCGTGTCGTTTTCCCGATAGGCGCCATAGCCGCATTAGGCGGGGGCGCCCCACGCGATCTTTCCCAGGATGGTTTCGATAACCCTCGCGCCCGCTTCAGTGGCGGCCACGTCGAGCGGCGTCTCGCCACCAAGCTCAGCCAAGGGGCGGCGAAGCCAGCGATTGGCTTTCTCCTCATCCTCAAAGCTCTCTTCCGCTAGCGTTTGGATGCGCAAGAGCCGAACCACCCGATCGGATTCCTCGACCGTCAGCCTTTCGTTCTTGACGATGCGATGGCGCCGGGTTCGTTGCGGAATAACGAAGGTCCCGATCTCCTGTTCACTAATCCCCGCTCGGCGCACAGACTCAAGGGCCGCGACTGGCAAGCGTTTGCGAACTGCCATCGAAAGCTCGGCCTGGGAGCGAATGGACGTCCCCAGCACCTCTCTTCCACCGAGCTTGCGCGAAACTTTCTCGATGAGCGCGCCAGCCATCGAGCTCCTCCCTAAAGCGGCAATTTGCCCCAATATAGTGGGCATTTTGCCGCCGTGCAATGTCTCGCACTGATACTCACTCACATGCAGGCGCGCTGTTCGCCCTCTTTGGTCCCTATACAAGCTGCGAGAAGATCATGACGAGGCCGATCACCGAGACGCCCCAGATGGCCGTGCGCACCCAAGGGATGCCGGCCACATAGACGAAGGCATAGACGAGGCGCGCCCAGAAGAAGAGCTCGGCCCCGAGCGCCGTCGTCCCATTCGTCTTTTGCGCCACGACGGCCGTGAGCACGAGCGCCGCGAAGAGGACGAGGCTTTCGAGCATGTTGAAATGCGCACGCCGCGCGCGGCCCGCCCAGCCCTTGACCTCGGGAGCGGGCTCACGATTGCCGGCGAGCTCCGGCAATCCGACGTCGAGCGTCGCGCCCGAGACCGCCATCAGCATCTGCGCGAAGGTGAGAGCCACCGACCAGACGAGGAAATGCAATTCAGTGGCCATGGGCCCCTCCTTTGATGGAATGAGATGTGATTCTCGGCTCGCATTCTCCGGCAATTCATTTTGCCGGACAACCCTTCTGAGATTGGACGGAGCCGGACGCGTCGGCTCATCCTGGATTTCGTTACGTAATTAGGGTTACGTGAGAAGGGCGCTAACGTTACGGCTCGCGAGGACGAAAGATGGGCTCACCGCAACAGACCGGCGAATTCAAGCTCGGTGATTTCTCGGCCGAGAAGGGCGGCGTGATCGAGGACGCAAAGCTCGTCTGGCAAACGCATGGCGTGCTCAACGCCGCGCGCGACAACCTCATCCTTTACCCTTCGAGCTACAGCGCTCAGCATCAGGACATGTCCTGGCTCATCGGCGAGGACAAGATCCTCGATCCGAGGCGCTGGTTCATCGTCACCGTAAACATGTTCTCGAACGGGCTTTCATCGGGCGCGGCCGAGACGCCGAACTATCCCGCCCTCGTGACGCTCGCCGACAATGTGCGCGCCCAGCATCGGATCGTGACGGAGCATTTCGGTGTGAGGCGTCTCGCAGCGGTTTACGGCTTTTCGATGGGCGCCATGCAGGCCTACCATTGGGCGGCGCTCAATCCGGAGATGGTCGAGCGCGCCATCGTCATTTGCGGCAGCGCCCGCACATCGACCCACAACAAGGTCTTCCTTTCGGGCCTCTTGCGCACGCTCGAAGCCGCGCCGGAACATTTGGGCAATGGACGCTTTTCGAGCGAGCCCAAGGCCGCGCTCAAGGCCTTTAGCCACATTTATGCGGGCTGGGGCTTGAGCCAGGATTTCTATCGCGCCGACCTGCATCGCAAGGCGCTCGGCGCGCCGGACCTCGACACGTTTTTGCGCACCGATTGGGTCGAGCGCTTCTCGGCGCGACGAGCCGCCAATCTCTACGCGCAGGCGCTCGCCTGGTATCACGGCGACATCAGCGACAACGCGCTCTATGGCGGCGACCTCACGCGGGCACTTCGCGCCATCCGCGCCAAAGTACTTCTCCTTCCCGGCGAAACCGATCTTTACTTCCGCGTTGCCGACAACGCGGCGGAGCTTCCGCATCTCGCGAAAGGCGAGCTAAGGCCCATCCCCAGCATCTGGGGCCACCGCGCCGGCAACCCGAGCACGAATGCGGAGGATGCGGCGTTTCTCAAGGCGCAGACGCGGGCGTGGCTCGCGGGATGAGTGAAGGGCGAGTAAGCGGAGAGAGACAGAGTGTCACTCATCTTGGACAAGCGGCCTTCTCCCCTTGCGGGAGAAGGTGCCGGCCGCGTGAGCGGCCGGCGGATGAGGGGGCGCTCCGCGAGCTTTATTAAGCAGGCACCGGTCCCGCCGCCTCCGCTCATGCCCGCGAAAGCGGACATCCAGCTCACCTGCCAACAGTGGACAAAGCTTGGATTCCGCCGCTTCGGCGCCTCACCGCTTTGAAGAGAGACCAACCCTGTTACCGAAAAGACACGCTAAGGCTCTTTCTCCATCGGTATTAGCGTAAATCGGCATGTCCATTCGTGTCAGAATTGCGGCGGTCTCGAATCGATGTTAGTCCTCATATGCTAATTCGACCCGGGGGCTCGGCGCTGATCGCGACGATGGTGCGGCCTCGTAAGGAGACCATCCATGAAGGCCGCTATTTCGCATTCGCCTCTTTCGTTTGTAATTCCCGCGCCCTCGCGCCGCGTGAATGTCCGCTCGGACACATTTCGCGCGGCGTTCCTCGCTGCCTCGTCGGTCGTGGCGCTTGGCCTCGTGATGCCCGCGGCGCATGCTCAAAACGCGACCTGGACAGGCGCCGGCAATGACGGAGGGCAGTTCACCAATGCCGCCAACTGGAATCCGAATACTGCTGTTCCTACCGGCACCGCGATGTTTGCCACGGCGACGCCGACTACGATCACGCAAAGCGGAACGACGATCGTCGGCGCGCTGCAATTCAACGCGGGCGCTGCAGCATATACTATCAATAATAGAGCCCTTTTTGGCATCAATAACGCCGGTATCGTGAACCTCTCCTCGAATATGCAAACCATCACCAATGGTAATCAACAATTACTCTTCACGAATTCAGCTTCGGCCGGAAATAACAACCTGGTCACCATCACGAACGCGGCTGCCGGCCAAATAAATTTCAACCTTACGAGTACAGGAGGCTCCGCAAATATAAACAATGCCACTAATGGTGGAACGATAAATTTCGCTGATATGAGTAGCGCTGGCTCCGCAAATATATCCAACAGCGGTAGCCTCAATTTCACTCTCACCAGCACAGCGGGGAGCGCGTCCATAACCAATAATGGTACCGGTTTAGTGCAATTCACAGGCAACGCCGACGGGGGCACTGCGGCGTTCACGAACAACGCGAATGGGAACATCGATTTTTCGGCGAGCAAAGGAGCGAATAGTAACGGCAAGCTTTTGGTAGGCTCGATCTCGGGCGCGGGGAATGTTTTCCTCGGTGCCAACCAACTGACGATCGGCGGCAACAATCAATCGACCACGATAAGCGGCGTGATCAACGACGGCTCCGTCGGCACTCCTGGCGGTAAGACCGGCGGCTCGCTCGTGAAGACCGGGACCGGCACGCTAACGCTTTCGGGCGCGAACCTGTACACAGGCACGACAATGGTCATGGCCGGCGTGCTCAACGTGACGGGGTCGATCACCTCGGATACCACGGTCACGGGCGGCGCGCTCGCCGGCTCAGGCACGATCCAGAGCCTCACGGCGCAGAGCGGTGGAACGGTGGCACCCGGCATGGTGACGCCCTTCTCGACCTTGAACGTCACCGGTACCGCGAGTTTCGTGACCGGATCGACCTTCGTCGTCAACATCAACAGCGCCGGTCAGAACGACAAGCTCGTCGTCGGCGGCACCGCGACGATCAATGGCGGCACGGTGAGCGTGCTCGGCGGAACTGGGATCACTGCCACCTCGACCTTCACGATTCTCAGCGCGAAGAGCGTGACGGGAAGCGGCTTCGCCAACGTGACGTCGAACCTCGCCTTCCTCACGCCGACCCTTACACAGAACGCGACAAGCGTCGTGCTCAGCGTCACGCCGAAATCGCCGCCCACCCCGGTTACCCCGAAGCCCGTTACCTTCGCCTCGGTGGCGACAACGCCGAACCAGATCGCGACGGCGAATGCGGTGCAGGCGCTTGGCAAAGGCCCCGTCTTTAACGCGGTGATCGGCCAATCCGTCGCGGGCGCGCAGCAAGCCTTTACCGCCCTTTCGGGCGAGGTGCATGCGTCGACCGTGAATGCGGCCTTCACGGACGCGACCTTGCCGAACACGGCGATACTCGACCACTTGAACCAGCCGGTCGCGCCGCCCGTGCTCGGCGCCGCGATCGAGACGACCGGCGCTTACGCGGCCGATCTGCCGACCCGCAAAGGCCCGGTCGCGCCCGTTTCGGCGAGCTTCTATCAGCCCCGCATCTTCGATCTTTGGGGCCAGGGCTTCGGCGATTGGGGCCGCGTCTCGAGCGACGGCAACGCCGCCTCGCTCTCGCGCACCACAGGCGGCTTCGTCATCGGCGGCGATGTCTCGGCCACGAACTTCATGGGAGGGGATTGGCGCTTCGGCCTCGCGGGCGGCTACACCAATGATCAGATCACCGTGAATCAGCGCGGCTCCTCGTCAACCTTCGAGAGCGTCTTCGGGGGTGCCTATGCGGGAGCGAGCTTCGGCGCCTTCCAGCTTCGCGCCGGCGCGCTTTATGGCACGAACAACACCTCGACGACGCGTCAGGTCATCTTCCCCGGCTTCTTCGAGGCGCTCTCCTCGTCGAATGGCGGCTACACGGCGCAAGCTTTCGGCGAAGCGGGGTACCGCATCCAATTGGGTGGGCTCGGCTTCGGTGCCGGCTCACGCGCGTTCGTGGAGCCCTTCGCGGGTGGGGCCGCCTTCCTGATCCACCAGAACGGCTTCACGGAAGTGGGCGGCACCTCGGCGCTCACCGCCACGGCGCGCGACTTCAACATCCAGACGACGACGCTCGGCGTGCGCGGCGAGCTCGCCTTCGCCTCGATGCCGCTCACCTTGAAGACCATGGTCGGCTGGCGCCACGCCTATGGCGACGTGGTGCCCTCGGTGCTCCTCACCTTCCAGGGCGGGGCGCAGGCCTTCAGCACCTCTGGCGTGCCGATCGACCGCGACGCTTTCGTCGCCGAGGCCGGCATCGATTATTCGATCACCTCGATGCTTTCGGTGGGCGTCTCCTACTCGGGACAATACGGCCAACGCGCCACGGACAATGCCGTTAAGGGCAATGTGAACCTAAGGTTCTGATTTAAGGACCCTCATCCGTCGATCGCTCACGCGATCGACACCTTCTCCCGCGCGAAGAGCGCGGGAGAAGGGGGCGGCGGCGCTTTTCCTTCTCCCGCATCGCGGGAGAAGGTGCCGGCCGCGTCAGCGGCCGGCGGATGAGGGCGGCGGAATTTGGAACGTCCCTCACTCGGCTCGTTTCGCTTTGCTTCACGAGTCCGATCTCTCCCAGAGGGAGAGATGAGGCGCGCTACCCCGCCCGCTCACACCACTGCTACCCCACTCGCCGCCGTCGAAGCGCCGTGTGCGCGATGAAGGTCAACCCGAGCGTCGTCGCCATGAGCACGAAGGAGACGGCGGCGCCGAAAGGCCAATTGTTCGATTGGCTGAACTGGTCGTAGACAAGCGGCCCCATCATCGTGAATTTCGGCCCGCCGAGCAGCACCGGCGTCGCATAGGCGTTCATCGCGAGAATGAAGGTGAGGATCGTGCCGGCGAGCGTGCCGGGAAGCGCCAGCGGCCACACCACCCGGCGAAAGGTCTGGAAGGGCGCGGCGCCCAGGCTGAGCGCCGCCTCCTCGATCGGCCGCGCGATGCCTTCGATGACGCTCTGCAAGGTGAGCACCATGAAGGGGAGGTTGACCGTGATGATGCCGACCACCACCGCCATCTCGGTGTACATGAGGGTGAGCGGCTGATCGATGATACCCGAGCCGAGAAGCACGCTGTTGATGAAACCCTTGGCGCCGAAGAGCGTCATCCAGCCCGCCGCGCGCACCGCATTGCCGATGAAAAGCGGCAGCACGACGAGGATCACCATGAGGTTCTTCCAGCGCGACGTCATGCGCGCGAGCCAATAGGCGAGCGGGAAACCCATCACGAGGCAGATGAGCGTGGAGACGACCGAGACGCGGATCGTCCGCGCGAGGACAGTGAGGTAATAGGGGTCGGTGAAAAATTTCACGTAGTTCTCGGCCGTCAGCGCATCGACCATGTAGCTCGCCGGATCGAAGCGGTTGAGGCTGTAGCGGAAGAGGATCGCGACCGGCACGAGAAGCTGCAACAGACAAAAAAGCGTCGCCGGTCCAATGAGGGCGAGCGCCATCGAGGAGGGCCGCCGTGAACGGGGGCGGACGATGGCGACTTCCGAAGTTGCGAGGGTCATGGAGCCAGCTCTCCCGCAGGGAGAGGTCGATCCGAGCCGAATGGCGAGGAGCGGGTGAGGGAGGCGACGCTGACCTCGCAAGGCTCGCCGCGGCTTCCCTCACCCGGCTCGCTTCCCCTCGGAATAAATCCGAGGGAAGCGAGTCCGACCTCTCCCTGCGGGAGAGGTGAGAAGACGCCGGCGCTCCGCTCCACCTCTCCCGCAGGGAGAGGCCGATCCGAGCCGAATGGCGAGGAGCGGGTGAGGGAGACGACGCTGACCTCGCGAGGCTCGCCGCGGCTTCCCTCACCCGGCTCGCTCACTGCGTTCGCGAGTCCGACCTCTCCCTGCGGGAGAGGTGAGAAGACGCCGGCGCTCCGCTTCACCTCTCCCGCAGGGAGAGGTCGATCCGAGCCGAATGGCGAGGAGCGGGTGAGGGAGACGACGCTGACCTCGCAAGGCTCGCCGCGGCTTCCCTCACCCGGCTCGCTCACTGCGTTCGCGAGTCCGACCTCTCCCTGCGGGAGAGGTGAGAAGACGCCGGCGCTCCGCTTCACCTCTCCCGCAGGGAGAGGTGAAGAGATTCTCACCCCTTGAAATCCTTGTCCCACCATTCCTTCCACTTGGCGTCGTTTTGCGTGACATAAGTGTAGTCGGCGGTCATCAGGTGCTTCTGCTCCTCATCGGTGAAGCCGATGCGCTTGCGCAGATCCTCGGGGAGCGGCGCGTCGCTGACGGTCGGGTTGTAGCCCATGTCGTTGGCGAAGTTGATTTGCGCCTGCGACTGCAGAAGTGCGTCGAGATACGCATAGGCGCCCTGCTTGTTGGGCGCGTTCTTGGGAATCGAGAACAGCGACTGATAGGCGATGATGCCCTCCTTCGGCACGGCCGAGTCGACGGGCACGCCGGCCTTCTGCCACTGCACGCAGCGCGCCTTCCACATCACGCAGAGTCCGACCTCCTCGGTCTTGAGCCCTTGCGCCATGCCCTCGTTGGTCGGGTAGATCTTGACCCCCTGTTTCTTGAGGTCGGCGAGCTTGCCCTTGGCCGGCTCGAAATCGTTGAGGCTGCCGCCGCCAGCGATCGCAGCCGCCATGACCGTGTAGATATATTGGATGTCGATGACGCCGACCTTCCCGGCGTTCTTGCCGTCGAAAAGATCGTTGAGCGAAGTGGGTGCCGTCGTGATCAGCTTCGGATTGTAGACGAGGACGAGGCCCGAATAGATGTGCGGCACCGCGTAATCCGATTTGAGGACGGGCAGGATCTCGGGCGCGCGGCTCAGCTTCGAATAGTCGATCTTGTCGAGGACGCCGGCCGCCGTCATCTCGGCGACGTTCACGTCCGAAAGCGCCTGGACATCGCTCGTGCCGCGCGGCAGACGCTTCTCGGCGACCATCTTGGCACGGCGCGGCGCGTCCGATTCGGTGTCCTGCACCACCTCCCAGCCCTTTGATTCGAGGAACGGGATCTCGATGTTCTTGTGCAGGAGATTGGCGTAGTCGCCACCCCAGGTGCCGACGACGATCTTCTTGCTTTCCTCGGCAAAAGCGCCTTTCGCGCGCCAAAGCGCGGGTGTCGTTAGAGCCGCAGCGCCGGCGAGCACGGCACGGCGGGACGGGCTTGCGAAGTGGGTTTTCTTCATGATCGGACACTCCCTGCGATCGTTTTTCTTCTTTTGTGCTTCATCCTCGGTCCTCGGCAAGGACCCTCAGCTTTCCTCGGCGAAAACTCGGCCGCTCGTCGCGGGCCAGCCGACCTTCAAGGTGTCGCCCATTTTGGGCAGAACCTCGCCCGAGCGATTGGCGATCTGGACGATGATCCGATCTTGCGGCGCAAGCCTAACTCTTACGTCGAGAACGGAGCCGAGATACGAGATGTATTCGACCACACCTTCGAAGGAATTGTCGAGATGGGCGGCCTCGGGACCAACCGAAACCGCTTCGGGGCGAAGGGCGAGGGTTCCCTTGCCGCGCACTCCCGCGGTGCAAGCCATGCGAAGCCCGCCGGCGCTGATGAAGGCGCCGTCGCCCTCGCATTGGCCCGCGAGGAAATTGCTGCGCCCGACGAAGCCCGCGACGAAACGGTCCGCCGGGCGTTCGTAAAGATCTCGCTGCGTGCCGATCTGGCGCACCTCGCCTTGCGACATGACGACGAGGCGATCCGCCATGCTGAGCGCCTCGTCCTGATCGTGCGTCACCATCACTGTCGTAAGGCCTAGCTTCTGCTGCAGCTCGCGAATCTCGACACGCACCTCCTCGCGCAGCTTGGCGTCGAGATTGGACAAAGGCTCGTCGAGCAAGAGCACGTCGGGGCGAAAGGCGAGCGCGCGAGCCAACGCGACACGTTGCTGCTGGCCGCCCGAGAGCTGGCGCGGCAAGCGCTCCCCAAAACCCTCGAGTCGCACGAGACGCAGCGCCTCGGCCACGTTTTCACGCCTCTCGGCAGCCGGCAGCTTGCGCATTTCGAGGCCGAAGGCGACGTTCTCATCGACAGTGAGATGCGGGAAGAGCGCATAGCTTTGGAAGACGAGCCCGGTATTGCGCTTCCAAGGCGGCAGAGTGGTCACGTCGCGCCCGCCGAGCGTGATCTGCCCGGACGACGGCTCGACGAAGCCCGCGATCATGCGCAATGTCGTGGTCTTGCCGCACCCGGATGGGCCGAGGAGAACGAGGAACTCGCCTTGCGGAATTTCGATTGAAAGGTCCTTGACGACGAAGTTCTCGCCATACCGCTTCGAGAGGCTCGCGATCTCGACCTTCGCCATCACACCACCTGCGTGAGCTTGACGAAGCGATCGGTGACGAGCATCGCGGCCGCGATGATGGCGATCTGCACGACCGAGGCCGCAGCGATCGTCGGATCGATCTTCCATTCGAGATATTGCAGGATGGCGATCGGCAATGTCGTGCGACCCGCGCCCACGAGGAAAAGACTGAGCTCGAGATTGCTGAAGGAGATGACGAAGGCGAAGAGCGCCGCCGCGACGACGCCGGGGCGGATCACCGGCAGCGTGATGCGGCGCAGCGTGGCGAAGGGCGTGGCGCCGAGATTTTGGGCCGCCTCCTCGATCGAGCGATCGAAACCGACGAGGCTTGCCGTGACGAGGCGCACCACCCAGGGGATGACGATGAGCGCATGCGCCGCGATGAGCCCGCCGATCGTGCCGATCACCGGGGTCTCGATCCCGAAACCATAGACGAGGATCTCGGCTTCGACCTCGGCCACATAGATCGCCGTGCCGAGCACGATCGCCGGCACGACGAGGGGCAGCAGCAGGAAGGTACTCGCTGCGCCGCTCCACCAGGATGTATAACGCACGAGGCCGAGCGCCGCCGGCACGCCAAGCGCGAGCCCGATGAGCGTCGCCACGACGCCGACCTCGATGCTCGTTACGAACCCGTCGATGATCGCCTTTTGCGTCAGCATCGAGGAGAACCAATGGAACGTGTATCCCTCGGGCGGGAAGGACGGGATCTCCTGCTTGAAGAAGGCGAGCCAGGTCACGAAGACGAGCGGCACGAGGATGAAGGCGAGCGAGGAGAGCGCCGCGGCGTCGAGCGCGAGCCTTCGCCAAGAAGGCTTCCTGGAGTTGTGAAGCATCGGCGATGCCCTTCCGCGCCTCTTAGGTCAGGCGGTTTTTATGGAACCGTCCATCTTTCATGATGATCGAGAGGTGCTCGCCCTGTTTCTGGAAGAGGTTCAGGTTCTTCAGCGGATCGCCATCGACGAGAATGAGGTCGGCGTAAGCGCCGGCCTCGACCACACCGAGCTTGCCTTCCATTCGGATGATCTCGGCCGCGATGGTGGTGGCCGAGCGCACGATTTCGATCGGCGTCATCACCTCGGAGCGAAGCAGGAACTCGCGGCTTTGCTCGTTCTGGAGCTGCCCGAGAAGGTCGCTGCCGTAACCCACTTTCACGCCCGCTTTCTTGCAAATTTCGAGCGAGCGCAAGCCGGCCTCGAGCACCATGTCGTTCTTGGCGAGCATGTCGGCGCTCATGCCGAACTGCGCGGCTCGCTCCTTCATCACCACATAGGCCACGAGATTGGCGATGAGGTAGCCTTTGCTTTTGGCGAGGAGTCTCGCGGCAGGCTGGTCGATGAGGTTACCGTGCTCGATGGTGCGCACGCCTTGGCTCACCGCCCGCGTGATGGCGTCTGGCGTATACGCGTGGGCGAGCACATAGCGATTGAAAGCCTGCGCCTCCTCGACCGCGGCGGCGATCTCGCCGAGCGACAATTGCCGCGAATCGAGCGGATCGTAAGGCGACGCGACCCCTCCCGAGACCATGATCTTGATGGCGTCCGCGCCTTGGCGCAATTCCTCGCGCACGGCGGCGCGTACATTGTCGACGCCGTCGGCGATCGCCATGGTGAAGGCGAGACCGTCGCAGCACCGGCAAGCCTTGAAATAATCGGTGCGCCGGCGGCCGTCCGAATGACCACCCGTCGGTCCGATGGCGCGCCCGACGATGAAGAGCCGCGGGCCGGGCAAATGGCCCTTCTCCACCGCTTCCTTGATGCCCCAATCGGCCCCGCCTGTATCCCTCACCGAGGTAAAGCCGCGATTGAGCATGGCCAACATGAGGGGAGCGGAGCGCGCCGCAAGAAGCGAGACCGGAATGCTCTCCAGCATCCGCAAATTCACCTCGCTCAGATAGACATGGACGTGGCAATCGATGAGACCGGGCATCAAGACGCGCTTGCCGCAATCGATTTTTCGGGACGAATTGGATTTGATCGGCTTGTCGGAAACCTCTTTGATGACCCCGCCCTCGACCAGGACCTCATAGCCGCCCCGCGGCTCGTTCCAGCGCGGGTCGAGAAGGTTGAGGTTGCGGAAGAGGATCGGCTCGGGCGCAGGCATCACGGGTCTCCGGACGTTTCACTTTCCCCGCATCGTCTCTTTTTCGAGCCCGCATGGCAAGCCGAGTCGCTTTGTCCTGCGCTCGCGCTCGCAATCGAGCGGGAAGTGCCGCAGGCGGCGGCGGAAAGGGGTAGCGCCAACATCTACCGCTCATTCCCCCGAAAGCGGGAAACCAGGATTGCAGGGCTGGGCCCTAAAAGCTGGGTCCCGCTTTCGCCGGGAAGAGCGGTTGTGCCATCACCCATCCTTCAGCCCGCCGGCCGAAAGGCCGGCGACGATCTGGCGTTGCGCCACGACGGTGAGGAGAAGCACGGGAAGCGTCACGAGGAGCGCCGCGGCGGCGAGCGGACCCCAGGAAATCTGCTCGAAGGTGAGCACGTTATAGATCGCCGAAGGCAAGGTGCGCGTCGTCTTGCCGCCGAGGACGACCGAGAAGATGAAGTTGTTCCAGGAGAAGATGAAGGCGAGGATCGCGCCCACGATGATGCCGGGTCGCGCCAGGGGGAGCGCGATGTGACGAAAGCCCTGCCAAGGTGAGGCACCGTCCACGAGCGCCGCATCCTCGAGCTCCATCGGCACGTTCTCAAAATAGCCGATCATCACCCAGACGATGATGGGCACGGTGATGACGAGGTGGGTGACGAGAAGGGCGGTAATGGTGCCGTTGAGACCGATGAGTTGGAAGACGAGGAAAAGTGGAATGAGGTAGGAAAGCGCTGGCGTGATGCGGGCGATGAGAATGAGAAAAGCGAATTTCGCGGATTTCGCACGCGCGATCCCGTAACCCGCCGGCACGCCGACGAGGAGACCGACGGCGACGGCGCCGCCGGTCACGAGGATCGAGTTCCAGAGGTAAAGAAGAAAGTTGTTCTTGGCGAACACATCGCGAAAATTGTCGAGCGTGGGCGGGTTCGGGATGAAGATCGGCGGGAAGGCGGTGTTGTCCGCGTCATTCTTCAAGGACAAGGAGAGCATCCAAAGGAAAACGAGGATCGCCGGCGAGACGAGCACGAAGATCGACACGGCAAATCCGAGCTTGCCGGCGACCCGTTTCAGGTTGCGTGTGCTCGCCATGGCTTAAGCGTTCCATTTCGAGCGCTGGCGCGCGTAGAGAAGCAAAAGCGACAACAGCACGATGATGATGAAGAACACGACGACGAGAGCCGAGGCGTAGCCGAGCTTGTAGAACTGGAAAGCCTGCAGGTAGAGGAAGATGTTCATCGTCTCCGACGCGGTTCCCGGTCCGCCTTGCGTGATGACGAAGATGTTGTCGAACACCTTCAAGGCATCGATGGTGCGCAGCATCACGGCGATCATCACATAGGGCCAAACGAGCGGCAGCGTGATGTGCCGGAAGAGATGCCAGGCATTGGCGCCGTCGATGATGGCGGATTCGTAGGGTTCAGGCGGCAGGCTCGCGAGACCACCGAGTACGATGAGCATGACGAGCGGCGTCCATTGCCAGACCTCGATCATCACGAGGGTGGGGATCACGGTCGAGGGATCGTAGACCCAAGCTTGTGGCGGGATGCCTATGAGGGAAAGCAGGTAATTGAGCACGCCGAGTTGCGGATGGAACATCATCGTCCAGACCAGCGCCACCGCGACGGGCGTTGCCATCATCGGCATGGTGAAGACGGTCCGCAGGACGCCACGAAACGGAAACTCGCGATGGAACACGACCGCGGCCGCGACCCCGAGAATAACCGGCAGCACCACGGCGAGCGCCGTGAACCAGAACGTCCGCCCGACCGCTTCGAGGAAGCGCTCGTCCTGGAACAGGATGGCGTAGTTGGACCAGCCGATGAAGGCGGAGCCTCCACCGATCTTCCAGTCCTGCGTCGACATGTAGAGCGTGAAGAGCCAGGGGAAGACGATGACCGCGAGGATCGCGATCACCGCCGGGATCGCGAATGCCCAGTATTTTCGCGAGAAGTCGTAAGGCGTCGCCGGACGAGCGTCACCACCGCTGTCACTCCCGGCCGAGCGTTCCGAAGGAACGCGAGGGGAAGGGAACCCATGGGACTGCGCCGTTGCATCGTCCCCCTTTCCGAGGCTCGCTTCGCGAGTCTCGCCGGCGGTGACACCACCGTTGACGCAAGCGCTCCGCAGGAACGCGAGGGGAAGGGAATCGCGCGCCTTCACCTTACCCCTTCTCGCTCGCTGCCAGGATGGGCGCGAAGGCCTCGGTCGCCTTCTTGAGCTCGGTCGCAGGATCTGCGCCTGTGAGCGTGTTGGTCAGCGCAACGCCGAAGACGTCGCGGAATTCCTGCACCGGTATGATGACCGGAAGGCCGGGCCGCCCGATCTTTGCCGATTCGAGGATGCAGTCGAACCATTGCGGGCCGAATTTCGAGGCCGTGACGGTCTCGCGATCGGCATAGACGGAATTGCGCGCCGGAGCGCCCCCGCCTTCTTTCAGGAAACGAAGCTGGTTTGTCTTGTTCGTCGCCCATTGAATGTAGAACCAGGCTGCCTGCTTCTTCTTCGACGCAGCGGAGATGCCGAGTCCATCAGCGAAAGTCGCCGAATGATGCGCCTTGGGGCCGGGTGGCGTCACGCCATACCCCACCTTGCCCACAACGCGCGAGACCTTCGGATCCTCGACCGGCGCGGTGAAGCCGATGCCGTCGAGCCACATGGCGGCGCGCCCTTGCATGAAGCTCGTCTGGCATTCGTTCCAATTGAAGCCGATCGTGCCGGGCGGAGCGTAATTCTTGTTGAGGTCGCGATAATATTCCGCCGCCCAGATCGCCTCTGGCGTGTCGGTAAGAAGCTTGCCCGAGGAATCGATCGTCTCCAGTCCCTGGCCGAGAAGCCAGCTCGTCCAGACGGGAATGTTGGCGTTCTTCAAGCCGCGCGAGACGAACCCGTAAATGCCTTTTGAGGGGTCGGTGAGCGCCTTGGCCGCGACCTTCAATTCATCGAGCGATTTCGGGTACTCAATACCTTTTTGCGCGAAGAGCTCCTTGTTGTAGTAGATCATCCAATAGTCGACGAAGATCGGGATCGTATCGAGCCGTCCGTCGCTTTGCGTCGCATAATCGAGGCCGGCCTTGCCGAAATCGGCGAAGTCATAGTCGGGCGTCGTGATCGACGCATCGGCGAGGTAGGGGCGCAAATCCTCCATCCATTTGCCCTTGGCCGCGATGCGCTTTTGCACGTGAAGCGCGAGGTTCACGACGTCGAAGCTCGGATTTCCCGAGGTGAATTCGATCATCACCTTCTGGCGCTGCTGCTGCTCGGGTATCTGCTCGGAGGAGACCTCGATCCCGGTGAGCGCGGTGAACTCCTTCTCGTAGCGCTGGTAGATGTCGGCGCGCGGCGACTTGGCGAGGACGACGTCGATCTTCTGCCCCGCGAAGCGCTTCCAATCGAATTGCGATTGCGCGTTGGCTTTGCGGACGACAGCGGGAGCGCCCAGCGCCAAGGCCGCCGCGCCCAATTGCATGACGTGCCGCCGGGAAGGGCCTCTGCTGGTGTGTTGCGACATGGGCGAACCTCCTCGAGAATTCCAATCGCGCTCGAGGGCAAAGTCTCGAGCCTCAGCCCGCCACCGCGCCGCGCGCGCCCTCTCGTCGGGACGGAATGCTAAGAGCCTTGCCGGGCAAGAGCAATCGCCTCGCGCGCTCGGGCCTCATGCGGGGACGTTGTGAGGCGCGCGCCGATCCCCTAAAGCTCGATGGGCCCCTCCCTGGAGAATTCCATGTCCGTCGCCGAGCTGAGAGGCGTCTTCCCCTATCTCGTCTCGCCCGTCGATGCGCGCGGACGCGTCAAGACGGATGTGCTCGGCGCGCTCGTCGAGCATTTGATCGAGGCGGGCGTGCACGGCTTAACGCCGCTCGGCTCGACAGGCGAATTCGCTTATCTCGACGCCGAGCAGCGCATCGAGATCGTAAAATGCGTGGTGCGCATCGCACGCGGACGCGTGCCTGTCGTCGCCGGCGTCGCCTCGACCACGACGTCGGGCGCGGTCGAGCTCGCGCGCAAATTCGTCGAGATCGGCGCCGATGGCGTGCTCGCGATCCTGGAGGCGTATTTCCCGATCCCGGATGCCGGCGTCGAGGGCTATTTCAAGGCCATCGCCGAGGCGGTCCCCTGCCCTGTCGTCCTCTACACGAACCCGCAATTCCAGCGCTCCGACCTTTCGCTCGCCGTGGTCAACCGGCTCTCGGCGGTGGAAAACATCCGCTACATCAAGGATGCCTCGACGAACACGGGACGGCTCCTATCGATCCTCAACGAGACCGAAGGCCGGATGAAGGTATTCTCCGCTTCGGCGCATATTCCAGCTTGCGTGATGCTGATCGGGGGGGTCGGCTGGATGGCAGGGCCCGCCTGCATCATCCCGCGCGAGAGCGTCGCGCTCTATGAACTCACGCGCAAGGGCAAATGGGACGAGGCGATGCGTCTACAGCGAAAGCTATGGGCCGTGAACGAGGCGTTCGCCAAATTTTCGCTGGCGGCCTGCATCAAGGGAGCTCTCGAGCTCCAAGGCTTCGCGGTCGGCGACCCGCTGCCGCCGCAAGCGCCGCTGAGCGAGGAGGGGCGGGCGGAAGTGAAGAAGTTGTTGGAACGAGTAGCGAATAGCCTAGTGAATAGTGAATAGTGAAGGGGACGAGGTACGCCAGGCGATCGTCTCCGCGTTGCACTACCGTCGCTATTCGCTCCCCGCTGGCCCGGGCAGCAACGCATCCGTGCGCCCCATGAGGCGGTAAGCGAGAAGCCCTACCCATTCCTTCGTCACCACGTCCGTTAGACGAAGCCCGCGCGCAACCTCATAGAAACCACGCCAGGCGTAGGGCGGGCCAGGGGCGCGGAAATCGACCGGGAATGGGATCACTGGAAAGCCGGCCTTCCGGAAGCAACCGACGGAGCGCGGCATGTGCCAGGCCGAGGTGACGAGGAGCCAGGTCTCGCCAGGTTGCGGCCGCACGAGCTCGTGCGTGTAGACCGCATTCTCGTAAGTCGAGCGCGAGCGATCTTCGACGGTGATGCGCGAGGGGTCGACGCCGAGCATCTCGGCATGACGGCGGACGAGGTCGGCCTCAGCCGCTCCCTGGGGATCGAAGAAATCCCGTCCTCCCGAGAAGACGATTTTGGCGGAAGGGTAGCGCCTTGCGAGGTCGCCGAGTGCCAGGATGCGTTCGCCGGCATCATTCAGTGAGAGCCCATCCACTTCTTCGGTCTCGTAGTTCCGAAGGCCGCCGCCGAGCACGATGAAGCCCGCGATGTGTTCAGGCAATGGCCGCAATTGCGGAAAGCGCGTCTCGAGCGGGGTCGCGAGCCAATAACCGAGCGGAGACAAGCCACACACGAGAAGGCCGGCGACCCCAAACGCGCCGATGAGGAGGGCCTTGCGCGAGACCTTGCGGAGGAAGGCCGCCAGCACGCCGAAAAATGCAAGAAAAGTGAGAGAATTCGACGGCGTCGTCGCAATCCAAAGCACCTTGCCGAGAACAAACACGCCCAACTCAACGCGCGTCGGCGCCACGGCCCGCAAGCTTGCGCAAGCTGAGCGCGCGGGCGGCGACGAGATCGGAGGCGCAGGACGCCGCGGCCAGATCGGGGTCGCCTCTGGCGAGCGAGCGCGCCACCGCGCAAAGGTCCCGCAGGTCGAGCTCGAACTGCGCTTGCGAGGCGCGCAGCAAATGCCGCTCGGCATCACCGAGCTTCGTTTCGACCGCGTGGTAGCTCTCTCGCGCGATCACGTTCCAGGCCTCCTCCCGACGTTTCTCGCAAGCGAGCGGCGCGCCCACCGCATGAGAGGGATCGTCCAAGCATGCGTGAAGCACGCGATCGCCGCATTCATGCGGGTCGTGGTCGCGCGATGAAGGATCGATGAGGCAAGCCTTGATCGACACTGCATCGGCTTCCGCGCCTGCCGCCGGCGGAGCCGCGCAGGCCTCGATCGCGAACCACTGGCAAGACGCGAGGAGCAACGCCGCGCCCGCGAGGCGCGCGCCCTCGTACGGACGCAAGATGAGAAGGTTGGCGCTCATCTCTTGCTTTTGGTTTGGGCTTCGTAGCGCGCCTTGGTTTCCGCGTTCATCGGGTAAAGCCCGGGCAGCGCCGCGCCCTTCTCAACCTCGCCGACGATCCATGCTTCCATGCGTTCCTGCTCGGTCGCGGCGGCGACGACGTCGGCGGTGAGCGCTGCCGGGATCACGACCGCTCCGTCGTCATCGGCCACGATCACGTCGCCCGGAAACACGGCGACACCGCCGCATCCGATCGGCTCTTGCCAATTCACGAAGGTGAGGCCGGCGACCGAGGCCGGCGCCGCTGCGCCCTGGCACCAGATGGGAAGCCCCGTGCCGACGACGCCGACGAGGTCGCGCATCACCCCGTCCGTCACGACGCCGGCCACGCCGCGCTTCTTCATGCGCAAGGAAAGGATGTCGCCGAAAATGCCGGCTTCGGTCACGCCCAAAGCGTCGACCACGGCAACGCAGCCTTCGGGCATGGCTTCGATCGCGGCTCGCGTCGAGATCGGAGCGGACCAGGATTCGGGGGTCGCGAGATCCTCGCGAGCCGGCACGAAACGCAAGGTGAAGGCTTCTCCGACGACACGCTTTCCGGCCGCCGTCGAAAGCGGTTTCGGGCCGCGCATGTAGCTGCGGCGAATGCCCTTCTTCAAGAGCACCGTGGTAAGCGTCGCCGTGGTGACGGCAAGAAGGCGATCGCGGACATCTCGTGACAGCATGAACGTCTCCGAAGCGGTACGGACAAACACTACCTTAGGGGGCGGGAAGGCCGATGCTTTCCCGCCTTGCCCGATCTCGTCTCACCGGCGAAGCGCTTCCTGTCAACCATCCCAAAAAGCCGATGACCAAGCGTCGGCGACCGAGCCGTCCTGACGATTCTCAGCGCTCCGGCTGGCCGATGGTGATGGCGATATCGCCAAGGCCGGCCACGCCACCGGTGAGCTTGTCGCCTGGCTTCACCGCGCCGACACCTGCCGGCGTGCCGCTGAAGATGAGATCGCCCGGTTCAAGTCGCATGGATTGCGACAGGATCGCGATGATATCCGCAATCGGCCAGATGAGCTCGGAAAGGTCGCCGTCCTGCTTCACCGTACCGTTCACGGAAAGCCAAATACGCCCCTTCTCGGGGTGTCCGACTTCGGCGGCTCGGTGGATCGGCGCACAGGGCGCGGAGCGATCGAAACCCTTGCCGAAATCCCAGGGCCGGCCCATGTCCTTCGCTTGCTGCTGAAGGTCCCGTCGCGTGAGATCGAGCCCGCAGGCATAGCCGAAGACGTGATCGAGCGCCTTCTCGCGCGCGATGTTGCGTCCGCCTTTGGCGAGCGCCACCACCATCTCCATCTCGTAATGCAGCTCTTTGGTTTGCGGCGGATAGGGAAGGGTCGAGCCCGAGTCCACGACGGCGTCGGAGGGTTTCATGAAGAAGAAAGGCGGTTCGCGATCGGGATCCTTGCCCATCTCGCGCGCATGGGCCGCATAGTTGCGCCCGACGCAAAATACGCGGCGGACCGGGAAACGATCGGTGCTCCCCGCGACCGCGACGGATGCTTGCGGCGGGGGGGGCAGGACGTAGCTCATCTTCTCATCTCCAAAGCGTGATCGGGCCCGGTGCAATCACCGGGATCGCGGCTCACGCACCAGCGCGTCTCGTGAAAGGCAAAGCCGACTTGCCGTCAAGGGCGGGTGACGTTCTCCGATCGCCGATGCTCCCGCGACACAGGCTTGCGTGCGCCGAAAAACAGGATGATAGAAGCCAGAGCGCGCCTTGGCTCACGCAAACTGTCCTCACCACGCAGACGCAATCGAGCATCGAGAGAATGTGAGATGTACGAGCTTCTGAAGGGCATGCGCGTGATCGAGGGCGCATCCTTCATCGCAGGGCCTTCCTGTGGGCTCCATCTCGCTCAGATGGGCGCAGAAGTCATTCGTTTCGACGATATCCGTGGCGGACCCGATTCGGGGCGTTGGCCTCTTTCGCCCAACGGCGCGAGCTTCTATTGGGAAGGGCTGAACAAGGGCAAGAAATCGATCGCGCTCGACCTGTCGAGACCGGAGGGGCGAGAGCTGGCGATGCGCCTTGCGACCGCTCCGGGCGCGAACGCAGGCTTTTTTCTCACCAATTTTCCGGCGGCCGGCTTCCTCTCGCATGAGCGCTTGAGCGCGCTCAGGAAAGACCTCATCACCTTGCGTGTGATGGGCTGGGCGGATGAACGCCCCGCGGTCGACTATACGGTGAACTCGGCGCTCGGCATTCCCTTCATGACAGGTCCGGTTCGCGAAACCGGACCCGTGAACCATGTGCTTCCGGCCTGGGATCTGATCACGGGAGCCTACGCGGCCTTCGCGCTCCTTGCCGCCGATCGCGATCGAGCAAGGACCGGAAAGGGTTGCGAGATCCGCGTTCCACTCGGCGATCTCGCCATCGCGACGCTCGGCCATCTCGGGCAGATCGCGGAGGTGACCATCTCGGGCGTCGACCGGCCGAGGATGGGCAACGAGCTTTTCGGCGCCTTCGGTCGCGATTTTGTGACGAAGGATGGCGGAAGGATCATGCTCGTGGCGATCACCAAGCGGCAATGGACGGGGCTCATCGCCGCACTCGGGCTCGAAAGCGAGATCGCCTCGCTCGAAAAGGAGCTCGGGGTTTCCTTCTTGGGTGACGAGGGCGCGCGCTTTCGCCATCGAGACCGGCTCATGCCGCTCGTCGAGAAGGGAATCGGAGCCTTGCCGAGAGGCGAGATCGTTGAGCGTTTCGACAAGCACGGTGTCTGCTGGGACGATTTCCGCACGCTTGGGGAAGCGCTCGCGGCCGACCCCCGGGTTTCGGCGCAAAATCCGCTCCTCGCGCGTGTGATGCATCCGAGCGGACATGAATATCTGACGCCTGGAGCCGCGGCCTCGATCGCTTCCGCCGAAAGGCTTTCTCCCATGCGCGCGCCGCGCCTCGGCGAACATACCGACGAGATCCTCGCCGAGGTTCTTCATCTCACGAACCGTGAGATCGGCGAGCTTCACGACAGCGGCCTCGTCGCCGCCGAGACCGGTGCCGCGCCCTGATGGGAAACCCCTCGATGATACTCGCGTCCTCCCCGGCGACCGCGCTACTCGACCGATGCGACGACGCCGTCACCGCGGCGCGCGACTTCGTCGTCGCGGCGCGCCAGGCGGTGGAGCGCAAGGTGGTGCGAGATGGCCGCCTCGATCCTGCTCTCGCGAACGAGCATCAGCGCGCTCTTCATGGCCTCGCTTGGATCGCCACGAGCGTCGAGGCTTTGGCGCATTTGGCCGCCTTCGCGCATCGCCTCGCCGAGGCGGGACGATTCGGCGAAGGAGAAAAGCTCGTTCTCGCGATTGGATTCGGCGAATATCTCGCTCAGCTCGGGGGTGGCATCCCGATGAGCCAGAACGAGTTCGCACGGCCTGGCGATCTCGGCGTCGTCAGTGAAGCGGCCGAGCTTTGCGCGCGCGCCTCGGTCGCGGAGTTCCTCTTCCGCGGGAACACGGCGGAGAACCGGCGCGCGCTCGTCGCGCATGTTGCGGCCGGCGGCACGATCGACGAAAGCCTCGGCGAGGAGACGCTGGATATCGTGCGCGATCAATTCCGCAAATTCGGAGCACAAAAGATCGCGCCACAGGCACATGCCTGGCATCGCGAGAATCGCCTCATCCCCGATGAAGTCGTCGCGCAGATGGCCGCGCTTGGCGTGTTCGGCGTTTGCATCGCGCCCGAGCATGGCGGGCTCGGCATGGGGAAGCTCGCCATGTGCGTGACCTCGGAAGAGCTGAGTCGTGCCTGGATCGCCGCAGGTTCGCTCGGCACCCGCTCCGAGATCGCGGGCGAGCTGATCGCCGGCGCCGGCACTCCCGAGCAAAGGCGGTGTTGGCTTCCCGGCATCGCGTCAGGCAAGGTGCTCCCGACAGCCGTCTTCACCGAGCCCGACACCGGCTCCGATCTCGGCAGCTTGCGGCTTCGCGCCGAGCGCGCCGCCGATGGCAGCTATCGTCTCAACGGTGCAAAGACCTGGATTACCCACGCGGCGCGCAGCGATCTCATGACGGTGCTCGCGCGCACCGATGCCGGAAAGCCCGGCTATCCGGGCTTGAGCCTTTTCCTGGCCGAGAAGCCGAGAGGCACGGCCGAGGAGCCTTTCCCGGCCGAAGGCATGAGCGGCGGCGAGATCGAGGTTCTCGGCTACCGAGGCATGAAGGAATACGAGATCGCCTTCTCGGATTTCGTCGTGCCGGCACAGGCGCTCCTCGGGCGCAAGGAGGGCCAGGGATTCAAGCAGCTCATGCGAACCTTCGAGAGTGCGCGCATTCAGACGGCGGCGCGAGCCGTCGGTGTTGCCTGGACGGCTTATGACCTTGGTTTGCGCTATGCGCGCGAGCGCCGGCAATTCGGCCGCCCGATTCTCGAATTTCCTCGCGTCTCCGACAAGCTCGCCTTGATGCTTGCGGAAATCGTGGTGGCGCGCGAGCTCACCTATGCGGCCGCGCGAGAGAAGGACAAAGGGCGCCGTTGCGACATCGAGGCCGGCATGGCGAAGCTTCTTGCCGCGCGCGTCGCCTGGAGCAACGCCGATGCGAGCCTGCAAATCCACGGCGGCAGCGGCTATGCCCTCGAATCCGAGATCAGCCGCGTGCTTTGCGACGCGCGCATCTTGAACATTTTCGAAGGGGCGGCAGAGATTCAAGCCCATATCGTCGGACGCGGGCTTCTCGCGGGCCGTAATTGAAGACCCCCACCCTCATCGTCCCGAGCCTGCGATGACGGCCTCCACGTTGCGGCGGTGCACCGCTTCATAAGGGGCAAAATACCGGATCGCCCCGGAGGCGAGGTCTGCGGCAACGAAGCTCCCGAGGTCCTGTGCTGCCGATTGCGGCTCCTGCTTGCAGCGAAGGAGCTTCTCGACATAGCGCCGCGTGCTATCGATAAAACGGCGGTCATAGCCGCCCGATGCGATCACCTCGGGCGCGCCGTGATTAGGAAGGATGCGGTCAAAATCCCAACCCGACATGCGCTCGAGGTCCACAAGGTGCGCCTCGAGCCGGTCTGGCTCCGCGACGTAGGTGATCGGGTCCTCGAGCGTATCGCCCGCAAAGAGAACCCGGTCGTTCGCAAGCAACATCACGGTGCCGTCATGGCTATGGATGTCGGCGTGACGCAACTCGACGACGGTGCTTCCCACCCGCAGCGTCAGCTCACGATCGAAAATCCGGTTCGGCATGACGAGCGGCTTGATCGCCGGATTGCGGCCCCCCTCCTCGAACTCCTGTCGATGCTCCGTGAGCGCTTTCGCGGTCAACTCATTCGCGATGATCTCACAATCCGCGAAAACCTCATTTCCGGCCACGTGGTCGGCATGCCAATGGCTCAACACTACGCGAAACCTAGTGACGCCGGCGGTCGTCAAACTCTCTCGGATCGCGCGCGCATGGGGAAGCGAGATATGCGTATCGTAGACCAGCGCCTCGGAACCTTCGACGATGGCGTAAGTCGCGATGCCGAGCACATAGGCGCCATCGTCGAGCCAATTCTTTTCTACGGAATAGGCCCGCTTGCCTTCGACGCGTCCGTCATAGAAGGCAAACACATTCGCATAAGGACGTAAAACGCGCATCGTCGAGCCGAGTGTCGTGATGGGCCTGTTCGTCTCAGCTTGGTGGCGCATGAATCAACCTCCGGACCCCGACGAGCGGCTTGCGCACGGTCCCTCACCTTGTCAACCGGAAAGCCATCAGTTTGCGGCCTTCCTGCAAATGCGGCAGAAAGACTTACCTTCAAAGCAAAGCTGCCCCATGTAGCGATCGGTAGAAGGATCGAAATCATGCTCCGCGCTTCCTGTTTTGCGCTCGCCGCCCTGCTTTCCTTCTCGACTCCGTTTTGCGCTCCGGTCTTCGCAGCGTCGCGAGCCATGCACATCCTCGACAACGACAAGGATGTTACACTCGACCTGAGCGAGGCCAATGCCGCCGCGTCCACGCTTTTCGACCAGCTCGATCGCGACAAGGACGGCACTCTCACGGCGCGCGAGCTTCATGGCCGTCTCAATTTGCATGAGTTCAAAAAG
>Ga0213876_10000604_pt1 | contig 26576 bp, 28 predicted proteins | sample BarmaccomBMRX_R9_FD_160113 | JGI IMG/M metagenome (GOLD analysis project Ga0213876, IMG submission 160113) | Root-associated microbial communities from Barbacenia macrantha in rupestrian grasslands, the National Park of Serra do Cipo, Brazil - RX_R9 | ecosystem: Host-associated > Plants > Roots... | reverse complement strand
CTTCGCCAAGCACCTGAAGGCCCTGCGGTGGCGAACGCCCTACCAGGTGATCTGCGATGCCTGGACCAAAGACCGATCAATCTTCAAGATCGATCCGCACCAGCTCATTCCGGGACCACACACCTAGTGAACGTCCCGATCGGCAGCGTGACGCTGAACGCCGCCCAGCAGACCATCGGCTCGGCGAGCAGCGAGCACATCACCTGGTCCTACCAGACCACCGCCCCGATCCCGTTCATCCCCGCCGTCGGCTACAACTTCACCGGCTCATTCGACGTCCCGCTGGCCACGCCTTAGCTGTGTGGGCCCCGGATGCGGCTCGGCGCCGTGGCCGTGCCGATGGTGGAGGTCCGGGTAGTGGGGATGGCTGTGCCGGGCGGGCGCGTGCCGGTGCCGGTGCGCATGTGGCTCGCCGGGCGGGTCGTCGGGGCGGTGCGCGTGCTGGTGATGCAGGTCGTGCACGTGCCGGTGCTCGTGTTCCAGCGCCTCGTGGCGGTGCTCGTGCTCGTGGCGTTCGGAAAGATGCAGCCAGACGCCCAACCCCATGAGCGCCGCGGCGACCAGCAGCTGGGCGCTGGGCGCCGTGCGGAAGACGACGAGCGACAGGGCCGCGCCAAGGAAGGGAGCGGTGGAGAAATAGGCGCCGGTTCTGGCCGCGCCCAGGTGGCGCAAGGCAAGGACGTACAGCACGAGGCTGACGCCGTAGCCGAAGACGCCGACCACGGCCGCGCCGGCGATGGCCGAACATCCGGGAAAGCGGGCGCCGAGGATGAGGGCGAGGGCGAGGTTCACCGCCCCGGCCGCGAGGCCCTTGATCGCGGCGATCTGGACCGGATCGGCGGACGAGAGCTTGCGGGTCAGGTTGTTGTCGGCGCCCCAGGCGACGCACGCCCCTAGCACCGCCAGCGCGCCTGGGCCTGCGGCCGTCGGGCCTTCCCGCCACGACAGGATGAGGGCGCCGGCCAGGATGGCGGCGGCGCCGGCCAGAAGCCGTCGGTCGAAGTTCTCCCGGAAGGCGGTCCAGGCGATCGCCATGGTGGCCAGGCCCTCGACGTTGAGCAGCAGCGCGGAGGTCGAAGCGGGCGTGGTCGAGAGGCCGAACATCAGCAGCACGGGCCCGACGACGCCGCCGGCCAGCACGACCAGGGCGAGCCACGGCAGGTCGCCCCGGCGCAGCGGCGCCTCCGCCGAACGAGCCCCCAGGCCGGCGCGCACCGCCAGGGCGAGGCCGAGCCCGATCCCCGACGCCAGATAGAGCATGCCGGCCAGCAGCCAGGGGTCGACCCCCTCGCCTAGCAGCAGCTTGGCGAGCGGGGCGCCGGCGCCGAAGAGCGCAGCCGACGCCAGGGCCATCGTCGCTCCGGGCCAAGCCAGCGCGCTGCGTTCAGGCATGGCGGAATGTCATGCCCCAGCCGCCGGCGCCGTGCGAGCCGAAACTATGGCCGACCGCCGATCAAGCTCGGTTCGTCCGGGCGAGAGCCGCGGCCAGGCCCGCAGCGAGCGACTTCGCCGGGCCGTGGCCCCAGAAATGGAGGAAGAAGAGGCGCGGCTGATCGTTCAGCATGTGGCTGTGCAGTGCGGTGACTTCGATTCCATGCGCGTGCAACGCCTTCACCACCGGGTTCACCTCGCTCGCGAGAAGGACGAAGTCGCCGGTGATCGCCGCCACCCCGGGCCCCGCCGGCTGGACGTTGATCGAGATCGCCGTCCCCATCGCCGGCGGCACGGGCGCATCGCCGTCGTGGATCGGCTCCTTGCGCGCGATGGCGTACTGGAGCACGGCGCCGTTGAGCTTGCCTTTGGCGCCGAGCGCCTGGTCGATGGCGGCGACGTCAAGACCTGACGGCGCTGCAGCGGCGGGCGGCGCCCCTCCGCCGAACGGCGTCTTGCTGAGCGCGAGGCCTGCATGCAGCGCCTCGGCCAGCTTCAGCGCGTCGCCACGGCCTTCGACGTGCAGGTAGAGGGTCATCGGAGCCGAACGCAGCAGGTGGTTGTGCAGGGCGGTGACCTCGATCCCGCCCGCCTGCAGGCGCGCCATCACCGGATTGGCCTCAGCCTCAGTGAGCACAAGATCGCCCATCACCATGGCCTGATCGCCCATGGGCTCGAACGCCAGCCATCCGCCGAGCGCAAAACCCGGCTTCAGCGCAATGCCGTCGAGGGTCACGCGCAGGTCGGACCTGGGCAATGAGACCTTGTAGACGCCGCCGGGCTGCATCGCGCCGGCTTTGCCGAGGGCCTGGGCCACCTTCGCCCAGTCCGGATCGGCGTTGGCCGCTCCGGCTGTCAGGACCAGCGCTGCGGCCAGCGCCGCGGCGAGCGATACCTTCATGGCTTCCTCCTTTTTTGGCGAGCTATCGGGTCACTTCAGCATCACCCATGTGGGCTTCAGCATCGGGAAGGCGATGAGGCCGACGATCGCCGCGGCGGCGACGAGGGCTGGGTTGGGGATCTTGAAGCGGAAGAGGAGCGCTAGCGCCGTCAGCGCCAGCAGCGCGGTGAGCGCGTCGCCGATGGCGATCTTCCCGAGCAGCACGCAGGCGCCGAGGATCGTGCCGATCGCCGCCCCGTAGGCGCCCTTGATGAAACCCTGGACATCGGCGTTCCCGCGGTGGCGCTTGAGCAGCGGAGCGGCGACCAGCACGAAGATGAACGAGGGCAGGAAGATCGCCACGGTCGAGGCGAGCGAGCCCCAGAAGCCGGCCACGATGAAGCCGACGAAAGTCGCGGTGATGACCACCGGGCCGGGGCTCAGCATGCCGACCGCCACGGCGATCAGGAAATCGCGCGGCGTCAGCCAGCCGTTCTCCTGCACGAGCCCCTTCTCGAGAAAGGGCACGATCACCAGTCCGCTGCCGAAGGTAAGGCTCCCCGCTTTCAGGAAGAACAGGATCAGCTTGCCGATGACGCCGGGGGACGCGGCGTGCGACGCGGCGGCGGGCGCCAAGGGCGCGAGCGCGACCGCCGTGGCCGGCGGCGCCGGCCGGCGCCGGAAGAGCGAGCCGTAGTAGGCGATCCCCACCACGCCGGCGGCGACGAACACCAGCGCGACCTCGGCCTGAAGCACCACCGTGACCAGGAAGGCCGCCGCGCCGATGGTCCATTGCAGCCAGTCCTCCATGCCCATCTTCGCCAGGCGCCAGCAGGAATGGAGGATCAGCGCGATCACCACCGGTGCGACGCCGTAGAAGACGGCGGTCATCCAGGGGAGATCGCCATAGTGGACGTAGAGCGCCCCCAGCAGCGCCACGATGACGAAGTTCGGCAAGATGAAGGCCCAGCCGCCCGCCCAGGCGCCCCAGAAGCCGCCGCGCATGTAGGCGGCGAAGATTCCCACCTGGATGGCGAGCGGCCCCGGCATCGACTGGCTGACCGCGATCGCCTCGCGCATCTCGGTCTTGGTGAGCCAGCCCTTCTCGTCGACCAGCTCCCGCTCCATGAGGCCGCAAAGCGCCACCGGCCCTCCGAACCCGAGCGTCCCCAGCCGCAGGAAGTAACCGGCCAGTTGCGGAATCGGGACCCGACGCGGCGGACCCCCGGCGTCGCCAGGCTCGGACCCGGAGGCGCCGACCGATGCTGAGGGGGAGGCTTCGTCCATGCGTCGCTCCATCGTCCCGCAGGGGACCGGAGCGGGTCTTGGACGGCGAAGCCATCTGACCGGGCGCCCGCGCATGCCCGGCGGCCGCCAGTTAACTCCCAGGCGCCCCGTTCCGCAAGCGGCCGGCGCGTCGTCCAGTGCGGTAACGCTTTCGAGATTCACCCGTTTTGGCAAAGGCTGATGAACCGCTTTGGAGTAAGCTCCAGCTAGGGGATGGAACCAAGGGTGAGGCTATGAGCGTATCTTCCATTTCCCTACGAGCGGCGCTGTGCGCTGCGGTGGCGCTGGCCTGGCAGGCCGCGCCGGCCCTGGCGCAGCCGAGCCAGGATCCACAGAGCAACGGGGCCTATGACGGGCCGGACGCCTATCGCGACGGGCGCGATCCGCCCGATGCGTACGGGGACGGCCAGGAGGGCCGCGACCGCGGCTATCTCGACGATGGGGGGCGGCGCCAGCACCGCAGCTACGACGATCCGCGCCGCGGCTACGACCGCGGCGACGACGCCGACGGCCCCCAGGGCGACGGGCCGTCCGATAACGTCGCCGCCAGCGCCGCGCCGCCGCCGCCCGAACCGCCAGCACCGCCGCCCCCGCCCGCGCCTCCGACTCCGGCCAGCGCTCCGGCCAGCGCTCCGGCCAGCGCTCCGGCCGCCTCCGGCCTTCCCGGCCAGATCGCCGCCACCAGCTGGGCCGAGGACGATGCGGTGGCCCGGGCCCAGGCGGACAGCTTCGCGCGCTTCAACGGTTGCGTGGCGGCCATGCGCGCCGCGACCACCGAGACCGAGCTCGCCAGCGCCCAGACCTGCGTGCGCGAGGAGCAGCGGACGCTGGACACCCTGACCAAGATCCGCGCCGCCCAGGCCGGGGCCGCCTCCGCGACCGCCGGCTCGGACGATGGCGGACGCCTCGTGCAGGCCGAAAGCCGCGTCGGCCCCGCCGCCACGCGGGCCGATCTGCCGCCGGCCAGAGCCGCTGACCCGCCGTCTCCGACCTGGGGCACGGTGCGTTAGGGCAGGGCGCTCCTCTCCCCTCGCCAGGAAGGGGGAGCCTCTGCGCCAGACGGAGGGCGGAAGGGCCAGCGCCCCTCCTCGTCGCCACGGCGTTCGGCCGATCCGCCTGCCCGCTTCGCGAGGGGAGGAGAGCGGTGGACGCCGCTCGGCGCCTGTGGGCACACTAGCGCCGTCTGGGCGCGGCGCGCGTTCGAGAGCGCCGGCGCCAAGGGCGGGACATCAGCATGGCGACGGCCGCTTCGAGGTACCAACGGCCCCTGTGGCGATGGTACGCCGCCACGCTCCTGATGCTCATCTACACCTTGAGCTTCCTGGACCGGGGGGTGGCGAACACCCTGATCCAGCCGATCAAGGCGGAGTTCCGGCTCAGCGACACCCAGGCGGGCCTGATCACCGGCTTCCTGTTCGGCCTCGCCAACGCCGCGGCCGGAATCTTCGTGGGGCCGCTGGTGGACCGGATGAACCGGCGCAACGTGCTGGGCGCCTCGCTGCTGGTCTGGAGCGTGCTCACCGGGGTCTGCGGCGGGGCCGGAAGCTTCGCGACCCTGCTGGCCGCCCGGGCGGCGGTGGGCGCGGCCGAGTCTGGGGGCGTTCCGGCCTCGCTCTCGATGCTCGCCAGCATCTTCCCCGAGGGGAAGCGCTCCACGGTCACCGGGGTTTTCTTCCTGAGCTCGCCGTTCGGCTACCTGCTGGCCAGCGCCGGCGGCGGCCTGATCGCGGCTCATTTCGGCTGGCGCGCGGCCTTCTTCGCCGCCAGCGGACCGGGCGTGCTGCTGACGCTTCTCATGATGCTCACCCTGCCCGAGCCCCCGCGCGAGGCGGCGAGGGGCGAGCCCGGCGGCGCGCCCCTGGGCCCCGGCCTGCTCAGCGCGCTCGCCTATGTCCTGCGCCACGCGGTGCTGGCGCCGCACTATCTGGCGGTGGTCCTGCTGGCCCTCGTCACCGGCGGGCGCTCGGCCTTCATGGTCGCCTTCTTCATGCGCGAGCACGGCCTGCCCATCGCGCGCGCCGGTGTGCTGGTGGGCATGATCGCCTGCGTGGGCGGCATCGTCGGCGCGCTGACCGGCGGCATCGTCTCCGACCGGCTGGCGCGGATCCGGGCGAGCCTGCCGCAGTGGTGGCTGGCCCTGGTGGCGGGCGCCGTGGGCGTCTCGGACCTCGTCCTTTATCTGCATCCGGACCTGACGGCCGCGCTCGTGGCCGCGGTCGTGTCCGCCGCGGTGGTCAGCATGTGGCTGGGGCCGGCCTACGGCGTGGTGATGTCCATCGTGCCGGAAGCCATGCGGGGGCGCGCGCTCACCCTGATCCAGATCGGCGCCAACATCGCCACGGCGCTGGGCGCGCTCGCGGTCGGCATGCTCTCCGACCTCTACGGCGGTCCCCACTCCCTGCGCTGGGCGATGGCCAGCATGGCGTGCGTGTTCTTCCTGGTGGGCGCCTTCTTCGCCCTGGCCGCGACGCGCAACCTGGGCGGGCCGGTTGGGCTCGACGCGCAGACCGCCGCCCCGGCCGTCGGCCCGCCGGGGGCCGATGCTCCCGTCAGCGCCTCATCGGCCCAGCCGGGCGAATAGCCGCCTCGCGCGACCGCCTCAGGCGTGGGCGACGGGTAGGGCCTCGCGGGCGAGCCACTCCAGCAGCGTCATCCGGTCGGCGAGAGAGCGCGCCTGGCACTGGAGGACCATGCTCTGGACGCCCAGCTCGCGGTAGGCGCGGACCAAGCCCAGGATGCTGTCCGGGGCCTTGGGAGCGCCGCTCTCGTAACGGGCGGTGGCGGCGCCGTGCCAGAGCAGACCCTGGGGGTCGCGGCCGGCGGCCTCGGCGGCCTTGCTGACGTCTTCCATGCCCGCGGCCTGGGCTTCGGCCGGGAGGCCGGTGGTCATCCAGCCGTTGCCGATGCGCCCCGCGCGCCGCTTGGCCGCCGGCGAGTGGCCGCCGACCAGGATCGGCACCGGCCGCTGGGCGGGGAAGGGGGCCGGATCGATCTCATCGAAGTGGTAGAAGCGGCCGTTGTAGGAGACGTAGGGCTCCGACGCCGTCCAGAGCGTCCGCAGCACGCCAATATGCTCCTCGGTGCGCACGCCGCGCTCGTCCCAAGGAAGCTGCATGGCCTCGGCTTCCTCCTTCAGCCAGCCGGCGCCGATCCCGAGGTCCACGCGGCCGCCGGAGTAGGCGTCGATGGTGGCGATCTGGCGGGCGTTGTAGATCGGATTGCGCAGCGGCAGCACGAGCACGCCGGTGGAGAGGCGGACGCGGGTGGTCAGACCCGCGGCGTAGGCCATGGTGGCGAGGATCTCGTAGAGTGGCGTCAGGGTCCTGGTGAGGTTCCCTTCGGGGATGGCGACCGGCGATGGGCCGAGATCGTAGAGCGAGGCGACCTTGCGCGGCATCGCCACGTGGTCGGCGGTCCCCAGCACGTCGAAGCCTAGCGCCTCTGCGCCGAGGGCGGTCTCGCGCACCGCCTCGGGCGAGGCGAGCGGTCCGTGGTGGGGCAAGGTGACTCCGAGGAGCATGCGGGTTTTCTCCCTGATTTGATCGGCGGCGCAGTCAGCCCCGCGGGTCGATAAACAGCGTCTGGTGGGTGTAGGCGAACGGGCCGAAGGGGTCGGAGAGACGCCCTTTCGCCAGGGCCCGGCCCAGCCCCTGGCTGACGGTCTCGGCGGCCAGATGGATCCACGGATCGCGCGGCGCCCGGGTCAGATGCATCGAAAGGTCGATGTTGGCGTAGCTGTATTCGCGCCAGTTGAAGACGCTGCCGAGGCCGCTGCCCTTGTCGGTGATCATGGCGGCGGCGACAAACGGGGTGATCGGGAAGCCGGCGACGATGTCGGCGTCATAGCGGAACCAGGCCTCTCCCGGACCCAGTTGCTCGAGGCCTCCGGCCAGCAGCTTGGAGGCGAAGGGGCTGCGCGCCGAGCGGCGGCGGAACGGCGGCGCCTCGATCGCGTCCGGATCGGCCGGCGGCCCCGGCTCGCTGAGGTCTGGGCTCTCGCCGATGCGCAGGCGCGCGGCCATGGCCCGGACGAGGGGCCGGCCCTCGGCGCTGAGCTCGATCTCCACCAGGCGGATGCGCTGGCCGCTGCGCAGCACGCTGCGGCGGACCTGGCAGGGCTCGCCGAAGGGGGCGGGCCGCAGGATCTCCAGCTGGAAGCGGGCGATGTCGAGGCCGGCGGCCTCCGGATCGGTCTCCACCAGGTGCGCCATCAGCCCGGCGAGGGCCACGCCGCTCTGGGCGCGCGGGTCCCAGGGGCCGGTCGCGGGGGGCTGGGCCACGTAACCCTCGGGGACGGCCTCGTAATAGCATGCGCGCGCCGAGCCAGCTTCGGGGGTCGCCGTTTCACTCACCGCAGGGATGCCTCCCTCCTTGTTCTTTCCGGGCGGAAGCTGCTTCTACCCACCGGTATTGAAAGGGGCAACGCCGCCGCCTCTTTTCTCCGCCCCCGCGCGGCGGTCGCACGGCGGGGAAGGAGGGGCGGCGAAGGGGCGCGAGCGCGGAAAGGGTTACGGCGACCGGCGAGTTGGAAGATAGTCGGCGCAAGCATTAGCGGGGATCTGAATGAGCATCGTCGAGGCAGACATCCATCCCGACTTCCTCGCCCTGTTGGGCGAGATCGATTTTGACCCCGAGGCGCTGCACGCGCGGTATCTGGTCGAGCGCGACAAGCGGCTGCGCAGCGACGGGACCGGTCAGTACCTGAAGACCCGGGGCGCCTTCTCCCACTTCGACAGCGACCCTTTCTCCCCCGAGCCGGCGCCGCGGGCGCCGGTCGGCGATGCGGTGGAGGCGGCGGTGATCGGGGCCGGCTTTGGCGGCCTCATGGCGGCCGCGCACCTGCGTCGGGTGGGCGTCGGGCGCATCCGGCTAATCGATATCGCCGCCGACGTGGGCGGCACCTGGTACTGGAACCGCTACCCGGGGGCGATGTGCGACATCGAATCCTACTGCTACCTCCCGCTGCTGGAAGAGCTCGGCTACATGCCGAAGCACAAGTACTCCTTCGCCCCGGAGATCTTCGAGCATTCCCGGCGGATCGCCCGCGCTTACGGGCTCTACGAGGACGCGCTGTTCCAGACCGCGGTCACCGAGCTCGCCTGGAGCGAGGAAAAGGGCCGGTGGAGGGTGAGCACCGACCGCGGCGACGCCTTCGAGGCTGAGTATGTGGTCATGGCCAACGGTCCGCTCGGCCGGCCGAAGCTGCCAGGCATCGCCGGCATCGAAAGCTTTCGCGGTCACATGTTCCACACCAGCCGGTGGGACTACGGCTACACCGGCGGGGGTCCGGAGGGAGGCCTCGCCGGCCTCGCCGACAAGAAGGTCGGGGTGGTGGGCACCGGGGCCACCGCCATCCAGTGCGTCCCGCACCTCGGGGCCTCGGCCCAGCGGCTCTACGTCTTCCAGCGGACTCCGTCCTCGGTGGACGTGCGTGGGAACCGGGAGACCGATCCCGTCTGGTGGGCGAGCCTGGAGCCCGGCTGGCAGGACCGCCGATCCGAGAACTTCGACATCCTGGTCAGCGGCGGCCACCAGGACGAGGATCTCGTGGCCGACGGTTGGACCGACATCTTCCGCCGGCTCACCGGCCGGGCCGCGGCTGAGGCCGCCCGGCGACTGGGGCGCCGGCTGTCCACGGACGAGCGGGCGCGGCTCCTGGAGCTCGCCGACTACAAGAAGATGAACGAGGTGCGCGCCCGCGCGGCGGCGATCGTTGAGGACCCGGCCGTCGCCGAGACTCTGAAGCCCTGGTACCGGCAGTTCTGCAAGCGCCCCTGCTTCCACGACGAGTACCTGGACACCTTCAACCGCCCGAGCGTGAGCCTGGTGGACACCGAAGGGAAAGGGCTGGAGCGGCTGACGCCGGCCGGGGCGGTGGCGAACGGGCGCGAATACGAGCTTGACTGCCTGATCTTCGCCACCGGCTTCGAGGTCGGGAACGCGTTCACCGAACGGGTGGGCTACGAGGTGATCGGCCGGGACGGCCGCACGCTTTCGGCGCACTGGGCCGAGGGACCCAGGACCTTCCACGGGCTCACCATCCACGGCTTCCCCAACGCCTTTCTGGTCAGCCGCACCCAGGTGGCCACCACCTCCAACCTCACCTTCGGGATGCACCGGCAGATCGACCACCTGGCCTACATGATCAGCCGCGCCCACGGCCTTGGCCATCGGGTGCTGGAGGCGGAAGCGGAGGCCGAGGCGGCCTGGGTCGAGGAGATCCGCCGCGGCGGTCTGGCCCGGATCAACGAGCGTTTCTACCAGGAATGCACCCCTGGCTATTACAACAGCGAAGGCTCCGCAGGAAACAAGACCGGCTTCTTCTCACACACCTACGGAGGCGGCTCCATCCAGTTCAACGCGCTCCTGAGGGCCTGGCGCGAGGACGGCCGAATGACCGGGATCGCGCTCCGCTGAACGGGGCGCCAAGGAGGAACGACGCCATGAGCTATGTCGACATCGAGGTCGAGGATATCGGGGCGGTGCGCCGGATCTGGCACAACCGCCCCGCCATGCGCAACGCCGAGAGCCAGAACCTGCTCGACGAGCTCGACGACGCCCTCGTGCAGGCGGGCGACGACCACGCGGTGCGGGTGGTGATCCTGGGCGGGCGCGGCGAGCACTTCTCGGCCGGCCACGACCTCAAGGAAAGCCGCGAGAAGCGCAACAACCTCACCGTGGAGGAGCGCTACCGCTACGAGCAGAAGCGCTACCTCGACTATTGCCTGAGGCTGCGCGACGTGCCCAAGCCGGTGATCGCCCAGGTGCAGGGCGCCTGCATCGGCGGGGCCTTCATGGTGGCCAACATGTGCGACCTGATCGTGGCCTCGGACGACGCCTATTTCGCCGACCCGGTGGTGCACTCGGTGGGGGCTTCGGCGGTGGAGGTGCTGATCCACCCCTGGGTGCTGGGCGAGCGCAAGGCCAAGGAGTTCCTCTACACCGGCGAGAAGATCGGGGCCGAGGAGGCGCTGCGCTGGGGGATGGTGAACCGGGTGGTCCCGCGCGCCGAGCTGGAGGCCGCGACCCTGACGCTGGCCGAGCGGATCGCCCAGGCGCCCCTCTTCGCCCTCACCATCACCAAGCGTTCGATCAACCGCAGCGTCGACATCATGGGCCAGCGCAACGCTATCCTCGCCCACTTCGACACCCACGAGCTCTCGCACTTCACCGAGGCCTTCAAGTCCACCCGCCCGGCGAGCCGCGAAGAGGCGGTGGCCAAGGGGCGCACCGCGGTGGCGTGAGGGGCGGGGGCGCCGCGGCGCGGGAGCGGGGGCCGGATCAGAAGCCGGACATGCGTTCCGGGGGCTTCAGTGCCGCACGCTCTGGCAGAGCTCGTGGTCGGCCAGCACTTCGATCACCCGGCACTCGGCCACCCGGCCGTGCGAGGCGCTTTCGATCATGCGCTCCAGCTCCGAGCGCAGACTGAGCAGCTTGGCGATCCGCGTTTCCACATCGGCCAGACGGGCGCGCACGACGTCGTCGCACGCCTCGCAAGACTGGTCGGGGCGGTCCTGGAGCCCCAGGAGCGTGCGGATCGGTTCGATATCGAACCCCAGCTCGCGCGCATGGCGGATGAACTTGAGCCGCCGGATGTCCGCCTCGGCGTAAAGCCTGCGGTTGCCCTCCGAGCGCGGCGGCGCCGGCAACAGCCCGATCGCCTCGTAGTAGCGGATGGTGGGGACCTTGACCCCGGTCTCGACCGCCGCCTGTCCGATGGAACGCTCGCCGTGCGACATCGCGCTTGCTCCTACAGCCGCCTGAGAATGTAGACGGTCGCGGCCGGGCGCGGAACGCGTTCTGCGGCGCAACCCGGCCGTCGCGCCGCTCCTCCCGCCGGCGAGGTCAGACGGCGTCGGGCGGCGCGAGGGCGCAAGAGCGCGACCCGTTGCCGACTTCGAACTGCAGCGTGGCGTGATCGATCCTGAACCGGCGGCGTAGCCCGTCGGAGACGTCGAACATCAGATCGTCGTCGGCCGCGCCCGCGGGCCGAACGAGGTGGGCCGTCAGCGCGGTCTCGGTGGTGCTCATGCCCCAGATGTGCAGGTCGTGCACGTCGGTCACGCCGGCGACCTGGCGCAGGAAGGCCTCCACCGCCACCTGGTCGATCCCGGCCGGGACCCCCTGAAGGGCGAGGCTGAGAGACTCGCGGATCAGCGACCAGGTGCCCCAGACGATGACGGCGGTGATCACGAGGCTGATGGCGGGGTCTAGCCAGAGCCAGCCGGTCGCCAGGATCAGGCCGCCGGTGACCACGACCCCCAGCGCCACCAGGGCGTCGGACGCCATGTGCATGAAGGCCCCCCGCACATTGACGTCGCCCTTGCGGCCCGAGGCGAACATCATCGCCGTGGCTCCGTTGATGACCACGCCGGCGCCGGCGACGATCATCACGGTGAGGCCGGCGGCCGGCTCCGGCTTGGCGAGGCGCAGGATCGCCTCCCAGGCGATCCCGCCGGTGACCACCAGCAGGACCACCCCGTTGCTGAGGGCCGCCAGGATCGAGGAGCCGCGCAGGCCGTAGGTGAAGCGCTCGCTGGGCGCCTTGCGGCCCAGCCAGGCGGCGAGCCAGGCCACCGCGAGCCCCAGTACGTCCCCGAAGTTGTGGCCGGCGTCCGCCAGCAGCGCGAGCGAGTTGGAGAGGACTCCGTAAACGGCCTCGGCCGCGACGTAGATCATGTTCAGCGCGATGCCGACGGCGAAGGCCCGGCCGAACGAGGCCGGCGCATGCGCGTGATCGCCGCCGCCGTGGCCGTGTGCGCCGTGGTCATGGTGGTGGTGGTGGTCGTGTCCGCGCCCCCGACCAGGGTGGGATTGGGGTTCTGTAAGCTCTTGGCTCGGGGACATGGCGGGCGACTCCTTGGCGCCCGAGCGTAGCTTCTCTAGCCGCTAGAGAAGCAAGAGGGGTGGAGTGGGGAAGGGAGGCAGGGGCCTCCGCTTCCCGCCGGACGCCGCTTGGGCTTGCTTCCGGCGAGGCCCTCAAAGCTCCCGGTAGGCCGCCAGCAGGGTGCCGGCGGTGAGGGCGGCGTCGAAGCGGTCGCAGACGAAGCCGCGGGCCTCGCCGGCCCGGCGGCGGTGCGCGGGAAGGTCGCCGAGGGCTTCGTCGAGCCGGCGGCTCAGCGCGTCCGCGGTGCGCGCCTCGGTGAAGAGAAGACGCTGAGCGACGTCGTGGCTCTCGTAGGCGGGCAGGGGGTTGGTCACCACCGGCAGGGCGCAGGCGAGGCACTCCAGGAAAGTCACCGGAAAGGCGTCCATGGCCGGGAAGTTCACCGCCAGATCGGCCATGGCGTAGAGGGCGGGAAGCTCGGCGTAGGGGACCTCGTCGATGATCCGCAACCGCTCGCCCGCTCCGAGGGCGGCGGCGATGTCGATCAGGCGTTCGCGGTAGGTGTCGTCCCAGCAGTCGTAGGCCTTGATGACCAGGAAGGCGTCGCGGGTGGCCAGGGCGGCGAAGGCCTCGACGATCAGGTGGTGGCCGTAGAGCTCGCGTAGCGCCCGGGGCGAGAGAATCACCGGGGCGTCCGCGGGAATTTCCAGGCGCCGGCGCCAAGCGAAGGCTTCGGCCTCGAGGCCCGGACGGAAGAACCTGGTGTCGATGCCGATGGGCAGGGAGAGTGAGCGCAGCGGCCGGCCGGCCAGCGCGCCCGCCTGCTCCAGGAGGTCGGCGCTGTCGCCGATCAAGAGGGCGGAGCGCGAAAGGGTCTCGGCGATCCGCGCGCGGGCGCCGGCGTCGAAGGCCGGGTCGCGGGTCTGGTTGATGTCGGTGCCCCAGGCGGTGAGCACCAGCGGGCGCGAGACGGCGCGGCCGATCCGCCAGGCCCAGTCGTCCACCCACTGGACGTGGACGACATCGGGGCGGAAGCTGGCGACGAGGAACTTCAGCTGCGCGGCGATGAACCGTTCGGTGAGCGCCTCGGCGCGCGGGGCGCCAAGGACGCCGAAGAGGCGTCGGCCCTGCAGGGGGCCCGCGAAATAGCGGCCTTTCAGCAGGGCCGGCGGGTTGGGCGGGCAGCCCTTGTCGAGGGCGAAGACATCGCAGCCCGCCTCGTGGAGGATCTGGAAGTAGCGACGGGTATGGACGACGTTGAAGTCGCCGAACAGCAGGACGCGCGGGGGGCGCGCCACGCCAGCCGCCGCCTGCGCGGGGGGGTCATCGGCCCAGGAGGATGTCGCAGACGATATCGACACTGTCGGGGCTCATGGTGGGATAGAGCGGCAGGGTGATGGCCCGCTCGACGAAGCGGCGGGTCTGGGCGAGGCGGGCGCCGCGAAAGGCTTCGAAAGCCTCGAAGTCGGCGATGCAGGGATAGTGGAGGCTCGACTGGATCTCGGCCTCCCGCAGCCGCCGCACCGCCTGCTCGCGCTGGGCGCCGTCCGGGGCGAGGGCCACCATCAGATGCCCGGCGCTACCGCAAATCCGCTCGGCGAAAGGCATCCGCCACGCGCCCGCCGCGCCGGCGATCCGCGCCCCATAACGGGAGAGGAGCGAGCGTCGGCGCCCGTTATTGCCGGCGAGCTTCGCCAGCTGGGCGCGGCCGAGGGCGGCGTGGAGCTCGTCGAGCCGGTAGTTGTAGCCGTGGAGCACGACCCCGTAGCTGCTGGCGTGGCCGCGGTGGCGGTCCCAGGTGGGGGCGGTCATGCCGTGCGAACGCAGCCGCCGCAGCCGCTCGGCGAGCTCGGCGCCATGGGTGGTGACCATGCCGCCTTCGCCGGTGGCGAGGTTCTTGTTAGAGAAGAAGGAGAAGGTCCCGAGGTCGCCGATGGCGCCGGCCATGAGGCCCTCCGGGCCGCGGCCCGAGCCGTCGCCGTAGCGCGCGCCCACGGCGTGGCAGGCGTCCTCGATCAGGATGATCCCGCGCCGTTCGCAGAGCCGCTTCAAGTCGGCCATCCGGCAGAGGTTCCCGCCGTAATGCATGGCTACCACGGCCTTCGTGCGGGGCGTAATCAGGCCCTCGACCTCGCCGGGATCGAGCGTTGGCTCCTCGAGGGCGCAGATGTCGGCGAAGACGGGCCTCGCGCCGCAGGCGATGGTCATGTTGGCGGCGGCCACGAAGTTGAGGGCCGGCTGGATCACCTCGTCGCCCGGCCCGACCCCGACGGCGAGGAACGCCAGATGCAGGCCCGCGGTGGCGCTCGAGCAGGCGACGGCTTGGGGAACGCCGACCATGGCCGCGAACTCGGCCTCGAAGGCCTGGACCTCGGGTCCGGAGGTCAGCCACCGCGAGGCCAGCACGCGCAGCGCCGCATCTTTCTCGGCCTCGCCGTAGTCGAGGTCGCTGAGCGGCACGCGCCAGGCCATCAGACCAGCTCCGGCGCGTCGGCGAGGAAGGTCTCCGGGCGGTTGGCGAACAGGTCCTGGGCGCGGGCGTAGTCGTCGGGCCGCCCGATGTCGAGCCAGAGTCCGTCCCAGGGCCAGGCGCAGACCTTCTCCCCGGCGGCCAGCAGCTTGAGGACGAGGTCCGGGAAGTCCAGGTACTTGCCGTACTCGATGTAGTTCAGGACCCGGGGCTCGTAGACGTAGACCCCCATGCTGACCATGTATTTCAGCTCCGGCTTCTCGCGATAGCCGGTGAGGCGCCCGTCGTCGCCCACTTCGAGGACGCCGAGGTCTATCTTGATGGTGCGGGCGTGGGTGGCGATGGTGAGCGCCGCCCCCTCGCGCCGGTGGAAGGCCACCAGGGCGTCGAAGTCGAGGTCGGTGAGCAGGTCGCCGTTCATGGTCAGGAAGGTCTGGTCGAGCCCGTCCACGAAGGAGAGGGAGCCGGCGGTGCCGGTGGGCTGGTCCTCCTGGACGTAATGGAAGGTGAGCTGGGAGCAGAGCTTCTGGCGCCGGTCGAAGTAGGCCCGGATCAGGTCGGCCAAGTGCCCCAGCGTCAGGGTGACGTCGGTGATCCCGAACTCCACCAGGCGGCGGACCAGCACCTCCACCACCGGGATGTCGCCGAGCGGCATCAGGGGCTTGGGGAAGGTGACCGTGAACGGCTTCAGCCGGGTTCCCTTGCCGCCGGCCAGGATGACGGCCCGCATGCCCTTGGCCGCGCCCTTCATGCGGCGACGCCTTCGAACGCCACCGCCGCTTCGGCGATGCTGCGGTTGCCATAGTAGTTCGGCCGGGCCTCGACGTCGTCGTAGAGTCCGCAGGCGATGGCGTGGGCGAGGCGGGCGATGGCCTCCGGCACGGTGCGGCGGGGCGCAAAGCCTAGGGTGCGGGCGATCTTGGCGAAGGAGACCCGATAGTCGCGCGGATCGCCGCCACCGGTCCCATACTCCACCTTCGCCCGCGGCTCTGCCTCGAGAAGGGCGTCGACGATCATCCGCTTGGTGAAGTTGTTCGCCTCGCAGCCGACGTTGAAGACCTCGCCGCGCACCTTCGCCTGCGGCGCCTCCAGCACCGCGATGATCGCCGCGGCGATGTCGTCCACGTGGCAGTAGGGCCGCCAGGTGTCCTCGTCGTAGACCATCAGCGGGCGCCCGAGCGCCACCTCGCGGGTGAACTCCGACACGGTGAGGTCGAAACGCATCCGCGGCGAGAGGCCGAAGGCGGTGGCGAGCCGCAGGATGGTCGGCGAGGCGGTCTCGTCCGGCTCCTCGAGCAGGTGGCGCTCGAAGGCGACCTTGGTCTCGGCGTAGACGGATTTCGGATTGAGCTCGGTCTCCTCGTCGGCCAGCGCCCCGCCGGGGACGATCCCGTAGTTGCTGCAGGTGGAGGTGAAGACGAGCTTGCCGACGCCGGCCCGGCGCGCCGCCCGCCAGACGTTGATGGAGCCGGCGAGGTTCACGTCCCGGGTGAGCTGCGGGTACTTCTTGCTGATCGGATCACCCACCAGGGAGGCCAGCAGCACCACGTCGGTGACGCCGGGCAGGGCCTGGGCGAGGGCGTCCTCGCTGCGGATGTCGCCCTCGAGGAAGGAGAAGTCGGGGTTGTTGAGGAAGGGCGCGACGGCGCCGCCGGTTCCGTAGCAGAGGTTGTCGAGGCAGCGCACCTTCCAGCCATGGGCCAGCAGGGCGCCGATGAGCACGCTTCCCACGTAGCCCGAGCCGCCTGCCACCAGCACCTGCCGCTCCAGCGGCGCGCCGCGCTCGGCCGCCGCGCCCAGGCGTCTCAGCTCCTCGCCGAAGATTTCGGCGGCCGCCGCCGGGCCGCGGGCGGTCAGGTCGAGGGCGAGGCGTCTCGCCACGACTTCGGTCAGACGGTCAATTTCACGCATCGAATATCAGGCAAATCTTCGCTGCAGCCCCAGGTCACCTGCCGCAACGCCCCGCCCGCCGCGCCCGTTCCCCCTCGGGACGCAAAACACCCCGAGACTCTCCCCTCGCGCGAGTCCTCCTCGCTCGCGGTCGGATGGAGGGGGCGCTACAGCGGGTCGAGTGGGGGCTGAATCGATCCTCTCATCGCTGCCGCGGACGGCCTGCAAGGCCGACCCCGGGGGCCGTTACCTCCGGTTCTCAGACGAACTCCAGCTTGCGTCCGCCCGTCCGGCCCCCTTCGCCCGGGCTGACGGGTTGTTCGATTCACTTCAACGCGATCCGATCCTCCTCTCGCAGCGGGGGAGGACCCCATTCGCGCCCTGGGACCGAAGGCGCCATCAGCCCCGGGCGCCCCTCGGCCGCGGATCCGAAAGGGGCGGCGGCGCGCGGGCGGGGAGGGGCGCGAGGAGCCGGCAGAAGGCGGCGGCGTAGGCGGCCGCCTCGACGGGGCGGCGGGAGCGCAAGGCGGCGCGGGCGCGCCAGCGCAGGGGCCGGGCGAAAGCGGGCAGCAGGCGCCGGCCATAGGGGCTCTGACGGAGGGCCGCGCGCAGGGCGCCGAGCAACGCCGGCGTTTCCAAGAGCTCGGGGCAGCCGTACTTGCCGGCGAGGGCGGCGGCGGCGATGTCGCGCTCGGCGTCAATGGGCCACGCCTCACGTCCGAGGCGGGCCGACTGGCGCAGGTCCTCGGCGGCCTCGTTCCAGAGCTTGCGCCGCGCCATCACCGCCGCGCGCTTGAGGTAAGCGGCGCGCAGCCGGACCTGGGGCGGGGCGGGGGCGAGCCCGTTCGGCGCATAGGCCTCGATGGGCAGGGCCGCGCGCAGCTCGGTGAAGATCTTCTGGTCGTAGGCGATCCATTTGTCGAAGGCGTCGGCGGCGGCGAAGCGGTCGGCGCTGGAGCCCCGCTCGCCGGCGTGCTCGCGTTGGAGGAAGACCGGCCCTTCGATGCGGGCGGCCGGGAAGCGGCGCGCGAGCCTGAGGATCATCTCGTAGTCCACCGAGCGGACCAGATCCTCCCGGAACGGGCCGACGGCGGCGAACGCGCCGCGGCGCACCAGGGTGGCGAACTGGAAGACGAACATGTCGTCGAGCAGGGCGTGAAACGTGTCGGCCACATCGTGGGGCGGCGGCTGGTAGCCGGGGCCGAAAAGCTCGCGCCGGCCGCCCTCCTCGCTGAACCGCAGATAGCCGCCATAGGCGAAGCCGGCCCCGGAAGCGTCGAGGGCGCCGCCCAGCGCCTCGGCCGCCTCGGGCAGCGCCAGGTCGTCGTCGTCGCAGATCCAGACGTAGTCGCCGCGGACTTCGCAGAGGCCGAGGTTGAGGGCGGCGGCCTTGCCGCGGTTGGGCTGGCGGATCAGCCGGATAGGCCCCGCGAGGCCCGCGAGCTCGGCGGCGACGTCGAGGCTGGAGCCGTCGTCGACGATGAGGATGTCGGCCAGCGGGCGCGTCTGGGCCAGGAGGGAGGCGACGCATTCGCGCAGCAGTCCGGGCCGTTCGTAGGTGGGGACGATGGCCGCGATGGCGCCGCCCGGGGCGGCCGGCCCCTGGGGAACGGGGTCAGGCTTCATGGGCCGCTTCCGCCGCCGGCGCGCGGCGCACCAGCCCGCCCCCGAGCGCCGCGGCCTTGGCCAGCATCCGCCGCTTGCTCTCGAAGAGGGCGAGCACCGCCAGGGTGACCGCGTAGCTGAGGACGAGCGCCGCGGCCGCGAAGCTCCAGCCGAACGGCCCGGCGATGCGTCCGAGCGCGAAGAGGGCGGCGGCGGAGGCGCCCGAGGCGAGGACGTGCGGCCAGGAGAGCCGCCAGATGTCGGCGGCGCTTACCGGGCCGCTGCGTCCGATCCACCAGACGAGCGGCGCGGTCTTCAGGTATTCGGAGAGCGCGTAGGCGCCCGCCACGCCCACCGCGCCCCAGCGCAGGCCGATCACGAAGGCGGCCACCGAGAAGGCGGCGTTGACCGCCCCCACCTTGAAGGTGTCGCCGCCGCGGCCCTGGCTGAGCAGCAGCCAGCCGACCCCGAAGGTCAAGGATTGCTGGAGCCCCACCAGGCCCAGCCACTGGAAGATCGGCGCGGCCGGCGCCCAGCGCTCGCCCAGCAAGAGCCGGAAGACGCCCGGGGCGTAGAGGACCGCCACCAGGATCCCCGGCTGGACGGCGGTCATCATCAGCGACACCCCCTCGGCGAAGGCCGCGCGGTAACGCGCCGGCTCGCGCTGCAGGTGCGAGAGGAGCGGCACCATCACCTTCTGCATGGGCGCGCCCACCTGTTGGAGGGGGAAGAGCAGCAACCGGTAGGCCCGGTCGTAGAAGCCCAGGACGATTTGGCCGAGGAAGCGGCCGATCAGCATGTTGTCGGCGTTGCGGCTCAGGAAGTTGAGGACCTGGAAGCCTGCGACGCCGCCGCCGAAGCGCAGCAAACCGCCGAGCTCGGCATGGCGCCGTGGCGGACCCGGCCGCCAGCCGCAGGCGATCCAGGCGCCGGCCAGGGAGATCGTGGCGCCCACCAGGGTCGAGAGGAAAAGCGCCCAGTAGGAGCGGGTGGCCCAGGCGACCGCCACGGCGACGGCGAAGCCGGCCGAAGCGGCCAGGGCGTCGAGAACAGCGATGACCGAGAACCGCATCTGACGCTGCAGCAAGGCCATGGGCTGGCCCTGGGCGCCGTAGATCAGCAGGACCAGGGCGAAGGCGGCCGTGAGCGGGGCGACCCGTGGCTCCCGGTAGAAGGCCGCCGCCGCGGGCGCGGCGAGCGCCATGGCCAGCGCCGCCGCCGCGCTGGCCGCCAGAGTCAGCCAGAACATGGCGTCCACGTGCGCCGCATCGAGCCGTTCGCGCTGGACCGTCGCCTGGCCAAGGCCGACGTCCTGGACCAGCACCGCCAGGCTCATGGCGGTCATGGCCATGGCGACGACCCCGAAATCGGCCGGCGCCAGCAGCCGCGCCAGCAGGACGCCGGACCCGAGGCTCAGGAGGGTGCGCCAGACCTGGGCCGCAGCGACCAGGGCGAAGCCGTGGGCGGCGGCGCCATTGCCGGCCGGCGCGAAGACCGCAGCGTCCATGCATCCATCCGCAGGGTCCTGAGCGCCCCGCTGATGAACCGGCATCTTGGCGTTGGGTTCCGCTTCAGCCTTCGCCGGTCGTCGTCGGCCCCGCTCTTTTGACGGCCGCCCGGGAGGCGGATGGCTTCCTCCAGACGAAGAGGTAGTCGCTGAACCGGTCCGAGGGCCGCCAGGGGCTGTCGAAGCGCCGCCTCAGCCCTGCGGAAAGCGCCGCTGTGAGGGGCAGGCAGGCGGCAGGCGCGTAACGGTGAGACGCCAGGCGCTCCAGCAGGCCGAGGTGCCGCTGCAGGACCGAGAGGGACTCCAGCTCGAAGCCGGCCGCCTTGAACGCCGGCAGGAACGCCTCCGGGCCTCCATCCAGATACATCTCGCAGTTCACCACGCAGCCGCCGGGCTGCAGGACGCGGTGCATCTCGCGCGCGATGCGGTCGTAGACCGGCCTCTCGACCAGCAGGCTGTAGCGCAGCACCGCGCAGACCCAGATCCCGTCAGCCTGGCCGTCGGCGAGCGGAATGCCGACGCCGTCATTGCGCTGGAACGTCGCGTTGGGGATGCCGAGCTCGCCCGCCGCGGCGATCATTTCTGCGGTGACGTCGAGCCCGAGCACCTCGGTGAACCGGTGCGCGAAGAAGCCCGAGAACCGGCCGTTGCCGCAGCCGAAATCCACCAGCAGTACGCGCCCGCGGAAATGGCTCAACGACGCACGGGCGGCGAGGCGATGGACCCGATGGGTGAAGGCGTTCCTGCGCCCGCCGCCGGTGGGCGAGAGCACCGCCTCCAGACCGCCGAGCCCCGCGCGCTCCGCCCACGTCAGGCCGCTGGTCTGGAAGTCGCCTATCTCATCGGGCAAGGCCAAGACTCCTCTTCGCCAAAGCGGCCGCCTTCCAAAGCGGGTTCTCCCAATGGAACGACCAGTAGGGAGCCTTGACCGCGCCCCAGTGCTCCTTAAACTGCTCCACCGAGCGCGCGCCGAGCGAAGATCCGAGGTTCACGCTGGTCAGGCCCAGGGCGTGCGCCAGCCGGATTCCTTCCGAGACGAGGGCGTAACTCGGATTGAGGGCCTTGTGTTCGCGCGAGATGGCCGACTGCCAGTAGAGCAGGGACGCCCCGTCGACGATGAACCACGCCGCGCCGACGGCGCGGCCGGCGAGTTCCGCGACCAGCAGGTAGACGTCGCCCTCGAGCGCGATCAACTCGTCGAAGACCGAGCGCGGATAGACGCCGCTCCAGGGGCCCTTTCGCTCGATGGCCCGCTCGTAGAGGGAGACGAAGAGGGAGACGTCGCTTTCGCTGTGGCCCCGCCGGACCTCCAGCGGCGAACGCTCGGCCCGGCGCACGAGGTTCCTGGCGGTGGCGCCGAAGTTGGCGAAGTCGGCGTCAAAGCTGCGGGAAAGACGGAGGATGTGGGTTGAGAGCGTCGCGGCGGAGAAGCCGCAGTCGGCGAGCCCGGCGGCAAGCTCGGCCTGGTCGTGGCGCACGTTCCAACCCAGCGAGATGGTGGGCAGGGACTTCAACGGGGAGACCAGGCAGGCCAGATCGCGCCGAGCGGGCGCGTGCGGGGGCGCGGCCCAAAGACCGAACGCCGAGAGGCTGATGTGTCGTCGGCCGAAGCGCGCCGGTTGCTGCAAACCGAACATCTCGTCGTCCGACGGGACCGGAATGGCGACCGGCTCGACGCGGGGGAGCGCGCGAACCACCGCACTCACGAACCGGTTCGACGAGAAGAGAGTTGCTTCCAAGACGCCGCGCCTTCAGGTCAAGAATTCCAGCCGACGTCCAAGATGCGCTGGCTCGAAGCGGAGCTCGGCCTCAGATCGCCGCACGATCCGGTCGTAGAGACGAGCGCCTGCAGCTTGGTGGCAGGGCTGAAGACCCCGAGGCGAAAGACTTTGGCAAACACCATGCTCCAGTTTCCCAGCGAACTGGACTTCCAAGTGCGAACTCCGTCGGCCAGAAATTGTTCAATCACACCCAGAATATTTTCGATTGAACACGTCCTAAGCTGTACCACGGGCTCCACGCCAAGCTGGTTTACGGCTTAGTCCCGCTTCGAGGCCGAGCACGGCCTGGTCTTTACCTGGATATGCTGGAGAACGCCGCCGCGGGTCGCGCCGTCGGCCGCGGCCGGCTGGACTCTGTCCGTCAGACGTGAACAAATAAAGAACATGGCTCACACCCGCATCGCCGTCCTCACCCGCATGAAGGACCTCGACGGCAGGACGCTCTGCTTCACCCTGCTGGCCAGCGGCGGGCGGCGCCTGCACGACTTCATCGACAAGGAGCGGGTCCCGGACTTCGAGGGCGACCAGGCCACCTTCGAGACCGAGAAGGTCCGCGAGCCCGGCTCGCCCTGGCTGCGTTGGCGGGTGATCCGCCGCGTCGAGGGCGTTTGAGCCCCAGACGCCGGCGCCTACTCGGCGGCGTGCTGGGCGGCCGGCTCGATGGGGCAGGAGCCGTCGAAGCCCAGCACGTGGACGAAGCGGCCGGTGGCGATCCACCCGGTGATCGAATAGGTGAGATCGACGATCTCGGCCTCGGTGAACTGGCCGTGCATGCGCGTCCAGAAGGCGTCGTCGTAGGGAAGGTCGCGGGGGCTCTCGGCGATCCGCTCTGCATACTCGATGGCCAGGCGCTCGCGGTCGGAGAAGAGCGGCGAGACGCGCCAGTCGGCGACGGCCTGGTAGAATTCCTCCGGCGGGAAAGGCCCGCGATCGGCGCCGAAGTCGGCCCGCCCGGCCTCGTCCATCTGCGCCAGGTAGCGCGGCAGGTCGTCCTCGAGCCGGAAGCGATTGCAGCCGAGACACCCGTTGATCTGGGCGATGCGCATGCGCGCGCCCTCCGCCACCCGGAAGCTGAGCCTGGTCTCCTGATAGACCGCCCGCGACAACGCCTCGGCCGCCGCGCTCATCTGCGGGCGCAGGCCGTGCCAGAGCGCGGTGCAGGGGGCGTCGGTCCGGGGCATGGGGACGACTCTCGACATCTGGCTTTCCTCAGTCTGGCCGCGTTCCCCGTGGGGGCGCGGATGTTGCGACGAGTTTGACAGGAAGTGGTCTTCTTCGGAAGCGGCGTGTTCTGGCGCCGCGATGGCGCGGGTCGGACCATCGCCTCAGGCTTCGCGGAACACCGCCTCGATGTTGTTGCCGTCCGGGTCGAGCACGAAGGCGGCGTAGTAGCCGGGAGGGTAGCCGGCGGCCGGATCGCGCAGGCCCGGCGGGCCGTTGTCCCGGCCGCCCGCCTGCAGCGCAGCGGCGTGGAAGGCGTCCACCTCGGCGCGGCTCTTGGCTGCGAACGCAGCGTGCTGCTTCACGCTGTGCGGGTGGAAGCGGTCGATCCAGAAGACCGGATAGTCCACCCCGTAGCCCACGCCGTCGGATCCGTCGCCCGGCGGGAGCTGCATGACCCGACGCAATCCCAGCGCGCCCAGGGCGGCGTCGTAGAAGGCGGCGGACCGCGCCACGTGCGCCGCTCCGATTCCGGTGTGATCGATCATCCTTACGCGCCCATGGCAGCCGCTCCGGGGGAGGACGGTCGCAAGCTGCAGCCTACGCCGCGTCGCGAAAATCACCGAGCTGGGCGGCCAAGGCCCGCTGGAACGCCGGGCGGGCGGTGCAGCGGGCGACGTAGTCGTTCAGCCGCGCGTCCTCGATCAAGTCGGGCTTGATGCGCAGCACGGTGGCCATCATGAGGTCACCGGCGGAGAAGCGCTCGCCGTCGAGGTATGGCTTGTCGCCGAGGGCGGCGGCGAGGGAGCGCAGGCGGCGCCTGGCGAACTCGACGGCGCTGGGCTTACGCAGCTTCGCCCACTCCTGGTCGGCGTAGGCGAAGTCGAGCAGGGCCGCGTTCATGACGTGCGGCTCGATGGAGTTCAGGGCCGCGAGCAGCCATTGAACCGCCCGGGCCCGCGCGCGGGGCGCCCTGGGCAGCAGGGTCTCGCTGCGCTCGCCGATATAGAGGACGATGGCGCCGCTCTCGAACAGCACCTCGCCGTCTTCTTCCAGGACCGGCACCTGGCCGAAAGGCTGCAGCGCCCGGTACTCGGGCTTGTCCTGGTCGCCCTGTTCCAGGAGCCGGGTCCGGTATTCGAGACCCGCCTCCTCCAGCGCCCAGCGGACCCGGAGGTCGCGAACCTGGCCCCGGGCGACAGGCGGAACCCAGCGGAAGGCGGAGATGGTGATCATGGGAAGGCTCCTCTTTGAAGGCTGCTTTCCGGAAGACGAACGGCGGGTCTGCGGACCGACAAGCCAGACGACGGGTCGTGAAGGCCAGCCTCGGAAATCGCGATTCAGGCGCCGTCACGCGCCGCCCGGCCCGCCGTCACCGAACAGCTTGCGCAAGGTGGCCGCCCGGGGGCCGGGCATGTAACCCTCGCCGAACGGCCAATTGACGAAGCCCGAGGCGGCGTAGGTCCCGGCGTCCACCGGCAGGCTGATCCCGGTGATGTACGCCGAGAGGTCCGAAGCCAGGAACACGACCGCGTCGGCGAGGTCCGGCTCCAGGGGCCGCGTGGCCATGGGGATGGTCATCCGGGTTCCCGCCTGGCGCACCGGCTCGGGCAAGGCCGCCATGTCCGTCCAGACGCTGGAGTCGATGGCGTTGCGGCTCGTCTGGCTCGGGGTGGAATCCGGCGCTATGACGTTGACGCGGATGCGCTCGGCGGCGAGTTCCACGGCCAGGCAGCGGGAGAAGTTGTAGACCGCCGCCTTCGCCCCGCCATAGACGGCGAAGCCCGCGGCGCCGCGCCCGGCCTCGATGGTGGTGAAGTTGACGATGCTGCCGCCGGTCCCGCCGCGCCGGATGAGCGGCACCGCCCGTTGCACGGAATCGATCACGTAGCCGTAGTTGAGGCGGATCTCGTTCTCGTGCTGCTCTATGGTGGTCTCCATGAAGGGTGCGCGCCGCACGCCGCCCGGGAGGTTGACCAGGATCTGGGCCGATCCCCACTCGCGGTCCACGAGATCGTAGAAGGCGAAGAGCGCGGCCCGTTCGCGTACGTCGACTTCCATCGAGACGACCTGGCGGCCGAGGCCGCGGACCGCGGCGCAGGTGTCGGCGAGCGGCGCGCCCTGCCAGTCGCAGATGGCGAGGTCCACGCCCTCGTGCGCCAGCGCCAGGGACACCGCCCGGCCAACCCCCTCGCCGCCGCCCACCACGATCGCCCGCTTGCCGGCGAGATTCGCCCGTTCGACCAGTTTCGACATCGCTTCGCTCCTTCCCGCGTCAAAGCCTTCGCGATTAGTTGCGCTCCCGACCATCGAGGCAAGCCGCGTGGCCGGCGCTGCGCGCCTGGGCCGGAAGTCCCGGCGCGAACGGCGTCCCCGTCGCGTTCAGCGGTCGTCGTCGCCGCGGGGGAGGGTCTGGCGGTCGAAAGCCGCCTGCTGGGCGGGGGTGAGGGTGGCGTAGAAGGCCTTCAGCGCGGCGCCGCGCTGGCGCAGGGAGTCGAGGTCGGCCTGCATCGCGGCGATCGAGAGGTCGACCCGCTGCGGGGCGGTGAGTTTCGGCAGCATCTGCTGGGCGGCCTGCTCGCGCGCCTGCTGCTGCGGATCGGGCTGGCTGGCGGCCGCGAAGACGCGCCAGGCGCTCTCCTGGTCGGCGGTGATCTTCAGCGCCGCGTGCAGGCGTGCGAGCTGCGGCTGAACGTCAGAGGTCTGAGCCAGCGCGGCGCCGGCGGCCAGCCAGGCGGCGGCGGCCAGTGGCAGGATGAAGCCGGGGAACGACGGGACGGGCAGGGGCATCGGACGAAGATTCCTCGATTTGCGGTGCGTCAAGGCCCCTCTTCTGGGCGTCGATAAGCTTACTACATCAACGGACGAGGGGACCGGATGGAGGCTTCGATGAAGAGACTCTTCGGTGCGCTCGCGGCCGTGGCCCTCCTGGTCTCGCCTTTCAGCGCCACGGCGCAGGGGCGCGGAGGCCACGTAGGCGGAGGCGGGGGCGGCGGCGGCTGGCACGGCGGCGGCGGAGGTTGGCACGGCGGCGGCGGCGGGCATGGCGGCTGGGGCGGTGGCTGGCATGGCGGCTGGGGCGGTGGCTGGCATGGCGGCGGCTGGGGTTGGCGCGGAAACTACTGGTATCCCTTCTGGGGCGGCCTGGCCCTGGGCTGGGGCCTCTCCTATCCCTGGTACTACTGGAGCGATCCCTATTCGTACTGGGGCGGGTCCTATCCCTATGGCTACTACGGTTACTACGGCTACCGCGGATACTACCCATACGATCACGATTACTACGATCACGACAATCACTACGACTACGGCCGCCAGGCGGCCTGCGGAAACTGGATCTGGCGCGGCGACCACTACGAGTGGGTTCCCGGCCCCTGCGGCGCGCCCGTGGCGCCGCAGGCGCATTGAACGTCGGCGCCCCGCCGCTCACGGTCTTGGCCGTGTCGCAGCCGGGCCCGAGACGGTGAAGCGTCGTCCATGGTGCGATTGTCGTGCGACGGGATGCTGGCGGGCCTCGCGAGCTGGCTGCGGGCGGCGGGCTACGACACCACGCTCGGCGCCAGCGGCTTGACCGACGCGGAGGTTCTGGCCGTTTGCCGCGCCGAAGGCCGCACGCTGGCGACGCGGGACCGGCGGCTGGGGCCGTCGCGGTTCTTAGGCAAGTCGGCGAACGCCATGCCGTTGTCGGTTAGCACGGTGTGGATCTTGTAAGGGAAGACCTCGACCACGGTCCGCAGGAA
>Ga0213876_10000603_pt1 | contig 26611 bp, 23 predicted proteins | sample BarmaccomBMRX_R9_FD_160113 | JGI IMG/M metagenome (GOLD analysis project Ga0213876, IMG submission 160113) | Root-associated microbial communities from Barbacenia macrantha in rupestrian grasslands, the National Park of Serra do Cipo, Brazil - RX_R9 | ecosystem: Host-associated > Plants > Roots... | reverse complement strand
TACCCGTTACCCGTTACCCGTTACCCGTTACCCGTTACCCGTTACCCGCCACCTCTCCTCATCTGTGGCATTCTCTGCCGCTCCGAACTCCAAACTCCGAACTCCGAACTCCGAACTCAACTCTCACCGGGTCACCCGGAAGCTTTCCATGAAATACCTTATGTCCGGATCTTTGAGCGGTTTCTGCTCGTATTGGGTCAGGCCGGCAAGTTCATAGATCATGTTATTGGCTTGCAGCAGGTCCACCACGATGTTGTAAGTGGTGCCGTTATACTTGTGGGTGCCGGTCAGCCGGTAGCCCGGAATGCCGTCCTTGCGCCGCAGCGGTTCGAGCGAATGCAGGAAGCCCATTCCGGGGCCGAAGTACCGTTTCTCGAGCTCGGGAACGGTTTTGTCGTTCAATTGAAATTTGGGTTGCTGATCCAGCCGGATGACCCCGAGGAAGACGTACGCACTGAAATCGACCCGGTGCGCGCCCGTTATTCCCACCAGGCCGGATTCATCCTCGCCACGGGTCGAACTCAGGGGGGCCCAGGGATTAAATTGGGGCGAGGTATCAGGCAGGTTCACCACGCATTTATAAAACGAGGATCTCCATTCGATCGCGCGGCAAGCGGAGGCCGTCAGGAAGAGCGACAGACCAGCCGCACCCGCCAGGAACAAAGCTTTCGGGCAACTCATCGGTCGTGATCAAAGGAAAACGCCGCGAATGCCACAAGTGAAAAGTGAAAAATGCCGCAAGTGAGGAAGGGCCGGCTTTTTTTAACCTTTGTATAGGAGCCTGCAGCCGCAAAGAAGCTCCGTCATTTGTGGCGTTTTCCTTGCCTGCTTCCCTGCAGGTCACGCCAACGCTTCGTCGGCCGCCTCGACCAGGACTTCCAATCCGTAGGGTTTAGAGAGCACCCGCCGGATGTTGAGTTCCTGGATCTCGTGGGGTTCCAGCCGGATGCTGTAACCGGTAGAGACGATGATACGGGTCCGGGGATGTTGGGAGCGGATCCTGTGGGCCAGTTCCATCCCACCCATGCGAGGCAGTCCGAGATCCAGGACGAGAAGATCGGGTGCACCCGTTTGCCGGATCTTTTCCAGCGCATCGAGTCCGTCGACGGCGATGGTTACCCGCCAATGGTGGTCGCTGAGCGCCTGGGCGAGGTAACCGGCGATTTCCGGTTCATCATCGACCACCATCACCGAGCGGGTAGACGCACCAACCTCGGGTGGGGGATTGGTTGCCATGGAAATGATGAGTTGCTTTACTTGGCCATGAAATAGTTGCGTTGTCGCTCGCTGATCGGACGGTTTAAACGCTCGAGCACCAGGAGCATGTCCTCCCACACTTTACGCTTCTCGGTCAGCGCTTGGTTACGCAACAGGTACGACGGATGGAACGTGGCCATGACGGGGATTCCGTCAAATTCGTGCCACTGGCCGCGAAGGCCGCGCATGGGCTCGGACGTGCCGAACAGCCCGCGCATGGCAGTGGCACCGAGCGCGACCATCACCTGCGGACGGATCAGTTCGATCTGCCGGCGCAGGTACGGGAGGCAGGTCTCCATTTCAGCCGGGGTCGGCGGCCGGTTGCCGGGTGTTCCCGGCGGCATGTCCGGACGGCACTTGAGCACGTTCGCGATGTAGACGTCCTGCCGCGAAAATCCCATCGTGCCGATGATACGGGTAAGCAGTTCCCCGGCCCGCCCGACGAAAGGTTCTCCGCGCAGGTCCTCATCGGCGCCCGGCGCTTCCCCGACAAACATCAGTTCCGCCTCCGGGTTCCCGATGCCGAAAACCACCTGGTGGCGGGACGCCGCCAGGTGCGGGCATTTTCGACATTGCATCGCCCGCTCACGCAACGATTCCAGCGTTTCGGCCGGTTCGCCGGATACCGCTTCTTCGCCGGAAGGCACCTCGACGGCGGCGGGCGTAAGCGGCCAGAGGTCGGCGCCGTTGGCCGTCAAGGCCACTACCTCCTCGGCGGTTTCGATTTCCTCCGGTTCACTCGTCGCGATCGCTTGGATCCGGTCCAGGAGGGCGCGAGAATAGCGTTCCTGGTGAAGGCGCTGATTCGCCTCTAATTGCCGGATCAGGTATTCGAGGCCACTTTCGAATAAGCTCATCGGTATCGACTCCCAGCCTAACAAAATCATCCGGCACTTGGGCGATGAAATTCATCCAGCGCCGGTCGGCCGGATGAAAAAATCCGAGCTGCCACGCGTGCAGCAGGGGACGGGGAAACCGCGGGTCCGCGCCGCCGTAGACCGGGTCCCCGCACAATGGGTTGTGCAGTTCCTGGAGATGAACCCGAATCTGGTGCGTCCGCCCCGTCCACAAGCGGCAATGCAGCAGGCTGCCGGCCGCGAGCCGTTGCGCCAGCGTGAAGGTCGTCCGTGCCGGCCGGCCGCGCGGCGTCACCGCCATCTTGTGGCGTTGGACCGGGTGACGGCCGATCGGCGCCTTGATGTCCACCGGTGATTGTTTGAGGACGCCGCGGCAGATCGCCAGGTACCACTTGATCACTTCGCGCCCGGCGAACTGGCGGCTTAACCGGAGGTGAACCTGATCGGTTTTCGCGACAACCAGGCACCCGGTGGTATCCTTGTCCAGACGGTGGACGATGCCTGGTCGCGCTTCGCCGCCGATCGAACTCAACGAGCCCGGTCTCGCCAGCAGCGCATTGACCAGCGTGCCGGAATGCAGCCCGGCACCCGGATGCACGGCCATGCCCGCAGGTTTATCCAGGACCAGGAGGTACTCGTCCTCGAAGAGGACGTTCAGCGAGATGTCTTCCGGCGTCACCGCCGCCGGTTGCGGCGGCGGTTCCCGGACCGAGACCACGTCGCCCGTGCGGACCATTTCACGGGCCCGCACCGGTTTCTGGTTAAGCAGGATGTTGCCTTGCTCGATCAGGGCCTGGACCCGGGAACGAGACAGGTGCGGCAGCGCCTGCGCCACAAACACGTCGAGCCGCCGCTTCGCGTATTCCGGAGACACGACAACCGGTCTCCAGGGCACAGGCAATGCGCCGGGGTTCATTTCGCGGCCGTTGCCGCCGACCGCAACTCCTCGAGCAAGCGGCCCGGCTCAGACGACCGCATCAGGGCCTCGCCGATGAGTACGCCGTCAACGCCGGCCGCGGCCACGCGCTCGACGTCTTCTTTGGTCCTGATTCCGCTCTCGCTGATGACGGTGCATTGTTCCGGGATCAGGGACGCCAGGTCTTCAGTGGTTTGCAGATCGATTTTAAAGGTCGTCAGATCGCGGTTGTTAATCCCTAAAAGCGTCGCCCCGGCCTTCAACGCGCGCTCCAGTTCGTACGGCTGATGCACTTCCACCAGGCAATCAATGCCGATCTCACGGGAGACGTTCATCAAATGGGCGAGGGTTTGGTCATCCAGCGCGGCCACAATCAGCAGAACCGCGTCCGCCCCGGCCAACGCGGCCTGGTAAACCTGGACTTCGTGCAAGGTAAAGTCTTTCCGGAGCAACGGCCGCCCGGCGTGCTTCCGCACCAAGGCCAGGTAATCCAGGTGGCCCTGGAAAAAGCGTTCGTCGGTCAAAACGGAGATGCAATCGGCATTGGCGGCGTCGTATTGCCTGGCGACGGTTACCGGGTCGAAATTATCCGCAATCAGGCCGGCGGAGGGGGACGCGCGTTTGATCTCAGCCACGACCCCGAAACCGCGCGCCAGCAATCGCTGCTCGAAGCCGCGGTAGTTTGGGCGATGGCTTAAAACCCGGTCACGCCAAGCCTCGGTATGGGCGAGCCATGGTTCGATTTCTGTTTTCTTGTGGGCAACGATTTCGTCGAGGCGGCTCATGCTTCAATCTTTAACCAACGGCGCGGGTTCGTCGAGGCGGCGGTTGCCCGAGTATCCAAAACCTGAGCAGCGGCTAAGGCAAGGGCTGATATCATTTCGACGGCCATTAAGGTAAAATTTTTGTCTTCCGTCCCACGACTCAGCCCTGAAAGGGGCGGCAGAAAGCGTGACCGATTCAACCAAGTACGGAGCATCCTCCGGCGCCGGCATCCCCCTGGGCCGGCATTCTACCAGGACAATTATCTGAATGGTATAAGGGGGCCGGGGACAGGGTCCGATGAACGAGTGTTTGCCTTCGAGGGGAGCTGTGGGAGGTTTACCGCGACCCGTAGGACCAGGTGGAGGAAAACAGATGAAGGTTGATAAGGCTGCAATCTACGAGGCTGCCAAGCAGCTTTCTAACTGGGGACGCTGGGGACCCGAAGACCAGATAGGAACCCTGAACAACGTCACGGCTGACGACATCGTCACCGCAGCCCGCCTGATCCGGAAAGGTAAAGTATTCGCGCTTGGCCTCTCGCTGAAGGAGCCGATTCAGTCCGGCCTTTTCGGTGGCCGTTGGAATCCCATTCACACGATGCTGGCGACGGGCACTGACGCAGCAGCCGGCAACCAGGACGAGCCCGCGCCGTATTTGCGCTACGCGGATGACGCGATCAATATGCCCTGCCAGGCATCCACGCAGTGGGACGCACTCTGTCACATTTTCCTCGATGACAGGATGTACAATGGCCACGATGCGCGGCTGGTCGATGCCCGCGGCGCAAAGAAGCTTGGGATCGAGCACGTGCGGAGTAAGATGGTCGGGCGCGGGGTGTTGCTTGATGTGGCGCGGTTCAAAGGCCTCGATTCGCTTGAGGACGGTTACGCCGTCACCAACGCCGATCTGGATGCCTGTGCTACGCATCAGGCCGTCGAGGTCCGAAAAGGCGACTTCGTGATCGTTCGTACCGGCCATCAGGAGCGCTGCCTCGCGCAGCGTGACTGGGCTGGGTATGGCGGAGGCCCTGCCCCGGGTCTCGCCTTTGAGACCTGTTACTGGATCCGCGAGAAGGACATCGCGGCAATCTGCGCCGACACGTGGGGCTGCGAAGTTCGTCCCAACGAAACCAACGAAGCGAAACAGCCTTGGCATTGGGTCGTCATCCCCTCAATCGGGATCTCGATGGGTGAAATCTTTTACGTGAAAGAGTTGGCGGAGGATTGCGCCGCAGACGGCGTCTACGAATTCTTCTTCGTCGCTCCGCCGCTCCATCTACCGGGCGGTGCGGGCTCTCCGGTCAACCCTCAGGCAATTAAGTAATACCATTCAGATAATTGTCTTGGTAGAATATCGGCTTAGGGGGCCGTTGGCTTAACGCCCGGCACGTATTGCCGTATTCGTAGTAGGCGGCGTTGTGCGCGCCACGATCTTTCGCACGGCCGGCGTCATCGTTGCGGCGGTGCCGTCGTTCCCCGCAAGACAAGGCTGGTGGGCAAGACGTCATGTCGCGGCGGCAGGTCATCGGCTGCCTGAACCCGTTCCAGCATGCGGCGGGCGGCCAGCGTGGCCATGGCTTCAATGCCCTGGCGGACCGTGGTGAGCTGCACCATCGCCCAGCCCGCCATCGGGATGTCGTCAAAGCCGACGATCGACATGGCCTCCGGCACGGCGATCCCCTGCTTCCTGGCGGCGTCCAGTGCTCCCAGCGCGACCACGTCGTTGCCGCAAATCAAGGCCGTCGGGGGCGGTTGCGCTTTTGCGAGGCGAAGGAGGCCCGAATAACCCGCTTCATGTGAATAGTCGCTCCAGATCAACAGCTCCGGCGAGACGGTTTGGCCGTGGCCGGCCAGTTCTTGAGCCGCTCCTTCGAACCGCTGCAGGCTCGTCGACGTGTCGCGCGGTCCGAGCACAAATCCGATTCGCCGGTGTCCCAGACTGGTGAGGTGCCGGATCGCGTCGCGTCCGGCCATGACGTTGTCGCTCTCGATCGTGTCGACCGGCAAGCCCGAAACGGAACGCACCGCCAGCACCAATGGTATGCCGCGGTCATACAAGAGCTGGACCGCAGCCGAGTGGATCGTCGCGGTCGTGAACAGCACCCCGGCCAGCGTTCCGTCAAGTAAGCCCTGCAGTTTGCTGAGGTCCGCCGAGTGCTCGAACTGGTCGATCATCAACACCATTGAATAGCCCGCCGCCGCGAGTTCATCGTGGAGGTGGCCGACGAAATACGTGTAGAACGAGTTGTGCAGCGCGGCCACGACCACCCCGATCACCCGTTTTCGCCGGGCCAGGAGAGACGGCGCACGCTGGAGGCGTGAGGTTGGGTAGTTGAGCCGTTTAGCCACGGCCAGCACTCGGTTCCTGGTCGCATCGCTGATCGCGTCATCGCCGGCCAAGGCCCGGGAGACGGTCGGTTGCGAGACTCCCGCGGCGCGGGCAATATCACGGGTGGTCACGCGCCGTTTGCCATTGAGGTGATTGTTGGTGGATCCCATGGGTTGTGCCGCGCCGTTGAGACGCGTTGCTCTGCCCCCGTATTCATCATCCCTGAATGGATGCGTGGCTGTCAACCGCGCCCGCACAGGCTGCCGCCCCGGCGGGGGCGCCCTCCAAAAAATCACGGGTTGGCCCTTGACGAATCGATGCACAATGATTAGGAATCGATGCACCGTGATTCCCCGGCGGTGGAGACCCGGCCGGTCGTTGTTGGCGGCGTGACGGAAGGTTTGGCGTGCCGTAAAGCCGGACAAACCGCCCCCGGGCCGAAACGTTGCACCACAGCCTCCCAGCTTATGCTCCCGAAAATCGACCCTGAGGGTTTGATCACCCATCGCAGCGACCGGTCGGGGTTCACCGGCCTTTTAGTGCTGCTCCGCGAACTGCCGCCGTGCGGGTATTTCAAGGTCAATGCTGGCCCGGACGGGTATTGGTTCAAGTACCGCTCCCGGCCCGAGAAAGGCGAGCTGCGGCTGACGATCCCGCGACTCGGCCTGGCCCGGCGCCGCGTTACTCGTGAGGACTTCGTGATGGTGCCGCCCCGGGTTCCACTGCAGTTCGAATGGAAAGGCGCGCCCGGGCGGGTGGCGCAATTCGTGTTCTCACGACCTTGCCTCGAAACCGCGGCTGCCAAGCTGGCCATCCCTTGGCCGCTTTTCGAGCAGCTGCCGCGCGTGTCGTTTTGGATCGACCATCGGCTCGAAGCCCTTTGCTCGCTTTTGATGGAGGAGACTCAAAACGGCTGCTGGCTGGACCCGCTTTACTTTGAGTCATTGGCAGGCGCGCTCGCCGTGAGCCTGCTTAGCCGCGTGCGGGATCAGCACGGCTTTGGGCGGCGCACCTCAGCTGTCCATCCGGGCATTCGCCGCGCCATCCAGCGCCTGGAGAATGACTTTTCTGATGGCGCCTCTCTACCTGAGCTTGCGGATCAGGCGCGCCTGAGCGTTGACTATTTTGCCCGCAGCTTCCAAATGGCCACCGGCTGCACGCCGCACCAGTACCGATTGCGGATGCGCCTGAGCCGCGCGCGGGAGTTAATGACGCAAAGTGATGAAGGTTTTTCCCTGACGGAGATTGCGAGGCGGTGCGGTTTTTTCGATCAGGCGCACCTCTGCCGGCATTTCCGGCGCTTTTTCGGCATAACGCCGGCCGCCTTCCGACGGGCGCACGCAAACGCGGCGGAAGGCGCTGAGCCAAGTCGTCGAACGATGACGGGGTGGTTTGCCGGTTGAATTACCGGTGCCGTTGCGGCGCTTTGCAACCGGGCCGAGGACTCCTTTTTTTTATGCGGAAACGTACAAGGCGGGGCGGAATCGTCCTTTACCGCCCTTGAACCCGGCGCAATCCTGACAGGACATGGGCATGCCCTCCCCCTTGTTATCGGCCCAGGCGATCAGGAAAACCTACGGCGCTACGGTCGCGCTGGATGAGGTTAACCTCCTGGTGCAAGCAGGTGAGATCCATGCCCTGTTAGGAGAGAATGGGGCAGGCAAATCCACCTTGGTCAAGATCCTAAGTGGGGTTGTAGGGTTAGACCGGGGATCGTTATTCCTGAATGGGCAGCAGTATTCTCCAAAGAACATCACGGAGGCTCGTGAGCAGGGCATCTCGACCGCATTCCAAGAATTAAGCCTCCTTCCAAACCTCACCGTCGCGCAAAACCTTTTCCTTCCCACACTGAAGAAGAACCGGGTTGGGCTTGCAACGCACCGGGCCAATGAGGCGCGGGCACTCGAGGTGCTTGAGCGTTTTCGGCTGAGCAGCATCCGGCCAGACGTTCCCGTTGGAAATCTCTCCCTGGCCGAAAAGCAGCGACTCGAAATTGTGAGGGCGCTCAGCCATGATCCTCGACTCCTTGTGCTGGACGAGCCGACGGCGGCGTTGCCCGATCCGAGTTGGTTGTTTGAGCTGCTCTTTGAACCCGTCAAAAAGGGCCTGGCCGTTCTCTACATATCCCATCGACTTCACGAAATCCGGGCGATTTGCAAACGGGGTACAATCCTGCGAAACGGGCGCAGCGTGGACACGGTAGATCTCTCAGGCGTTTCAAACGCAGACATCTTTCAGATGATGGTCGGCCGGGCGATTTCCCAGCACCAGGCGAGAAGGATGCAGGCCCCGAAAGATTCCCCGGTTGTCTGCTCTGTCGACGGCTTAACCTCGAGCCGGCTTAAAGGCGTCAGCTTTTCGATCCACAAAGGAGAGGTTGTCGGCGTCGCCGGCCTGGAGGGGCAAGGTCAACGCCACCTTTTCCGCACGCTCGTCGGCCTGGAACGCGCGGTATCGGGAACGATCAAACTGGATGGTCAACCGGTTACGTTCCATTCTCCCCGCGAGGCCCTGCGGGCAGGCGCCGGCATGGTGCTCGTTCCCGAAGAGCGAAAAGTAGACGGGTTGTTTGCCGGCTTAAGCACCTTGTCTAACGTTACCGTATCGTCGGTCGAATCCTTACAGCGCTGGGGTTGGATTGACGCGAAGCGAGAAAAGGCCCTCGCGCTGCGGTACTCAAGTTCGGTCGAACTTAATCCGGAATACTTTCCTTTTTCCGTACGGAACCTCTCCGGAGGAAATCAACAAAAAGCGATTCTGGCCCGCGCGTTCATGGCGAAGGCCGGGTTACTATTGCTTTTCGACCCGACGCGGGGAGTCGATGTGGGTACAAAAGAGGTGATTTATGAGGCCGTTGAGCGCTTCGCGGCCGAAGGAGGGAGCGTCCTTATGTATTCTTCGGAACTCCCCGAAATCCTTCGACTATGCGACCGCTGCCTTGTGCTCTACGGCGGAAGGGTTTGTTCCGAGCTTTTCGGGGAGGACGTCACAGAGGAAATGATGGTGGCTGCCATGACCGGTCACGGGCACGGGGTTAACATTAACACTTCGGAGGTAAAGACGTCTGAATGAAGCAAAAGGTGCTTGCATGGTTAGGCAACGGCGCACTGGTAGCGGGGCTCATTTATTGCGTCTTGTTTGCGGTTTACGCCGGGAGTGAAAAAGGGGCGGTTTCGCTATTCTCGATTGCTACGCTGTTTAATAACGCGGCGCCGCTGGCCCTCGCGGCAGCGGGTGAAACGATCGTGGTGTTAACAAAGAATTTTGACCTTTCTGTCGGGGGCGTCATTTCGCTGACCAATGTGATCCTTGCGGTATACCCCATTCCCGGCCCGTATGGAGCAGCGATCACCATCCTGGTCGTCTGCCTCCTTGGCGCGTTGGTGGGCGCGGTCAACGGCGCCTTGGTCGCTTACGGCAGGTTACAGTCAATCGGGGCTACGTTGGGCACGATGATCGTTTGCCAGGGGCTGGCGCTGGTTATTTTGGGCGCCCCCGGCGGTAATGTTTCTGACTTCATCGCCAACTTCTTTACCGACCAGATTTTTGGGTTTCCCGTCGCGGCGCTGGTCCTGCTGCTAGTAGCGTTCGTGTGGATCATTCTGAAAACGACAGACCTCGGCGTTGCGATTTATGCCATTGGCCAGGACGAGGCGGCTGCAAGGTTATCAGGAATTTCGGTGTCAAGGACAAGGTTCCTGGCGTATTGCCTCGCCGGTTGCGTCTATGCCCTGGCCGGTTTTATGTTGAGCGCGCAGACTGCGACGGGTAATCCCACCGCCGGTTCGTCGTTTTCCTTGCTGGTTTTTGCTTCAGTGGTCATCGGTGGAACCTCGCTGCTCGGAGGACGCGGCGGACTTATCGGCTCGATGATCGGGGCAGCTGCACTGACGCTGCTCCAGAAGGTGTTGTTTTCGACCGGGGTTGAGTCGTTCTACATCGGGGTGTTTCAGGGCGTGATCATGATCGCGGCGCTCGCTTTTTCTGAAACGGTCTTCCGAGTCTCTCGTCTGGGGGCAAGCTCGTCATGAGCCAGCAACCGCATGACCTGACCCGCAAGGCAACGCCCTCGCCGGAAACGGGAGCGCGGCTTGCGCCCGGTCCAAAGGACGGCGGCCGGCCGGCAGCGCCGGAACCAACGTCGGGCGTGCAACCTCGACGCCTTGGCCGGGGACAGGACAGCCAGGTGATTCAGATCGCCGCCATCTTCGTTATTTGTGCGATCTTGATCATCGCCTCCCGCGCGATCAGCGCTTCGTTCGGTTCCTGGAACGAGGTTGAAACGATTGTGGTTTTGTCCTCTTTCCTGATCGTGATCGGCTTTGGGCAAGGCCTCGTGATCCTGATGGGAGGCCTGGATCTCTCGGTTGGTTCGCTGATCACGCTCGGGGGGGTGCTCACAACGACTTGGGCGGGTGCTGGCGCAAACGCGTGGCTTCTTGTGCCGGTCCTCCTGGTTTGTGGGTTTTGCGGCCTGATAAACGGCTTCGGGGTGACCATCGCGAAGGTTCCGCCTTTCATCATGACGCTCGCATCAGGAATCGTCATTTATAGCCTGTGCCTCGGCTTTACGGCCGGCACCCCGCGGGGTTCTTCTCCCTCGCTACTGTCGGCTCTTATGCAGGCGAGGGCCTGGGGTGTACCGGTCGTCATTTATTTCGTCATCCTGTTTTCCATAGCCGCAGCATTGCTTCAAAGCAGGTCAAGTTACGGCCGGAGCCTTTACGCGGTAGGTACCAACCCGGCTGCTGCTCGAATTGCGGGCCTGCGGGTAAACAAAGTCATCGCGTCGGTTTACGCGATGAGCGGGTTATGTGGGGGCATCGTTGGCATGATGCTGGTTGGGTATTCGAACGGAGCCACCCTTCGAATGGGTGAGCCGTACGTATTGTCTTCCATCGCAGCCGTCGTGGTGGGCGGATCGTCAATTTTAGGTGGAACCGGACGGTTTGAGGGTACGGTGGGGGGAGCGATCCTGCTTACCACGATCAGCACGATCATCTCTGCGGTCGGGTTGGAGGAGGGCTGGAGGACGGTACTGGAAGGAGTCATCATCGTTATCGCGCTGTTGCTCCTTTCCTGGCCGATGCCAAGCGTTTTTAGACGGCGCAACCGGACGCAGACCTCGACTTCAAACCGAAGCGCCAGGCTGGGGAAATAGGCTGGGGTGAGAACGACCGCTGAAGCCGATTACGTCAGCCCGCCGGTTGGACCAACCCCTTCCGTTCGCCGGCTGCGGGAACGACCACTGAAAGAAATGATGAACCTATGAAGATCCAAACAAAATCCGGTAAGTACCGCCTCATAGTAAGCCTTATGGCTGCTGCCATTTGCTTTTTCTGCGGATCGCCCCAATCCGTGCAAGGCAAAGACAAGTACCTGATCTACCTGAGTCTGAGTTATAGCGGAAACGCATGGCAGAGCGAAGCGGCAAACATCGTCAAAGCCTTGGCGGCCACCCCGCCCTACGACAAGATAGTCGAACTGCGCGAGGTCATTTCCGGTACGGACGTGCAAGCCCAGATCTCGGCTTACGAAAGCATGATCGCGGCCCACGCGGATGGGGTGATCAGCTTTCCGATCTCAGCGACCGCGCTCAACCGGACGGTAAAACGGGGGAGCCAACAAGGCGTTCTCTTTTTCATGTATGATGCCACTGTGACTGAGCCTTCGGCCTATAACGTCAGCTACATTACGGCCGGGTTTGGCGAAAACACCGCCCAGTACCTGGTCAACTGCCTCAAGGGTAAAGGTAAAATTTTTCTCAGCAGAGGCGTTCCTGGTAACTCCGTCGACCAACGCCATACCGATGGAGCGATGTCGATTTTCAAAAAGTATCCTGGGATCCAGGTTGTGCAGGAGTATTACAGTTACTGGGATGATCGCACCACCCAGCAGGAAACGGCCAAGGCGCTCGCGGCGCACCCGGACGTTGACGGCATATGGGCTCAGGCCGGTGAATATGGGGCGATTCAGGCGCTTTTAGCGGCACGCCCCGATAAGCTGATCCCGGTCACGGGCGAAAACTCGAACGGCTTTAGGCTCGCTTTGGCCAACGAGGATTTGCGTAAGCGTGGCCTTCAGGGGGTCTCGTCCGGGTCTCCGCCGGCCACCTCCGGCTATGCGTTCAAGCTTATGATGGAGATGCTCACCGGTAAGCGCAAACTGCAAACGCACAACATCCAATACCCTTTGCCTTGGGTGACCGCAGACGAGGTCCGCACGATCAAAGGCGACCGCCTCGAAAACGGATCTAACGCCTTTGCAGAAGGGACCGTGCCCAGCTCTTTCGTTACGGAGTCGTTCAGCCAGGCATTTCTACCCGAAATATCGCTCGTGTCAGCACTTGAGGGAAAGCCGACGCCAGGGGCGACCATCCAGCCGCTGCCCGCGGATGTAACGCCGGCCCCGGATGAACCCAACATCAACTGCCAGAATTGTAAACCGCCCGCAGATCACTACAAGCTCACCAAGGTGACGGCGGAGGTTAAGCCATAAGTTTCGGAATTGTTAGAACGAGATCGCCCAATCACTGCCAGCAGTTCAATTCGGACCTATGATTACCTACCTCAAAACCGATGTTACCAAAGAAAGCTCCGGAGCGGCCGACGTCGACGTTCGAAAGACGGTCGAGCGCGTCCTGGGTGAAATTCAGCGGGGCGGGGATGCCGCGGTCAGGCGGTTCTCGGAGGAGTTTGACAAATGGTCACCTCCTTCCTTTCGCCTTTCCCCGTCAGAAATCGATGCTTGCATTTCAAGACTGCCGGAGCAGACCGTTGGAGACATCAAGTTTGCTCAGGAACAGATTCGCAATTTTGCAAAGGTGCAGCGTGACGCCATCAAGGACGTCGAGGTAGAGACCTTGCCGGGCGTCATTCTGGGCCACCGGAACATTCCCGTGGCCAGCGTCGGGTGCTACGTGCCCGGCGGCCGTTACCCGATGGTGGCTTCCGCCCACATGAGCATTGTTACGGCGCGCGTGGCCGGCGTGCAGCGCATCATCGCCTGCACGCCCCCGACCGGCGGCAAACCGCACGACGCGACCATTGCGGCCATGGCGTTAGGCGGTGCGGATGAAATCTATCTGCTCGGCGGTGTCCAGGCCATCGGGGCGATGGCGTACGGTACCGACACGATCGCCCCGGTCGATATGGTCGTAGGCCCGGGAAACGCCTACGTGGCCGAGGCGAAGCGCCAGGTCTTCGGGCACGTCGGGATCGATCTGCTGGCCGGCCCGACCGAGATCCTTGTCATTGCGGACGATACCGCCGACGGTGAGATGGCGGCGACGGACCTTCTGGGTCAGGCGGAACACGGGCCCACCACGCCCGCCATCCTGTTGACCACCTCCCGCCGGGTCGCGGATGAAACCTTGCGCGAGATTGACCGCCAGCTGAAGACCCTTAAGACGGCGCCGGTAGCGGGCAAAGCGTGGCAGGACAAGGGACAGGTGATCCTGGTCGACTCGTTCGATGAGCTGGTCTCGGAAGCAAATCGAATCGCGTCCGAACACGTCGAAGTCCTGACGGAAAACCCCCGGCGATTCCTGGATGCGCTTACGAATTACGGCGCACTTTTCGTGGGTAAGTACACCAACGTTGCGTACGGAGACAAGGTGATCGGGACCAACCACACGCTGCCGACCCGGGGAGGCGCACGATTTACCGGCGGCCTCTGGGTCGGTAAGTTCCTGAAGACCTGCACCTACCAGGAGTGCGACGAGGCGGCGAGCGTGAAAATCGGTGAGTACTGTTCGCGTTTGTGCGCCATTGAAAACTTCATCGCTCACAAGGAGCAGGCGGATTTGCGGGTTCGACGCTTTAAAACGTCTGCCGCGTGACGTGTCTCGCTGTGCCTACGAGAAACGGAAGCTGCCGCAGAACCGATGGAATCTGAACAATCGAATTCCTGATGGAAGAGACATTTCGCTGCAAGGGGCCTGAGAGAATTGCTGACCTGGTGGTTCAAGGGTTGGAAAAGGCGCCTTCGTTGTCTGCGCACCATCGTTTTTCTTTGCCGGAACGATGCCCCGCGGAGTCCTGGCCTGCGGAACCCGAGTCCGAGGATCTGCTCCGGTACGCTTTGGCAACGCTGCCGGCTTTTAATGCATTCAAGAGCGTTGTAGGCCAACTCGGAGGCGTTCTCCTTCTGTATGCGACCTGTGCACGCAACCGGATGGAGTTGGCGACCCTGGAGGCGGCTAAAATGCGCTTTGAGGAAGGGCTCTCCGCACTTAAGGCGAGAAAGGTGCCCCCTTGTGCAACGCGTCACGCCTTCTTGTTAAATGCAGTTGCCGCGGAGCTGCAAACCGTGCTGGCGCATTTGTCAAAGATCCCGGATCAGCCGTTGGCACGCGACGCGGCCACGGGGCTGACGCGTCGCCTCAAAGCGGCTCATTCCAATCTGCTAAAGGCGTCGGATGACCGGTTCGGCATGGTGACGGTCAATTTTCAACAGGGATGTTGCGCGTGCGGTAAGTCGCCCGGGCGATTCCCGAAAAGCCGAGAAGGCTAAGACCTTACAAAGGAGAAAGTTAACGTGGCTAACTATTCAATCTGGGTATTGGAGTACGCTTACGTGCCAAACTACCACGTGAGCGGGATCATTTACGGGGCGCACAATCAAGGGTATCGTAAACTGCCGTATTGCTATGTACTGATCAAAGGTCAGGACCACGTCGCGATGGTGGATGTGGGATACAATCACAAGGATTTCGGTGGGTACCTCGGCGACAAATTCGGGGTAATCAACTGGCACCCGCCGGAGGCGGTTTTGGGCGAGTGCGGGCTAAAGCCGCAAGACGTGGATACGGTTTTCGTCACCCACGCCCACTTCGATCATTTCGGCAACGTCGAAGACTTCCCGAATGCCAAGTTTTACATTCAGGAGCGTGAAATCGCAAAGTGGGTCTGGGCGATGTCTCTTCCGGAACGGATGCAATACATCACGGTGGCGATAGACCCGGGAGACGTCCTGAGAGGGGTGGAATTGGCCCAAAAGCGACGCTTGGTGACAGTCGACGGCGATATGGAGGAGGTCTTGCCGGGAATCGATCTTCATGCCGCCTTCGATACCCACACGTTCGGCTCCATGTGGGTTACCGTCCGAAACGACGGGAAGAAAACCTCGGATGATTGCTGGATCCTGGCCGGTGACCTCATTTACGTGTACGAGAACCTGGAAGGCGATGGCAGCGTTGTCGGCGTTGACAAGGTTTACAATCCGGTAGGCCTGGCCATTGGAAGCCAGACTAATCTTGTCCTGGTCACGGAGGAGATGATGAAGGCGGTGCATTACGACAAGCATCGTGTGGTGCCGGTTCACGAGGAGCGTTTAAGGGAAGCGTTCCCCTCACGCATCACCAAGGATGGACTTCGCATCAGCGAGATCTGCCTGGCCGACGGAGACCGTTCCCTGGTGAGTTGACGGGCGAGAGGCTATGGGACAGGACAGCGATGCTGGTTTAGCTGGAGAGAAACGGCCCATTGCCGTTGTGGGCACGGGGTTGGTCGGCGCCGGTTGGGCAATCGTATTTGCAAGGGCCGGCCACCCGGTCCGCTTGTTCGATTCTGTGCCCGGTGCGGCCGAACGCGCGATCGGGGTCATTAAAGACCGGCTTGCCGGGTTGGCCGAACACGGGCTGATCGACTCGCCGGAAGCCGTTTTACGGAATGTGCGAGTCGCGCAGAGTCTCGAGTCTGCCGTCGAGGATGTGGCTTATGTACAAGAGTCTGTGTTCGAGCAGATGGAAACAAAAGCCAGGGTACTGCAGGCACTCGAGCCCTGCCTGCCCGCAAAGGCGGTCATCGGCAGTTCGAGTTCGGGAATTCCCGCGTCGAAATTCAGTGAGCATGTATCGATTCGCTCCCGCGTGCTGATCGTGCATCCGGTTAATCCGCCCTACCTTATCCCGTTGGTCGAGTTGGTACCGGCGCCTTGGACGGAGACGCCGGCCGTGGAGTTTGCTGAAGCGCTTATGAAATCCGTCGGGCAATCTCCCGTGCGGCTGCGCAATGAGGTCGAAGGATTCGTTTTAAACCGGCTGCAAGGGGCGTTGCTCCGGGAGGCATGGGCGCTGTTTAATGACGGCGTCGCCTCGGCTGAGGATATCGATAAGACGGTTCGAGACGGCCTTGGCTACCGTTGGTCCTTCATGGGGCCGTTTGAGACGATCGATTTGAACGCCCCCGGCGGGATCGGGGACTATGCCCGTCGATTCGGACCGCTCTTCCAGGCGATTGATGCCTCGCGATCGCACGATGAGCCGTGGAACGAATCACTGATCGCGCGGCTCGAATCAGAACGGCGGTCGGTCCTGCCCCCGGAGCAACTCGCAGAACGGGCTGCCTGGCGCGATCGTAAACTGATGACGTTTGCTGCTCTAAAGCAGAAACCAGCCTGAAGGAGCAGCAGCGCCAGGGGATGCCCGAAACAGGCAGATCTTATGAAATCAGGAAGGAGCCGTTCCGTCTTGACGGATTGACGGCGGTTGTCACCGGCGCTTCCCGAGGCATCGGCGAGGGGTGCGCAAAACTGTTCGCGCGCCAGGGGGCGCACGTCGTCCTGGTCGCGCGCGACGCGTCCGTGCTGGCCGGTTTGCAGGCGGAAATCCAGGCCGACGGCGGATCCGCCGAGAGCTGGGCGTTGGATGTCACCGACCACGGGGCAATTGCCGGGCGCATGGCGCAGATCTCGAGGCTTGATGTTCTGCTGAACAACGCCGGCACAAATAAACCGCAAGCGTGTCTGGACGTCGACGCCTCGACCTTTGATGCCGTCTTCAACCTGAACGTGCGCGCTGCGTTCTTTGTCGCTCAAGCCGCTGCAAAGCGCATGGTCGAGCTAGGCCGGCCGGGGTCGATCATCATGACTTCGTCTCAGGCCGGGCACGTCGGGCTGCCGAAACGGGTCGTCTACTGCGGGACAAAATTTGCCCTGGAAGGGATTGTAAAGGTCATGGCCCTGGAGCTTGCCTCGGCGGGTATCCGCGTGAACAGCATCGCGCCGACTTTTGTCGAAACGCCGATGACGCGGCCGTACTTTGAAGATCCGGTGTTTCGCGAATATGTGCAGCAGAATATCCCGTTGGGCCGAATGGCGTCCGTTGCTGAAGTGGCCGCTGCAGCGTTGTACCTGGCCAGCGGCGAGTCAGCGATGGTGACCGGAACAAGCCTGCTGATTGATGGGGGTTGGACAGCCAAGTGATTGTGCTGTGCGTGGAGCGAAAGCTTGCACCGGTCCGCGAACGGGCGCAGCGCTGTCATGAAAGGCCTGTGCTCAACACTTCCGTAAGAAACCGGTGTGCCCGGGAAAAGTGATCTTCAGTTCCATCTGTTTTGGCGTCTCAAAGACAGCGCTTTCTGCGTCCGGCGGAACGGCAAAGACCTCACATTCCTCCGGACCCGAAACCGATGGAACGGGCTGCCCTTTGAGAATACACGGCAGGAGGCTGCATTCCAGCCATTCATTGCCTTTGTGCGGGTGTCGAACTATCGTTTTCCCGCTCTCGAGGTCGTACAATGATTCGACAAAGCGGTATGGTTTCGAGGGTTTGTCGTCATCCATAGTTGCTTATTCAAGCACGCTTTGCAGGTCGCGACGCGGCCGGTTTCTTCCTTTTCGATTCGTCGCCCGTCCTGCCTTCTAACATGAGCAGTCGTTTCTTGACTTCAAGCCCGCCTGCGAATCCGGTGAGTTCGCCTGACGCGCCGATGACTCGATGACAGGGCACCACGATGGCGATGGGGTTTCTCCCGTTGGCAGCGCCGACCGCTCGACGCGCGCTGGCGCTTCCAAGTTGCTCCGCAAGCTCGCCGTAACGGCGGGTTTCGCCGAAGGGAATGCCCAACAATGCCTGCCAAACCCGATTCTGGAAAGGGGTTCCTACCGGATCAAGCCTGAGCGAGAACGACTTTCGTTGCCCGCTAAAATACTCTTTCAACTGCTGTTCGGCCTCTGCAAGCAAGGGATGCGCTGTGTCTTCCTCAACCGGGCTCAAACGAACCCGACGAGGATCGTCATTTTCCCAGAGGACCGCCGCCAGGCCCTTCTGGCTCGCGACAAGTTTCAGTTTACCAACGGGCGAATCAATCACCTTGTAAACGTAGTTTGGTTTCAATGTCTTTTTTACTTCCATAAAAGCTTCGCGCGCCTTGGTAGATGATAAACCTCGAAGGTCCGATCTGTGAAATTGAGTGTTTTAATCGAGCCCATGACCGATCCTTATGGGCGACGCTCCCGCTGAGGGATGTTCATCCGTGGGTGCTCGACGTTCGGTGAACCGGTCGCGCTTCTGCTTCGGTCGTTGACCACGACTCTTGCAGACCACCGTGCTTGTTCGTTGGGGTTCTCGGCAACCGGACCCTAAAATGCCCACTTATACCATTTACACAATTATTTCGGTAGCATTCCGGCGGGAGGAGGTGCCGCCGGATGCTCCGCACGGCGTTAAGTCGGTCTCAGGCCCAACGGACCCGGGGAACTTAGCCCAGGGTAAACGCCACGGCCATTTAGTTAAGGATACAAGGCCGGGTATGGCTTTCGTCCTGCAGGGACGGCTGAGGTTAGCCAGGGACTTTAGTGCCTGTGAGGAGCATTTACGAGCGATCGCGTCCCCTCGGGACGCCTGAAGGCGTGCGCCAAGCCAAGCGGGCGTCAACGGTGGGGAGACGTTCGGGTGTTCGTCGTCGAGGGTCGCGCCGGGTTTGGCGGGCCCCTTGGGCGTCGGCATCCTCCGGGGCAGCGTTTCAGGCGTCCCTACGGGACGCGATCCTTCTTAAATGCCCCGTCCAGGGACTGAAAGTCCCTGGCTAACCTCAGCCGTCCCTGCGGGACGAAAGCGCCCCGATCCACCGCCCTTAACTTAATGGCAGTGGTGGGCTTTACCCGGGGCTAGGTTCTGCCGGCCCGTTGGGCCTAAGACGAATTCAACAAGGTGCGGAGCACCCTCGGGCGCCGACGCCCCCTGAGCCGAATTCTATCGAGGTAACTGTCTGAATGGTATAAGAAGGTGTCACGGCTCCAGCCGGCCTTCGGAGGCGATCAGGGCTTCACACAAGGCATGGATTTCCGCGTCGACCTCACTCGGGTCAGACACCGTGCGGGCAATTTCCTGGCGCAGGATCGCCGTATAGCGTTTGCGCAGCCGGTGGATCAGGGTCTTCGTGGTACCCAGGCCCATGCCCAGCGCGCCGGCCGCCGCCTCGTATGAAGGGGTGACTGCGCCGCTCTCCAGGAAGCTTTTCAGGGCTTCGAAAACCGCGGTCCGCCCCTGAGCGGCGTACTCCTGGCGGAGCAGGGTTTTTGCCCGGCCCAACAGGAGAATCGCCCATCGGGCATCAAACAGGTGCTCCGCCGTCAGTGCGGCGTCCGCCGGTTCCCTCGCGTAGCGATTTTCGGCGTTCTCGAAATCGAGCGAAATGAATTTGCAGCGGCCGCCTCGCTTCAGGCACCGGGCCCGGTCGGCCTGGTCCGAAAGGTAATGCTGGAAAGCGGCGAGCAGGAACGAACGGAATTTGCCTTTGCGCTGATCCGCCGCCGCCAGCATCCGGTGTTCGAGGAGTTGCAGGAAAAAGCCCTGGGTTAAATCCTGCGCGTCTTCGGGCGTTTTGCCGGACCGGCGCGCAAAAGCGTAAAGCGGGTACCAATAGAGTTGGCAGAGCTGGGCTAAGGCCGATGAAGCCCCGGGTGCCCGGCTCTGCGCGGCTGCCAGGACGAGCGTCCAATGCGTTGGCTGAAATTGCGCCACCCCCTCGGGAGGCGGACTGCGATCGACGTTCACGGGTGAAGATCAGGGGTAGTGCCTGGATGGTTTGTGCCCGCCTTCCCGGGCTTCACTCCGCTCCGTAACGGGCCGGGCTTCCGCATCACCGGCCGGGGCTTGGTTTGGCTCGGCGCCGGCTGCACCATTGCCGACGAAATTTTGCGCCGCGCCTCCGCCCGGTTCAACCAGGCCATTACGCGTGATGATTTGCGCAGCCAACACCGTACGGAGAACGCTCGTAATGGAATCGGCCGTGGAAGACGCCGCATCACCTTGTTCGCCGCCGCTGTACAGAGTCACCAGCTTCGCTTGCGCCAGGGCTTCCGCAATGGCCGGCGCGATGTCCGGCAGCATCTCGATCTGGCGGTAGCGCAGGTACTGCTCGCCGCCCTCGCAAATCGCTTCCGTAACTTTACGGATCGCCTCCGCTTTCGCGGCCGCGACCGTCGTGATTCGAACCGCTTCCGCTTTGCCCTGCGCTTCGGCCGCGATTTGCATCGCTTCGGAATCGGCGTGTGCCTGCGCAATCTGGGTCGCCCTTAATTCGCTCTCTCGCTGGCCCGCAAGGGCATCCTGCCGTTTGGCTTCGGCCTCCGCGATCAGCACGGCGTTGGCCAAGCGGGTTTGCTCGAGCTCCCTTTGCTTGTCCGAAATGGAGCGCTCGGCGTCAAGCTGGGCTTCCTTGGCGCGCCGATGCTGGTTCGCCGCTACAATTTCCGCGTTTGCCGTCGCTTCCGCCGCCGATTGGCGCCGTCGCGCTTCGGCCACCTCGCTTTGAACGATTTTGATGTTCAGGGAATTGAAGACGAGCCCGAGATCCGTCAGTTCGCGCGAACACGCTTTTCGAATGATGATGGCCAGGGGATCGTCGTCATCCTCCGCGGCGACGGTGACCGGCAGCAATGAATGGTCATCCCGGCCGCCGGGCGACGAGGTTCTCCCGGGGGTCGATTTGGCGCTGAACAGCTGGTCGTGGGTTAACAGGTTGACCGCGCGCCGGCCGGATGATGACAGGAGGTCCGTTAAGGCCGCCATCTGTTCCTCAGGCGTTTTGGCAAAGAAACGGTTCGCAGCGGTTTTGATCAATTCATCGCTGTCGCCCACCGACACGATGGCGCTGGCGAGGACGCGCACCTTGATCGGGTTAGGCACGCCGGTACGGTCCACGTCCGCCGTCTGGTCGGTGATGTCGAGGTCGACATTGATCGCTTTGCTCGAGATCGTGGTGCCGTTCGTCAGCAAAGGCACCTCGTAGCTTTTACCGGGGCCGCGGTAGATCTTCATGTTTCCTCGCCACCAGGTGACCAGGCGGATCGAGCCGGCTTCCACATCCCGCAGAAAGGCGGTGACAAAAATGGGGATTAGCAGGGCGGCCAGAACAATAATACCAACCGTCACGATGATTGTAAGCATAGGTGCTTATCTTTCTTTTCTTTGCAGGGCAGGGGGAGAAGCTGTTTTTTCAACGGAAGGAAAAATGGGTTGGCGGAGAGCGACCGGTTGCCGGGCAGAGCTCCCCGGGATCAGTTGCCGGCGGGGTCCTGAGGACCGCGGGTTGGGCCGGAGACCTCATTTCTGAGCACAGGCTGCGACGGCTGAGACGCAACGGCAACGGCCCGGTCTTCACCGGCCTCGCGCTCAATCGCCGCCAGCGCCTGGAGTAGGTCGCCCGGGTTCTGGGCCCGGCGCGCGGGGTCCTTTTCGAGGAGTGTCTGGAGGAGGGCCACGACCGGCTGAGGAACGTGGTGCAGTTGGCCAACCGGCAACGCGGCGTGCAAATGCTGGTGCATGAGTTCGGCGGGCGTGCCCCGAAACGGTGCGCGGCCGCTGAGCATGTACCAGAGCGTTGCGCCGAGCCCGTAAAGGTCGGAGCGGATGTCGACCGGAATCCCGGCGAACTGTTCGGGGCTGGCAAACTCAGGCGTCCCGACAAACGCGCCGGCCGCCGAAAGCCCGGGCTGAGAACCGGTTGCCTGGACCGCCTTTGCCAGGCCCAGGTCGATGATCTTGGCGGTCACGGCGCCTGTGCTCGCGTCGTCCAGGCTTACCATGATGTTGCTTGGCTTGATGTCCCGGTGCACGAGGTGCTGTTTGTGCACCGCCGACAGCCCGGCGCCGATCTGCCGGGTAATTTCGAGCGCCGACCTGACTTCGAGGGGGCCGTTGCGCCTGACGAGGCTCTCCACGGTCTCGCCGTCCACGAACTCCATCGCATAAAAGTAGTTCCGGCCGGTTCTGCCCAGGTGAAACACCGAGGCCACGTTCGGGTGCCGGACGCTGGCGGCGGCCCGAGCCTCGCGAACGAACCGGAGCCGCGCCGAGTCGTTACCCAGGCAGTTTTCCCCGATGACCTTCAGGGCCACGGGGCAGCCCAGCATGACGTCGCGCGCTTTATACGTTATTCCCATCGCGCCGCGGCCGAGTTCCACCGGTTGGCCGTCCTGGCCCGCCAGCAGTTCGTAGTGCTCAAACTGAATGGCCGGGCGGCTGCCGTCCGGCGCAGGCTCGGCCCGATCCGCCTCAGCGTCCTCAGCAGATTCAGCCTCGCCGTCGAGCGCCATCCGCAGTTGGCAGACCGGGCAGCCTTCCAATGCTCCGGAAAACTCGTGGCCGCACGCCGGGCAAGTGCGGCGGGATTGCTTTTCGCCGGCTCCTGCGCTAGCCGGTTCACCAGGGATCACCGGGGTCCGCCGGCAGACCACGCACCGTTGTCTCACGGGGTCAACGGAGCGAATAAAGAGCGTCTCACCCGAGTTGACGCGCGGGCCGGCCTGCTCCTCAGGCGTCAGCTGGCCCAGCAATTGAACGACCTGACCGTCGAGCGTCAGCCGCACCATGCCATACCCCTGCTCGTCGAAGTTGGTGGCCGCCGCGCCCGTCTCAAGCACAGCCGCATCCAGAGTCTTGGCCGGGGCGGAAGCCCACAGCAGCACGCCGGACATCAGCGGGCGGATGCAAAAGGTACGCACCAGGTACGCACCCAAAAGCGCCAGCAGCAGGCAGGGCCACCCTTGGATAAAGGGTGCAACCACCAAGCCGGTAAGCCCGAAACCCATCACCATCCCGCAGAGGTAAAGCGGTGAAAACCACGCGAGCCAGGCAAAGATCGGGTCCGAGTCCGAGTGACGGTTTCCGGCGGAGCGCCCACCCGATTGGCGCGCCGAACCGTGGCGCAGGTGGCCTGCGGGTCGCGCGTGCAGCGGGTTGCCATGGCCGTGGTGGACCCCGAAGTGGTGAAACCCGGCCCCGCACAAACCGAAAGCGGCCAGCGCGATAAAGCCTCCGATGAGGCACGACAGATAAATATCCAAGCGAACGCTCGCTTTCTAGCTACTCCAGCTTAGCCTTTTAACGTCCTTGCTGCAACCACCCCGCCGCCAGGGGCAATCCCGGTTTCCGAGGTGATGCCTTCCGTAACGGCAAAGTCGGCCAGCGCTTGTTCTTCCAGTGCTTTCCGCTCTCGCTCCTGAAGCATGACGTTGCCGGCGGTAAGCGTATCACGGGCGAGGCGCGCTTTCCCGGCCGCTGTATCGCGTTCCTGCTCGATCATCTGCTGCAAGCGCGCCAGGGTATCACCACTTCCGCCGGTCCGGATGATCAAACCGGAAGCCATTTCGGCCAGTTCAGCCGTCGCCCGTTTGATTTTGAGGTCATCCAGCACGGAGCGCAGCGCCTCAATCCGGGCCTGCGCATTCTGGATCGCCACGTCGCGGGCCCGGATCAGCTGGCGATAAGTTTCTTCCGCCTGTTCAAGGTCGGCGCGGCTCTGGTGAAGCCCTTGCCGGACCGCCTGCAGCCGCACAGCGAAGGATCCCGCGAGCTCGCGATTACCCGTGCGAACGAGGGCGGTCGTCTTCGCTCGAAGGGCCTTTTCGTCCCTCTCCAGGGTCCTCACCTGCGTGATCAAGCGCTCGCAAAGGCCGGCATTGGCCGCGAGGCCCTGGTTGTATTGTGCAATCTGTTTCCGCAGATTCTCACGCTCGGTGTCAAGGAGCGCCTCAGGATGTTGTTGCTCCAGACTTCGAAGCAGGATGCCGAGGGACCCACGAATAAGGCGGTAAAGTCGCTTGAGCATTGGATTACACTTCTATTAATCGCCGGGATACGGGGCGTAGCCGCACGGCGATGACCCTCGTCATCGTCGCGCAGGCTGCGCGCCCTCACCTTGATACTTAGGAATTGGGCCGGCCCGAGTTTCAGTGCCGGGCAAAAAAAATTCATTCCATTCGGCCGCGGAGGTGGCCATTGCCGCCGGACTGCCGGTCAGTCCCGTTTCACCCGGCCGTTTCACCGCGCTCTCGCCGTGAACGCGCGAGCGTGCCGGAAAGCGAAAATAGACTGGAATCAATCGACTTTGCAGAGGAACGTCTTACCCGGATTCCAGGCTAAGCCCCCCTTGTAACCAGCTAACCGGCCCCCCGACCATGATTAATAAACAGCGTCAAGGTTTTGCCTTTCACTTGGCAAAGATACATCCGCCACGAGCCGTCGCCGTTCTGGGCCTGCTTTGCGCCTGGCTGAACTGCGTGCCGGCCGGCCAGGCGGCGGAACCCCCGAACAGCAACAGCTTCGACGTGCTGGTGGGTACTTACACTTCCGGCAAAAGCAAGGGCATCTACAGCTTTCGATTCAATGCCGAGACCGGCGACCTGCAAACGCTCGCCGCTCCGGCCGAGACGGTTAATCCTTCCTACCTCGTGGTGAGCCCCGACACGAAGTTTGTCTACGCGGTCAATGAACTGCATGGCTGCGGCAGTGAGCAGGGAGCAGTCAGCGCCTTCCACTTCGATGCCGCGTCGGGTGCCTTGACGTTTATCAACAAAATGCCCGCCCTTGGTGACGACCCCTGCTACATAAGCCTGTCACCCGACGGCCAGAATGTGTTCGTGGCGAACTACAGCAGCGGCAGCCTGTCCGCCCTGGCCGTGCAACCGGACGGATCGCTCGCCGGCCCGGTTGAAACGCTTACCCACGTCGGGCACGGTCCGAATCCGGAACGCCAGAAGAGCGCGCACGTGCACATGGTGATACCTTCGCCGGATAATGAGTTTCTTTTCGCGACTGACCTGGGCGAGGACCGGGTGTACGCCTACCATTGCGAACCGGGCAGCCAGACATTCCCCCTGCACCCGGCGCAGCCGCCGTTTACCGTCCTAAGCCCCGGGGCCGGACCCCGGCATCTGGCGTTCAGCCACGATGGCCGGTTTGTTTACCTGATCGAAGAGATGGGCGAAGCGGTCGTGGTGTTTCGTGTCCACGGGCCGCACCTGGAGCCGATCCAGACGGTTCGGGTGGCGGCCAAGGAGTGGCCGGGCGACGTCGGAGCGGCCGCCCTGCACCTCTCTCCGGACGGCAAATTCCTTTACGCTTCCAACCGCACAAACGCGAACGACCTGGTCATTTACTCGGTTGATGCGCAGGCCGGCATCCTCACCACGGTGGGGCACCAAGCCAGTTTAGGAACCAAACCCCGGGATTTCTGCATCGATCCGACGGGCAACTTCCTCGTGGTCGCCAATCAGGACAGCGATAACCTGGTGATTTTCAAACGTGACCCGGAGACCGGCGCCTTGACGCCGACGGGTAAAACGGTGGAGGTGGGTTCGCCGGTCTGCGTTCAGATGATCCCGGCGCCGTGATCGAGAGGGCCGCGCCGCCGGTTCTCGCGGTAGCTCGCGTCGCTCGTGACCATGCTTTCAAAGCCGCGTGCGCCTACGGAATCACGCGGTCCCGCCGGAGGCGGGCGAAGAAATTCCTGAACATATCCTCTGTATCGATGCAGTCGTGGAACCCCGCGCGGCGCGCCTTGATGGTGCTGGAGATGTTGTCATAGTCCATCAGGCGCAGGATGGCGTCTGCGAATGGCCACGACGAGACCTGTTCGTAGGAAAGAGGCTGTAATTTATGCTTGCGGACCATCGCGTCCCACAGGGGCCGCTTATCGGCCATGTACACCGTCAGCGGCGTCGGGACGGGATCGGCCGCCGGCAGATCGAACATCGCGGCAAGGCGGGGCCAAAGGTATCTCCAACGGAAGTAGTCGCCGTTGGTGATATTAAAAATCTCATTCCTGGCCGCTTCGGACCGGCCGGCCCACACCGTTGCGCTGGCCAGGATTTCTGCCGACGTGATTTGGTACAAGATCCTGTAACTTTTCTCGGTGCCCGGAAATCTTAGCGGCAGCCCGAGTTCCTTGGAAATGGCGGCATAAACGGCGATCGACATGCCGAGATTCATCGGGTTGGCCAGGCCGAAGCCCATAATGGCTTCGGGCCGCAGCGCCGTCCAATGCCACGCTTTACCCTGCTGGCGCTCGCGGAGGAAGTCCTCCTGGTCGTAATAGAAGTTCGGCGGCATCAACCGCGGATCATCCTCGCGGGCAGGCGTTTTGAAGGGCCCCAGGTCGGCGCCATAGGCTTTTCCGCCTTGGTAGAATGTGACGTGTTGCAGAGTGCGAGAGGCCGGTTCGACGGCATCGAGTAGATTTCTCAGGATGGCCAGGTTGGCCTCGCTGCGTTCGGCCGCGGTCGGTTTTTCAATGTACGCGCCGAACACGATGTGGGTGATCCCGCCCAGCGGTCCGACCTTTCGCTGCAGATTTTCCCGGTCGAGCAGGTCCGCCCTGATGCCTTCCACGCCCGCCGGCAAAGGTGCGAAGCGGCGCGATAAACCGTATACCTGCGTGTCAGGGAGGGAAGCCCAACATTCGGCGGCAGCGCGGCCGCT
>Ga0213876_10000602_pt1 | contig 26658 bp, 24 predicted proteins | sample BarmaccomBMRX_R9_FD_160113 | JGI IMG/M metagenome (GOLD analysis project Ga0213876, IMG submission 160113) | Root-associated microbial communities from Barbacenia macrantha in rupestrian grasslands, the National Park of Serra do Cipo, Brazil - RX_R9 | ecosystem: Host-associated > Plants > Roots... | reverse complement strand
AGACATCTCCCGAGCCGGCGATGTCAACATCCAGCCCGCCAGCAATCGGGCCCAGCGCCGTGTCGCCCGCACCGGCGATATCCGCCTTGACGCCTTTTGTCGGTCCCACATTCACCTTGCCGGAACCGGCGATGTCCAGATCCAGCGGACCGTTTACGGCAGCGATATCAATCCGGCCCGTACCTGCGAGCGAAATGTTTGCGCTCGAGACCTTTCCAATTTTCGCCTGGGTTGCTGAACCTTCAAACTTCAACGGCCCCATCGTGTCTCCGATGGTCGCCTTGCCGACGATGTCGTCCACGCTGACGGCCGTGCCGCGCGGCACCGTGACCTTCACCACGAGCTGGTCGGGCCGGGCTCGTCCATAGCCCGAGAAGTTCATCCATTTGTGCCAGTCCCAAACCGACTCGTCGTTCTGACCTTCCACGACCACCATATTGCCCGCGGAACGCACGTTGATCTGCCGGATGCGCTCCTTGGTTCCCGACACGTTGACGGCGATCGGTCCGCCGCTGCCGACATTCACCAGCAAGGTGCCAACAAGATCGTCCACCTTAAGCGAACCGCCGCTGAAATTCTTCTGGGGCCAAGTCACCCAATCCTCGGCTGCCGCGGCAGGCGCGATGAGCAGGGCGGCAACCGCCGCGCCAATGAGGAAAGATTTCTTCCGGTCGTCCATGTCAGCCTCCCGGCTGGGGAATTGGGTGCTCACCACAGATAGGGTGTTCGCAGTAGTGTTTGTAGAACGGAAATTCCGCAAATGCGGAATCGTGAACCGGAATGGGAACGAAATAGCTACAAATCTGGACGGGGCGGTTCACGCCTGAAGTCTATAGCCGCCCGACTCGGTAATCAAAATTTGGGCCTGCGCCGGATTTGTCTCGATTTTCTGGCGAAGCCTGTAAATGTGCGTCTCCAGGGTGTGGGTGGTCACGGCAGGGTTGTAGCCCCAGACCTCGTGAAGCAGCGTGTCCCGCGGCACCGTCTCTCCCGAGCGGTATAGAAATTTCAGGATGTTCGTTTCTTTCTCGGTCAGACGAATTTTCTTGCCCGCCGCATCCAGCAGCAACTTGGCGCTTGGCCGGAAGGTATAGGGACCGATCCGGTATACGGCCTCCTCGCTTTGCTCGTGGCTGCGCAAATGGGCGTGAACGCGCGCCATCAGAACGGCGAAACGGAAAGGCTTGGTCACATAGTCGTTGGCCCCGGAACCGAGCCCGGCGATCGTGTCCTCGTCTGCGTCCGCTGCTGTCAGCAGAACAATCGGGCAGGTGATGCCGTCCCCGCGCAATTCCTTGCACAATTCGCGGCCGTCGCCGTCGGGCAGTCCAACATCGAGAATCATGAACTCGTAAAGCCCCTCGCGCGCCAGTTCGCGCCCCTCGGCGATCGTGCCGGCCTCCACCGGCGCATACTCCCCGCCAGCGGCGAGCTGCTCCACGAGCGAGCTTCGCAGCATCTGGTCGTCATCGACCAAGAGAACCCGTTTGGCGATTGGCATTCTTCGACCTCGCTCTTGCGCTCCCGCCCGCGGCCCGAACCCTACCGGGAAACGGGCAGCGGGTGTATGGAAAACCATGACCGCGCCGCCCCGACATCTGCCGCGACCGCGCGGACCCGTCGCTGCGGCGACCCGGGCCGCTATCGCTTTCCGCGAGGGCCTTCCCGTCGCCATTCACGGATCAGACGGTACGAGCCTAAGCTATGCGCTGGAAACACTCACGTCTGAGGCTCTCGCGGAAGTGAAAGACGGAGCGCTGGTGCTTACCCATGCCCGGGCCCGCACCCTGAAGATCAGGCTGTACACGCCCGATGTTGTTGCACTGCCGCTCGACGCCCTTGCGGCACCGGAAACTCTGCTGACGATTGCCGACCCGACCTTCGATCTGGCGGCACCGCTGAAAGGCCCGTTTACGCCCTTGCGTGACAAGCTGCCCGACGCCTTTGCGGCCTCCGTCAAGCTTGCGAAACTCGCCGGCCTACTTCCGGCCACGGTGTGTGTGCGCGTCGCGGAAGCACCATCACACTCCATCTCAATTTCTGTAACAGATCCGCAAGACTACGAATCGGAATCAGTCGACACGCTCGCGTTGGTCACACGCGCGCGTGTGCCGCTTGAGGGCGCGGAGGATGCCGAACTTGTCGCCTTTCGAGCCCGCGATGGCGGCGCGGAGCACTATGCCATTCTCATTCATGCACCGCCGCCGCATGAAACCGTGCTCGCGCGCGTGCACTCCGAATGTTTTACCGGCGATCTGCTTGGCTCTCTCAGATGCGATTGCGGACCGCAATTGCGCGGCGCCATTGAAACGATTGCGAAATCGGGCGGCGGCATCGTGCTGTACCTGGCGCAGGAAGGCCGTGGCATCGGCCTCATCAACAAGCTGCGTGCCTACCGTTTGCAGGACCAGGGATTCGATACGATGGAAGCCAATGAGCGGCTCGGCTTCGAGGCGGATGAGCGGCTGTACCGCGTGGCCGCGAAGATGCTCTCCCTGCTCGGCTATTCCTCCGTGCGCCTGCTCACCAACAATCCGGCGAAGGCGGAGGCGTTGGCTGACGCGGGGATAGAGGTCGTGGCTCGGGTGCCCCATCGCTTCGCCGGCACGACGCACAATCGCGGCTATCTGGCGGCAAAGGCCAAAGCCGGGCACCTGCTCTAGCCCTCTCCTGGCGGAACGAACGTTTGCTTTCCGCATTGTGTCTTTTGAGTGTTTTCGGGGAAGTCAGCGATGTCCGCCTTTGGCCTTTATGTGATTGGCTTCATCGTCCTGTTATGCGGTCTGATCTATGCAGCCTATCTGGTCCACGTTCCGCAGACATGGATCATCGTGGGGGCACTGGTCGTCATTGGACTGGGCGTGATGTCAGCCGTCTCCCACACCAAGCACCGCGATCCGCCCGCCGAGCCACCGTCCGCTTCTTAAGGATCCATAAACCAGTCAGCATCCGCCGATTGCGTGTGCGCGGCTCGCGCGCGATGCTTGGCTGCGCGCGATTCACAGGGAGCGGCGGGCATGACATTGGCAAACCGTTCGCGAAGTATATGTCTGGGCCTATACTGTTCGATTGCTGTCTTGGCGTTGCCGCAGGATGCAGCAGCGCGCAATGCCACCGTTACCATCGCAATCGACGCCAGCAAGAACCGTCACGCGATCGATCCGCTGATCTACGGCGTGGCCTGGGCCTCGAAATCCGATCTGCAGGCGTTGAACGCGCCACTCAACCGGATGGGGGGCAACGCCATGACGTCATACAACTGGGCGGTCAACGCGCAGAATCTCGGCAACGACTGGTTCTTCGAAAGCTATCCCGAGCACAGCGGCAAGGCGGGCGAAGAGGCCGATACATTTATCTCAACAACCAAAGCCGCCGGCGCGCAGCCCATGATGACGGTGCCGTTGATTGGCTGGGTAGCGAAGCTTGGCGCAGGCCGCTCGATCCTGCCCAGCTTTTCCGTCGAGAAATACGGCGCGCAATGCGCGACCGATCCATACGATCCTGACGCCGGTAACGGCCTGGAACCCGATTGCTCAACTCCAATCACAGGCAACGATCCGCACGATTCCTATGTCGAGGATGGCCCGGCAAAGGAACAGAAATGGATCAAACATTTGGTGAAGAAGTGGGGCAAGGCAGATCAGGACGGCGTGCGATATTACCTGATGGACAACGAAGCCAGCATCTGGTTCTCGACCCATCGCGATTCCCACCCCATCGGGCCGCACGCCACCGAATATCGCGACAAGGTGATCGCGGAAGCGGCGAGCATCAAAGCCGTCGATCCCGACGCGCAGATCGTGGCGACGGAAGAGTGGGGCTGGGAGGCCTATTTCTACAGCGGCTATGACCAGCAATACGCCGCCGAACACGGCTATCAAGATTGGCCCGACCACAAGAAACAGCAGCACGGAATGGACTACATTCCCTGGCTGTTGTCGGAGTGGAAAGCCGCAGGGCATCCGGTCGATGTCGTGAGCGTGCATTTCTATCCGCAAGCTGGCGAGTCAGGCGGCGATACCTCGCAATCGATGCAGCTGCTGCGCAACCGTTCCACACGCCAGCTATGGGACAAGAACTACACATCCGAGAGCTGGATCGGGGCGCCGGTTTATCTGATCCCGCGGATGAAGAGCTGGGTGCAAAAGCATTACTACGCGGGCACGCCGGTGGCGATCACGGAATACAACTGGGGCGCGGAAGATCACATCAACGGCGCCACCACGCAGGCCGATGTGTACGGCATTTTCGGCCGCGAAGGGCTCGATCTCGCGACGCGGTGGACCACTCCCGATGCGAGCACGCCGACCTTCAAGGCCATGCAGATGTACCGCAACTACGACGGCAATGGCGGCGCCTTCGGCGACACCAGCGTTTCGGCCAAGGCGCCTAATCCGGACGATCTTTCCGCCTTCGCGGCACTGCGAAATGCCGATGGGGCGCTGACGGTGATGGTGATCAGCAAGGTCTTAAGCGGCGACACGCCAGTGCAGCTGAAGCTCGCGCACGCGGCACAATCCGGCACGGCGAAGGTTTATCGCCTCACGTCAGCCAACCACATCCAGCAGCTGGCCGATCTTCCATGGTCGAACGGCGTACTCGGCGATACAGCACCGGCGCAAAGCATCACGCTGTACGTCCTGCCGCAGTAAGCTCCTGCCTACTTCCACTTGAAGGCGTAGACCGTGTTGTCTGCGCCGATATAGAAACGGTTGCGGGTCGCCAGAATTGTCTGGAAGTGGTGCAGACCGCTCATGTTCGTGCCGCTGCCGGAGAATACGACGTTGCCGTTGCTCGCATTGTACCCGTGCAGGAGATTGTCGCCTTCGGCGCCGACTGCCCAGACAATTGCATCGGCTTTGCCATCCGTCGTCGTGATGATTGGCGCACCGCCACCACTGAGCGCCGTGCACCATTGAAAAGCCATCGGCGACGAACCGGTCGCCGCGACGCTCAGCATCTGAATGTTTCCGCCGGAACAGTGGGTGTTGGTCGAATTGGTGAACGCGACAGAGGTGCCCGCATCGGTCTCTAGTATGGCTGGCGCGGTGCGGATGCCGCTATTCGATACCTGCAGCGCCTGGATCTGTCCGCCGATGCCGCCCAGATCACGACGATCCACAAGATAGGCCTTGCCGTCCTTGCCGAAGGCGATCACCCGCTTGGCGGGCTTTTCGCCCGGCACAGCGATATTGAGAGGCAGAGCTTCGGTACCTCCGAGGTCCGCGTCGCTGTCGTCAAGCGACTGCCAGTTCGATGGGGCGAAATAATCCTTTGTCCGGCCTGTGCGCTCCAGTCCGGCATGTAGCCGGATGATGGCTTCGCCATCGGCCCATTCATCCGCGCCGAACGTGTTGCCGGTGGTGATGTAGAGGTAGGTGCCGTCGCCCGCGAGGCCGCCTTGCGCCCAGATGCCGCCGCCACGCGCGCGCGTCTGCCAATTCGCCTCCAGCTTCGGCTTGTCCGGCGCAATCTGCACCACCGTGCCGAAATAGTTGCCGCAATCGCCGAAATGGCCGCCATAATTCACATAGAGGCGGTTGCCATACAGCAGTAATGCGCTGCGCTCGCCCTGAACCGGCGAGGAAAACGTTGCGCCCTGTTTGGTCAGCTCGGTTTGCACATCCAGCGGCCAGTGCGGCAGCACGGAACCATCCGTCAGCGAGAGCGCGAACACTTTCTGACGCGGGCCGTTTCCCGTGCTTGTCATCGCGCCGACATAGAGCACCCGGGCAGCGGGATCGATCACCGGCGTGCCCGTGATTCCCATGGGATCGATATTGCCGCAGGGCAAGCTGCTGAGCGGCACCGAGGCTGGGAGGGACCGCTGCCAGACAGTCGCGCCGGTGTTCTCATCAAGTGCGTACACCTTGTTCGATTCCGTGGCGGCGATCACCAGGCCGCGTTCAGCCCCTTTCGGTTTCCAGAACAAGGGCTGGGCGTAGACATGGCCCGTGATGCTGGCGGTAAATGCGTTGTCCCGCTGCATATTGGCAGCGGCGGCAATCGTAAGACCTGGCACGGTATAGACACCGTGACGATTGTTGCCGTTGTGATAGGTGATGACGCTGCTGGCGGCATACGACAACGTAGGCAACGTGCTGATGAGCAACGCGGCAGCCAGAGAGTGCTTCATCGGGTCCTCACAGGGCAAGCGGCTACGCATATTAGCTCAATCGCAAGCCGGAATCGACCTCGCGTGGCGCCGTCACACCGCACAATTTGCAAGCCGGATCGCGGGGCAGGCGAACCGTGCGGACTTTGGCCGCCAGGCCGTCATAAATTATTAGCCGGCCAGCCAGGCTTTCACCGATCCCAACAATCTCCTTCATCACTTCCAAAGCCTGCAATGAACCCATCACGCCGGCCATGGCTCCAAGAACACCGATTTCGGAACAAGACGGCACGCTGCCCGGCGGGGGCGGCTCGGGAACAAGGCAGCGATAGCAGGGATAATTGCCCGCGTGAGGCCTGTAGGTAGCAAGCTGGCCTGAAAATTCCGTCACCGCCGCCGAGACCAGCGTTTTCCTCTCGGCGAAGCACGTATCGTTAACCAGGAAACGGGTTTCGAAATTGTCCGAGCCGTCGGCGACGATGTCGTAGCCAGCGATCATCTCCGACGCATTGGCACGATCCAGCCGCTCCCAATGCGTTTCGATGCGAACATGCGGATTGATCGCAAGCGCGGCATCGCGCGCGGATTCCGTTTTCAGCCGGCCGACATCAACCGTACGGTGCGCAATCTGGCGCTGCAGGTTGGACAGCGATACCGAGTCGAAATCGACGATCCCGATCGTGCCGATGCCGGCGGCCGTAAGGTAGAGAATGACCGGGCTGCCGAGGCCTCCCCCACCGATCACCAGCACCTTGGCGGCACGCAGCCGCGCCTGCCCCTGCCCGCCGACCTCACGCAGCACAATGTGGCGCGCATAGCGTTCCAGTTCTTCATCCGAAAGCGACATAACCGTTCCTTAGAGGAGTGCCGCCCGGCAGGGAATTGCGCCGCCATTCCAGGCGCCGGAAATGCCGGAAATCCTTGCCTTTTCGCCAGAAATCTGTTGGGAACTTTGCGGCGGGCGCTCCTCGCGCCTATGCTGACCCAAACAAGAAACTGCCGGGCTGCGCCTCGCGACGCGGCGGTGGGATAATTCGCAGGAGCACACATGTCGCAGGCAACCGCCTTTGGGCTCGAGCAACAGGGCTTTCGCAACCTGAAGGCCGTGAACTGGAACCTCTCGGCTTCCGCGCTCTACGAAGAGGCGGTGCGGCGCGGCGAAGGCCATGTTGCCAAGAATGGCCCGCTGGTGGTGCTGACCGGTGTACACACTGGGCGTTCGGCGAACGACAAGTTCGTGGTGCGCGACGCGCAAACCGAAAGCCAGGTCTGGTGGGACAACAACAAGCCGATGACGGCTGCGCAATTCGATGCGCTCTACGCCGACATGATGGCGTTCGCGGAAGGCCGCGAATTGTTCGCGAAGGATCTGTTCGGGGGCGCCGATCTCGAGCATCGCCTGCCGGTGCGCATCGTCACCGAATTTGCCTGGCATTCGCTGTTCGTGCACCAGCTTCTCATCCGTCCGACGGCAGCGGACCTGAAAGGCTTCAAACCGGAATTCACCATCATCGATCTGCCGAATTTCGAAGCCGATCCGGCAAAGCATGGCTGCATCAGCAACACCGTCATCGCGGTGAATTTCTCGAAGAAGATGATTCTCATCGGCGGCACGTCCTATGCCGGCGAAATGAAAAAATCTGTTTTCACTGTGATGAACTATCTGCTGCCGCCCAAGGGCATCATGTCGATGCATTGCTCGGCCAATGTGGGCAAGGACGGAAGGTCCGCGATTTTTTTCGGGCTGTCCGGCACCGGCAAGACGACTCTATCCGCCGACGCCTCACGCACCCTGATTGGCGACGATGAGCACGGCTGGAGCGAGCACGGCGTCTTCAACATCGAAGGTGGCTGTTATGCCAAGGTGATCAAGCTCTCCCGCGAAGCCGAGCCGGAGATTTTCTCCACGACGGAACGCTTCGGCACGGTCCTGGAAAACGTGGTGATGGATCCGGCCACGCGCGCGCTCGATCTCGACAGCGCGCACTACGCCGAGAACACGCGCGCGGCCTACCCGATCGACTACATCCCGAACGCCAGTGAGACGGGTCGCGCCGGCCATCCGAAGAACATCATCATGCTGACGGCCGACGCCTTCGGCGTGCTGCCGCCAATCGCCAAGCTGACGCCGTCGCAGGCGATGTACCATTTCCTCTCCGGCTTCACCGCGAAAGTGGCGGGTACGGAAAAAGGCCTGGGCAAGGAACCGCAGCCGACTTTCTCGACCTGCTTCGGCGCACCGTTCATGCCGCGCCATCCCACCGAATACGGCAATCTGCTGCGTGATTTGATCGCACAACATGGCTCGGATTGCTGGCTCGTGAACACGGGCTGGACCGGCGGCGCTTTCGGCAAGGGTCATCGCATGCCGATCAAGGCGACGCGCGCGCTACTCAACGCGGCGCTGGACGGTTCACTGGCGAATGCCGAAATGCGCATCGATCCGCACTTTGGCTTCCGCGTGCCTGTGTCGGTGCCCGGTGTCGACACCAAAATCCTGAACCCGCGGGACACCTGGGCGGACAAAGCGGCCTACGACGCGCAGGCGCGGAAGCTGGTTTCAATGTTCCGCGACAATTTCCGCAAGTTCGAAGCCCATGTTGGGAACGATGTGCTGGAGGCTGCCCCGCAACTCGCCGAAGCCGCGGAATAGTCAGGTCGATCGATAGACCCATACCCGCGCGGGCGGCAGGTTCAGCCAGATCAAGGCGGCGCGTTTCACGGTATAGCGATCCGTCGCCGGGATCGAAGGATTGGTGCCGTAGGAGAACTGAACGTACGGCGCACCGGGTTGGAGATGGTCGAGCGCCGATTCAATCAGGGCGCGCCGTGTCTCCACAGGGAAATTGAGCAGCGGCAGCCCGGAGACGATCGCGGCGTAGGGCTGCTGTACCGTTCCTTCGAGCATCTGGGCAAACTGAAATGCATCTCCCTGAAGAACGCGCACCTTTGGGAAGCGCTTCTGGACCATCCCAGCGAATTCCGGGTCGTATTCAATCGCGATGATCCGGTCTTCGGCCACGCCGCGCTCGATCAGCGCCTGCGTGACGATGCCGGTGCCCGGACCGAGTTCCAGCACCGGCCCTTCACGAGCCGGATCCACCTGGCCCGCGATGGCCTTCGCCAACGCCGGGCTTGACGGTGTGATGGCGCCAACCTTCTTGGGGCGAAGGATCATACCCCGCAAAAAGTTGAGATGCTCGGCTGCGGTGTTGACGGCCATCTTCTGTCAGATTCCCCGTTGCATGGCCGCTAACCGCCAAGAGCAATTGACGGTTCCACGGCTTCGCTCAATCTTCCAATAACGCGGCAACCCCCGGCAAGGAAACAGATATGAGCACCCAGAGTGAACAGCTGTCGCATTTTCGGGCGCTGCACGGGCCTGGCCGCATCCTGGTTCTGCCGAATGCCTGGGACGCAGCCAGCGCCTGTATGATTCAGGAACTTGGTTCCGAGGCAATCGCAACCTCCAGCGCCGCGGTGGCCTGGTGCCATGGCTACCCGGACGGCGATGCCATTCCGACCTCCATTGTGCTGGAAGCCGTCCGCGAGATCATTCGGGTGGTCAGCATTCCGGTTTCTGTAGACAGCGAGGCGGGGTATTCGTCCGATCCCCAACAGGTGGCGGGGCACGTGATGTCGCTGATCGAGGCGGGCGTAGCTGGCATCAACATTGAGGATGGCACGTCCGCCCCGGACCTCCTCTGCGCCAAAATTCGCGTCATCAAGGATGCTGCAAAATCCAAGAGCGCGGAAATCTTTATTAATGCGCGGTGCGACGTGTATCTCCACGACCTCGCGCCCGATGAGCGTAAGCTTGAGGAAGCAGTCCGGCGCGGAAAGCTTTACGCAGACGCCGGCGCAGACGGCCTGTTCCTTCCCTGCATGACCGATCTTGCGCAGATTCGGGATGCCGCGAACGCCACGGAATTGCCGCTCAACATTCTGATCATGCGAGCCGCGCCAAAGGTGGCGGAGTTGAAGGCCGCAGGGGTACGTAGAGTGAGCGCCGGCGCTTTGACCGGCCGCGCGGCCTACGGCCAGGCGTATGCCGCGACAAGAATGCTGCTCAATGAAGGCCGTTACGACGCGATCTTCGCCACCAGTGGCGATTGCCCAAATTTCAACGGATTTTTTGGTTGGAAAAACTAGGCGCTTGCAGCACCGGTCCAGAATTCCTTGATTCTGGCGAGGAAGCCTTCGGACTCCGGTTGGCAGCCCGGCTCGCAATCGCTCTCGAAAGCGCGCAGCAATTCTTTCTGCTTTTTTGAAAGCTTCACCGGCGTTTCTACCACCACTTCGACATAGAGGTCGCCGCTTAGGCCGCCGCCGCGCAGCACCGGCATGCCCTTTCCGCGCAAGCGAATCTGTTTTCCCGACTGCGTGCCTTCCGGAATGCCGGCTTTCGCGCGGCCGCCGTCCAAGGTAGGCACTTCAATGGCGCCGCCCAATGCTGCCGTAACGATCGAGACGGGGGCGCGGCAGTAGAGATCATGGCCATCACGCTGAAACAGCGGATGGGGCTTGACCGAAATGAACAGATACAAGTCGCCCGTCGGGCCGCCGTTGAAACCCGCCTGCCCTTCCCCCGCAAGCCGGATGCGCGTGCCTTCCTCCACGCCCGCCGGAATATCGACAGCCAGCGTGCGCTCCTTCTGCAACAAGCCTGCGCCCTGACAGCTCTTGCACGGGTTGCGGATGAAACGGCCTTGGCCGCGGCAGGAAGGACAGGTCCGCTCAATGGTGAAGAAGCCCTGCTGGGCGCGCACCTTGCCGATGCCGGCGCAAGTGGGACATTGCTCGGCCTTGGTGCCGGGTTCGGCGCCACTGCCGCTGCATCCATCGCAGGCGATGGCGGTTGGAACCTTGATTTCGGCCTGCCGCCCGCGAAAAGACTCTTCCAATGTGATTTCAAGATTGTAACGCAAATCCTGGCCGCGATTCTGCCGCCGCGCGCGCCTTCCGCCGGTGAATTCGCCGAACAGATCGTCGAAAATATCGGTGAAAGACGAGGCGAAATCGAAACCGTTGGCGCCTCGGCCACCGCCGTTTTCGAAGGCCGCATGCCCGAAGCGATCATAAGCGGCGCGTTTTTGATCGTCCTTCAGGACTTCGTAAGCTTCGCTGATTTCCTTGAAGCGGATCTCGGCGTGGGTATCGCCGTGGTTGCGGTCGGGATGATGCTCCTTGGCGGCCTTGCGGTAGGCACCCTTGATCGCCGCCATCGGAGCGTCGCGCTCCACGCCAAGGACCTCATAATAGCAGCGTTTGTTCATCTCACTGCCCCGCGACACGAGGTCCAGAAATCAGAAATCGGAAGTCAGAAATCAGAGTGTCCAACATGGCCTTCCGATTTCCGACTTCCGTATTCCGACTTCTGCGACAGCTAGGCCGCGCCCTTCTTTTGATCGTCGACCTCGGAGAACTCCGCGTCGACGACGTTCTCGTCCTTCGGCGCCGAACCCTCGCCGCCAGTCTGCTCGCCTTCGCCACCTTGCGCCTGCTGCGCCTTGTACATGGCTTCGCCCAGCTTCATGGAAGCCTGTGCCAGAGCCTGTGTCTTCGACTGGATATCGTCAGGATCATCACCCTTGACCGATTCCTTCACCGCGGCAATCGCGTTCTCGATCGCCGTGCGCTCCGCCTGCCCGACCTTGTCGCCGTGCTCGGAGAGCGCTTTCTCGGTAGAATGGACCAGAGCGTCGGCCTGATTCTTCGCATCGACCAAAGCGCGACGCTTCTTGTCTTCCGCAGCGTGCGCTTCGGCATCTTTCACCATCTTGTCGATATCAGCTTCCGACAAACCGCCGGAGGCCTGGATGCGTATCTGCTGCTCCTTGCCCGTTGCCTTGTCCTTCGCGGTGACGCTGACAATGCCGTTCGCGTCGATGTCGAATGTGACCTCCACCTGCGGCACGCCGCGCGGCGCGGGCGGAATGCCCACAAGATCGAATTGGCCGAGCAGCTTGTTGTCCGCCGCCATTTCCCGCTCGCCCTGGAAGACCCGGATGGTCACGGCCGTCTGGCTGTCCTCGGCCGTAGAGAACACCTGCGATTTCTTCGTGGGAATCGTCGTGTTGCGCTCGATAAGCCGGGTGAACACTCCGCCCAGGGTTTCAATACCGAGGCTCAATGGCGTCACGTCGAGCAGCAGGACGTCTTTCACTTCGCCCTTCAGCACGGCGCCCTGAATCGCGGCGCCGATGGCGACCACTTCGTCCGGGTTGACACCTTTGTGCGGCTCCTTGCCGAACAGCTGCTTCACCACTTCCTGCACCTTGGGCATGCGGGTCATGCCGCCAACGAGGATGACCTCGTCGATCTGGTTTGCCGACACGCCAGCGTCCTTCAGTGCGGCCTTCACCGGCGCGACTGTCTTTTGGATCAGATCATCCACCAGCGCCTCGAGCTTCGCGCGGGTAATCTTCATCGTCAGATGCTTCGGACCCGATGCATCCGCCGTGATGAACGGCAGATTAACCTCGGTTTGCATCGCGCTCGAGAGCTCGATCTTCGCCTTTTCGGCTGCTTCCTTCAGGCGTTGCAGCGCAAGCCGATCGGAACGCAGGTCGATGCCAGATTCTTTTTTGAACTCGTCGGCCAGGTAATTCACCAGACGAATATCGAAGTCTTCGCCACCGAGGAATGTGTCGCCGTTGGTGGACTTGACCTCGAACACCCCGTCGCCGATCTCGAGCACCGAGATATCGAAGGTGCCGCCGCCCAGGTCATAGACCGCGATGGTCTGGCCCCTGCCCTTCTTGTCCATGCCATAGGCCAGCGCCGCCGCCGTGGGCTCGTTGATGATGCGCAAGACTTCAAGGCCCGCGATCTTGCCCGCATCCTTGGTCGCCTGGCGCTGTGCGTCGTTGAAATAGGCCGGAACGGTGATCACCGCCTGGGTGACCTTCTCGCCGAGATAGCTTTCGGCGGTCTCTTTCATCTTCTGCAGAATGAAGCCGGAAACTTCGGACGGCGCGTATTGCTTGCCGTCGCGGCCCTGCACCCACGCATCGCCGTTGCCGGCTTTGACAATCTGGTATGGCACCATGCCCATGTCCTTCTGCGTCATGGGGTCGTCGAAGCGGCGGCCGATCAGCCGCTTGATGGCGAAGAAGGTGTATTCCGGGTTGGTGACGGCCTGCCGCTTGGCGGCCTGGCCCACGAGGCGCTCGCCGTCGTTGGTGAACGCCACGACAGAGGGCGTGGTACGCGCGCCTTCGGCATTTTCGATGACCTTGGGGGTTGAGCCCTCCATGACGGCCACGCACGAATTGGTGGTACCGAGGTCGATACCGATCACTTTAGCCATGGTTGTCCTCTCCTCTGGCGGATGGTCTCCTGACCCTCGGACGAGGCGCCCTTCGGTCCATCCCCTTTGAATTCATTGGCAAAATCGGCCGGGCGTGAAAGCCCGCACCGACGCTAGGGGGTATATAAGAGCGGGTTCTTACCCCTGCAAGACCGGCAACCGTGAACGGTCTTGCGGCCTCGCAAATTGGGCGGCAAGAGAGGGACAACTAGACAATCGGGAGCTCCGGAGTGCGCCGTATCGCTCAAGCTCTAAAACACCTTCCCATTTTCGAAAGACAACCCCCGAACAGCGTAGTCGATAGCGCCGGCTCAATCGCGCTTGTTGTTGCGGATCCGAGGCACGTCCGCGGGCAGCGATGGTTTCGCGCGGCCGAGCGCCGTGGCGCGGCAATCGATGTGCTCTCGCTTGGCGAGCCTATTCGGCGCCCGGGCGGAAAGCTGACAAGCTTCGTCGCTGCGCCGCCACAAGCGCCGTATGACTGCGTGATCGTGAATAGCCGGATCGAACTGTTCGAGCACTCCTGGAGCTATGCCTTCCTGGATCGCCTGAACACGTTGACCGCTCCCGGAGGCGCCGTCGTTGTGCCGAAGAGTCACGATTCCTCTTGTATCCCCGAGTCGAGATTCATCGATCTGTTTGGGCGCGCGCCGGATGTGAGTTCATCGTCGTATCTGAGCTTCAAGAGAGCGCCGAACGGGCTCCGTCGGCCATACGATGCTGATCATTCAACGCTGGACGCCTACTGGCCGCTCATGGACACGCTGACATACCGAAGGTTTGAATCGAAGCTGGCGCACACAATTCGCGCACTTGGAGCTTCCAGTGACGCAAGACCGCCCCGCGAAGCAGAAGCCGACCTTTTGTCGCTTCTACGGAGTCAGGCATACCGGACCTGCAGCGTGCGCTTCAAAGCGCCGATCACGGAATATGTCGCGTCCGTCTATTTTCCGGGACGGAGCGGCCTACGCATGGCGGACCTTGGGGCAGGAACTGGCTTGAATTCGCTCGAACTGGTGCTCAACCCCGGACCGGTGACGGCCCTCACGCTGGTCGAACCGCGCCGCAGCTATCACTGGCACATTGCCGCTGTCATCGATCGGGTGCGCGAACAGCTACGGGGGACGGTTTCAATCATGGACTCGAAGATTGAGAACTATGATGGTCCAAAAAACGACATGGGGCTGGTTTGCGCTGTCCTGGTCATGGTGCCAAAGGAATTGCGTAAAAAATTTATCTCAAGCGCATGGAGCAATTTGGCACCAGGCGGCATCCTGCTCGTGCTTGAGAATATGTACAAATCCCGTCGAGCCGACGGCGAGCCATACAATGACCAACGCTGCACTCCGCGAGAGGTCGACAGTCTTCTAGGTCGATTTGCGCCGATTCGGTATTTCTCGAGTACCGCAAAAAGAGAGCTGTCCTTCAGAAGTGTCGGTGATCAGACAGTTTTTCGAGTCATTCAGAAGCCCGCCGAAATGCACGCATCGGACTAATGAGCGCCGCCGCTAAGGAGTGACCGGATCGGCGTAACCTATACGGTTCCCTTGAACCGCTTGCGGGCGGCCTCAGCTGCGGCTGGCGGTGCCAAACGATCAAGTTGCGCCAATATTTCATTGGCCGCGTCGCCTGCAACAGGCTGCACCGCCGGCGGGAGGGTTTCGTCACCTTCCAGGATTGCGATGAGGGATTTCCTCGCTCGCGCCACCCGGCTTTTTACCGTTCCGACCGCACAGTTGCAGATGTGCGCAGCGTCCTCATAGGAAAACCCGCCGGCACCCACCAGGATCAGGGCTTCGCGCTGCTCGTCCGAAAGGCACGAGAGTGCGCGGGCAGTATCCGACAGTTCAGCGGCCCAGGATTGTTCACCGGCCGAGCCTGGTATGCGCTCTGCCGCCTCCTGATCCCACGGCGCTTGGCGCCACGCCCGGCGACGGTCCGAATAAAACTGGTTCCGAAGGATGGTAAATAGCCAGGCCTTCAGATTGGTGCCAGGCGCAAACATGTCCCGCGCCTGCCAGGCTTTGACCAGGGTCTCCTGGGCGAGATCATCTGCAGTCTCCTGATTGCCGCAGAGGGAGCGTGCAAACGCCCGGAGAAAAGGAATGAGTTCCAACAGATCGCTTTTAAACTGCGCATCGTCCGCGGCCTTGCTGCGGGACGTGACACTCGAGGCTGGTGGCACTTCGGCAGCCATGGCGCGCACAGTCACGAATCCCCGCCTTCGGATTCCGTCTCTTGGGCATCCATTTCCCGAAGCAGGTCCAAAAAATCCTGCGGAATCGGCTCCTGGGCTACGTTGTCGTAGACCCGCCGCAATTCGCGGCCAATCGCCCGCTGGCGGCCCTTTATGGCTCTAGCGCGCTCTCTGTCGGGTTTCTTCACCAGACCCCAGTCCTGTCGTTGAACTATCGTTGCCACGAACCGTTCTCATGTTGGGCCAAACCACTTCGCGTGTTGGGTCAAAACCACGCTTCGCGGCCAACCATGCGTTAAGCCACGCCAGATCACCAAACGCGCACGGTCCATTGGAGTTCCATCATTTGGAACTTATCATCCGGGGTGGCGTTTTGCAGGGGCCGGAATTTCATGAAGGAGGCTGGGCGAATGAGCATGACGCAGGCGCTGGCGCCACATTTACCATATCTGCGCCGTTATGCGCGTGCGCTCACGGGCTCCCAGAAAAGCGGAGATGCCTATGTTCGCGCGGCGCTCCAGGCGCTCCTGGCTGGCGAACACAATCTGGCGGAAGGTTTGCCGCCACGGGTAGCACTGTACAAACTGTTCCACACCATCTGGTCGAGCCCGGCGAACCGCTTCGACAGCGGTAACGTCGACCCGGATGCGATGCAAAGCCCGGAGGGGCGTCTGCAGTCTCTTACGGCTGAACGGCGAGCCGCCCTGCTGCTGACGGCTGTGGAATCGTTCAGCATCGAGGAAGCCGCCGAAATTTTGGACGAAACCGCGGAAGAGGTGGAACGCGCAATCGTTGATGCGCAAAAGGCAATCGAGAGCGAACTGGTGTCGCGGATCCTCATTATCGAGGACGAACCGATCATTGCGCTGGATCTGGAAAATCTCGTCACAGAACTCGGACACGAAGTCGTGGCGACGGCCGCGAGCAAAGATCAGGCAGTCAAGGAAGCGTTCAACAAGAAGCCCGGGCTCATTCTCGCCGACATCAATCTCGGCGAAGGCGGTTCAGGAATCGATGCCGTCAACGAAATCCTGGGGAGTTTCGATATCCCCGTGATTTTCGTGACCGCCTATCCGGAAAAGCTTTTGACCGGCGAGCGGCCGGAGCCGACCTACCTGATCGCCAAGCCATTCCTGCCGGAAACCGTTCAGGCGACGGTGGGCCAAGCTCTCTTCTTCCATCCGATCAAGAAAAAGGCGGCCTAGGGGGCGAATATCGCGCTGGAACGCCCGACCGTCGCCCCCCGTTTCCCAACGGGAAATGCGGAGCAGACGAAAATGCTTGGTTGGGCCTTGACCTTCCTTCTTCTGGCACTCGTTGCGGGTATGCTCGACTTTTTCGCGCTAGCCGGCGTCGCGGCTATGATCGCTAAAGTGCTTTTGCTTGTTTTTCTTGTTCTTCTCGTCATCAGCTTTTTTGGAGGCCGCTTCCGCCGAACCCCTCCGCTTTGAGCAAAACCCATAGAAAAACCTAGGCGCGACGCCCGCCCCCACTTTTTTCTTTTTTTTTGGAACCGATTGTGGAGGACCCCGTTATCACCTGCGAGCGGACGTCCGGTCCGGTACGCCCCAGCCCCTTCGACACCCCGCATCGGGTGTCCGCTCATTCCCCCAAAAGCGCCTTCGGGCGCTTTTTTCTTTTGATGCCTTAACCCGGAACCCAAGGGTTCGGCTCGCCGTTTCCGACCGCAGGCGAGGAGTAGGAAATGGCTGTTAATCCTGAGATGCACACTCGTGACGGTTCAGGCACGGAGCTTCCCACCACTGAAGCACGGCAAGGGGTTACGGGGACCGGGACGCGTTATGTGCTTCACATCAGCCTGGCTCTGGTCGTAGTTGCCTTCGCTGTCATTTATTTCGTGATGATGCGCTAGTCCTTGGCGCGTTCGACGTAGGATCCGTCTTCCGTAAGAACCACCACGCGCGTTCCCGGCGTGATATGCGTGGGCACCATCGTGCGAACCCCGTTCGACAGCATGGCGGGCTTAAAGGAACCCGATGCTGTTTGCCCTTTTACCACCGGTTCCGTTTCGGTGATCTCGAGCGTCACGCGCGCGGGGATTTCGATGGACACCGGTGAACCGTTGAAGCTGGCAAGGCGCACTTCCATGCCTTCCTGAAGGTAGGCCGCCATATCGCCAAGAATGTCGGGGCCGACATGGACCTGGTCGAACGTTTCCGGTTGCATGAACACGTAGTGTTCGCCGTCCTGATACAGGTAGGTGAAGGCCTGATATTCGATAAATGCCTTCTCCAAGGTGTCGGTGGTCTTGTAGCGGTCGCTGATCTTCACGCCATCGGAGATGCGGCGCATTTCCAGCTGGGTGACGGGTGTCCCCTTGCCGGGATGGATGTTTTCCGCCGTCACGACGATATAGAGCTTGCCATCCTTCTCGATGACATTGCCTTTGCGCACGTTGCTCGCGATAACCGATGCCACCTGAAACCTCGAATTTGGGCTGGCGGCGTATAGCAGGGCTTTCCAGCCGCCGCCAATGCAAACGCATGCATCCACTACAGTACGCCATTTCTTCTTCCCCCCTTGTGGGGGAAGGTGGCTGGCGAGCGGCGCGTAAGCGCCGTAAAGCCAGACGGAAGGGGGACAGTTGGTGCGAACACCCCCCCTTCAGTCATCGGTCGCTGGCGCGACCGATGACAGCTTCCCCCACAAGGGGGGAAGCGGAATGACACCGTGGTGGTCACAAGACCGACATGCCGATCGAAGGCCGATGCTGATCCAGCGCGGGTCGATCAAGCGAGCCTTGCGCGAATGGTTCGAGGCGCAAGGCTTCACCGAAGTGGAATGCGGCGCGCTGGCGGTCTCTCCCGGCAACGAGGCGCATCTGCATGCCTTCGAAACCGATCTGCTCACCACGGTGGGTGAAGGCCGTAAGCGCTACCTTCACACGTCCCCGGAATTTGCTTGCAAGAAACTGCTGGCTGCCGGCGAGAAGAAGATCTTCGATTTCGCGCGCGTATACCGCAATCGCGAGCGCGGGCCCCTGCACGCGCCGGAATTCACCATGCTGGAATGGTATCGCGCGAACGAGCCTTATGAGGCCGTTATCGCGGATACGTTGACCATCCTGCGGCTTGCCGTGGAAACGACAGGCATTGCGGCGCTCTCCTACAAGGAACGCAAGTGCGATCCTTATGCCGAAGCGGAGCGGCTGACGGTGGCGGATGCCTTCGTGCGCCATGCAGAAATGGATTTGCTCCAAACATTGTCAGAGGCTGGAGAAGGCGATCGCACCGCGCTGGCGAAAGAAGCCAGCCACGCGAATTTTGAAATTGCCGAAAACGATAGCTGGGCCGACATCTTCAGCAAGGTGCTGGTGGCGCGCGTGGAGCCGAAACTTGGTATCGGCGCCCCGACCGTTCTCTATGAATATCCCCGCTGCGAAGCGGCTCTGGCGCGCGCCACGCCGCACGATCCCCGCGTGGCGGAACGCTTCGAGCTGTATGTGTGCGGCGTGGAACTCGCCAACGGCTTCGGCGAACTCACCGATCCGGTTGAGCAACGCAAACGCTTCGAAGCGGAAATGGACGAGAAAGAGCGCGTTTATGGCGAGCGCTATCCGCTGGATGAGGATTTTCTTTCAGCCCTCGCGCACATGCCGCCGGCCAGCGGCGTTGCGCTGGGCTTCGACCGCCTCGCCATGCTCGCGACCGGCGCACGAACGATTGATGATGTGCTTTGGACACCTTGCCCGTAACTCGGAGCTATCGATAACTCGCGTTGATCGCATCCAGCGCTTTAGCGCCGGGGCAGAGATCGGCTTCGCCAAGCCCGTTCAATGGCGCGGCTACCGTATTCAAATGCGCGTGCAGATCCTGCGCGTCGTCTTCGATGTAGAGGAGGCCCGTCACCACCTCGCCTTTCGCCGCGTGCGCCTGGCAGAACGCCATCGCGCCAGCGCGGTCATGCGGATTGTAATCCGGGCGCAGCTTGGCGAGCTTGATGACCGAGCCGTCGTGCTGGCGCACCGTTTCGATGGCGCCGGGCTCATAATCCACGGTGATCTCGGCCTTTGGCACGATGAAATCGATGCGGTTCACGGCGTCGTTGTGCTCGCGAACGAAATCGTAGGACTTGGTGGATTCCGGATTGTTGTTGAACTGCACGCAGGGGCTGATCACATCCAGAATTGCCGAGCCCCGGTGCGCAATCGCCGCTTTCAGCAGCGGCACCAGCTGCTTTTTGTCGCCCGAGAAACCGCGCGCCACGAAGGTGGCACCGAGCAGTAGCGCCAAGCTGACCAGGTCGATCGGCGAATCGGAATTCACCGCCGTCTTGCTTTTCGAGCCCTTGTCGGCGGTGGCAGAGAACTGGCCCTTGGTGAGGCCGTACACGCCATTGTTCTCGCAGATGTAGACCATGTTCACGCCGCGGCGCACGCAATGGGCGAACTGGCCGAGACCGATGCTGGCGCTGTCGCCGTCGCCGGAGACGCCGAGATAGATGAGATCGCGGTTGGCGAGATTGGCGCCGGTCAGCACGCTCGGCATGCGGCCGTGCACGGCGTTGAAGCCGTGACTCTGGCCGAGGAAATAATCCGGTGTCTTTGAAGAGCAGCCGATGCCGGAGAGTTTCGCCACCCGGTGCGGCTCGATGGCGAGCTCGAAGCAGGCCTGGATCAGCGCCGCGCTGATGGAATCGTGCCCGCAGCCCGCGCACAAGGTTGAGATGCGGCCTTCGTAATCGCGATGGGTGTAGCCGAGGGAATTCTTCGGCAAGGCCGGATGATGCAGCTTCGGCTTGGTGATGTAGGTCATCGACAAAAACTCCACCTCCCCCTTGAGGGGAGGTCGAAAAATGCGGAACGCATTTTTCGGGTGGGGGTCGCGTTTTGGAGGACAATACCCCCACCCGAAAAATCGCCTCGCTGCGCTCGGCGATTTTGTCGACCTCCCCTCAAGGGGGAAGTGGCAAAAACCTTGGCGACGCTTCGTATCATTCCGCCGCCTCGCGTTGCGCCTTGAGCATCATGCGCTCGGAAATCGCCGCTTCGATGAAGCGCGCGGTGATGGGCGTGCCGTCATAGTGCAAAATGGAGATGAATTTCGCCGGATCGATGGCGCATTCCGCGACCAGCAGCTTCAGCATCTGCGCGTCGCGGTTCTGCTCGATCACAAACACCTGATCGTGGGCGTTGATGAAGTCAACGATCTCTTCCGCAAACGGGAAGGCGCGGATGCGTAGAGTGTCGAGGAGAAGCCCCCTGCCTTCCAGCGACACAATGGCTTCGTCCATCGCCACGGCTGTCGAGCCGAAATACAGCACGCCCCAGCGGGTCGATGCCGGCGCTTTGCGCACCACCGGCTGCGGAAGAATTGTCTTGGCCGTTTCCAGCTTGCGCAGCAGCCGCAGCATCACGTCGGTATAGTCGCGGCCTTCTTCGCTGTAGCGGGCATAAGCGTCATGGCTTGAGCCGCGGGTGAAGTAGTTGCCTTTGGTCGGATGCGTGCCGGGCAAGGTGCGGTAGGCAATGGCATCGCCGTCCACATCCAGATAGCGCGCAAACGGCTTGCCTGCTTCCAGTTCTTCCTCGGTGACCAGCTTGCCGCGATCGTATTTGCGGTTGTCGTCCCATGTCAGCGGCTCGACCAGCCAGTCGTTCATGCCGATGTCGAGATCCATCATGACGAACACCGGCGTCTGCAGGCGCTCAGCGAGATCGAAGGCCTGGGCCGCGAACTCAAACGACTCATGCGGATCGGCGGGAAACGTCATCACATGTTTGGTGTCACCGTGGCTCGCGTAAGCCGCCAACAGGATGTCGGATTGCTGCGTGCGCGTCGGCATGCCGGTGGATGGGCCACCGCGCTGGATATCGAAGATCACTGCCGGCACCTCGGCGTAATAGGCGAAACCAAAGAACTCGTTCATCAGCGAGATGCCGGGGCCGGACGTGGCCGTGAAGGCGCGCGCGCCGTTCCAGCACGCGCCCAGCACCATGCCGATGGCGGCAATTTCGTCCTCCGCCTGGACGATGGCGAATTTGTTCTGCTTCGTCTCCGGATCGACACGTTGGCGTTTGCAATGCTTCATGAAGGCTTCGGCAAGCGAGGTCGACGGCGTGATCGGATACCAGGCTGCCACCGTGGCCCCGCCATAGACGCAACCGAGCGCGGCGGCATCGTTGCCGGCGATGAAGATGCGGTCACCGACTTTTTCCGAGCGCTCTACTTTCAGCTGACACTTGCCGGCGAGATGCGTGGCGGCATAGCCGTGGCCAAGCTCGATCGCGCGCATGTTGAGATTGATCAGCTTCTCCTTGCCCTTGAACTGCTGGCCGATGAGGCTCTCCACCACGCCAGCCTCGAAGCCCAGCAGCGCGGACAACGCGCCGAGATAGATGACGTTCTTCAGCAGCTGGCGCTCGCGCGGGATCGTGCCTTCCAACGAATTCGACAGCTCGGTGAGCGGCACGCCGAGCACGGTGAGATCGTCGCGGAATTTCGACGGCGGCATCGGCTTGGTGGAATCGTAAACCAGATAGCCGCCCTTCTCGATGGAGGCGACGTCCTTGTCCCAGGTCTGAGGATTCATACAGACCATCAGATCGACGCCGCCGCGCCGCCCGAGCCAGCCGGCGCCGGAGACGCGCACCTCGTACCAAGTCGGCAGACCCTGGATGTTCGAGGGAAAGATGTTGCGCGAGGCAACCGGAACGCCCATGCGCAGAATGCAGCGGGCGAAGAGCTCGTTCGCGCTCGCCGAGCCGGAGCCATTCACATTGGCGAACTTGACGACGAAATCGTTGGTGGCCACGATGGGCATGGTCATTCCGCCGCCAGCCGGTTGGCGCAGACATCATTCGCCTTAGCCGTGTCGAGCCAGAATTGTTTCATATCCCAAGCGCCGGTGGGGCAGCGCTCGGCACACAATCCGCAATGCAGGCAGACATCTTCGTCTTTCACCATCACGCGACCGGTCTTGAGTCCATCGGCGATATACAAATCCTGCTCGAAATTCGGCGCCGGAGCCGTGAGGTGCGTACGCAATAGCGGCTCAGGCTCGTTATCGGTGAAGGTGATGCAATCGACGGGACAGATGTCGACACAGGCGTCGCATTCGATGCAAAGCTTGGTGTCGAACACGGTCTGCACATCGCAGTTGAGGCAGCGCTGCGCCTCCTTGAACGCCAACTCGCGGTCGAAGCCGAGTTCTACCTCCACCTTCACATCGCGCAGGGTGATTTCGTTCGGCGCGTGCGGAACCTTGTAGCGCAGGTCGAGCGAAATATCGTTGTCATAGGACCATTCGTGGATGCCCATCTTCTGGCTGAGCAGATTCACGTGCGGCGGCGGCCGGTCGATTTTCACATCCTTGCCGTCCAGCATCAGCGCAATGGAAACGGCGGCCTCATGGCCGTGCGCCACGGCCCAGATGATGTTCTTGGGCCCAAACGCCGCATCGCCCCCGAAGAACACCCGTGGATTTGTCGATTGCATCGTAACGGTGTCGACCTTCGGCATGTCCCATTTGTCGAAATCGAGGCCGATGTCGCGCTCGATCCACGGGAAGGCGTTCTCCTGACCCACGGCCACGAGGACGTCGTCGCATTCGATATGCGCGTCCGGCTCGCCGGTCGGGACGAGATTGCGGCGGCCCCTGGCGTCGTATTCCGCCTTCACCTTTTCGAACAGTACGCCGGTCAGCTTGCCGTTCTCGTGCGTGAATTCCTTGGGCACCAGGAAGTTGAGGATGGGGATGCCTTCGCGCTGCGCATCGTCCTTTTCCCACGGGCTCGCCTTCATCTCCTCGAAGCCTGAGCGGACGATCACCTTCACATCGTCGCCGCCAAGCCTGCGTGAGGTGCGGCAGCAATCCATCGCGGTGTTGCCGCCACCGAGCACGATGACCCTCTTGCCGATCGACTCGATGTGGCCGAACGAAACGGACGACAGCCAATCGATGCCAATATGGATGTGGCCTTTCGCTTCCTCGCGGCCCGGAATCGGCAGCTCACGGCCGCGCGGCGCGCCGCTACCAACAAAGATGGCGTCGTAATCTTCCGCCAGCAATGCTTTCAGACTGTCGATGCGCTGACCCAGCCGCAACTCGGGCTCGAGATCGAGAATGTATTGGCATTCTTCGTCAAGCACGCGCTCCGGCAGCCGGAATTTCGGGATTTGCGTGCGCATCATGCCGCCGGCATGGGGATCGGCGTCGTACAGCACGCAGGCGTAACCAAGCGGCAGCAGATCGCGCGCCACGGTGAGCGAGGCTGGCCCCGCGCCGATCAGCGCGATGCGCTTGCCGTTCTTCACCGCCGCCGGCTTCGGCAGGCGGTCGCGCACATCGTCCTTGTTGTCGGCAGCGACCCGCTTCAGCCGGCAGATCGCCACCGGCTCTTTCTCCACACGTCCGCGGCGGCAGGCCGGCTCGCAGGGACGGTCGCAGGTGCGCCCTAGAACACCGGGGAACACGTTTGACCACCAGTTGATCATATAGGCGTCGGTGTAGCGGCCCGCGGCGATGTAGCGGATGTATTCGGGCACCGGCGTGTGCGCCGGGCACGCCCACTGGCAATCGACGACTTTGTGAAAGTAGTCGGGGTTCTTGATGTCGGTCGGCTTCATGCCGGGGGCCTGGACGGCAGCGCCTTCAGCCAGATCGAGAGCCATAGGTCCTTCAATAACTCCAAACACCTAACGCGCCGCAAATTCCGCGAGCGCGGCAGCCGAATTGGCCGGATTCCGGCGGTTGCCCCAGCAAAACGTACATAATAGGGAAAGGCGGACTCGGCGCAACCCGAAGGGCGCAGTATCCTCAGCAAAGTGGCGGTTTTCGGGCTCGTGGGCCATATACTGGCATATTTATACGTGACGGAGTCTCGGATGATTATTTCAATCCTGATTGGTGCCGCCATCGCGGTCGCGACGCCAACGCCGGTTGAAATCTGGACTTCTGGAGATACGGGCGAAGTACAGAGGCTGGCGGATAGCGTCAGGTCCGCCTTCGAGCATTCCTCACACTTTGTCCTCAGCTCCGGTCATAAACCTGGAACACTGTACGTTTCGATCCCGGATAGGGTGACTGTGCGTTCAGTCGGAAACCGCGTGGAATATTCCGTGTCAGTTAGAATCTCCCAAGCCGCGCCGGACTCGGCGGAGCAGCTATCAACAGTCGAAAGGATCAAGTGCTGGGAAGATGACTTAGATGTCTGTGGTCAGGCGGCCCTAACGCGGGTCGCAAAGTTTCCGGTGCCCCAGCTGTAGCGGCTGGGTTTGTCAAGATAAGATCGCCAAAGGTTTGGAGAGATGTCGTGGATGTGAGGCTTTCCGAGGAACAGCAGGCCATCGAGGATGGCGTGGCACGGGTCTGCGCCCAGTTCGACGACGAATACTGGAGCAAGTGCGACCAGGAAGCCCGCTTTCCGGAGGAATTCTACCGCGCCATGGCCGAAGGCGGCTGGCTCGGCATCACCATGCCGGAGGAATTGGGCGGCGGCGGATTGGGGGTGACCGAGGCCGCCATCATGATGCACGCGGTGACCAAAGCCGGCGGCGGGTTCTCGGCCGCTTCGGCCATTCATATCAACCTGTTCGGCCCACACCCGATCGTGGTGCATGGCACAGAGGAGCAGAAGCGGCGCTGGCTCACGCCGCTGATCGAGGGCCGCGAGAAAGCGGCGTTCGGCGTGACCGAGCCCAATGCGGGACTGGACACCACCAGCATCGAAACCTTCGCGCGGCGCACAAACGAAGGCTACGTCGTCCGTGGGCGGAAGATCTGGACGACAACGGCACAGGAAGCCGACAAGATCCTGCTGCTCACCCGCACCACGACCAAAGCGGAGTCGAAGAAGCCGACAGACGGCATGACCCTGTTCTACACCGATCTCGACCGCTCCAAGGTGGAAGTGCGGCGCATTCCCAAGATGGGCCGCGCCGCGGTGGATTCGAACACGGTGTTCATCGACGACCTGTTCGTCCCGGGCGAAGACCGCATCGGCGAGGAAGGCAAAGGCTTCCGCTATCTGCTGGATGGCTTGAATCCGGAGCGCATTCTCATCGGCTTGGAGGCTGTCGGCCTGGGCCGTAACGCTGTCGACCGCGCCGCCATTTACGCGCGCGAGCGCAAGGTGTTCGGCCGCTTCATCGGCCAGAACCAGGGCATCCAGCATCCGCTGGCCGATTGCTGGGCACAGCTGGAAGCCGCCTTCTGGATGGGGATGCGCGCCGCGGCGCTCTACGATTCAAAGCAGCCTTGCGGCGCCGAAGCCAACGCCACCAAGCTGCTCGGCGGCCGCGCCGCGTTCGAAGCCTGCACGCAGGCGGTGCTCACGCATGGCGGCATGGGCTACGCGAAGGAATATCACGTGGAGCGCTTGTTCCGCGAGTGCATGTTCGCCCGCATCGCCCCGGTGACCGAACAGCTCATCCTCTCCTTCATCGCCGAGAAGGTGCTCGACCTGCCGAAATCGTATTGAGGTTACAAAAAAGCGATTGGCTGTGTTGGCGATCCTCAAATGAACATCCCAACCATCGAAACCGAGCGGCTCATCTTGCGCGGGTTCCGGCGCGACGATTTCGGGCCGCTGTTCGAAATGTGGAGCGATCCGCGCACGGGCCGCCTGATGGGCATGGCGCCACTGAACGAAGAGGATTGCTGGGCAAAATTCCTGCGCACTTTCGGAGGTTGGGACGTCAACGGTTTCGGCTTCTGGGCAATCGAGGAGAAGGCGAGCGGCCGCTTCGTCGGCGAGGCCGGATTTCTCAATGCCAGGCGCGCGATCGAGCCCCCGCTGCCGGTGCCGGAGATTGGGTGGTCGCTGTCACCCGGCGCGCAAGGCAAAGGCTATGCGAGCGAAGCGGTGGCCGCGGCGATTGCGTGGGGTGAAAAGCATTTCGGCCGCGTGCGCTTCTCCGCCATCATCGATACTGAAAACGGGCCGTCACTGAAGCTGGCGCGCAAATTCGAGTTCGTCGAAGTGGCGCGCACGACCTACAAGGATCGCCCGACTATCGTGCTGTATCGGGAACCGGGATAAGCGTTGCCACACGACGAAATATGAAGCAGCGG
>Ga0213876_10000601_pt1 | contig 26713 bp, 25 predicted proteins | sample BarmaccomBMRX_R9_FD_160113 | JGI IMG/M metagenome (GOLD analysis project Ga0213876, IMG submission 160113) | Root-associated microbial communities from Barbacenia macrantha in rupestrian grasslands, the National Park of Serra do Cipo, Brazil - RX_R9 | ecosystem: Host-associated > Plants > Roots... | reverse complement strand
AGCGAGGCGCCGCGCGCCAGGAAAGTGCGGTTGAGGACCGCAATCAAGAGATAACAGCCTTCGGCAATCACCATCGGAGCCGCGTATCGCGCAAAGCGCTTGGCAAAGCTGAGGCTCGCCAGAATTGGACGGGCTCGCACGTCCTTCAGACGCACCATGCCGTAGACGATCGAGGGCAGGATGGCCGCGGCAAGCGCGCAGCACGTGGCCACGAAGGATTGGGAAATGAGCGCGACAGGAACGGCGAAACCGAAGGTGAAGATGCTGCGCGCCACCACCATCACGGCGTAGCGCCGCGCGTCGAAACGGGCGCGGCACAAGGCGGTCCAATATTCAAAAGCGGCATTTGCCGCGGTGAGCACGACAAGAGCGCCAAGCGACTCGGGGCTCGATTCCGGCAAAAAGCCGCAAACCGAAAAAATGGTGCCAAGCGCGAGCGCCAACCCAGTCGAGGCGAAAAAGGCGATGTCGAGCGTCGCCCGCAGGGATGGCTCCTTGAGGCGCGCCACCGGGGTATAGAAGCGCATGGCGCTCAGGCGCACCCAATCATAGGCGAGGTTTCCGAGCAGCAGCGCCGCCGCGAAATAGACAGTGAACGCCCCATAAGCGGATGCTGGCAGCGCCCAGGCAAGCGCAAGCGCCAGGCCGAGGTTGAGGAGCGCGTTGAGCGCAAAGAGAGCGCCGGACCACATTGCGGCGAGGTCTAGCTCAAAACCCCTTCGGAAACTTGAACCAGCCGAACGTAAGTGGATCGGATGCCATTGCGGCACTGCTCGCGCAAATGAGGTGCGACGCCAGACGACCCATGCCACTCAACCGGAAGCACGGCTGCGCTATTCGCTTGGCTCGCCCTCGGCCTCGTCCTGCGGCATTTGGCCGTCGTCCTCGCCTTCCTCGCCGACACGTTCGACCGACACAACACGCTCGCCCTCTGCCGTGTTGAGGATGATGACGCCTTGCGTCACCCGCCGGGCGAGCCGGATCCCTTCGACCGGGCAGCGGATCAGCTGACCGCCATCGGTGACCAGCATCACCTCGTCCCCCACATCGACCGGGAAGGACGCAACGAGTGGGCCATTGCGCTCATTCACCACCATCGCGGTGATGCCTTTGCCCCCGCGGCCCGTCACGCGGTATTCGAACGCCGAGGAGCGCTTGCCGTAGCCGTTCTCGGAAATGGTGAGGATGATCTCCTCGACGGCCGACATCTCCGCGTAGCGCTCAGGCGAGAGTGAGCCATTCGTCTCGGCGGTCTCCTCCCCCTCCCCCAAAGCCTGATCTTCCGCGGCCTCGCCGGCGACAGCGCGGCGCATGCGAAGATAGGCCGCCCGTTCTTCCGGCGTCGCCTCCACATGGCGCAGGATTGCCATCGAGATCAGATGATCTCCCTTACCGAGCGCAATGCCGCGCACACCCGTGGAATCGCGGCCCTTGAAGACGCGAACATCCGCGACGGGAAAGCGGATGCATTGGCCTTGTGCCGTCGTGAGCAGCACGTCATCTTTCTCGTTGCAGATCGCCACCTCGAGGATCGAGTCGCCCTCGTCGAGCTTCATGGCGATCTTGCCGGAGCGGTTGACCTGGGCGAAATCGGAAAGCTTGTTGCGTCGCACCCGTCCTGACGAGGTGGCGAAGAGGACGTCGAGCTTGTCCCAGCTCGCCTCATCCTCGGGAAGCGGCATGATCGTCGTGATCCGCTCTCCGGACTCGAGCGGCAGCAGGTTGACGAGCGCCTTGCCCCTCGCATTGGGGGCCGCGAGCGGCAGCCGCCAGACCTTGAATTTGTAGGCTTGACCTCGCGAGGAGAAGAGGAGAATCGGCGTGTGGGTCGAGGCGACGAAGATGCGAGAAACGAAATCCTCCTCGCGCGTCGACATTCCCGAGCGGCCTTTGCCGCCGCGCCGCTGCGCCCGATAAGTGATCAGCGGCACGCGTTTCACGTAGCCTGCGTGGCTGAATGTGACGACCATGTCTTCGCGCTGGATGAGGTCCTCGTCATCGACCTCGCCCTCCAGATCGAGGATGCGCGTGCGTCGTGGCGTGGCGAAAGCCTCCTTCACCTCGATGAGTTCGGCCTTGACGATCGACATGATGCGCGCCCGCGAGCGCAGCACATCGAGGTGATCGGCAATCTCCTGCGAAAGCTTCATGAGATCGTCGCCGATCTCGTCGCGCCCGAGCGCGGTGAGCCTTTGAAGTCGCAGGTCCAGGATGGCCCGTGCTTGTGCTTCCGAAAGCCGGTAGGTTCCGTCTTCCTTCAGCCGATGCAGCGGGTCGTCGATGAGGGCCATCAGCGGGGCCATGTCCCTCGCCGGCCAGTCGCGGCCCATCAGGGTTTCCCGCGCCGAGTTCGGATCGGGCGCGGTGCGGATGAGACGGATCACCTCGTCGATATTGGCGACCGCAATCGCCAGGCCGACCAGAACATGGGCGCGTTCACGCGCCTTGGCGAGCAGGTATTTCGTGCGGCGGCTGACGACGTCCTCACGAAATTCGACGAAGGCGCGCAGGAAATCTTGCAAATTGAGCGTTTGCGGGCGGCCCCCGTTCAGCGCGACCATGTTGGCGCCGAAACTCGTCTGCAGCGGCGTGAAGCGGTAAAGCTGGTTGAGCACGACATCCGCCATCGCGTCGCGCTTGAGCTCGATGACGATCCGCATGCCGCGCCGGTCGCTTTCGTCCCGAAGCGCCGCAATGCCCTCGATCCTCTTTTCCCGCCCGAGCTCGGCGATGCGCTCGATCAGCGTCGTCTTGTTCACCTGGTAGGGAATCTCGGTGACGATGATCGCCTCGCGTTCCTTGCGCAGCTCCTCGACCTCGGTGATCGCCCGCATCACGATCGAGCCGCGGCCCAAATGGTAGGCCGCGCGGATGCCAGCCTTGCCGAGGATGGCGCCGCCGGTCGGGAAGTCCGGCCCCGGAACGATCGCCATCAGGTCATCGATCGAGATCGCAGGATCGTCGATGTAGGCGATGCACGCGTCGATCACCTCGCCGAGATTGTGCGGCGGGATATTGGTCGCCATGCCGACCGCGATGCCGCCTCCGCCGTTGACCAGAAGATTGGGGAAGCGCGCCGGCAAGACGACGGGCTCACGTTCCTTGCCGTCGTAGTTGGGACGAAAATCGACCGTGTCCTTGTCGAGATCCTCGAGCAGCGACATGGCCGCGCGCTCGAGGCGCACCTCGGTGTAGCGTTCGGCAGCCGGCGGGTCCCCGTCGATTGACCCGAAATTGCCTTGCCCGTCGATGAGCGGCAGGCGCATCGAAAATTCCTGGGCCATGCGCACCAGCGCGTCATAGATCGCGAGATTGCCATGGGGGTGGAATTTGCCCATCGTCTCGCCGGTGACGCGGGCAGATTTGTTGTAGCTGCGATCCGGCGTGAAATTCATCTCCCGCATGGCGTAGAGGATGCGTCGATGAACCGGTTTCAAGCCGTCGCGCACGTCGGGCAAAGCGCGGCTCACGATCACGCTCATGGCGTAATCGAGGTAGCTTCGCTTCATCTCGTCGGTGATGGAGACCGGGCGGATATCGCTTTGCTCGCCGCTTGCGGCGGGGCTGTCGTCGTCTTCGGCCAAGATCAAGCCTCGTTGAGCCAAAAAGAAGGCACTTCAGACCGCAAAACAGGATGCGAATCGGTGGTCGCGGCCTAGCTTGGATGTAACCCGATCGGAGGGCGATTCAATGGCTTTGCACGGGAATTTCGTAAGGAAAATCACTGAAAACGGCGCTCCCCGATGATCCGCGATTTCGCCTCCTCGGCGCTCGCCACCTTGCTGGTCACGCTCGACCCTCCAGGCCTGGCGCCGATCTTCCTGGCACTGACGCAGGGGATGGAGGATCAGGAACGCCGGCAGGTGGCCCTGAGAGCCTGTTTCATCGCATTGGCGATCCTCACCTTTTTCGCGCTGGGAGGCGGGGAAATCCTGACCGTCCTCGGGATCAGCCTACCCGCTTTCCGCATCGCGGGCGGGCTCCTGCTGTTTTGGATCTCCTTCGAGATGGTGTTCCAGTCCAGAGGCGAGCGAAAAGCTCATGCGGCGCACAACGCCGTCACCATCGATCAAGTCCGCGACATCGCGGCTTTCCCGCTCGCCATGCCGCTGCTTGCCGGTCCTGGAGCCATTACGGCTTCCATCTTGCTGGCGGGGCGCGCGAACTCCGATCCCGGTCTTCTCGCCATCCTCATTGCGTTGATCGCGGCGGTGCTCGCCTGCTGCGCGTTGGTGTTCCTCCTGGCGCAACGCTTCGCGCGTCTCCTCGGAACCACAGGAAACATCGTGCTGACGCGCCTCCTCGGCGTCATCCTCGCCGCGCTCGCCGTTCAATTCGTCATCGACGGCACGGTCGCCGCGATGGCGACTTCGAGCGCCGGCTGATCAAGAGAGATGCCCCGTCTCTTGTTAGCCCGGGTCGGCCGCGTGATGGAGCATCTCGAGCCGGATCCGCGAAGTGCTAAATGACGCCTCGTCTTAGAATGGGATGTCGTCGTCGAGCTCGCCCGCATATTTGCCGCCCCCGCTTGCCGCCGGAGAAGGCCGGCGTTCCATCGGAGAAGAACGGCCGAACTGGCCCGTGCCCTCGGTTGTATCCTCGATGCTCGCGCCCGGACTGCCGCCGCGCGCATCGAGCAGCGTCAGTTCGCCACGGAAGCGCTGCAAGACGACTTCGGTCGAGCGCCGCTTATTGCCCTGCTGGTCCTGCCATTCGCGGTTTTGAAGCTGGCCCTCGACATAAACTTTCGAGCCCTTCTTCAAATATTGCTCCGCGATCTTTCCGATATTCTCGTTGAAGATCACGACATCATGCCACTCGGTCCGCTCCTTGCGCTCGCCTGTCGCCTTGTCGCGCCAGCTCTCGGATGTCGCGATCCGCAGCGAAACGACCGGATCGCCGGAATTGAGACGGCGGACCTCCGGATCCTTGCCGAGGTTGCCGATCAGAATGACCTTGTTGACGCTTCCCGCCATGACGCTCACCTCATTCCCCAAACGGGTTCCCTGCTCGCGATGGACCGGCCGTTGCGAGACTTCGCACGGGCTCCACGCGGCTTGCAAGCCGAGCCGGCACCTTCTGCCAAGTCATCCACCGGTTATCGCCTCTCCCTTCGTTCGCGGGCGTTTGTTCCACAAATGTTCTCGTGACGCAAGCGCCTCCCAAAATCGTGATCTCTCTTTCGCGCCGGCCTGCGAGTCCCTTGCGTGCAGAATTTAGGGAATCCGCTCAGGAGGTCCGTATCGCCATGGCCGCACCCTTCAGCCTTCGGGCGGCGAGCGCATATCCGCCCTCTGCGCCATCGACAAAATGCATATGATCGTTGTGCAGCGGGTCGGGCACGATGCAGGTGATGAGCGCCTGCTTCTGCCGGAATGCGCCAAAACTCAGCACCCCCCGGTCGCGCAGCTCTCCAAGACGCTTCTCGACACGATCGGCCGTCGCCTCGCTGCAATCGAGCGTCATGCGAAGGCCGTCGTCGAATTTCCGAAAATCCGTGTTTTGCGTGGTTTGACGAAGATAATGGGCCGCATCGAAGCTCCCGATCCTCATCCCCGTCTTGAGGATCAGCCAAGACGTCGCGACCGAGACGGCGAGCTTCACCTTTCGCCAGGCGAGGGTCTCGCCGCGACGCGAGGCACGCGCCTCGAGGTCCAAGCCCTGGGGTGGCCACCTCACGGGCGGCCCCTGCGTGGGCACCGGATGGCCATCCCGGTCGACCTGATGCAGGAGTGACAGGATCTCCATCACCGCAACGCCATAGTCGCTTTCGCTCGCTCCCGGGCTCCGCTTCACGATAAGCGACAGGATCACACCGTTTTGGCTCGTGATCGGCATGTAGCGGCAGGAAAGGCCCGTGAGGTCGGGTCTTTGCCCCGTAGGAGCGGGTTCGATCGCGAACCGTCCGGCCTTCATCTGCGCCTCGGCGAATTCAAGCCCTCCGCCCGAAAACATGGCGTAGCGAACCTCTGGAGAGGGCTCAAACCACGCCATGCGCACATCGACTCCGGCTTCTCGGATCACGGAGAGCGGGATGAGCGCGGCGCGCAAATCGAGGCGGAGTTCATCGCGAGCGAAGGCTGCCGTCCGCGCGAGCGCGTCGCGCACATCGGCCGCGTGGCGCGCACCAACAGCGATCGTGGCGCCATCACCTCCGAAGGCGAAGGGAAAGGTCTCGTCCGGAACGGCGTTCATAACGGCCGTGATCGCGGCCGCGCCCGCCAAATTGACGGCCTTGTAGCGTCCCTCCCTTATGGCGTCGGTCGAATTGACGACGTCGGTCATGCCGATGAGGTCGTCCCCCGGCAAAGGCTGATAGATCGTCGGATCGACCACCCGTTCAAAACGATCGAAGACGGCAGCGGCGTGAGTGCTATCGTTCATGGCATAAAGGCCGCAAGCCCCCCTTCGGCGATGTGCCTCCTCAGCATGCTGGCTCGATTATGCTCGCCTCCGGGCCTCAAGTGAACGGCAATCACGCCAAAGGGTGGCGGCACGTCATCGTTCGCCGAACTATCTTCGCGCCCGATGGGGCGCCCGCGGCAATCGAGCGGCGCATAGAGCGTCGGACCCAAAAGATGGAAGCCGGAACCGACGCTACCTTGCGGCCGGCGGCTGTCGCCAAACGCTCGGCTCCGACCATGGACCGGCGGCGCGCAATCGCCAGGGAGGATCGGCATGCGCGTCGCCCGGCCCACTGAACGAGAGGTCGAGGTGACGATCGGCAACGTCGACGGTGCCGTCGACGGCAATCTGCGAGACGCCCTCACCGATCCATCCTTCGTTTATCTTCCATATGCCGTTTTCGACGGCGCCGGCGAAATTCGCTTCTGAAAAGCGACGCAATGCCGGAGCGAGAGAGGCGACGAGAGGCTTTTCCGAAACGACAGACGCAAGAGGCTCCGCGTCAGCGTCGGGCAGCGACACCACACCCTTTTTCACTTGTAGATTCGCTTTGCCGCTGAGCGCGTGCGCAAGCGCATCAAGAGTGCCGCCGCGGCCTTCGAGCGACACGTTGAAACCTCCCGTGCCGGTCAAAACGGGATGCGCCGAGAAGCTCGACAGGAGGGTTCCGACATCCAAGCTCTCGCAGGAAGCTTGCGCTTTCACCGCAACCTCTCCTGCATCCGGCGTGGCCACGATATGAACCTTGGCGCCGGTCTCGGTCTCGAGGCCCTGCGACAGGGTCACGTCAAGCCGGCCCTTGGCCAGGATCAAGCCCGCGGCGATCTCGTCGAGCCGGGCGGAGCCGAACCTGACGCGACGCACCGACATGCGCAGATCGAGATCCGGGAGCCGGTCGAACGCGGGAAGCGCGATCTCTGCCGGTCTCAACCAGGAAAGATCGGCGAACTCGACGAGCGGGGTGGCGATCGTCCCGGAGAGCGAGGGGCGGCCATCCGAGGTGGTGCGCAACGACAAGCCACCTGCGAAATGCGAGCGGCCGACGGCGAATTCCGAATTCTCGAAATCGACACCCCGGCTCGTGACGAAGACCTGGCCGGCGAGATGGAAATCCATATCGGACAGCCAAGGCGGCCAGGTGAAGCGGCGCAAGGGGCGAAACAAATGCTGCAACGATGGGAAGCTTGCCTCGAGCGTACCTGCGGCGACGAGGTCAGGCGCTTTCACGAGGCGCCCACGATAGCTGAGCCAATTTTGGCCAAGCAAGGCGTCGACTTTGACGGCAGAGCCTTCGCTGCGCGCCACCTCAGCGAGGCTGGGGCCCGAAACGTGCAATTCGGCAATTTCGCCGCCGATGGCGCCTTTGAGATGTCCGAAGAATTCACCGCCGCGCCTCGGCAAATCGATCTCGGCCGAAAAGGACTCGACCTCCATCGGCGCCTTCGCCCCTACAGAGCGGATCACGAGCCGGGAGCGATCGATGCCGACGCGCGTCAACCGATTCCCGGCCCGATCCGCGGCCGCAATCGACTCCAAGAGAGCCGCTCCTGCGTCGTTCGCGGAAGTCAGGAGCCGCATTCCGCCGGCCGGAGCGAGAAGATCGATCCGAGCACCTTCGAGATCGAGATGATTGACGCTGATCCGTCCGGCGATGAGCGGCAGGGCGCGCAATTCGGCCGTGGCATGGGCGGCGCGAATCGCGATGCGGCCGTCGGGAAGCGAGAGCGTGACTTCTTGCGCGTCGATCGCGGGTAGAGGCAAAAGATGCGCGTGAATGGGTCCGCTCACCCGGCACTCGGCACCGAGTTCGGCGCAAGCGCCCTTCTCGATGAAGGACGCCAGCGTGGCCTGGGAAAACAGTCGCGGCGCCAAAATGCCGAGGGCCGCGACGATGAGCACGAGCGCGCCGCCCGCCAGTTGCCGCCAGGGGGCGATCTCGAGATTTTCGGCCCGCGCTTCCTGGCTGCTGCGGCTGATCGTCGTCATTCGCGGACCGAAGCCTCAGGCTGCGGAGAACGGCCCCTCAACCACCGTGTCCGGGGGGTGTCGAGAATGACCCGCTGAGCCAAGACCGCGCTTCCGTCACGCGGCCTTCGCCCGTTCCGAGACTGTGAATTCGGCTTGCGTCTTGGAGCGGATCTCGTCGAGCGAAACGCCCTCGGCACGCTCGATCAGGCTCATGCCGCGCCCGCCGTGCTTGTCGATGGAGAACACGCCAAGATCGGTGATTACGAGATCGACCACGTGCTCGCCGGTGAGCGGCAGGGTGCAACGGTGGAGCAATTTCGGTCCGTCCTTCGACACGTGCTCCATGACCACGACGACTTTCTTGACGCCCGCCACGAGGTCCATGGCCCCGCCCATGCCTTTGACCATCTTGCCGGGGATCATCCAGTTCGCGAGATCGCCGTTCTCGGCAACTTGCATGGCGCCGAGGATCGAGAGATCGATGTGCCCGCCGCGGATCATCGCAAAGGAGTCCGCGCTCGAGAAGTAGCTCGTGATCGGCAATTCGGTGATGGTTTGCTTGCCGGCATTGATCAGATCGGGGTCTTCCTCGCCTTCATAAGGGAACGGGCCCATGCCAAGCATGCCGTTCTCGCTCTGCAAGACGACACTCACGCCAGGCGGAATGTAGTTCGATACCAGTGTCGGAATGCCGATGCCGAGATTGACGTAAAAGCCGTCCTGCAGCTCGCGCGCGGCGCGTGCCGCCATCTGTTCCCGGGTCCAAGCCATGTTCTTGTCTCCTCGATCAAGCCGTCATGCGGCGGCCGTGCGGGGGCGCGTGGTGCGATGCTCGATGCGCTTCGCGCCGATCACCGGCACATGCACGATGCGCTTCACAAAGATGCCGGGCGTGTGGATCTGGTCGGGTTCGATCTCGCCGGGCTCGACGAGGTGCTCGACTTCCGCGACGGTTACTCTCGCGGCCGTGGCCATCATCGGATTGAAGTTCCGTGCTGTCTTGCGATAAACGAGGTTCCCCTCCGTGTCGCCCTTCCAGGCATGCACCAGGGCGAGGTCGCCCACGATGCCGCGCTCCATGACATAGGTTTCGCCGTCGAATTCGCGCGTCTCCTTGCCCTCGGCGATCAAGGTGCCCACCCCGGTTTTCGTGAAGAAAGCGGGAATGCCGGCGCCACCGGCGCGGATGCGTTCGGCGAGTGTGCCTTGCGGGTTGAATTCGAGCTCGAGATCGCCCGCGAGATATTGCTGGGCGAAGAGCTTGTTCTCGCCCACATAGGAAGAGATCATCTTCTTGATCTGCCGCGTCTCGAGCAGCAATCCGAGCCCGATGCCGTCCACGCCCGCATTGTTCGAGACCACCGTCAATCCCTTGACGCCCGATTCGCGCAAGGCCTGCGTCAGGGCCTCCGGAATGCCGGCGAGGCCGAAGCCGCCGGAAAGGATGACCATGCCGTCCTTCAAGATGCCGGCAAGCGCCGACTGTGGATCGGCATAAACCTTTTTCATGTAAACGATTCTCTCTTCCACGAATTCGCGCGAGTGATAGCCGAACACGCTGGAAATGACCAGTTGCCGGGCTCGCCGCCGGCCAGACGCGTGCCACGCGCCCGCGCCGAATGGCGCGAGCCGTCAGACGAGTGGCACGCCGATGAGCCAGGGATGTCCCCAGATCACGAAGGCGAAATACGCCACGAGCCCGACCGCCACCACCACGAGGTCCGTCTGCCAACGCGGTTCGCGCTGCATCACCGCTGCACTCGGCGCGGCTTCGCGAGCCCGGCTTTCCATCGAGACGCGCGCCAGTATCCCCCACAGCAGGAAACCGCCAAACATGAGAATGGAGCCCAGATCTCCGCGCACCAGCAAATGACCGACGGACCACAAGATCACCGCCGTGATCATCGGATGCCTCACCCAGCGCTTGATGTGCGAGGGCGGGTAGGTGGCGGCGAGCAGCACGAAGGCGATCAGCATCAAAAGGAAGGTGATGTGCCGCAGGAAGGCCGGTGGATTCCACAAGGGGATCATCCCGGACGAGCGGTAGGCGCCATAACCATAAATGATCAGCACCAGGCCGGTGATGGAAACGAGCGAGTAGAGCCCCCGGTAGGGTCCCTCGCCGATGCGAGCCATGAGTCGGCCGCGGACGCGGCGTTGCATGGTGAAGGCGTGGACGCCGAGAAAAAGCGCGAGGCCAATGATGAGCATCGCAAGGCTCATGAGCCATCCTTTCCGCTTTGTGCGGACCGTCTATTCGACCGCGGGCTCGAGACGCCTTGCCGCGCCCGCTCCCGCCTCACGATAAACGATACGCTGGCCGGGCTTCACCATGCCGAGGGGCACATCGCGATCGGGAAGGATCGCCGTATAATGCTCGCGCAAGGAGACGATGACCTGGCGTCCCTTTTCGGCCGACTTGATCGCCATGTTCTTCAGCATGCGGTAATTCGCCGCCTCCTTCCAGGCGAGCGGCCAACCCGGATCGCAATAGGCGACGATCCGGTTTCCTTCCGCCTCGAGGACGAAAACGAGCTTCGAGCGTTCCGGCTTGAGCTCGTCCGGGAAGCTTGGATTGGCGAGCCACATGCAACCGAAAGTCCGGCACTCTTGCGGCCTTACGTCGTAAATGACGCAGCCTTGGCTCGGACGACAATGGCGACACCAGGCGCCTGCCGGCTTGTCGAGTGCGGCCACGCCGAGCACCTTGCAGCACAAGGTGCACGAACCGCATTGACGTGCCGGCTTCTCCTCCGATTCCATTGTGCAAGCCTTAAAACAGAGCGGACTTTGGGAGCGCGAACCACGGCATTCTCGACCGCCGCGCCGTCCCCACCACAATGGGGTAACTCGTCGTATCAGTTAAAACAACTCGGATGAGTATTTTGAGGGCTTTGCGTTTCGATAGGGATTGATGTGGGCTTGGCGGGCTGGCCTGGCGTGTCGGAGAGTGCGAATGAGCAAGGTGAAGGAAATGGAGACTGCCGTCGTTCTGGAAGCGTATCAGAACGCGCTCGAGCGCCACGGCAGCCACGTGGCCGCGATGGAGGAAGCCGTCCTCGCGCTCGACACCTATCGCGTCGCCGACACCAAGCCCACGCCGAGCGTCGGAGAGGAGGCGATCCACGCCGACATCCTGTTCGCGCATCGTTTGAGAACGAGAGCCGCGGTCGTGCAATGCATCGCGGACGCGTTCATCGAGCAGGAGCTCGGTGTCACGCTCGATGTGCTGGCCTCGCGGTTGGACACGACGCCGCGCAAAGTCCGAAAGATGATGAGCCTGCGCGGCTCGGGTCGTCGCGGCATCGATCAAGTCTCCGACTTGTTGCTGGCGCTCGGAACCGAGCTCGATTTCCGCGTGGAAAGACGTCAACGTGCCGAGCAGGCGCCGCCCCCGAATGAAGGAAAATGAAGGGCAGGAATCAAGGAAGCTGGCCGAGCGTCGTCAAAAGCCGCACCAGGTCGCGATCGACTTCAGCTCCATCAACGAACCGAAAGTGCTGACGCTTCCCCCGACTGGGCACGCCATCCCCGCAAACGTCAGCCACGCCTCGTCCTGAAATATTCGTAGAGATTGTCGAATACCGCAGCGCCTTGGGCGAGACGTTGCTCATCGCCCGAGCTTGCGGCGACGACACCCGCGATCAGGCTTGCGATCCCCGCCGTCTCCTCGCGCGCGAACTTCGCGTCCTTGAGGTCGATGTCATGCACGATCTCGGCAATCGCATGCAATGGGGGCTCCCCGAGCCCGGCGCGTTCGAGAAGTACCTCAAAGCTGCAACGATCCCCTTCATGAGTAATTTCGCCTTCGAACATGTCGAACCGCAGCTCACCTTTGTTGGGAATATATCCCTTGCCTGCGACGAAGCGGATCACCGCGTCAGGATCGATGAAGCGGCGTATGAGCCAGCCGCACGCGATGCGATCGACATGGACGCCCTTGCGGGTGATCCAAACACGCCCCTTCAGCTCCGCGCGTTTTCCTGACGCTGCCTGCGGCTTCTTCTTTCGCATACCCTCTTCCTCCGTGGTCCGCGCCTCGAGCTCGGCGACAAGACCCTCGGCCGCGAGACGGCCGCTCGCTTCAAAAAAATCGATCGCCAAAATCTGGGTGAGGCGCTTGCGCAAGCGGATGATCTGCGCACGTGTCTCGGATTTCTTGCCTGACGCGGACGCCTTCAGCGTTGCGAGAAGGGCGCGAGCTTCCTTGGCGATCGATGCATAGTCGTCATCGCGGGCCGTATCGAACAGCGAGCGCGCCTGCGCGTCGGAGAGACCGTCGATGAGGTGCGCCTCGCACAGGATGGCCTCGCCGCCGCCCTCGACGATCTCTTTCAAGATCCAGGCGAAATCCTCCTGCGTCTCGGTGGTCGCGGGCAGCGCATAGACGGTGCTCTTCACTGCGACGGCGCCCACGTCCTGCAAGCGCCGCCAGACCTTGACGCGGAAATAAGCGGGCTTCGTCGGCAGCTGGTGGATCAGGAGCAGCCAACGTTGTTCCTCTTCGGAGCCTTTCATAGTCATTCTGTATCTCATTTGCAATGTAAATGAAACAGGTGTATCACAGGAGAGACGAACGCATCTTTTACCTCGAAAGGTCGTCGAGGGGTGAGGACGCTCCAAAGATCACCGCCGCTCGGCGTTTCGAAAGGAAGGAGCCAAACCATGAAATGGGTCACGCGCGAACGCCCCGTCATCGACCGCATCGCCTGTCCCTGGCTGATCGCACGCTTCATCGACAAGGAACCTGAATTTCTTTTCGCGCCGCCGGGCGACGTCAAGCGTGTCGCAACGGAAACCGGCGCGACACCTTACGACATTCCCGATGTCGAGCTCACCCATGTCGGCGATGGTTGCAGCTTCGACAGCTTCATTGAGAAATACGCGCTCGAGCGGGAGCCGGCGCTCGCCGCGATCGCCAAGATCGTACGCGGTGCCGACACCGATCGCCACGACCTCACACCGCAGTCGGCCGGTCTGCTCGCGATCTCGATGGGGCTTCGCGATCTTTCATCGGACGATCACAAGGTGCTTGAGCACGGCTTCATCATCTATGACGCGCTTTACGCCTGGGCCTCGCGACGCACGGGCGAGACGCACAGCTGGCCGCCCAAGCCTTCGGTGAGCTGAGATGACCGAAGCTGTGGCGCGACGGCGCGGCCGGATCACCGAAGTCGTGTTCTATTTCCTGCGGCTTGGCCTTCTGGGCTTCGGCGGTCCCGTGGCGCTCGTCGGCCAGATGGAGCGCGAGCTTGTCGACAAGGAGGGCTGGCTCACCAAAGCTGAGATGCGCGAGGCGATCGCCTTGTGCCAATCGCTGCCGGGGCCGCTCGCCATCCAGGTCGGCATCTACATCTCCTATCTGCGCGCGGGCTTTTGGGGCGCCTGGGCGGGAGGCTGGGCCTTCATCCTGCCGAACTTCGCCATCGTCGCGGCTCTCGGCGCGCTCTACGTCCACCTCGGCGAATTGAAGCCGGTCACCGCAGTCTTCTATGGCGTGAGCCCGGCGGTCATCGCGCTCATCCTGCATTCCTGTTATCGCCTCGCGAAGCTCGGCATGGAGGATTGGCTGCAATGGGTGATCGCGGCCGCCTGCCTTGTCGTGACCGTGATCTTGCAAGCCGAAGTCGCGCTCCTCTTCATCGGCGCCGGCGCGATCGGCATCCTCTATTATGGCAGCTTCTTCAGCCGGCCGCCCAAGGCCACGGCTCTGAGCCTCGCCCCGGCCGCGATGGCGGCGGCGGCTTCGATCGCACCCGCGGCTGAGGCTTCCGTTCTCGGCAAGCTCTTCTTGTTCTTTCTCAAGGCAGGATCGCTCACCTTCGGCAGCGGGCTCGTCATCGTGCCTTTCCTCGAGCAAGGGCTGGTGCAGCAATATGGCTGGCTCGACGAGCGCCAATTCCTGGTCGCGGTCGCGATCGGCATGATCAGCCCAGGCCCTGTCGTCATCACGGCGACCTTCGTGGGCTATCTCGTCGCCGGATTTTGGGGCTCGCTCACCGCGACGATCGGCATCTTTCTCCCGTCCTTCATGTTCGTGCTGGTCGCGGCGCCGCTCCTGGCGCGCCATCGCACCAACCCGAATGTGCAAGGCTTCGTGAAGGGCGCTTATGCGGCGGCGATCGGCACCATTCTCGGCGCCTGCATTCTGCTCGGCCGCATCGCGATCGGCGATTGGATCACGGCGCTCATCGGTCTCGTTTCGCTTGGCCTGCTCTTCCGCTGGAAAATCAGCAACCCCCTGCTCATCGCCGCGACCGCGGTGGTCGGGCTCATCGCCTTTCCGCTGCTCCAGCCCGCCTGGGTTTTGGTGAAATAAGGTGAACGATCATGCCGGTTCCCTTTATGCCGATCTGAGCTGATGCCGGGGCATCACGCGCGAATCGCAGGGTCCGAAATTCAAAACAGGAGAAACGCATGAACCCCTCGCAAACCGTCGCATTCGTATGCCTGCATGGCTCGGCCAAGAGCCTGATCGCCGCCGAGCATATGGGCAGGCTCGCACGTGCCCGTGGTGTCGCGCTCGCGGCGACCACCTCGGGACCTGAGCCTGATGCCGAGGTGCCCCCGCATGTGATCGAAGGCTTGCTCAAGCACGGCGTCGACGCAAGCCGTCGCATCCCGGAAAAGGTAAGCGCGCCGGCTCTCGGGCAGGCAAGCCACATCGTCTCCTTTGGCTGCAACCTAAAGGACCTTGGTCTCGTCGGTGACGAGCGCATGATCGACCAATGGGACGATTGTCCAGCGGTCATCGATGACTTCGAGATCGCTTACGCTTTCATCACCAAGAGGGTGGAGCAACTCTTCGAGCGAATGAACGCGCGCCAGGAAAGAAACGGGCCGGCGCGATGAAAGCTTGGACGGGACGCAAAGGAAGGAGGCCACTCATGTGGATGCAGTTTCTCGTTGGCCTGGTCGGCGTTTTCGCCCTCACGCTGCCGGCATCGGCAGAACCCGACTGGCAGGCGGTGGCCAAGGCCCTCGGGAGGGAGGGAGGCCTGCAGCAAGGCGGTGTCTACCGTGTCGGTCTGCCACGTACGGATCTCAAGGTGAGACTGGATGGCGTGGACCTCAAGGCCGGCTTTGCGCTCGGCTCATGGCTCGCCTTCATGCCGATGGGCGATGAGGCGATGGTGATGGGTGACCTTGTGCTCACGGGCGAGGAAGTGAACCCGGTCATGAAAAAATTTCTCGACGACGGGATCGAGATCACCGCGCTCCACAATCATCTCCTGCGCGCGGAGCCCGCCACGATGTATATGCATATTTCGGCGCACGGCGACCCGGTTGAGCTCGCCGCCGCGCTTCACGAGGGGCTTCAGCTTAGCGGCACCCCGCTCGGTCCCGCTCCGCCACCAACGCCGGTTTCGCTCGATCTCGACACCGCAGGACTCGACTCGGCGCTGGGGTTCAAGGGAAAGGCGAATGGCGCGGTGTACCAATTTTCGATCCCGCGCGCGGATGCGGTGAGGGAAGAAGGCATGGTCATTCCCGAAGCGATGGGCTCGGCGATCGGCATAAATTTTCAGCCTACAGGCGGGGGTAGAGCCGCCATCACGGGCGATCTCGTCCTCATTGCTTCCGAGGTCAATCCCGTTCTTCGCGCCTTGCGGATGAATGGGATCGAGGTCACCGCGGTGCACAACCACATGCTCGATGACGAGCCCCGAATCTTCTTCATGCATTTCTGGGGCAATGACGATGCGCAAAAGCTTGCCAACGGACTGCGGGCCGCACTCGACAAGATCGCGGTCAAGAAGAGCTGAGCGATGCAAAGGCTCGCTGCCTTTGCCTTACTGGGATTCGTTCTGGTCAACGGGCCAATCGTGGCGCTGGCCGAGCCGCCTCTACGGCTCGAGGCGAAAATTTCGCTCGGGAACGTAGCGGGTCGGATTGATCATCTCGCCGTCGATCTTGGCCGGAAGCGCTTGTTCGTCGCGGAGCTCGGCAACGACAGCGTGGGCGTGATCGACCTCAAGGAAGCCAAGGTCATCGACCGCATCGGCGGGTTGAAGGAGCCGCAGGGCGTTGCCTACGAGCCCTCGACCGAAATGCTGTATGTCACCAATGCCGGCGACGGCTCGGTGCGCCTTTTTCAAGGGATCGGACTCAAGCCCTCAGGGAAAATCGATCTCGGCGAGGACGCCGACAATATTCGCATCGATGCCTCGCATCCTCGCGTGCTGATCGGCTATGGCAATGGCGCCATTGCGATCATCGATCCCGGCACCCGAGCGAAAACTGGCGTCGTGATCCTCGATGGCCATCCGGAGGGTTTCCAAACCGACGGCACGCGCATTTTCGCAAATGTGCCTGATGGCCGGCATGTAGCGGTCATCGAAGTAGCAGAGATCGCGACCCATGCGCGATGGCGATTCGGCGAACGCGGCCGAAACTTCCCCATGGCAATCGATGAGGAGCAAGGCTGGCTTGTCAGCGTGACGCGCGGGCCGGCGGAGCTCTTGAGGTTCGAGCTGGGCAACGGCGCGCTGCTTTCGAGGACCGATACCTGCGAGGACGCCGATGATGTCTCTATCGATGCCAAGCATCACCGCGTCTACATCAGCTGCGGGGAAGGCTTTCTCGACATCTTCGAGCAGCGAAACGGACATGAGCGGATCGCGCGCATTCCGACCGCGCGAGGCGCTCGGACATCTTTCTTCAGTCCAACGCTCGACCGACTCTTTCTCGCGGTGCGGGCGACGTCCGATGAACCAGCGGCAATCTGGGTATATGAGCCACAACCATGACGGTTCATCGCCAAAATGACACGCCCGGGCGGTGCCCCATCAGACCCCCGATTCCATGGTCGACACGAAGGCGGTCGTCGGCATCATCAAGACGAAGGGCTCGAGGAGAGCAAACAAAGCCTCCTTCGTCATGTCCCCGGGCAGGCCGCGCGGCTCGCGCCCTTGCACCGCGTCCGTGACGAGCGTCGCCGGAACGCCGATCGCACACGCACCGATCGCGGTTCCGAGCAGGACATCATGCAGGCCCGAACCCGCAAGCGTGACGCAAGTCGTGCCGAAATCCGCGAGGACCGCCCGGAACTGCAGATCGTTCCAAGGGCAGGGTTCGGTCAAATCGAAGATCAGGTCGCCGGCATCGGAGAAGGCCTTTTTGCCTGAAGGAAACCGCCCCTCGGACGGCACGCGCCGCAGGAAAGCGATCGGCCATTGCATGCGATGCCAGCAACCGATGAGCATCGCGCATTTGCACATCACGGAGCAGGACATGTCGTCATCGAGCGAGACCAGCAAGGCGCTACGCGGAAAGAGTTGTTTCAGGGGTGGGTTGAGGCTCATCCGACCACCGCTCGCTTGAGCGTCCGCACCACGTTTTCTTGCGGTTCGCGGGTCGTCCTCTCGGCCGAACTCTCGAGAATGCCGGGCCGATCCCAATCCCCTTCCGGACGCACGATCATATAAGGGCCGCTTTGGAGATCGATGGCGTTCGCAAGCGCGTCGTACTCGGCGACCATCTCGGTGTAGCGGTAATCGGAGAAGACAAACTCGCGTCCGGGCCCCATCGGCTTGCCGCCGAAATGCGCCCAGAACTTTTCCAGGCCCTCGCGCGCGTGGCCATAGATGCGGCGAAAACCTTTGCGCCTCACATGCTCGACCGCGGTGCGCACCACGTCGAACGATACGCGTGTCCGTCGAAATTCCTTGCGGACCGCAAGCCTTTCGAGCTTGGCGAAATCCGCAAAATAGCGCGCCCGCAAGGAACAAGCCGGCTCTTCGCCCACAAAGCCGATGAAATGCGTGGCGCATTGATCGTTGCCGTCGAATTCCTCCGCATAGGGGCACGTTTGCTCGGCCAGGAACACCGCGGCACGGATCGCATAAACCATCAAAAGATCGTCGGCGCCACGCGCCACCTTCACTCGCATTCGGCTGCCGCGCGCCGGGCGATCGGCGGGCGGTTCATCCCGGCGCAGCTTGTCGGCGACCGCCTCGGAAAGTCCGGCCAATTGCCGATGTACCGGAGAGGGAAACGATGAGGGGTCATGGCGGCGATACACGAAAAGGTCGCTTGGACCGTCTGGAACCGGCTCGAAGCCCGTCCGCTCCATGAACTTCCAACCTTTGTCCGTGCCCGGGCGCGCATACATGTCGACTTTCGCCAAGTCGGCTCGGCGCACGAATCTCATGACGTTGCCCATCGCGGCGACGCGCGGGCCGGGCAGATACATCGCCCAGGCGTACAGGCCTCGCGGCGCCTCTCCGGGCGCTGCCAGATGATCGAGATCGGGATCTGCAACCGAAAAGCCGCCGGCGAAAAGCCGTTCAAGCCCCGTTTCGCTCAGGTAAAGGAAGGCGAACCCGCCTGCCAGGCCGTTGCGATCGTGAACGGCGAGAATGGTCTCCGGGTTGAAGCGGAAGACACGGTGAATCGCCGGCTCGATGATTTTCATGGCCGGGATTTCTGGAGCCGCCATATCGATCAAGCGAGCGAGTTCGGAGGTCGCTGCAGGCCTTACCGTGAAGCGTCGACTGGGTGGGATGAGGTCCAGCGGACGATGCTTCAGAATCGGACCATCCATCCGGCCCTCTCCAAATTGATAACATCTGATTTGATTAGTTTGGTATTAATCCGTTATCATAAGCAAAAGGCGGATCATCGAATGCAACCAAAACTGGCACAGGGTGCTTCAGATTTGGAGCTTGGGGGACCGGCGTTCATGCAAGAGCTTTCGTGGGACGATTTGCGGATTTTTCTTTCCTGCACGTCCCAAGGGAGCCTTCGACGCGCTTCCGAGTCCCTCGGCGTTTCCGCCAGCACCATTGCCCGGGCCCTCGACCGTCTCGAGAAGACCGTCGGATATCGTCTTTTTGCCCGCGACAAGGAGGGCCTGAGGCTCACGGATGACGGGCGGTTCATGCTCGACGAGGTGCGCGCGATGGAACGTGCGACCTTGAGCATCGCGCGCCGCTCGAGCGTGGGGCAGGACCCGTTGCGCGGCATCGTTCGCGTCGCCATCACCGAAGGTCTCGGGACGTATTGGGTTTTGCCCAAGCTTCTACCTTTCGCGCAAGCTCATCGCCTTTTGACCATGGAATTGCGCTGCACGATGGACTCGACCGATGTCGCCCGGCTGGAGGCGGACATCTCGATTCAATTTCACAAGCCCATCAACCCGGATCTCTACGCCGCCCGTCTCGGATATCTGCACACCTACCCCTTCGCGTCGCAGGAATACGGGCGGCGCAACGGCATTCCTCGTTCGCTGGAGGAGGCGCGCCAACATCGCTTCGTGCAGCAGGTTTCGCCGCTTCTCCCCGAAGGCGCCTACGAGCGTCTGCTCGGGGTGGACAGCCTCGATGGCATGATCGCGCTACGCACCAACACGAGCTCCGCCGTGTTGTATGCGATCGAGCGGGATGCCGGTATCGGCTGGCTTCCGTCTTACGCCTTGGTATTCGGCGGTCGCTTCGTTCCCGTCGACATCGGCATCAAGCACTCGCTCGAGATTTGGATGACCTACCATCCTTATATCCGCAGTTCCGAGCGCCACATGGTGGTGGTGGACTGGCTGCGCCGATTGTTCGACGCCCGACGCTTTCCCTGCTTTCGCGAAGAATTCATTCATCCGCTCGGGCTGCTTCCGATGATGACCGATGTCGCGGAGACGCATGGCGGACGCGGTTTTCTCGCCGCCGACCCGACGGGGCAGAGCAGTGGCCTGGCGCACGCCGGCGCGAGCGGATTATCGGTCCAACGGGCAAGGCTCGGCACCGGCGGGGGGGATACGTGATTCGCCCGAATCTCGCGGCGCATCCGCAATTCTAAGGCCTGTGGATTCCTCTGTTTTTCGAAGTGATTGCCCTCGCCGAATATCACGAGGCGGACGCGTTCGGTTTTGATCGGCGCGCCGGCGCGAAAGACTTGGCACGACACTTGGCGCGAAACACTTGGCACGACACTTGGCTCGATGACGCAAGGGATGACGGCCGCGCTCGTATTCGGGCATCCGTCAGCGACGCCACTTCCATTTTATCGCATCTGGAAGGCGTTCCGCTTCCGCCGAACGCGATCTGCACATTGTATTGAATTCCTTAACCATTATTGAAAAAGCAACACCGCGTAGTGGCGACGGGCGCGAATTGCGGCAAATCCTCGATCGCGGGTGGTTGCCTTCGCCATTGCGCGCGCTCCAATCGAGCCCATTCATCGAAGCTGATGCAACGAAAGACCAATGGTCGGAGTTGCGTGCGCGGATGTCGTCTTCCCGCTTCGAAAAACCCTACCCACAAGTGAGTATCGCGCGTAACACTTCTAGTAGGTGGTAGTAATGCATTTTAGCACGTCGCAAACGCGCCGCCCCGATATAGCGTTGTTCTGTTGCTTCGGTCACGAATCAGGGAATCAAGCGACCGACTCCCCTTTTTATTCGACGCTGGTGCTTGCGAATTCGGGCTGTTCAGAACGCCTTCTGCGGACTGACTTCATGTCGAAGTTAGACTGCCCGATTCCGCAAGTAAAGCGGTCAGGAGAACGACATGAAAGTGGTAATTCAGTGTGGCGGCAAGGGAACACGCCTGCGGCCCTACACCATGGTGCTACCCAAGCCACTGATGCCCGTCGGCTCCAAGCCGGTTCTCGAGCTCTTGCTCAAATGGCTTCGCAGGAACGGAACCCGTGACGTCTACATCACCACCGGTTATCTCGGTGCGTTGATCAAGGCCGTCTGCGGCGACGGCAAGCAGTGGGATCTCCGCATCACCTATACCGACGAGCCGGAGCCGCTCGGAACGATCGGCCCCTTGAGCCTTCTGCGCGATCAACTCGACAGCACCTTCCTGGTCATCAATGGGGACGTCCTCACGGACCTCAACTTCAATGCCTTCACGACCTACCATCGCCAGCGCGGCAGCGCCTTGACGATCGCCACCGCGACGCGAACCGTCAAGATGGATTATGGCGTGATCGAAGGCGAGAACGGCCGGGTCACCAAGTTCCGCGAGAAGCCCATTCTCTCCCAGATGGTCAGCATGGGCGTCTACTGCATGAACCCCCAAGTGCTCGACTACATTCCCTCGGGCGTGCCTTTCGGCTTCGACGACCTCATGCTTTGCGTGATGGATCGCGGCATGCCGGTCCACACTTTCGAGCACAACGGCTTGTGGCTCGATGTCGGCCGCGTCCAGGACTTCCAGCAGGCGCAAGAACTCAACTGGGACGATCAACCACCCGCTTTCCAAATCGTTGCCGCGGCCTAGTGGCCGCAAGGCGCGCCCTTGGTCGGGGCTCCGCCCACTGGAAACGAGAATACTGCTGCGGCCCTCGCGGGTTGGCCAGGGCCGCAGAATGATGTGCTCAGCATACCCATGCTTCCGTGGAGGAGATCGCCGATGTTGATGGTCGCGGAACCCATATTGGGCGAAGAAGAAAAGGCTGCCCTCGCGGAGGTCATCGACAGCGGCTGGATCACCATGGGGGATCGCGTCCGCTCCTTCGAATGCGCCTTCGCCGAACAGCACAACGCCAGCGATTGCGTCGCAGTGAACTCCTGCACGGCGGCCCTTCACCTGATTCTGGAAGGTCTGGGCGTGGGCCGCGGCGACGAGGTCCTCGTGCCATCCCTGTCTTTCGTGGCGACGGCCAACAGCGTCCTTTACGCCGGGGCCAAGCCGGTATTCGTCGACATCGAAGCGCTCGATCTCCCCGTCATGTCGCTTTCGGACGCCGCCGCCAAATGCACGCCGCGCACCAAAGCCCTGATCCTAATGCATTATGCGGGATACACGGTCGACCGGGCTGCGTGGCGCGATTTTGCAAGCTCGCGCGGACTCTTGCTCATCGAGGATGCCGCTCACGCGGCGGGCGCCGAGCAGGCTGGCACCTTCGGCGATGCTGCCGCCTTCAGCTTCTACGGCAACAAGAACATGACGACCGCCGAAGGCGGCGTCGTGACCGCCTCCAACGAGGACGTGCTCGACAAAATCCGCCAGATGCGCGGACACGGCATGACGAGCGGCACGTTCCAACGCCGCTCGAGCCGCATATCCACTTATGACGTCACCATGCTGGGCTACAACTACCGCATGGACGAGCTGCGCGCCGCGATCGGCCTCCTGCAGCTCAAGCGCTTGAAGGAATGGAACGCCAAGCGCTTGCGCTTGACGCAAGCCTATATGCGGTCGCTCGCCGCCCGTTGCCCGGAACTCTGCTTGCCCTTCGCAGCCTGGCGCAAGACCTCAAATCATCTGGCCTCGCACCACATCATGCCGATCGTCCTGCCCGAGAGCGTCGATCGTCAGCGCGTCGTCGACGAATTGCGGGACGCCGAGATCCAGACCACCATTCACTACCCCCCGATCCACGAGACGTCGTTCTACCGCGAGAATTTCCCCTGCGCGCCCTTGCCGCTCACCGAGCAATTCGCGCAGCGCGAGCTCACCCTGCCGCTGCATCCGCGCATGGAGGAGCATCACGTCGAGCGAGTGACGGATGCGATGGCAAAAGCGCTCGATCGCGCGGCACCGGCGGAAGCCCTGTCATGACGCTCATCCATCTCACGGCTCTCTCCGAGCGCCGCGCCCCGAGGACGCCCGACATCGTCAGGCGTGCTCTCGACGTGACCATCGCGCTCGCTGCGCTTCTCGTCTTCAGCCCGGTGATGCTGCTCATCGTTCTGGCGATCTGGATGAACGGCAGCCGGCCGATCTTCTTCTCGCAGCTGCGGCTTGGTTTGAGAGGTCGGCATTTCCGCATCTACAAGTTCCAGAAATTTCACAATCGTTGCGGCGCTGCCTCAGGCGCCGTGACGGTGGAGAACGATCCTCGTTTCACGCGCCTTGGACGTTTCCTCGGCAAGACCAAGCTCGACGAGCTGCCGCAGCTTTGGAACATCCTCAAGGGCGACATGTCGATCGTGGGTCCGCGCCCGGAAAGCCTGGAGCTTGCCCATTGCTTCAGCGGCATATACTTGCGCGTGCTGCAATACCGCCCGGGCCTATTTGGGCCGAATCAAGTGCTATTCAGGAACGAAAGCTCAATGTTTCCGGACAACTATGATCCGGAGAAGTTCTACTGCGAATACCTTTTCCCACTCAAGGCAAACATCGATCTCGCCTATTTCCCGCATCGCACTCTCGTCAAGGACATGGGCTGGATCATCCGCGGCTTGCTGGCCGTGGCGGGATGGCAATCGCCGCCGAGCGAGGATTTGCAGCGGACGCTGAATGAAGGCCGGAGCGGTTGGAACTGGCAGCAGGCCTTTCACCAACCCTCCCTCATCAACGAACAAGTCATCCAACCGGGGGAATGAGCGTGGAGTACAAGGGTCTCAAAGTTCTCGTGACCGGCGCCGACGGCTTTATCGGTTCGCATTTGACCGAGAAGCTCGTGCAGCGAGGCGCCCAGGTGACGGCGTTGTGTCTTTACAATTCCTTCGATCACCATGGGTGGCTCGACGATCTCCCCGACGAGACGCGGGCCAAGCTGACGCTCGTGCGCGGCGACATCCGCGATTCCGGCTTCGTGCGTCGTCTCGCCCAGGGGCAGGAAATCATCTTCCACCTCGCTGCGCTGATTGCGATTCCCTATTCCTACGCGGCCGCGCAAAGCTATGCCGAGACCAACGTGCTCGGCACGCTCAACGTGCTCGAGGCGGCGCGCGAGAGCGGCACGTTGCGTGTCGTGCACACCTCGACGAGCGAGGTTTATGGCACGGCGCTCACCATGCCGATCAGCGAGACCCATCCGCTGCAAGGCCAATCCCCCTATTCGGCTTCGAAGATCGGCGCCGACATGATGGCTGAAGCGTTCGCGCGATCCTTCGAGCTTCCCGTCGCGATCCTGCGCCCATTCAATACCTTCGGCCCGCGCCAGAGCGAGCGCGCCATCATTCCCACGATCATCCGACAGGCGATCGATCCGTCCTGCAACGCCATTCAAACCGGCGACACCTCGCCCTTGCGCGATTTCACCTTCGTCGAGGACACCGCCGAAGCCTTCCTGGCGCTCGGAATTGCGCCCAACATTCAATATGGCCGGCCTTACAACGCAGGCAGCGGCAAGGCGGTGAGCGTCAAGGACATCATCGATCTCGTCTTGCAGGCAACCAATTGCCAGCGTCCTGTCGTGCAGGATCCCAAGCGCATGCGTCCGGCAGGCTCGGAGGTGCGCGCTCTTCTCGCCGACAGCCGTCGCCTGAACGAGGACACGGGTTGGCGCCCCCATATCGATTTGCGTGAAGGACTTGAACGCACGATCGCGTGGTGGCGCGAGCGTCTCACCACGGGTCTCGTGCGTCGGGAATCCGGGTACATGACATGATGGGCACGCACGCCGCCGCGTGCGGGACGATCCCGACCGCCGCGGCAAGTCTGCACGCGACCACCCCTTGCGCTTGCGGCAGCGGCCTGCGGGCGGAACGTTGCTGCGCTATCGCACCGGACTACATGGCGCCTCTTGCCGCGAAAGAGGCGCTCGAGAGGCTCGTCAAAAAGGCCTCGAAGGCGCTTGCGAATGGCGATGTCGCGACGGCCGAGGCGCGCGCGCTCGAAGCCTTGGAAACGGCGCCTCGCCTTCCCGGCGCGCTTGCTGTTCTTTATCAGATTCGACATCAGGCCGGCCAGGAGCAGGCGGCGCTCGCCTTGCTGCAGCGGCTCGTCGGCGTCGATCCGAACAACATCGATGCCACCCAGGAGCTGGCGATGCTCCTTTTTCAAAAAGGGGATCTGCCGGCCGCCGAGCATCAGGCGCGAAACGCCATCCGGCTCGCGCCGACCCATGCGCGCTCGCACAACTTGATGGGAATGATTCTCACCGAAGCGCAGCGCCCGCATATCGGCGAGTTTCACTATCGCCGCGTGCTCGAGATTTCCGGCGACCGGGATCCCATCCTGCTCGCCAATCTCGCCTGGAACCTGAAATGTCAGGGCAAGATCGCCGAGGCGCGCGAGCTTTACACCAAATCCACCCAGGTAGCGCCGGAGATTTTCCAGACGCTTTTCGGCTGGGGGCAACTCGAGGAGGCGGACGGCAATTTCGTCGCCGCCCGGGACAAGCTCGATCGTGCCGCCAAAATAAGGCCCGATGATCCGGGCGTGAGGGTCGCGCGCGCCACCTTGCTGGCGCGCCAGGGCAAACTCGCAGACGCGCTCTCCGAACTCGAGACAGATGGTGCCGCAACCAGCAGCGCTGCCGTCGCGGACGATCGTCTCGATTCCAATATGCTTCTGGAAAAGGGGCGCATCCTCGACAAGCTCGCGCGTTACGACGAGGCTTTCGCTTGTTTCGACGCGGCCAAGCAGCGGGCTCGCGAGATCGCCGGCAAGCGCTATCTCGAGCGCGAAGCACGAGACATGGCCGATCGCCTGCGGCAATTCTTCGTCGCCGAGCGCTTACGCCTCATGCCACCCTGCTCGGCGCGCGAAAACTGCGCGCAGCCGATCTTCATTCTCGGCTTCCCACGTTCGGGAACGACCTTGATGGAGCAGGCGCTCTCGAGCCATCCGAGGATCTCGGCGGGCGACGAGCTTCCCTTCATCAACGAGTGCGGCGATTTGCTGGGGCGATGGTTCGGAAGCCCGTTGTCCTACCCTGAGGCGCTCGCCGAGTTGTGGATGGGAGATAATCGACGGGGCCTCGAGGAATTGCGCGACATCTACCTTCGCAAGGCAGAGCTACGGGGCATCATCAAGCCGGGGAGCGCGCATTTCACCGACAAGATGCCTCTCAATGAAATGCATCTCGGGCTGATCTCCTGCGTCTTTCCCCGCTCGCCCCTCATTCACCTTCTGCGCCACCCGCTCGACGTCGTCCTGTCCGTCTACTCGCATCATCTGACGCACGGATATTTTTGCGCCTATGAGCTCGAAACGATCGCGCGCCACTACGTGCTGGTGATGGACCTCGTCCATCATTATCGGGCGCAAATGGCGCTGCGCTACCTGCCGGTTCGCTACGAGGACATGGTTGACGATGTCGCGGGCAATTTGCGGCGCATCCTCGATTTCATCGGCGAGCCCTTCGATGAGCGTTGCGTAAATTTCCAGGAGAACCGGCGAGTTCCGCACACGCCGAGCTACGCCCAAGTCACGGAGAAAGTGTACGACAGGTCCCGGTTCCGCTACCGGCACTATCTGAAGCATCTGGAACCCGTGATTCCCATACTCAAGCCGGTCATGGATCGCCTCGGCTACCGCGTGTAACGGCGGAGCGAACGCGAGCGTCCGGCAAAAGAAAATAAAGGAGAGGGCGATGTCGAGGACGATCAGCAGCAGCACGACGGGTCCTGTCGTACTCAATGCGGTGACGGACAATCCGCTGACCATCACCAGCACGGGGACGGTGACGTCGAGCGGTTCGTCGGACGGCATTGACGGGG
>Ga0213876_10000600_pt1 | contig 26721 bp, 16 predicted proteins | sample BarmaccomBMRX_R9_FD_160113 | JGI IMG/M metagenome (GOLD analysis project Ga0213876, IMG submission 160113) | Root-associated microbial communities from Barbacenia macrantha in rupestrian grasslands, the National Park of Serra do Cipo, Brazil - RX_R9 | ecosystem: Host-associated > Plants > Roots... | reverse complement strand
ACGGTCGCGCCGATGCGTCACGCGGACGGGGCGCCGCCCGTCGTCGTCGATTCGCGCTTCCGCATGCGTGAGTTCGCGGGCTTCGACTCGGCTACGCCGAACGAGGACGAGGTCGAGCAGGTCGCGGGGCGCCGCTTCTCGAACGCCGCCGAGTTGGCCGCGGAGGGCGAGCGCCTGCGCGCGGAACTCGGCTACCGCGCGCTGCTCGTCACGCGCGGCAAGCACGGGATGCTGCTTTTGGAAGAGGGCGCGCGACCGCTGCACCTCGACGCGGTCGGCTCGCACGACGCCGTGGACGTGACGGGCGCGGGCGACACGGTCATCGCCACCTACGCGCTCGCGCTCGCCTCCGGCGCGGACTACCCGACGGCCGCGAGACTGGCGAACCACGCGGGCGGCATCGTCGTCCTCAAGCGCGGCACGGCCTGCGTCTACCCGCACGAGCTTCTGGCCTCGCTCGAACACGAAGGACAGGTTTGAAGAGATTGCCGGACAGACTCGCCGCCTTAAATTTGAAGATGATGAGAACCACGCTCGCCGCATTCATAGTTCTACTGTCGCTCGCCTTCTCCACGCAGGCGCAAACACGACGCCCGCCGTACGGACTGCCCGCCGGCGCCCAGGTCATCGAGGAACGCGCGCTCGAACTCAAAGACGGGAAGAAGCGTTCGCTCGTCCTCTGGATGCTCAGGCCGAAGCGCAACCCGCGCGAGACGCCCGGCGAGCCGTACACCTGCCCGGAGGAGACGCGCGGCAGCTACTACAGCGGCCCGGCCCGCGTCTCGCTCGTGGACACGGCGGCGGGCCGCGTCGTCAACACCGTTAAGATCATCGAGGATGACTCCGAAGGCGCGGACGAAGTGAACATCCCCTACCGCATCCATGCCGGCAGTTATTACCACGTCGAGGGCGTCGCCGCGGGGAGCGAGGGGCGGCCGACCATCCTCTGGCTGAAGGACTTCAACGGCGACGGCCTGGCGCACGAGTTCACGCTCTTCGACGCGGAGGCGTGTATGGGGCTGAGGACGGCGCTCTACGGCTACAGTGAAAAGCAGGACAGGGTGATACAGTACCCCTTGAGCCTTGAGACGACCGACACGGACGGGAAGAAGGCTACCGAAGTGCTCAACTGGGTGGACTACCTTTTCAATGAGAGGCCGGCCGCGCCCGGCCTCTGGAAGTTCGAGATCGACTACCGCGGACGCGGCGGCTCGCTCGATCGCTACGAAGTCCGCTATAACATGCAGGCCGAGCGCTTCGAGGGCACGCTGACCCAAACGACCGACGAGCAGCAGTAGCGAGATGCGAGAGACGGAAGAGCAAGCCAAGATAGCGGCCGCGGCGCGCATCCTTGAGCGCAACCGCCTGATCGCGCGCGTCGCCATCGCGCGGAAAGGGGGCGCGCGCGTCGTCTTTGCAAACGGCTGCTTCGACCTTTTGCACGTCGGGCACATCCGCTACCTTGAGGCGGCGAAGGGCTTGGGCGACCTGCTCGTCGTCGGCGTCAACTCGGACGAGCAGGTGCGGCGCCTGAAGGGCGAGGGGCGCCCCTTCGTCCCCGAGCGCGAGCGCGCCGAGGTCATCGCGAGCCTGCGCGCCGTGGACTACGTCACGGTCTTTCACGAGCCGACCGTGCAGGAGCTTCTGCTCGCGCTCCGCCCGGACATCCACGCCAAAGGCACCGACTACACAGAGGACTCTGTGCCCGAGCGCGATGTGGTACGCTCCTTCGGCGGCCGCGTCCAGATCGTCGGAGACCCGAAAGACCATTCGAGCACGGAAATGCTTGGGAAGCTGATGAGTGATGAGTGATGAATGATGAATCCGGCCCCGTAGTTGTATTCATCATTCATCACTCATCATTCATCACTGCTTTATGAGAATCCTCTTCGTCAAACTCGGGAGCATCGGCGACGTGGTGCACACTTTGCCCGCGCTGGCCGCCGTCAGGCGGGCCGTGCCGGGGGCGAAAATTTCGTGGGTGGTCGAGCGACGCGCGGCCGAAATTTTGAGGGACAACCCTCTTTTAGAAAGCCTCATCGAAGTGGACACGAAGGGCTTGAGGCGCTGGCCGTTGTCTGGGGAGACGCTGCCGGCAACGCGCCGGCAGTTGCGGCGGTTACGCGCCTCACCCTTCGACCTTTCCATAGATTTTCAAGGACTCCTTAAATCCGCTCTGGTCTCGCGCCTCTCGGGCGCGCGACGTCGCGTCGGCTTTTCGCGCGAGCACCTGCGCGAGCCGGCCAGCCGCTTCCTCCTGACCGAGACGGTCAGAGTCTCCGCACGCCTCAACGTCATCAGGAAAAATCTGGCGCTGGCCTCGGGCGCGCTCGGGGTGAAACTGCCGACCGCTTCCGACGCGCTCGAGTTCCCCGTCAACGTCTCGCCCGCACACGTGCGCGAGGCCGACGAGGTCGTCCAAACGGTCGGAGAAAGATTCACGATTCTGAACCCGGGCGGCGGCTGGCCGACGAAGCTCTGGGACGCGGGCCGCTTCGGCGAGTTGGCCGACGCGCTGCTCGTCAGGCACGGCCTGCGCTCGGTCGTCACCTACGGCCCCGGCGAGCGCGAGCTGGCCGAGCGCGTCGTCGCTTCGAGCCGGACGGGCGCCACTACGGCGGCCTCGCCTTCCCTGAAAGGTTTCTACGCGCTGGCACGGCGCGCGGCCGTCTACGTCGGCGGAGACACCGGCCCGACGCACCTCGCGGTCGCGGCGGGCGCGCCCGTCGTCGGACTCTTCGGGCCGACCGAGTGGTGGCGCAACGGCTCGCCCCGTGAAGAAGACGTCTGCGTCGAGCGCACGGACATCGGCTGCCGCGTGGACTGCCACCGCCGCGCCTGCTCGCAGTGGGTCTGCATGGAGATCGGCGTCGGACAGGTCGCGGCGGCGGTCGGCGAGAGGCTGCTTCGGGCTGAAAGAACTTCCCCGGCGGTCGAGGTGCGTGCCGGTGGCGCGTAGGGGCGGGACGTGGGTTCAGCGCTGGCGCGTCCCGCTCGGCTTCGTCTGCGCGGCGGTCTTCATCGTGCTGGCGCGGCCCGACCGGCGCTCCCTTCTGATCGGCGGCGCGGTCGCGCTCGTCGGCCTCGCCATACGCGCGTGGGCCTCGGGTCACATCAGAAAGAACGCACGCCTCGCCGTCTCGGGGCCTTACGCGCACACGCGGAACCCGCTCTACCTCGGGAGCTTCATCCTGGGCCTGGGCTTCACGGTCGCGGCCTCTTCGAGCCCACCGCTCCTCGTCATCCTCGGCGGGCTGTTCGCGTCTTTGTTCCTGGGCATCTACTGGCCGGTCATGCGCGTCGAATCTTCGACGCTCGCCGAGATGTTCGGCGAGGAGTACAGACGATACGCGGCGGCCGTGCCTCTCCTCTTCCCTCGGCTGACGCCCTACAGGGCGGGCGAAGACTCGGCCGTCAGGTTCGACCCGTCACTCTACCTGCGTTACCGCGAATACCGCGCGGCGTTGGGGCTCCTCGTGGCATGGTGTGTGCTATGGCTGAAAGCTGTCCTGGCTTTCTGACCTAATTAAGCACACGAAAAGAAGGGTGAAGGAAGGGTGCACGCGATGCCTCGCAGAATTACGTCCAAAATCTACGCCACGACGGCGACGGCGCTCGTTTTAGCCGTTGTACTCTCTTCGGTCGTACTGGCTTCGGACGCGCCCAAAGAGCGTACACCGCCGCGCACGCCCGCGGCCATGCCCTTCGTGCCTTCGGAGGAGCTGGTCTACGAGGGCGAGTTCACGAAGATGTTGCTGCGGGGCATCGACATCGCCGAACTGCGCTTCAAGGCGCAGCGGCCGGCGCCCTCCGCGTCGGTCGAGGGCGAGGGGCAGGAGGCCGCGCCCGCGCCGTTGTTGCTGACGACCGACGTGACTTCGAAGGGCTTCTTCCCGAAACTCTTCGGGATGAGCTTCAAGTTCCACGCCGAGTCGCAGGTCGAGCCGAACGACTTTTACGCCATGCGCACGACCAAGACGGACGAGCAGGGCAAGCGCGTGCGGACGAGCGAGGCCGTCTTCGACCAGCAGGCCGGGAAGGTCGAGTACACCGAGCGCGACCCGAACAACGCGACCGAGGCGCCGCGCGTCATCACGGCCGCGCTCTCCGGGCCGACGCAGGACATCGTCTCGGCCATCTACTTCCTGCGCACGCAGGCGCTCACGCCGGGGCAGACCTTTAACATCGCCGTCAGCGACTCGGGCCGCCTCTTCCAGGTGCCGGCGACGGTCGTCGCCGAGAAGAAGAAGATGAAGAGCGTGCTCGGCAAAGTGGACGTGGTGCGCGTGGACGTGGAGCTGTTCGGGCCGGGCCGCCCCGTCGAGGACGGCAAGGGCAAGATGTCCATCTGGGTGACGAGCGACGACCGCCACGTCCCCGTCAAGGCCCGCCTCTCGCACGACATCGGCACGCTCGACATTAACCTCAAGAGCATCCAGCGCACGGAGCCCCTCGTCGCCCAGCGTTAAGAAGAAACATTCCAGCTCAGACCGAAGAAGGCGGAGGCCTCAGCGCTTCCGCCTTTGCGCTTCCTGCCCTGATTTGACTCTCGCCGGATTCGTGATAGCTTAAATCCGACTTCCCAACAGCCGACGGAGCAGCCCTTATAGATGACGACCGCGCTGGTCATTCACGGCCACTTCTACCAGCCGCCGCGCGAGAACCCCTGGACGGAGCTGGTCGAGCGCGAGCCCGGGGCCGCGCCCTTCCACGACTGGAACGAGCGCATCCACGCCGAGTGCTACCGGCCCAACGCCTTCGCCCGCATCAGCGACACGCACGGCCGCGTCGAAAACGTCGTCAACAACTACGCGCGCCTCAGCTTCAACTTCGGCCCGACGCTCCTCAACTGGCTCGAACGCCACCAGCCCGAGACCTACGCGCGGGTCATCGAGGCCGACCGCGACAGCGCCGCGCGCCACGGCGGCCACGGCAACGCCATCGCCCAAGGCTACAACCACTCGATCCTCCCCCTCTGCAACGAGCGCGACCGCCGCACGCAGATACGCTGGGGGCTCGCGGACTTCCGGCGCCGCTACGACCGCGAGGCCGAATCGCTCTGGCTCCCCGAGACGGCCTGCGACGACGCGACCCTCGCGGCGCTCGTCGAAGAGGGACTGCGCTACGTCGTCCTCTCGCCGCACCAGGCCGAGGCCGTGCGCCCCGCCGGCGGCTCCGCGTGGCAGAACGTCTCCGACGGGCGCATCGACACGACCGTCCCTTACAAGTACCTGCACCCGGACGGCTCGGGCCGCTCCATCGCCGTCCTCTTCTACAACGGCCAGATCGCGCGCGGCATCGCCTTCGAGGGCCTGCTCGCTTCGAGCCACGGCCTGCTCGCGGCCTGCGCGCGCGCGGCGCGCGGCGGGGCGCAGGTCGTCAACGTCGCCACCGACGGCGAGTCTTACGGCCACCACTTCCGCTTCGGCGACCGCTGTATCGCTTACGCTTTGGAGGTCGAGGCCGAGCGCTTCGGCCTGCGTGTGACGAACTACGGCGAGTTCCTCGACGGGCACGAGCCCGAGCAAGAGGTTCTCATCAAGGCCGGGCCGGACGGCGAGGGCACCGCGTGGAGCTGCGCGCACGGGCTCGGGCGCTGGACGCGCGACTGCGGCTGCAACGCCTCGGCGCCCGGCGGCTGGAACCAGCGCTGGCGCGCGCCGCTGCGCGCGGCCTTCGACCTTCTGCGCGACGACCTCGCGCCGAAGTTCGAGGAGGCCGGCGGCGAACTGCTGCGCGACCCCTGGGCCGCGCGCGACGAGTACGTCGAGCTGCTCGGGCCGGGCGGCCACGCGCGGCGCGAAGAGTTCTTGAAGAGGCACGCCCGGCACCGTCTCTCCGACGATGAGAAGGTTCGGGCCTTAACGCTCCTCGAAGCGCAGCGCGCGGCGCTCACGATGTACACGAGCTGCGGCTGGTTCTTCAACGACGTCTCGGGCATCGAGACCGTGCAGACGCTCCGCTACGCCGGCCGCGTCGTCGAGACGATGGAGACGCTCGGACTGGCGCCGCCTTTGGAAGACTTCCTCGAAATGCTCTCGGAGGCGAAGGGCAACCTGCTCGAACGCCCGACGGGCGCCGACATCTACCGGCGCACGGTCGCGCAGTCGCGCGTCACGCCGCAGCGCGTCGCCGCGCACGTCGCCATCTGCAACCTCATCGAGCATGAGGAGCGCGAGCCGGAATGCGAGACGGCCGGCTACGTCTACCGCAAGCTCGACTTCAACAAGCAGCGCCACGGGCGCGTGACGCTGGAGACCGTCCGGCTCGCGCTCGAAGAGGAGGCGACGGGCCGCCGGCACGAGTTCGCGCTCGCCGCGATGCACTTCGGCGAGATTGATTACTACTGCGCGCTCCGCCCCTACCGCTCGCCGGAGGATTACGAGGAGGCGGCCGCGCGCCTCTGGTCGCACCTGCGCGCGGCGTCGCTCCCCGTGCTTCTGCGCGTCGCGCAGAGCGAGTTCGGCCCCGAAGAGTTCGGGCTCGAAGCCCTGCTGCCGCAGGGTCAGGGTCACCTTTCGCGCAGCGTCTTCGGCAAGCTCGTCGCGCGCTTCATGGAGGAGTACGAGCACCTTTACGAAGAGAACCGCCGCGTCATCGAGCGCCTTCAGGAGATCGGTTTCCACCCGCCGCGCGAGCTGCGGCTCGCCGCCGAGCTGACCGTGGGCCTGCGGCTCGAACGCGAGATACGTGGGCAGCGGCACGGCGCGGGCGACTACCGCGCGGCCGTCGAGATCGCGCGCGACGCGGCGCGCTACGGCTACCGCATCGACCGCACCTCGGTCACCCGCGTCTTCGAAGAGACCGTGACCGAGGCCGCGCGCCGCGTCGTCACGCGCCCCGACGCCGAGAGCATCCGCTCGGCCCGCGCGCTCATCGAGCTGGGCCGCGAGCTGGGGCTCGAAGCGAACCTCGAACGCGGGCAGGAGATCATCTACGAGGCGGCGCGGGCGGGCGCCGCGCTCTCCCCGGAGGCGCGCGACTTCGCGCTCGCGCTCGGCCTCGCCCCGGTCGCATTGGAGCAGTCGGAACAGACGGTCTTGGTCAAAGGTTGAGGAGGAAGCAGGGATGTCGAACCAGCCGGGGCACGCCGCCTTCCCGAACGTCTCGCGCGTCGAGCTGGAACGCCTGCTCGCGCTCAGCTCGCCCGACCCGCACGCCCTGCTCGGCGCGCACCCCGCGGCGGGGGGCGTGGCCGTGCGCGCCTTCCGGCCCGCGGCCGAGCGCGTCGAGGTCGTCATCGACGGCGAGTCGCCGCGCGAGATGTCGCGCACGCACGCGGCCGGCTTCTTCGAGCTTCTTTTGGAAGGCCGGGCGGAACTCTTCCCCTACCAGCTCCGCGCGCACTACCCCGGCGGCGGCGTCTTCACGCACCGAGACCCCTACGCCTTCCTGCCGACGCTCGGCAGCTTCGACGAACACCTCTTCGGCGAGGGGCGGCACTGGCACCTCTACGACAAGCTCGGGGCGCACGTCCGCGACCTCGGGGGCGTGCGCGGCGTCTCGTTCGCCGTCTGGGCGCCGAACGCGGACGGCGTGAGCGTCGTCGGCGACTTCAACAGTTGGGACGGCCGTCTCCACCAGATGCGGCGCCTCGGCGCCTCGGGCATCTGGGAGATTTTCATCCCCGACCTCGGCCCCGGCGCGCTCTACAAGTACGAGGTACACCGCCGCGGCGGCCTCCCCTTCCTCAAGGCAGACCCCTACGCGCTCTTCGCCGAAGTCCCGCCCAACACTTCTTCCATCGTCTTCGAGCCGTCGTACCGGTTCACCGACGACGCGTGGCTCGAACGCCGCTCGCGGGCTGACCACTTCCGTTCGCCGCTCAACGTCTACGAGGTGCACCTCGGCTCGTGGCGGCGCATCCCCGAGGAGGGCAACCGCTCGCTCACCTACCGCGAGACGGCGCCCGTGCTCGCCGACTACTGCGAGCGGCTCGGCTTCACGCACGTCGAGTTCCTGCCGCTCAAGGGTTATCCGTTCGCGGGCTCCTGGGGCTACCAGGTGGCGAACTACTACGCGCCGACCGCGCGCTTCGGCGACCCCGACGACTTTCGATTCCTTATCGACTACCTGCACAACCGCGGCATCGGCGTCATCATGGACTGGGTGCCCGCGCACTTCCCGAAAGATACGTGGGCCTTGTCGCGCTTCGACGGGACGGCGCTTTACGAACACGAAGACCCTAGATTGGGCGAACACCCCGAGTGGGGCACGCTCATCTTCAACTACGGCCGCAACGAGGTCAGAAACTTCCTCATCGCCAACGCGCTCTTCTGGCTGAAGGAGTGCCACGTGGACGGCCTGCGCGTGGACGCCGTCGCCTCGATGCTCTACCTCGACTACGCACGCGAGTCCGGCCAGTCGGCGACGAACAAGTACGGCGGGCGCGAGAACCTCGAAGCCGTCGAGTTCGTCCGCCAGCTCAACGACACCATCCACGCCGAGGTGCCCGGCACCATCACCATCGCCGAGGAGTCAACCTCCTGGCCGCTCGTCACCAAGGGGACGGATCAGGGCGGCCTCGGCTTCGACTTCAAGTGGAACATGGGCTGGATGCACGACACGCTGAAGTACTTCGAGCGCGACCCCATCGCCCGCCGCTACTTTCACAACAACCTCACCTTCGGCCTGACCTACGCGTGGAGCGAGAACTTCATCCTCCCCTTCTCGCACGACGAGGTCGTCCACATGAAGGGCTCGATGCTCAACAAGATGTTCGGCGGGCGCGAGTGGAAGTTCCCCAACCTGCGCGCGCTCTACGGGTACATGTGGGCGCACCCGGGCAAGAAGCTCCTCTTCATGGGCGGCGAGCTTGCGCAGTGGCGCGAGTGGAGCGAGGAGCGGAGCCTCGACTGGCACCTGCTCGAAGACGACGAGCACCGCGGCGTGAGCACGCTCGTCCGCGACCTCAACCGGCTGGTGAAGGAGCACCCGCCGCTCCACCAGCTCGACGTGGAGCCGCGCGGCTTCCAGTGGATCGACGTGAACAACCACCTTGAGAACGTCCTCGCCTTCATGCGCCACTCGGCCGCGGGCGAGAAGGTCGTCTGCGTCTCGAACTTCTCGGCCGCGCCGCGCCCCGGCTACCGCTTCGGCCTGCCCGAGCCCGGCACGTACCGCCTCATTCTCAACACGGACTCTTCGTACTACTCCGGCGGCGACAACCTCCACATCAACTGCGTCGAGACCGAGGAGCAGCCCTGGCACGGCCTCCCCTACTCCGCGGTCGTAGACCTCCCGGGGCTCACCACGCTCCTCTTCGCGTCGCCCGCGAAGATGCCCAACGGCGCCGCAGACCCCGACGCCTGCGCCCCGCCCGACCCCGGCCCGCCCGTCCCCGTGGACACCGGCGCGCCGACCCCTTTGACTCAGGAAGCCCAAACGCCGAAGGCTTCGAAGGCGAGGAAGCGCGCGCCGTCGAAGAAGAAGGCCGCGCGGGAGGCGGGCGCGGCTGAAGAGGCGAAGGCCCCGCGTAAGGCTGCGAAGCGCGGCCCGCGCAGGAAGGCCGAAGAAGAATCGAGCGGTGAATAAAGGCGCCCACAAAACCGAAGCGACGAGTCCGGGCAACGGCCTTCTCATCATCGGCCACCGCGGCGCCTCGGCGCACGCGCCCGAGAACACGCACGCCGCTTTCGAGTTGGCCCTGGACGACGGCGCCGACGGCATCGAGTTCGACGTGCGCCTCGCGCGCGACGGCGTCCCATTCGTCTTCCACGACGCGACGTTAGAAAGGACGGCCGGGGTTCGCGCTGCGGCCGACGCCCATTCCTCCACCACGCTCTCACAGATGTCCGCCGGGATTTGGTTCAACCGGCGCTTTCCCCGGCACGCCAGCGAGGACTACGCCCTTGAGAAGATTCCGACGTTCGCGGAGGTCTTGCAGCAGTACGCCCGTTACAAGCTCTACGCCGAGATGAAGTGCGAAGACGTGTCGCGCCAGCCGGCGCTCGCGCGCGCGGTCGTGGAACTGATTAGCGCCTACCAGCTCTCCCACCGCGTCGTCGTCAAGAGCTTCGCGCTCGACTCGCTGCGCGAGGTGAAGCGGCTCGCCCCGGAGATTCGCACCGCCGCGCTCTTCGGCCGGAGCTGGCCGCGGCCGTTCGTGCCCGCGGCCAAAATCATCGCCCAGGCCGAGGCGTGCGGCGCGGACGAAATCTCGCTCCACCGCTCGCTCCTGCGGCGCGCGACGGTCGAGGAGGCGCAACGCCGCGGCTTCGAGGTTCTGACCTGGACGGTGAACTCGTCCGTCTGGCTGCGCCGCGCGCTCGCCCTGAAACTGCGCGCCGTCATCACCGACACCCCCGGCCGGATGAAGAATTATCTGGTGAAGAGGCTCGCCGCGCCCGCCCCCAGATGACGCGAAAACAATGAGGCCCGCCGAGCCAGCCACGGACAGAATCTTCACACGCCCCCCGCACTTCTCCGTCCACCTCCGCGCGGGGCGCCGCCTCCGCTGGTCGGGCGGCGCGCGCGCAGACTACGCCGCCCTGCTCCTCATCGGCGGACGGATGCGCTGGCGCGCCTCCGCTTCGAACCCCGAAGCGACCGAAGAGACGGCCGCGGAAGGCGCCTCTGAATCCGGCGAGCTTGAAGAGCCGGCCGCACTCCTCGCCGCGCCCGGCGACGACGTGAGCGCCGCGTCCGCGTCCGCCGCCGAGTACGTCCTCCTCCAACTCTCGCCCGTCTTCGTCACCGACTGCGCCGCCCGCGCCGGGCTCGCGCGCGCCGACATGGTCGTCACCTTCCGCGTGCGCGCCGTCCGCAATGATGCGCGCCTCGCACGGCTCGCGCGCGACCTCGCCGAGGAGCTGCGCGAGGAGGCGGCCGGGCAGGAGCTGGTCGTCGGCGCGCTCGTCGAGCAGGCGCTCGTCCAACTGCTCCGCCGCTACGCGAACCTGCGCCGCTCGGGGCACCTCGAACTGTCTCGGGCCGGGCTGGTTGACCGCCGCATCCGCCTCGCCGTCGAGCTGATGCACGCGCACCTGCACCGCGACCTCGCGCTCGAAGAGATCGCGCGGGCCGCGCACCTCTCGCCCTTCCACTTCGCGCGCCTCTTCAAGAAGCTGACCGGCGCCACGCCGCACGCCTACCTCGCCTCCCTGCGCGCCGCGCGCGCCCAAACGCTCCTCGCCGAGACAGACCTCCCCGTCACCGAAGTCGGCGCCCGCGTCGGCTACATGAGTTCCAGCCACTTCGCCCGCGCCTTCCGCCAGGCCACCGGCCTCTCCCCGCGCGCCTACCGCAAGGCGCTCGTCCGCGGGTAGGGGCGACCGCGCCGGAACCCGTCCACGCCGCAACCCCGTTGCGGGCCGACGCAATGGCGTTGCGTCGCCTGACAATGCCATTGTGACGGCTGACAATGGCGTTGTGACGCGTCGCAATGCCGTTGTGTCGTCTCACAATGGCGTTGTGACGCCTGACAACGCCATTGTCAGCCGTCGCAATGGCGTTGCGACGCCCCGCAACGCCATTGCGAGACGGTGCAACGCCATTGCGAGGCGACGCAACGGCGTTGCGGCGGGACGTAATGCCATTACAACGCGACGTAATGCCATTACAACGCGACGTAATGCCGTTACGGGGCGACGCAACGGCGTTGCGTCTTTGTCTTTCGCCTTCCTTCCCGCCTCTTTTTTTTGCAAGTGCCCCTCCCGCCTGCCGTTCAACCCGCAGAAAGCTTCGGCCGGGTGAGCGGCCGTCAACAGTTTCGGAGGAAAGGAAGACCGACATGAAGCGTTTCTTTTTGAGGTTCCCGTCCGCCCTTTTGACCTTCGCCCTCGGCCTCGGCATGGTCACCGCGCTCGCCAGCACTTACACGCCCGAGCCGAACAACCCGGCCGTCAAGGAGCCGGCGAACGCCGAAAAGACCCTTGAGATGGTCTTCGTCCTCGACACCACGGGCTCGATGGGCGGGCTCATCGACGGCGCCCGGCAGCGCATCTGGGGCATCATCAACGACGTGATGCAGACGCCCGCGCACCCCAACGTCCGCGTCGGCCTCGTCGCCTACCGCGACCACGGCGACGCTTACGTCACCCAAGTCCTGCCGCTCACCAACGACCTCGACAAGGTCTACACGACGCTCATGGAGTACCGCGCCGACGGCGGCGGCGACGGCCCCGAGGACGTGCGCCGCGCGCTCTCCGACGGCGTGCGCAGGGCCGGCTGGTCGCGGCCGCAGGCGAACACCGCGCAGATCGTCTTCCTCGTCGGCGACGCGCCCCCGCACGACGACTACGTGCAGGAGCCCGACACGCTCGACACGGCGGCCGAGGCGATCAAGGCCGGCATGGTCGTCAACACCATCCAGTGCGGCGCGGACGAGACGACCCGCCAGGTCTGGCAGACCATCGCGCGCCGCGGCGAGGGGCAGTTCTTCGCCATCGCGCAGGACGGCGGCGTCGAGACCGTCGCCACGCCCTACGACTCGCGCCTCTCGGAGCTGGGCTCCAAGCTCGGCGCGACCTACCTCGCCTACGGCGGCGGCGCGGGCGAGGACGGGCGCCGGTTCCGCGAGGCGGCGACGGAGCGTCAGGTCAAGACCGAGTCGGCCGTGGCCGGCGCGGCGCCGGTGGTCGCGCAGGCCGACCGCGCCGTCAACAAGGCGCTCAACCGCGACGCCTACGTCGGCGACCTGCTCCAGTCCATCGAGAACGGCGCCGTTAAGCTCGACGACGTGAAGTCCGAAGACCTGCCCGCCGACTTGCAGAAGCTCTCGGCGGCCGAGCGCAAGACGGAGGTCGAGCGGCGCCTCGCCGAGCGCCAGAAGATTCGTGACGAGATCGTCACGCTCAAGCAGCAGCGCGACGACTACATCGCCGCCGAGCGCAAGAAGCACTCCGGCGCCCAGACCGGCTTCGACGCCGCCGTCGCCTCCGCCCTCAAAGAGCAGTTGGCAAAGAAGGGCATCAAGTAAAAGACCGTGAACCGTAAACCGTGAACCGTGACAGGAAGGAGTCAACTCCTTCCTGTCACGGTTCACGGTTTACGGTTCACGGTCTTTCCTACTGCGGCCCGAACCGCTTCCTGTATTCGACCGAGGTGATGAAGGCTTTGACCATCTCGGCCTGGACGTAGTTGCCGTTGAACTCGTTCAGTTTGCTCAGCCAGAACTGCCAGCCGGAGAAGTCCGTGTCGGGCGACTCGGAGGGGCCGCGCCGCAGGTAGCCGTAGTACTGCGTCAGCACGAACGCCTTGTTCAGCTCGCGGCGCGAGAACTCCGCGTTCTCGGCCACGGCCCGCAGGGTCTCGGCGCGCGTCGCCGCGCCCGACCCGAGCGACGCCACCAGCGCGTCGCGCTCGGCCGGCGTGAGCGAGCCGCCCGTGTTCGCGTTCAGCGCGTCCACGAACTGCGCGGCCGTCAGCGTCAAGGGGTACGCGGCCAGGAAGTCCGCGCGCTGCACGAAGGCGCTCAGGTACGCGCGCTTGTTCGCCTCCAGCGCCTGCTCCCAGTTCGGCGCCCCGACCACCACGCCGAGCCCTATCTGCTGCGTGTCCCTCAGGAAGGTCTTCTGCGCCAGCGCCTCGCCCGTGTTGAAGGCCGCCTTGTAGGTCTTGTAGACCAGATAACCCGTCTGCTGGAACTCAATCGAGAGGAAGAAGGCCGCCGAGACGTTGACCCGCTTCACCTCGCGGCACTGCGCGTCCGCGCCGCACTTCTCGATCTCGTTCGTCCAGAAGTTGAGCCCGGAGGCGTCGGGCTCGCGGTTGAGGAAGTCGTGGTAGTGCTGCCGGACGAAGAAGGTCGATTCGTCAATCGGGTTCGTCGAAGGCTGTGTGAACTCGTTGTCCCTGATCTCGACGAGCACCGAGGAGGGCGCGACGAGGAGGGCGCCGACGGGGTCGCTCAGGTTGACGGTGAAGCCCTCCCAACCCTCCAGAAGCCGGTCGTCGTTCAGCAGCACGTTGAAGCTCTTCGTCGTCTCGTTGGGCGCGAAGACGAGCGTGCCGGCCGCGTACGTGTAGTCGGAGCGGTCGGAGGCCGGCGCGGTCTGGTTGGTGGTGCCGGTCGAGTAGTTGACGGTCGCCGGGCCGGAGGTGTCGCCGCCGCGCACCACGTCAACCCTCAGCGTGTTGTCGATGTTCTCGTCTACGACGTAGTGCATCTGCGCGAGGCGGACGGTCATCGCCGTCGCGACGAAGTCGGCCCGGCCCCCGCCCGCGAGGTTACTGACGGTCGCGCTCGCGGGGCTGAAGCGGTAGTTCTCCTTCGACGGCGTCACGACGTAGCTGGCGCCCGCCGTCAGCCCGCCGACGAAGTAGTTGCCGCCCTCGTCGGTCTGCGTCGTCACGGTCTGCGGCCCCGAGACCGTGACGGTCACGCCGCCCAGGCCCGTCCCGAAGTTGCCGCCGAGCACGCGCCCGGAGATGTGCGGCTCGGCGGCGCAGTTGTTCCGCAGCACGTCGGCGCCGCGCGAGTAGTCGGCCCCGGCCAGGTCGGTGCGCGTGTCGCCGTCGAAGTCCGCGGCCACGAGGCCGAAGATGCCGGGGAAGGTGTCGCCGGCCCCGGTGTCGGTCACGAGGGGCGCCCCGAGCCCGCCCAGCCCGTCGCCGAGATGAACTGTGACGCGCGGCCCGCCGGCCGAGTAGGCTACGTCAGGCTTCGCGTCCTTGTTGAGGTCTGCGGCGACGACGTACGGCAGCCCGCCGGCCGCGGCCGACGACTTCACGACGAAGTGCCCCGCCCCGTCGCCCTTCATGATCGTCACGCCGTTCGTGAAGGTCGGGTTCGTCGGCGTCGAGTTCGCCGCGGGGATGACGGTCGAGGCGACGAGATCGGTCTTGCCGTCGCCGTCGAAATCCGCCGCGGCGACCGAGAGCGTCACGCGCGTGCCGTCGGAGACGACGGGCGCGCCGAAGCCCCCCGCGCCGTTCCCGAGCCGCACCGACAGGGGCCGCGAGTTGCTGCCCCCGCCGCCGTAGATGAGGTCGGGCGTGCCGTCGCCGTTCACGTCGGCCGCGGCGAGCAGGAGGTCGAGCGCGTTGCCGTTGACGACGGGCGCCGCCTGCGTGAACCCGCCCGCGCCGTTGCCGAGCAGGATTTGCACGGCGTGTGCGTCGGGCGTCGAGACGGCGAGGTCGGCCTTGCCGTCGCCGTTGAAATCGCCAACCTTCACGTCGCGGAACGCGGCGCCGTCGGACAGGCCATGCGTGCTGAAGCTGACGTTGGCGGCCGTCGGGAAGCCGCCCGCGCCGTTGTTGAAGAGGATGCGGACGAAGTTCGAGCTGTACTCGGTCAGGGCGACATCGGGGCGGCCGTCGCCGTTGAAGTCGCCGAGGTCGAAGCCCTCCGGCACGCCGAGCCCGAGGTCGAAGGCGCTCGCCCTAAAGCCGCCCGCGCCGTCGTTGAGCAGCACCGAGCCCTGGAGCCCGCCGCCACTGTTCCCGGTCGAGAAGACGAGGTCGGGCCGGCCGTCGCCGTTGAGGTCGGCCGACCTCAAAAGGGACGGGCTGCTCCCGGGCAGGTAGTAGCCGGCGACCGAGAACTCGGGCGTGCCGCAGGAGTTGAACTCCTGGTAGACGGCGAAGCTCTGGCCGGCGATGGTGAGCCGGCCCGCGCGCGGCGCGGTCGTCGGCGCGACCGTGAAGGTGACCGTGCCCGTGTCCGTGCCCGACGTGCCGGAGTTGATGGTTATCCAGTCCGAATTGCTCGCGGCCGTCCAGGGGCAGCCGTGCAGCGTGCTGACCGTGACCGACCCCGCGCCGCCCGCCGCGCCGAAGCTCTGTGTCGGCGGCGAGAGCGTCCACGCGCAGGTCGTGCCCGTGAAGTCCGCGAACTGGTCGGCGCCCAGGTTGTTGAAGGCGCGCGAGGGCGGCTCGAAGGAGATGTTCTCCTTCGAGGGCATGACGGTGTAGTTTCCGCCCGCCGTCAAGTCCTCGAAGATGTAGTAGCCGTCGGCGTCGGTCTGCCTTGAGGCGGACTGCGAGCCGCCCAGGGTCACGGTCACGCCCGCGAGCCCGGCGCCGCCCGGCGCCGTCACGCGGCCGCGGATCGAGGGCGAGGCGGAGATTTTCGTCGTCTCCGAGTCGCCGTTGTTCGATTGCGTGTGGTCGGGCTCGTTGCCCGTGACCGAGGCGTTGACGGTGGCGTCGCCGGGCGTGTTCGGGTTGACGCTCACGACCACGCTCGCGCCGCCTGCCGCGGCCAGGTCACCGAGCGCGCACGTCACGACCTGCCCGCTCACGCCGCAGGAGCCCTGCGTCGGCGCGGCCGAGACGTAGGTGAGCGACGCGGGCAGCGTGAGCGTCAGGCCGACGCCGGTCGCGGGCGACGGCCCCGCGTTGTTGACGGCCAGCGTGTAGCTCATCGCGCTGCCGACCATCACGGGGTCGCGCGAGTCCGCGACCGTCACGGAGAGGTCGGCCTCGACGCCGAACTTGGCGACGAAGGCGTCCGTCCTGCCGCCGCCGAACGTCCCGCGCGCGGCGTTCGTGAGCGGCAGGTTCGTCGAAGAGGTCGTGCCGGCGATGTAGATGCCGCCCTGCGCGTCGAGCGCGACGCCGTTGGCCTGCTCGCCGTCGAGCCCGCCGAAACAGGTCGAGAAGGTCAGCGCCGAGCCGGCCGGGTTGAGCTTCGCGACGAAGGCGTCGGAGAGGCCCGAGTTGGCACTGGACGTGCCCGCCAGCGGGAAGTCCGCCGAGTTGGTTCCCCCTATGACGTGCGCGCTCCCGTCCGCGCCGACGGCGATCCCGAGCGCCTGGTCGCTGTTCGAGCCGCCGAGGTAGGTCGAGTAGACGAGTGCCTGCCCGTCCGGCGAGAGCTTGGTCACGAAGGCGTCGTTGAAGTCGTTCTGCCCGAGCGTGGTCTTGAATGCGTTCGCCAGGGGGAAGTCGGCCGAGGAGGTGCTGCCCGTGACGTAGGCGCTGCCGTCCGCGCCGACGGCCACGCCCGCGCCCTGGTCGCCGGAGGCGCCGCCGAGGTAGGTCGAGTAGACGGTATTCCCGTTCGCGTCGAGCTTGACGACGTAGGCGTCGGTCGAGCCGGCGAGCGCCGCCTGCCGCGCGTTCACCGCGGGGAAGTCCGAAGAGGCGGTCGTGCCCACGACGTACGCGCTCCCGCCCGGGCCTAAGGCCACGCCGCGCGCGTCATCGTTCTCGGAGCCGCCGAGCATGCGCATGTATTCGGGGGCCGTCCCCGCCGGATTGAGCTTCAAGACGAACGGGTCGGCCCCGACGCTCGCGCCCGCGAGGACGGCCGCGGGACTCCCCGGCCGCGACGCGAGCGCGGTGATCGCCCTGTTCGCGAGCCCGTTGTTTGCCGGCGCCCAGTTCGCGCCGCCGTCCGTGCTCTTGAAGACGCCGAAGCCGCTCGTCGCGGCGTAAACAATCGAGGACGACGCCGGGTCAACCAGCAGCGCGTTGACGGCGGGCGCGAAGGTCTGGCCGTTGACCGTGGCCGTCAGCCCCGCGCCGCTGCTCGTCCAACTCGCGCCGCCGTTCGTCGTCTTAAATACTCCGGCCGGGAAGTTGCTCAGGCCGGCGTAAACGGTCGAGTGGTTCGAAGGGTCGAGCGCGAGCGTGCGCGGCTGGAGCGTGAAGCTGTTCTGCGTCAGGCCCGTGTTGATCTCCGCCCAGGTCGCGCCGCCGTCGGTGGACTTGAAGACGCCGCGTATCGCCGCCGCCGCGTAGACGGTCTGCGGGCTCGACGGGTCGATGACGATCTTGATGATGTTCGGCGCCGAGCTTAAGGCTCCGCCGTCGGCCTCCGCCCAACTCTCGCCGCCGTTCGTCGTTTTGAAGACGCCGAACCGAGTGCCCGCGTACAGGGTCGAAGGGTTGGCCGGGTTGACGGCGAGCGTGTTGACGATGGGGAGGGAGATGCCGTTCGACTTCGCTTCGAAGGTGAGGCCGCCGTCCGTGCTCTTGTAGATGCCCGCGCCGCTCGTGCCCGCGTAGACGACCGAAGGGTTAGTGGGATCGACCACGACGGCACTCGCGAAGGGCGGCGCGGTCGAGGGGCGCGCCTGCCCGCCCAACTGCCAGCTCGCGCCGCCGTCCGTGCTCCGGTAGACGCCGAGGTTCGTGCTCGCGTAGACGTTGCTCCCCGAGACGGCGAAGTCGTTGACGACGCTCGCCGTCAGACCCGACGCGCTCGCGCCCCAGCTCGCGCCGCCGTCGGTGCTCGCGTAAGCGGGGCTGCCGGCGCGGTTGGCGGCGGGGATTCTCGTGAAATTGGGGGAGTCGGTGCGGCCCGCGACGTAGGCCGCCCCCGCCGCGTCCACCGCGACCGAGGTGACCTGCTCGCCGCCGTTGCCGCCGAGGTAGGTCGAGTAGACGAGCCCCGTCCCCGCCGGGTTGAGCTTCGCGAGGAAGGCGTCGCTCCCCGCCTCCTTGCCGGTCTGGAACGCGCCCGCCGTCGTCGGGAAACTCCCCGAGCCCGTGAGCCCGCCCACGTAGGCGTTGCCGGCCGCGTCCACGGCGACGGCGCTGCCGAAGTCGTCGCCGTTGCCGCCGAGGTAGGTGGCATAGGCGAGTGACTTCCCGTCCGGGTTCAGCTTGACGACGAAGGCGTCGTTGAAGGCGTCCTTCGTCGCCTGGAAGGAGCCCGTGCCGGGGAAGTCCGAAGAGGTGGTCGTGCCCACGACGTACGCGCTCCCCGACGAATCGACGGCGACGGCCGCGCCCGTGTCGTCGCCCGCGCCGCCGAGGTAAGAGGAGTAGACGAGCACCGGGTCGATGACGAGCGCGCGTCCGCGGTCGTAGTCACCAAGCTCGAAGCGCACGCGCCCGCGCGCGTCCACGGCGTAACGCGCCGCCACCTCCCTGCGCGCGCCGTCGAACTCCTGATACGCGACCGGCCGCTGCTGCCGCACGTCGCCGCCGTCGGCGGAGATGACGAGGTCGCCGCTCTCCTCGACGCGCGTCGAGCGCGCGCCGCCGAAGCGGAGTCGGATGCGCGAAGGGTCTGCGTCGGGCGCGACGACGAGGTCGTATTCGAGCCGCCCCTGCCGCCCGTAGTAGACGGCGTCGATGCCCTGATAGACCGACTCGTACCTGACCCGCCCGAACGCCGGCACGCCCGTCAGCCACGCGCGCGCGTCCGCGCCGACGAGGTAATTACTCTTGCCGGACAGCTCTTCGAGCCCCTCTATCTTCCGCGGGCGGCTCGCGCCCTCCAGCTCGAGCCGGAGCGTGCCGTAACGCTTCCCCTCACCCTCTCCGCCCGCGGCGCGCAGGCGCAGCACCGCGCCCGACTCCGCGAGGAAGAGCGTGTAGCCGCCGCCGCGCGCGAGGAACTTCACACGCGGCGATGTCTGCCCGCGGTTGGCCTCGAACCTGAGCGGAAGGCTCCCGTAGTCTGCGGACGGGCGCGCGTGCTCGCCGCGGTCGGACGCGCGGTTCGACTCGGCGCTGCCCGCGGGCGTGAACACCTGCGACAGCGTCAGCGCCGCCAGCAGCGTGCAGGCCGCGACCAGCGACAGGCGCGCGCCGTGCGGACGGAACTTCGTGAGACGATTCTGGGGCGTGGGCATTGCGAACAACCTCTTCCGTAAGAGCGTGAGAGCAGGCCCCTCGCACACTTCGGGGCGAGGGTGAACATCGCTTTAGGAGTCCTTAATTCTGGGATGTGAAACCCGGCAACTAATCGACGTCCGCCGGGGAGTGGCGCGTCGCGCGCGAGCCTTAAACTCGCGCGCGATTATAACTGAACCGAGGCCCGCGGCGAAAACGAGGGTCGGCATTGAACGTCCGGCCGCGCCTTTTTCGAGCCCGCCGGCCCCGACAGCAATCCGCCGCCCGTATTGCGCAAGAAACGGCAAGACTCGCGGGGCGCGAATGGTTATCCTTCCCCAATAAACTTGGAGAAGGAGACCAGCAACTTTGTCAGCAGAACAGAACGGAGCCCTTTCAGCCGGGCAGAACGGGGTCGAGATCGCGCCGGCCAGGGGCAAGCTCGGCGTGCTGCTCGTCGGCCTGGGCGCCGTGAGCACGACCTTCATCGCGGGCGTCGAGGCCGTTAAGCGCGGCCTCGCGGAGCCCATCGGAAGCCTCACGCAGATGGGCGCCATCCGCCTCGGCAAGCGGACGGAGAACCGCAACCCCCTCATCAAGGAGTTCGTCCCGCTCGCCGACCTCAAAGACATCGTCTTCGGCGCGTGGGACATCTTCCCCGATTCGGCCTACGAGGCTGCGTTGACCGCGGGCGTGCTTGAGAAGGAGCTGCTCGCGCAGCTCAAGCCGCAGCTCCAGAAGATCAAGCCGATGAAGGCCGTCTTCGATCAGCACTACGTTAAGCGCCTGAACGGCACGAACGTTAAAGAGGGCGCGAACAAGTTCGAGCTGGCCGAGCAGCTTATTGAGGACATGAACGAGTTCAAGCGCAGGAACAAGTGCTCGCGCCTCGTCATCGTCTGGGCCGCCTCGACCGAAATCTTCCTCAAGCCCCACGCCGTCCACAAGACCTTAAAGAGCTTCGAGCAGGCGATGCGCGACAACCACAAGGCCATTGCCCCGTCGATGGTCTACGCCTACGCCGCGCTCAAGTCGGGCGTGCCCTTCGCCAACGGCGCGCCGAACCTGACGGTTGACGTGCCGGCGCTGATGGAGCTGGCGAACACGAACGGCGTCCCCGTCTGCGGCAAGGACTTCAAGACCGGCCAGACGCTGATGAAGACCATCCTCGCGCCCGGACTGAAGTCCAGAATGCTCGGCCTGCACGGCTGGTACTCGACCAACATCCTCGGCAACCGCGACGGCGAAGTGCTTGACGACCCGGAGTCGTTCAAGACGAAGGAGGAGTCGAAGCTCTCGGTGCTCGAATACATCCTCCAGCCCGAAGTCTACCCGCAGCTCTACAAGGACTTCTCACACGTCGTCCGCATCAACTACTACCCGCCGCGCGGCGACAACAAGGAGGGCTGGGACAACATCGACATCTTCGGCTGGCTCGGCTACCCGATGCAGATCAAGATCGACTTCCTCTGCCGGGACTCGATCCTCGCCGCGCCGATTGTCCTCGACCTCGCGCTCTTCCTCGACCTCGCGCAGCGCTGCGGGATGAAGGGCACACAGGAGTGGCTCTCCTTCTACTTCAAGTCGCCGATGACCGCGCCCGGCCTCTACCCCGAGCACGACATCTTCATCCAGCTCATGAAGCTCAAGAACACGCTCCGCCACCTGCGCGGCGAAGACCTCATCACGCACCTCGGCCTCGAATACTACGATTAAGCCGTCGGCGTGAGACGACTCATGGGTTGCCTCTCGGGCAACCGAAAGGGCGCGACGGGGTTGCCCGCCGCGCCCTTAAAATTTCTGTCGCGCGCCGTGGCCGCTGCGCCCTCACGTTTTGACACACGCGCGGCCCCGCGCTCCACGTTTAGGTGTGATGAGAGGCGCCGGCGGCTCATTCATTTTTCTAAATTAGGCCGTTTATTGTCACCTTTCCGGTGCCGCGAACTGTCAGGCCGCCGCGTAAGGGCGTCAGCGGGGCGTGCGCGATTATTTTTTTGCCCTCCGAAGATTTTTGGCTGCCCTCGAATATTTTGTAGTGACAACAAACCCTTTGTCGTATATATAGTGCTCTCGTCATTGAAGCGTGGCCGCCCCCCGGCCGTTGCGCGTAAAGCAAACCACGTCTATAAAGGTCTCATCAAAGAAGTGCGGTTCGCTCTTTGCATGGAGTAAAGACCGGTAGCGGCCCGGAGGCCGGGACAGCCACTCGCGGCGCCCCCCGTAAGCCCGAAGGACGCTCGAGAACCGGCGCTCCAAGCGAAGGAGGTGGGCCACATGGTTGCAGTTATGGACAGAGAAACGATCAACACCAACACGGTTCTGCTCGACCCCGACCAGAAGAGCCCCCGCGCGCAGGAGTTCGAGGAGAAGCTGGCCGCGCGCATCGTGGGCCAGGAGCGCGCCGTCCGCCGCATGTCCGGCCTCTACCAGATTTTCCTCGCCGGCATGAACCCGCCGAACCGCCCCGTCGGCACGATGCTCTTCCTCGGCCCCACGGGCTCGGGCAAGACGCGCGTCGTCGAGGCCGCCGCGGAAGTCCTCTTCGGCGACCCCAACGCCGTCATCAAGATCGACTGCGCCGAGTTCCAGCACTCGCACGAGATCGCCAAGCTCATCGGCTCGCCCCCGGGCTACCTCGGCCACCGCGAGACCTCGCCGATGCTCACGCAGGAGAACCTCGACCGCTATCACACGGAGGAGAACAAGCTCTCGCTCGTCCTCTTCGACGAGATCGAGAAGGCTTCGGACTCGCTCTGGCAACTTCTGCTCGGCATCCTCGACAAGGCGACGCTCACGCTCGGCGACAACCGCCGCGTGGACTTCTCGAAGACGATGGTCGTCATGACCTCGAACCTCGGCGCGCGCGAGATGTCCGAGCTGATCTCGGGCGGCATCGGCTTCGCGCCGAAGCAGAACGGGAAGCACCCGCAGGACTCGGAGGTTGACCAGAAGATTTACCGCACGGCGGTCGAGGCGGCGCGCAAGAAGTTCTCGCCCGAGTTCATGAACCGCATCGACAAGGTGGTCGTCTTCCGCTCTCTGAAGGAGCACCACCTGATGCAGATTCTTGAGCTGGAGCTGGCCTCCGTGCAGGATCGCATCATGAAGTCGGCCGGGACGAAGTTCGTCTTCCAGTGCTCGCAGGCGGCCAAGGACTTCCTGCTCGAAGAGGGCATCGACTTCAAGTACGGCGCACGCCACCTGAAGCGCGCCATCGAGCGCTTTATGGTCTACCCGCTCTCGAACCTCGTGGCGACCGAGCAGGTGGGACTGGGCGATTTGGTCTACGTGGACTTCGACGACTCGCGCGGCAAGCTCTCGTTCTCGAAGCGCTCGGGCGGCGCGCTCATCGCCGACGCGCAGGAGCCCGAGGACGAATCGGACAAGCCGGCGGTCAAGTCCGGCGGCGCCGCCGTCCAACTCCCGCAGGCCCGCGCCGCGCGCAAGAGCAACAGCCGCGGCGACAAGCCGGAAGTCTGACGGGCGCGCGAGCTTCAACGAAACGGCGGTGAGAGTCAGTCACTCTCACCGCCGTTCTCATTTCCTCTCAAGTTTGCCTGTCTTCTTCCTGCCTGCCTTCAAACTCCTCCGCCGGCCGGCTGCGCCGCGGCCGACGGGTCTATTCTTCTCAACGCCTCGAAGGCGATGCGCGAAAGGTACGGGTCTTTGTGCGTGAGCACGGAGCGGAGCGCGGGCACGGCGGCCGGGTCGCCGATGAGACCGAGCGCGCGCGCGGCCTCGCGGCGCACGTCGTCCGGAGTGCGCGCGTTCGAGAGCGTCTCGACGAGCACGGGCACGGCCTCGCGGCTCCCGATCTGACCGAGCGAGGCCGCGGCCTCGCGCCGCACGAACTCGTCCTCTTCGACCTTCCGGCGGCGCACGCGGTTGAAGAAGCCCGAAGCCGGCAGCCGCCTCGAAAGCGCGCCGACGAGGGCGGGGACGGCCGCGGTGTCACCAATCTGCCCGAGCGCCAAGGCCGCCGCGCCGCGCACCGAAGCCTGCTTGTCGGTCTCCAGGGCGGCCGTGAGCGCGGGCACGCCCGCGGCACTCCGCGTGATGCCGAGCGCGTAGGCAGCCTCGCGCCGCACGAACTCGTCGCGGTCGCGCAGGAGCGGGAGGATGAGCGTCGCGGCCTCGCCCGGCGGGAGCGAGAGGACGGCGCGCGCGGCCGTCGCTCGAATGATGGCGGCCGCGTCGCCGAGCGCGGCGGCCGCGGCCCTCGAACCCTCCGGCCGCCCCAACGCGCCGAGGCGCACGACGGCCTCGCGCCTCTCTTCGACCTCGGTCGATGAAAGGCGCGTTGATAAAACTTTGATCTCTTGTTGGAGGGGTGTGAGTTCGCCCTGTGCGGCCCGCGCCGGAAGGGGCGCGAGCAGACAGGCGAGCGTCAGGAAAAAAAAGATGGGGACACCCGGCGCACGACGGCTGTGCCGGGCTGTGTTCGACCTCGTGCGCGCGGTGGCGCCGGTCTCGACTCTCATGCGCGGGCCGAGAGGCTGAGCGCGGCCTTGCGCTCCGCGCGGCGACGCACCGACTCCCACTCGAACGCCTGGCGCGCGCGTTCGTTCTCACGAGAGTCGGCGAGGAGCGAGACCAACTCGTCTTCCCACGTCGCGGGCAGGGACGTGGCTCTCCGCATCGACTCCATGATCGAGATGTAGTCGAGGACTTCGTGGACTTCGGTTTCGCTCAGGTGTTCGAGCTTGAGCGCGAGGCGCTGTCGTTCCGTGATGCGTCTAGCCATCGGTCGGCTCCCTTCTCGCGAAGCCGGGCGGCCAGCCGCATTCGACTAGAGCGGCGCGTGTGCGCGCTCGGTGGCGGGCGGGCCGTCGGCGTTCGGGTGCGGCGCGGCTGTGGCGCGCGCGATGTCGTCTCTCACCGTGTTTGAAGTGGTCTCCGTGGTCTGCAAACTCTTGCGCTTCGGACTGCAAAGCCGCGGCGGCCGAACCGGCACGCGCGTGAGCCCGCGAGGCTCCGAGTCAAGTCGTGACTCAGCCCCGGCCGCCGCTACCCTTCAATTGTTCGGCTGTCGTTTGAAGCAGTCCTGAACTGCTCGTGCGGCGAAATATACATGAGGCGCCCGGCGGGCGCAAGAATTCGTATGCGAAGGGAGTACGAAGAACGAACGGCCGGCGCGCGCTTCAGTCTATCTTCGAAGCGACGTGGTGCATCGTGTCCACGATGAGGACGGCAATCGGCGGGTAGAACAAGAGGTCGGGGCGGAAGCTCTGGCCGAAGAGGTAGTGGATGTCGTTGAAGATCTCCATGTACTTCATGACGGAGCCCACGTACAACCCGCTGGCGAGGCTCAGCAGGTAGCCCAGGATGAGGAAGGTCGAGGCGGTGAAGCGCGTGAAGGGCTTGTCCGACTCGCCCTGGTCGGCGTTGATGAGCGAGTCGTGGATGGACTTCGGGTTGTAGGTGTAGTGCTCGAAGCACGCCTTCAGACGCACGGCCAGGTGCCAGAGCCCGATGCCGAAGAGCGTGACGACGACGGCGCGCCCGACGAGCTGGAAGTTGTACCAGAAGGGCGGCTTGAACCAGGAGACGAAGAAGGTCGAGAGGAAGAGCGTGACGGTCGTGAAGACCGCCTGCTGGAGCGCGAAGTTCTCGCGCCGGTCGGCCTCGATGATCTGATCGACGCGGCGGTCGAAGCGCCGCTGAATCGTGATCCGCCGGAGGCGCTGCGCGTGCGGGTTGTTCGAGTGGAAGACCGAGCCGCCCCCCACGAAGTCGCCGCTGTGTGCGCGCTTGAGTTGCGTGTCGTGGTGCGCGCGCTCCTGCGGGTCGCTAAGCGTGCGGTAGGCCAGCGAGATGCGTGCGAACTCGCGCGCCGCCGCCTCCGTCCCGCCGTTCACGTCCGGATGACGCTCGCGCGCAAGCCTCCTGTAGGCCGACTTGATCTCGGCCGCCGAGGCCGTCCGCTTGACCTTTAAGACTTTGTAGTAATCGACCACGGCCAGCTACCGAAACTCTGTGGGCGGCGCGCGCCCGCCGGTGCCTTGGCCCGGCGGGAAACGCCGCGGGTGGGGAGGCTCCCCTTCGGCGCCACTATAACACTTTTAGACGCGTTCGTCCCGCCCTCAGTTCCCCGGGTTTTACGAGAAACCCACGGAAGCCTCAGACGGGACGAACGCGTGTGAAGTATCTTTTGGTCTGTGGCCGGGGCTTACCTCGTGCGGCCGCCGAGGGGGGCGAGGACTTTTGGTGGTGCCCGCACCACAGACCTTCCTTCACAGGCACATTGCAACACATATGCCAAATCCCCAGCAACAAAAAAGTTCAGGAAAGAGCAATTTTTGCGTCCCCGCCCGCCGAAGACCTGTCAACAAACGTTGACGCCGGCGTCCACACATGTGGACGCCGGCGTCAACATTTGCGGCGCAGAGGGGGCGACTACTTCGACTCGTTTTCGCCAGCCGCGCGCGCCGACTCGCGCTCGATGAAGTTGAGGAGGGTTCGGACGGCGACGCCCGTCGGGCCTTTCGAACGGAAGGGCTTGGCGTCGTCGCCCCAGGCCGTGCCGGCGATGTCGAGGTGCGCCCAGGAGATGCCTTCGGCGAACTCCTTGATGAAAGCGGCGGCGGTGATGGTGCCCGCCTTGCGCCCGCCGACGTTCTTGATGTCGGCGATGTCGGACTTGATCTGCTTTGAATACTCCTTGTCCAGGGGGAGCTGCCAGAACTTCTCGCCGACCTCCCTGCCCGACTCGATGATTTCGTTGATGAGTTCCTGGTCGGTGCCGAGGAGGCCGGTGTTCACGTCGCCGAGGGCGATGGAGACGGCGCCGGTCAGGGTCGCCATGTCGATGACGCGCGTGGCGCCGAGCTTCTTCGCGTAGGAGACGGCGTCGGCGAGGATGAGGCGCCCTTCGGCGTCGGTGTTGATGACCTCGATGGTCTTGCCCGTCATGGCGACGACCACGTCGCCCGGCTTGGTGGCCTTGCCCGAGGGCATGTTCTCGGTGGAAGGCACGACGCCGAGGACGGGGATCGGCGGCTTGAGCTGCGCGACGGCGCGCATCACGCCGAGCACGGTGGCGCCGCCCGTCATGTCGTACTTCATCAGCTCCATGTTCTCGGAGGGCTTGATGGAGATGCCGCCCGTGTCGAACGTGATGCCCTTGCCGACGAGCGCGAGGAAGTCTTCCCCGTCCTCGACCTGCTCCTTGCCGTCGGGCATGTAGGTGAGCACCATCATCTTCGGCGGCTGGTCGGAGCCGCGCGCGACCGAGAGGAGCGCGCCCATGCCCTCCTGCTCCATCCG
>Ga0213876_10000599_pt1 | contig 26722 bp, 26 predicted proteins | sample BarmaccomBMRX_R9_FD_160113 | JGI IMG/M metagenome (GOLD analysis project Ga0213876, IMG submission 160113) | Root-associated microbial communities from Barbacenia macrantha in rupestrian grasslands, the National Park of Serra do Cipo, Brazil - RX_R9 | ecosystem: Host-associated > Plants > Roots... | reverse complement strand
TACCTCATCAAGCACCCGACGGCGACCTTCTACGTGCGGGTCTCGGGCGACTCGATGACGGGCGCGGGGATTCACCCCGGCACGATCCTCGTCGTTGACCGCGCGGTGGACGCCGAGGACGGCGACATCGTCATCGCGCGCATCAACGACGAGCTGTGCGTCAAGCGCCTCCGCGTCCGCCACGGCCGCATCTGGCTCATGCCCGAGAACGAGCGCTTCCAGCCCATCGAAGTCATCGAGACGATGGACTTCGAGGTCTGGGGCCGCGTCATGCACGCGATCCGCTCATATTGAAAGTGATGAGTGATGAGTGATGAATATCTCGACCCGACGATATTCATCACTCATCACTCATCATTCATCACTTTGCTTTTCTCAGGCGGACTATTTCGTCGAGGATGTGGTGCGCGGCGTCGAGCTTGGACATGAGGGGGAGCGTGGAGGGCTGTTCGCGGTCGCGCGCGAGGAGCGTGATGACGTTCGTCTCGGTGTCGAAGCCGGCGCCGTCCTGCGTGAGGTCGTTGGCGACGACGGCGTCGAGGTTCTTGCGGGTGAGCTTGTCGCGCGCGTTCTCGACGACGCGCTCGGTCTCGGCCGCGAAGCCGACGACGAGCAGGCCGTTATGTCTTGAGCGCGAGACCTCGGCCAGGATGTCGGGCGTCGGTTCGAGCGTGAGCGTGAGCGCCGACCCCGACTTCTTCATCTTCTCTTCGGCGCGCGCGGCCGGGCGGTAGTCGGCGACGGCCGCCGCGGCGATGAAGACGGTCGAGCCCTCGACTTCGCGCATGACCGCGCCGCGCATCTCCTCGGCCGAGAGTGCCCGCACGACGCGCGCGCCCGCGGGCGGCCGGGCCGTCGTCGCGCCGGCGACGATTGTCACCTCGGCCCCGCGCGCCAGCGCCGCCTCGGCCACGGCGAAGCCCATCCTGCCGGACGAATGGTTCGAGATGAAGCGCACGGGGTCTAGCTCCTCGCGCGTCGCGCCCGCGGTGACGAGCACGCGCTCGCCGGCGAGGTCGTCCCTGCGCCCGGCCGTCTCCCGCAAAATCTCAAGCGCCGCCGTCACGATCTGTTGAGGCTCCGAAAGCCTGCCCGGGCCGATTGTGCCACAGGCCATCTCGCCTGCGTCGGGCTCGACGAGGCGCACGCCGTCGGCGCGCAGGCGCGCGAGGTTGCGCTGCGTCGCCGGGTGCAGGAGCATCGTCGTGTTCATCGCGGGCGCGACCAGGACGGGCGCGTTCGAGGCGAGGTAGGTCGAAGTCAGAAAGTCGTCGGCGACGCCGTTCGCGAACTTGGCGATGACGTTGGCCGTGGCCGGCGCGACGACGAACAGTTCGACCGACTGCGAGAAGGTTATGTGCGCGATGGGGTCTGGGTTGTCGGGGGCGTAATCGTCCACGACGACGTGCGCGCCGGAGAGCGCACGGAAGGTGAGCGGCGTGACGAACTCGCACGCGCGCTTCGTCATCCCGACGCGCACCTCGCAGCCCGCGCGCTGGAGGCCGCGCAAGACCTCCACGGCCTTGTACGCCGCGATGCCGCCGGAGACGCCCAGCGCCACGCGCCTGCCCGCGAACAACGCCCCGCCTGTCGTCCTCGAATCGTTTGAATCGTCGGAAGGCATAAAGAGACTTTACCGCGTGGCCCGAATGTAGCACTGCCCGTCCGGCGCGCGCAACGCGGATTTGTGATAAGATTTCGGCCGTCCCGACCCCCCTTTGAACACGGAACAGACTGCGGACTCCGCTCGGGGTCTTGGGTGAGAGAGCGATGAGAAGAATGACGCGCACGCTCGGGCTGCTCGCACTTTGCCTGTTGACTCTTTCCGCCGGCGCGTTCGCCCAGAAGCGGCGGGCGGCGCGCGCCGCCGGTGACGGGTTCGGGCCGAACGTGCGCGCCTACCTCAGCTACCTGCACGACGAGCAGGAGGTCGTGGACGACCGCGTGAGCCGGCGCGAGATCGACCGCCACTACTACCTGCACAACTCGGCCCGCATCCAGGCGCTGCGCCAGATGGCCGTCCGCATCGCGCGCACGAGCGGCAACGACTACCTGCCCGAACTGGAGGCCGTCTCGCAGGAGGAGTTCGGGCAGTTCTTCGAGACGCCGCCGCAGCCCGCGGAGCTTCAGCAGGACGCCGTGCTCGAATACAAATTCCGCTACCTCGGCACCATCCCGACGAAGAGCGAGAAGTTCTACGTCTTCGCGCGCCTCGACCCCTACGAGCAGGCCGAGCTGAGGAAGAAGGCCGAGGCGAAGGAGCCGGCCGCCGCCGACGCTAATAACGCCCCCATGCCGCACGCGGTCAACGCCGCCGCGCAGCCCGCGGGCGGCGCCGACACGGCCGTCCGCCCGCGCCGGGCCGGCGCGCCCTTAAACCAGACCCCGCCCAACCCTTGAAGATGCGCCAGAACTCTTTCTTCGACGTGGAGGCAAAGCCGGGCGGGCACGACGCCGCGCGCCTCGTCCTCTACGCCCTCGGGGAGTTTCAGGAGCGCGGGCTCGTCCTGGCCGGGCGCGACCTGCCCCTCGACCGCCTCCGCGGCGCCTTCCGCCGCGCGGCCGCCGCCTTCGGCGCGCCGGAGCCCGACGACGAGGCGGCGGCCACGACTCTCGACGCGCTCGGCGCCAAGGTCAGGCGAGTCCCTTCCTTCGTCGCCAAACACCCCTTCCGCGTCGTCGTCCCCGAGCCCCTGGCCGAAAAGTCACGCCGCTTCTTCCTCGAAACGAAAAAGAGAGACTAAAGCCTCCGCCGCGGGACGAATGATGTTTACGCGGGTGCGAGCCCTCTGTTAACATTCGCACTCGATTTCCAGGTCACAGACTACCGGCCGAAGAGACTAGAGCGGGGCGGGGTGTGAGTCACAAAAGAGCCGGCGGCGAGAGCCGGCGGAAATTTCTGGGGGGCGTGGGCGCCGCGGCGCTCGCCGCCTCCGCGTCCCCGAAGGGGCTCGGCGCGCAGAAGATGGGTGAGCTGCACCCCTTCGGTTTCGTCATCCACGGCGGCGCCGGCACCATCGAGCGCAGCCGCATGACGCCCGAGCGCGAGCGCGCCTACCGAGAGAAATTGACCGAGGCGCTGCTGGCCGGCTACGAGGTCTTGAAGAAGAGCGGCGGGTGTCTCGACGCCGTCGTCGCGGCGATTGTGCTCATGGAGGACTCGCCGCTCTTCAACGCGGGCAAGGGCGCGGTCTTCACCAACGCCGGGACGAACGAGCTTGACACCTCCATCATGGACGGCCGGACGCTCAAGGCCGGCGCGGCGGCGAGTTTGAAGCACGTGAAGAACCCGATTCTGCTCGCGCGCCTCGTCATGGAGCAGTCGCCGCACGTCATGATGGTGGGCGAAGGCGCCGAGGCTTTCGCCGCTCAGCACGGCGTGGAACTCGTTGACCCGAAATACTTCTACACCGAGGAGCGCTGGCAGCAGCTCCAGAAGGTGAAGGAGGCCGAGAAGAGCCCGCCGCCGAAGCAGTCGAAGCTCGAAAAGGAGTTGCGGGCCTTCGACGAGCACAAGTTCGGGACGGTCGGGGCGGTCGCGCTCGACCGCGCGGGGAACCTCGGGGCCGGGACTTCGACCGGCGGGATGACGAACAAGAGGTTCGGCCGCGTCGGCGACTCGCCCATCATCGGCGCCGGAACTTACGCCGACAACGAGACTTGCGGCGTCTCCTGCACCGGCGACGGCGAGTATTTCATCCGCGTCTCGGTCGCGCACGAGGTCTCTTCGAGGATGCGCTACGCGGGTGAGTCGGTCGAGCGCGCGGCGGCCGGCGCCCTGGAAAAGGTCGGGAAACTGGGTGGCACGGGCGGCCTGATCGCCCTCGACCGGCGCGGAAATTTCACGACGCCTTTCAACACTTCCGGCATGTACCGCGGCGTGGTCGGCCCCGAAGGGCGGCCGCGTGTGTTAATCTACAAAGACTAGCCGCGGCGGCGCGCGCAGGAGGGGGCGGGAGCGAGGCCGGCTGTGGGCCGAAAATAAGGGTTGACAAAAGCCGCCTTCATACCGCAAATTGTTGAAAAATCGTTGAATTCACGGAAATGTTTATTGACATGCGCGCCCGTTTCGTGTAAAAAAAGCGGGTCTTTTGAGGCCGACAGTGGCTCTCAACCTGCTTTTATGAGACACCGCGCGGGCTATTCCCGAGACGGATTGGCGAGAAAAACATTAAAACAAATCGTCTCAGGCGAGTCTTTTGTAGCCTCAGAGCCGAAAGACACGCAGCGCGCTCTCTAAAAAATTGACAGTTTCACCTACGGGAGGAGAAGTAATGACTAGCAGAACCTGGAGCCGTACGCCCATCTCGCTCGCCCTGGCGCTCGCCATCGTGTGCACATACTCGATGGTCGGTTTCGCCGCGCCGCAGCAGGGGCAGACCGGCCCGACGGGCGACCTTTCGGTCGTCGGTGAAGTTTCCGTCAACGGCACGAACGCCATCTCGGGCGCGACCGTTTTCTCGGACAGCACGATCACGACCGCGCAGAACTCCAGCGCCGTCGTCAGCCTCGGCAAGCTCGGCCGCGTCGAGCTGCTGCCGAACTCAAGCCTCAAGCTGAGCTTCAACGAGACCGGCGTCTCCGGCATGCTCGACTCGGGCCGCGTGCGCGTCTCGTCCTCGTCGGGCGTCTCGGCCACGGTCACCACCAAGGACGGCGCGGCCGTCGCCGACAACAGCCAGTCGGACACCTTCACGGTTGATGTCGAGTGCGGCAACACGGTCGTCTCCACCCAGTCGGGTAAGGTCGAGCTGCGCGCGGGCAACACCGTGAAGCAGATCGCCGCCGGCGGTCAGGACACGGCCGGCACGGCCACCCCCGGCACCCGCTGCACCCGCTTCCAGCAGCCCGAGATGCACGGCCTGTCGAGCGGCGCCCTGGCGGCGCTCCTGCTCGCGGCGGGCGGCGCGGTCGCGGCGGCCATCATCGCGGCCACCCACAACAGCGACTTCAACTTCGGCGGCACCCCGGTCGTCATCAGCCCCTCGCGCTAAACTTCTCCCAAGTTTCGCGGCTCAGGGCTCCAGTCGTGTCGGACTAACGCTCGAACCCGGTTCGACCCCACACCTTTGCGGGTCACGCGCATGCAGCGCCGCGTGACCCGCAACCTTTTGTCTGAGATAATCGCCCGCTGGGTCGTGATCCCACCACCGGAAAGGTCTTTTAAAGCAAGATGCACATCGCAGTAATCGGGACGGGTTACGTCGGGCTCGTGACGGGAACCTGTTTCGCGGAGTTCGGCACGTCCGTGACCTGCGTGGACGTGGACGCCGACAAGATCGAAAGGCTCAAGCGGGGCGAGATGCCCATCTACGAGCCGGGGCTCGACCAGCTCGTCGCCAAGAACACGCAGGCCGGCCGCCTCCACTTCACCACCGACATTAAGGCCGCCGTCGAGCAATCGCTCGTCATCTTCCTCGCCGTCGGCACGCCCCCGCGCGAGGACGGCTCGGCCGACCTCTCCTACATCGAGGGGGCGGCGCGCGACGTGGCCCGCCACATGAACGGCTACAAGGTCTTCGTGACGAAATCGACGGTGCCCGTCGGCACGGGCGAGCGGCTGCGCCGTCTCGTCCGCGAGCACCAGACGCAGTTCGACTTCGGCATCGTCTCGAACCCGGAGTTCCTGCGCGAGGGCGCGGCGATTGACGACTTCATGCGGCCGAACCGGGTGGTGATCGGGAGCCGCGACGAGGCGGCCATCGCCATCATGCGCGACCTCTACCGCCCGCTCTACCTGATCGAGACGCCGGTCGTCATCACTTCGCTCGAAGCGGCCGAGCTGACCAAGTACGCGGCGAACGCCTTCCTCGCGACGAAGATCTCCTTCATCAACGAGATCGCGAACCTCTGCGACCGCATCGGCTGCGACGTGCACGACGTGGCGCGCGGCATCGGGATGGACAACCGCATCGGCCGCTACTTCCTGCACCCGGGGCCGGGCTACGGCGGGAGCTGCTTCCCGAAGGACACGACGGCGCTGCTGTCGGTGGCGAAGGAGTACGGCGGGGAGGCGCGGATCGTGGAGGCCGTGGTCGAAGTCAACCGCCTCCAGCGCGAGCGGATGGTCGAAAAGATCGAGCGGCTCGTCGGGGAGGTGAAGGGGAAGACCATCGCCGTGCTCGGGCTCTCGTTCAAGCCCGAGACCGACGACATGCGCGAGGCGCCTTCGGTTGACATCGTCAAGGCGCTCCTGGAGAGGGGGGCGCGGGTGAAGGCGTACGACCCCGTCGCGGCCGAGCAGGCGCGCAGGGTGCTGCCCGAAGTCGAGTACGCCGAGGACGAATTCGGGGCGGTCGAGGGGGCGGACGCGCTGGTGTTTATGACCGAGTGGAACCAGTTCCGCGCGCTCGACATGCAGCGGGTCAAGGAGCTGATGCGCGCGCCGAAGGTCGCCGACCTGCGCAACATCTACGAGCCGGAGCGCATGCGCAAGCTCGGCTTCGACTACACGGGCGTCGGGCGATAAGAAGCTGTTGGCTATTAGCTGATAGCTTTTAGCTAAAACAGAAAAACGGCTTTCCTGACAAATGACTTAGAGCTAGCGGCCACAAGCTAATAGCTAACAGCTTTCCTATGTCTCTCGCGGGAACTTATCTCGTTACGGGCGGGGCCGGGTTCATTGGCTCTCACATCGCGGCGGCCCTGACGGCAGCGGGCGCGCGCGTGCGCGTGCTGGACGACCTCTCGACGGGGTACGAGGAGAACGTCGAGGCCATCGGCGGCGACGTGGAGTTCATCCGCGCCGGGCTGACGGACGCGGACGCTTTGGAACGCGCGCTGCGGGGGGTCGAGGTCGTCTTCCACGAGGCCGCGATTCCGTCCGTGCCGCGCTCGGTCAACGACCCGGAGACGACGCACCGCGCGTGCGTGGACGGAACCTTCTCGCTGCTCGTCGCGGCGCGGCGGGCTGGCGTGCGGCGCGTGGTCTACGCCGCCTCCAGCTCCGCGTACGGCGACCAGACCGGCGGCGGCGAGCAGGAGGCGGTGGCGAAGGTCGAGGTGATGCGGCCGGAGCCGCTGAGCCCTTACGCGGCCGCGAAGCTCGTCGGCGAGTACTACTGCCAGGTCTGGTCGCGCGTCTACCAGTTCGAGACGGTCTGCCTGCGCTACTTCAACGTCTTCGGCCCGCGGCAAGACCCCAGCTCTGAATACTCGGGCGTCATCTCGCGCTTCATCTCGGCGCTCGCGTCGGGCCGGCGCCCGGTCATCTACGGCGACGGCGAGCAGTCGCGCGACTTCACCTACGTCTCGAACGTCGTGGACGGGAACCTCCGCGCCGCCGAGAGCGCGCCGGCCGTCGGCCGCGTCATCAACGTCGCGACGGGGCGGCGGACGACCCTCAACGAACTGCTCGACGCCCTGAAGAAGATCACCGGCCGGACTGACGTCGAAGTGGAGTATTTCGAGCCGCGCGTCGGCGACGTGCGGCACAGCCTCGCGGACATCACGCGCGCCCGCGAGCTGCTCGGCTACGAGCCGCAGGTCGGCTTGGAAGAGGGCCTGCGCCACACCCTCGAATGGTGGAAGCAGAGCCGTTACGCTAACGCTTAAGGCAAAGGCAAAAGGCAAACTTCAAAAGGCAAAAGTGAAGACGGCGACCTTCGTGGAACCCGTCTTTCACTTTTGCCTTTTGCCTTTTGAAGGTTGCCTTTTGCCTTACCCCTCGACCAGCTTTCTTAAGCTCTCCGTGTAGGGCGGGCGGGCGACGCCGCGGTCGGTGATGATGGCGGCGACGAGTTCGCCGGGGGTCACGTCGAAGGCGGGGTTGGCGACCGAGACGCCTTCGGGGGCGAGGCGCTGTTCGCGGATGTGCGTGACCTCGCGCGCGTCGCGTTCCTCGATGGGTATCAGGTCGCCGGTGGCGAGCGAGAGGTCTACGGTCGAGACGGGGGCGGCGACGTAGAAGGGGATGTTGTGCTGCTTGGCGAGCACGGCGACCATGTAGGTGCCGATCTTGTTGGCCGTGTCGCCGTTGGCGGCGATGCGGTCGGCGCCGACGACGACGCAGTCGATCTTGCCCTGCTTCATCACGTGGCCGGCCATGTTGTCGGTGATGACGGTGACCGGTATCTCGTCCTTCTGAAGCTCCCACGCCGTCAGGCGGGCGCCTTGCAGGAAGGGGCGCGTCTCGTCGGCGATGACGGCGACGCGCTTGCCCGCGTCGCGCGCGCCGCGCACCACGCCGAGGGCCGTGCCGTAGTCGCCGGCCGTGGCGAGCGCGCCCGCGTTGCAGTGCGTGAGGACGGTCGAGTTGTCGGGAATCAGCTCGCCGCCGAAGCGGCCGAGCGCGCGGCTCGACTCGATGTCCTCGCGGAAGATGAGCTGCGCCTCTTCGATCAAGTCTTTCTTAATCTGCTCGGCGTCGGCGCCCGCGGCCCTGGAGCGGCGGAAGCGCTCGCGCATGCGCTCGATGGCCCAGAAGAGGTTGACGGCCGTCGGGCGCGTCTTCGACATGATGTCGCAGAAGTAGTCGAAGTCCTGCTCCAGGTCTTCGACCGAGGTGCCGACGGCCTGCATCGTGCCGAGCGCGAGCCCCATCGCGGCCGAGACGCCGATGGCGGGCGCGCCGCGCACGACCATCGCCTTGATGGCCTCGGCCACCTCCTCGCAGGAGCGGAAGGTGAGGTATTTCTCCTCGGTCGGCAGCAGGCGCTGGTCGATCATGCGGACGCCCTCGTCCGACCACTCGACGGTCTTGATCATTGGCTGAAAGAGTCTCCTCGAAAGTTTTGCAAAAGAAGGGTTATCTTAAGGGAGCGGGGCGGGGCGGGCAACCTCGGATGAGGTTATAGAGGAGAGGGAATTCGCCGCGGAGACACAGAGACACAGCTTGAAGTTGTCATCAACAAGCTGTGTCTCTGTGGTTGGAGCTTAGTCTACGCCGACGTCGGCCTTTGTCAAAAAGCCGCCGATGAGGAAGACGACGCCGAGCAGGATGTGGACGAGGTGATCCATCGTGCCGAAGTGCAGCCCGAGGGACGCGAGCGCCTCGAACATGCGGTCGGGGCCGCTGCCGAGCAGGAAGCCGGCCACCCCGAGCAGCCCGTAGACGGCGCCGAAGACGATGCAGAACAGCCGCGCCGCCGAGAGGGTCGCGGCGAACCCGAAGTAGAGCGCTATCGCACCCGTGATGATGTGGACGAGGTTGTGGGAAGTGGTCAAGTGCGTCCCGATGAAGTTGGGTGTCATCGGGTCGGCAGGCTTGCCCACGATGAAGCCGACGAGCCCAACCAGAACTAGCACGATGCCTAACAGTTTCGCAATGGTTTTAGCCATGACTCAGTTGTTCCTCCTCGGGAAGAAAAGGTGGAGAGGGCGCCGGCCCCCTTCTGCCGTACGCAGTCGCGGGCAAGTGCCGCGGCTTGAACGTGGGAACGAGCGGACGCATTCTACAATAGTACGTGGCTCGGGAGTGTACGGATTTTTACGGAGCCGGGCGGCCGCAAGGGCGCCTGTTGAGGGGGACGTTTGGCCTTTGTTATACTCGCCGCGCCGCCGAAGCATGACGCATTCAGTGAGTCGCGCGCGCGTGACTGGATTTAGAGGGGGGACGTTTGTTGCAGGGCGCGGAGCCGAAGCTTGTCAGCCCGTTGGAGGCTTGGGCGCTGTTCGAGTCGGGGCGCGAGCCCGTCTTCCTCGACACGCGCAACCCCAAACACTGGGGGCAGAGCGGAGAGCAAATCCCCGGCTCCCTGCGCATCTGGCGGCTGGAACTCGAAGAGAGGATCGACGAAGTCCCCCGCGGCCGCCCCGTCGTCATCTACTGCGCCTGACACTACGAGCATTCGAGCACCCGTGCGGCGCTCATCCTCGAAGAGTACGACTACACGGACATCCACATCCTCGTCGGCGGCTTCAACGCCTGGCGGGATAAGGGACTGCCACTTGAACCGAAGAAGCCAGAAGTCAGGAGTCAGAAGACGGAAGAAGAACTGTCTTCACCTTCTGACTCCTGACTTCTGACTCCTGACTTCTTATGAAAAATGGTTGGGAGGCCGTCATCGGCCTTGAGATACACGCGCAGTTGAGCACGGAGTCGAAGATTTTCTGCGGCTGCTCGACGCGCTTCGGGGACGAGCCGAACTCGAACACGTGCCCGGTCTGCCTGGGGCTGCCCGGTTCGCTGCCCGTTCTGAACCGGCGGGCGGTCGAGTTGGGCGCGCGGGCCGCGCTCTCTCTGGGGCTGCACGTCAACGAGGTCTCGATCTTCGCGCGCAAGAACTATTTCTACCCGGACTTGCCGAAGGGCTACCAGATTTCGCAGTACGACCGGCCCTTCTCGGAGAAGGGTCTGCTCGAAATCATGACCGCCGAGCGCGACGAGGGCGGGCACGCGCGCGAGTGGCGGCCGATGCAGATACGCATCACGCGCCTGCACCTCGAAGAGGACGCGGGCAAGAACGTCCACGAGGGCCTGCCCGAGACCGAGCGCTACTCCTACATCGACCTCAACCGCGCCGGGACGCCGCTCGCCGAGATCGTCACCGAGCCCGACTTCCGCACCTCCTGGGAGGCGTACGACTACGTCAACCACGTCCGCCGCGCGTTGCAGTGGGTGGGCGCGTCGGACGCCGACATGGAGAAGGGGAACCTGCGCTGCGAGGCGAACGTCTCCGTCCGAAGGATCGGGGAGGAGAAGTTCGGGACGAAGGTCGAGCTGAAGAACCTCAACTCGGTGCGCTTCATGCAGCGCGCCATCGAGTTCGAGATTGAAAGACAGATCGCGCTCATCGAGTCGGGCGGCAAGGTCACGCAGGAGACGCGCCTCTGGGACGAGCGCGCCGGGCAGACGCGCGTGATGCGCTCGAAGGAGGAGGCGCACGACTACCGCTACTTCCCCGAGCCCGACTTGCAGCCGCTCACCGTCGCGGCCGAGTGGGTCGAGCAGATTCGTTCTTCCATGCCGGAGCTGCCCGACGCGCGGCGCGGGCGCTTCACGGAGCAGTACGAACTCTCCTTCAGCGACGCCTCGCTCTTCGTCCGCGACGCGGCGCTGGCCGACTTCTACGAGCGCGCGGCCGCCGCCTCGAACCCGCGCGGCGCGGCCAACTGGCTCAAGGGCGAGCTGCTGCGCGAGCTGGACGCGGCGGGGAGGCAGGCGGACGAATCGCCCGTCTCGCCCGAGGAGCTGGGCGCGCTCGTCCGCGCCGTCGAGGAGGGGCGCATCAGCGGCAAGCAGGGCAAGGACGTGCTGGTCGAGATGTTCAAAACGGGGAAGGGGGCGAGCCGGACAATCGAAGACCTCGGGCTCGCGCAGGTCTCCGACGCGGGCGAGATCGAGAAGATCGTCTCGGGCGTGCTCGCCGCCAACCCGCAGCAGCTCGAAGCCTACCGCGGCGGTAAAGAAGCCCTGTTCGGCTTCTTCGTCGGCCAGGTGATGAAGGCTTCGAAGGGCAAGGCCAACCCGAAGGTCGTCAACGAGCTTTTGCAAAAGAAGCTGAAGGCGGAATAGTTTTTAAGATGGACTACAAGGGGAAGACCGCAATCGTCACGGGCGGGACGAAGGGCATCGGGCGCGCCATCGCGGAGGCCCTGGCCGCAGAGGGCTTGAACGTCTGCGTCGGCGCGCGCAACCTCGACGAGGTGAAGCAGACCGTCCGCGAGCTTGAAGGCACGGGCGCTTCCGCGACGGGCGCGGCGTGCGACGTGCGCGTCTACGAGGAGGTCGAGGCGCTCGTCGCGCACGCCGTAGAGGAGTTCGGCGGGGTGGACGTGCTCGTCAACAACGCCGGCATCGGACTCTTCAAAACGGTCGAGGAGACTTCGCCCGCGGAGTTCCGGGCGGTGCTTGAGACGAACCTCTTCGGCGTCTTCTACGGCTGCCGAGCCGCCATCCCCGAGATGAAGAAGCGGGGCGGCGGCTACATCGTCAACGTCTCCTCGCTCGCGGGCGCGAACCCACACCCGCGGATGGCCGCCTACAACGCCTCGAAGTTCGCCCTCAACGGCTTCAGCGAGGCGCTCATGCAGGAGGTCAGGCACGACCGCATCAAAGTCAGCTACGTCATGCCCGGCTCGGTCAACACAGAGTTCGGCGGCGGCACCGTGAGCGAAGAGAATGCCTGGCAGCTCCAGCCCGAAGACGTCGCGCGCGTCGTCGTTGACCTGCTGCGCCACGACGAGCGCAGCCTGCCGAGCCGCGTCGAGATCAGGCCGAGCAGGCCCCCGAAGAAGTAGAAGAGAGAGACTCTCCTTTTCCTCCCCCGGCCCGACCCCTTCTGAAAGGCGACTTACATGAGAGCGACAGCCGCGGCCTTCATCGCGCTACTCTTCCTCAACAGCTTCGCCGGGGCGCAGACGCAGGCGCCCGCCGGCTCGGAAGAGTTGCAGGAGGCCGCGCGGCTCGACGCGGAGGTCGTCAACCTCTTCGGCCGCGGGAAGTACGACGAGGCCGCGCCGCTCGCCGAGCGCGTGCTGGAGATCAGGCTGAAGGCTTTCGGCCCGGCCCACCCCGGCGTCGCGGACGCGCAGTACAACCTCGGCATGGTCAGAATCGGGCAGGGCAAATTCGCCGAGGCCGAGGCCGTCCTCCGCCAGGCGCTCGCGGTCTACGAGCAGGCGCCCCCGGCCGCAGACCCCGCCCGCGCGAAAGTCCTCGCCGGGCTCGCGCTCGCCCGCGTGCGGCAGGGGCACGAGGACGAGGCTTTGAAGCTGTCGGCCGCGGCGCTCGCCGCCGCCGAGCAGGCTTTCGGCGTCGAGGGCAAAGAGGTGGCCGACTACAGCCGCCAGCTCGCCGACCTCTACCGCCTGAAGGGCGACTACGGCAAGGCGGAGGCGGCCTACCTGCGTGCGATAAAGATTTGGACGGTGTCGGCGGGGCGCGACGACGCGCGCGTCGAGACGGCCGTCGAGCGCCTGATGTGCATGGCGGCCGACAACAGGAGAAGGGTCGGCCCCAAGGTGAGCGACCTGCTGGACGAGATCGACCCCGTCAAGGGCATCGTGCTCAACGGCAAGGCCATCTCGAAGCCCGCGCCGAGCTACCCCGCCGAGGCGAAGTCGGGTGGCATCCAGGGCGGGGTGGTGGTGAAGGTCTGGGTGGACGAGACGGGCGCCGTCACACGCCTCAACGCGGTCTGCGGCCATCCCGTCCTTGCCAAGGCCAGCGTGGAGGCCGCGCGGCGCGCGCGCTTCTCCGTGACCACGCTGGACGGCAAGCCCGCGAAGGTGACGGGCTACATCACCTACAACTTCGTCTTACGGTAGCGGGCGGATGAGGGCCGTACTCCAAAGGGTGACGCGCGCGTCGGTGCGGGTCGGGGGCGAGACCGTCGGCGAGATCGGGCCGGGGCTCCTGGTGCTGCTCGGCGTCGCGCGCGACGACGAGCAGTCGGACGCCGTCTACCTCGTCGAGAAGGTTCTGAACCTGCGCGTCTTCGAGGACGCGGAGGGGCGCATGAACCTCTCGCTGGCGGAGGCGGGCGGCGCGCTGCTCGCCGTCTCGCAGTTCACGCTCTACGGCGACGCGCGCAAGGGGCGCCGGCCGTCCTGGTTCGACGCCGCCCCGCCCGAGCTGGCGCGGCCGCTCTACGAGTTCTTCGTCGCCGAGGCCCGCGCCCGCGGCGCGCGCGTCGAGACCGGCAGCTTTCAGGCGATGATGGAGGTCGAGCTGGTCAACGACGGCCCCGTGACGATACTGCTGGACAGCCGGAAACTTTTCTAATTTCAATTTTCAATTTTCAAATCTCAAATTAATAATGCCCAAGCCGAAGACGCTCATCATCCTGATGGCCCTGTTACTGATCACCGGCCTGTCGTTCATCACGTACGAGTTCGACCGCGGGACGCTGGAGGAGAAGGTCTACGACGAGGCGGAGGCGCCGGCCGGGGCGCCCTTGAAGCGGGGCGTGAAGCCGGAGGCGGACGCCGAGGCGGCCGTGCTCGAAGTCGAATCGGCCGGCGTCTCGTACGGCCGCATCGTCATCGAGCTGTACCCGAACATCGCGCCGAAGATGGTCGAGCGCTTCAAGCGGCTCGTCCGGGAGGGCTTCTACGACGGCACGGCCTTCCACCGCGTCAACCCGCGCGCGGGCGTCGTCCAGGGCGGCGACCCGAACTCGAAGGACGAAGACCCTTCGAACGACGGCCACGGCGGCTCGCCCTACGGGCCGGTGCCGGCGGAGTTCAGCGACATCCCCTTCGACCGCGGCATCGTCGGCGCCGCGCGCGTGCAGGACGTCAACTCGGCCAACAGCCAGTTCTACATCACGCTGCGCCGCGCGCCCCAGTGGGACGCGCAGTACACGGTCTTCGGCAAAGTCATCGAGGGCATGAGCAACGCCGACGCCATCGCCGGCGCCCCCACGCGCCCCGCCCCCTACGACGAGAGCCCCTTCGAAAAGATCGTCATCAAACGCGCCACCCTGCAACCGCGCGCGAACTTCGCGCGCTGAGCGAGGCCGGAGTCCGGGCGCTAGGCATGGCGCCCCGCTTCGCGGCGGGCGGCCCCCGTCCGCCGGCTCCGGCCCGCGCGGAGCCCGGCTTGACTAACCCCGGCGGGAGGGGTAGATTCCTTCGCGTCCGCACCGTGTCCTTTCCCGTTGACGGTCACTCCCGACGCCCCGTCCAACTTCACCCTAGCCGGTAGTTCATCCAGGAGGAACCCATGCGAAGACTCACGAAAAGACTCATTTTCATGACGGCGCTCATCGCCGCGTTGACTCTGCTCGCGTCGCCGCAGCGGACGCACGCGAACTGGGGGGAATGCGACGCAGACCTCGATAACAGGAACCAGGCGTGCGACCAGCAATATAATGACTGCTTGAGCGCCGGAATAAAGACGCCGTCCCAATGTCAGCAGGAATATAACTCCTGCCTCGACCAGGCCGACGCCCTCCACAGCACCTGCCTCCACGACGCGGGGCTCATCGACGACCAGTGGTGCCAGCAGCAATACAACGACTGCATGGCATCCGGGGGGTTCGGCTGCGACGACACGTACACCTCCTGCATGAGCGGCGGGTCGGACACGACCAAGTGGCCCGACTTAAGCGAGCGGAGGAGGTGCCTACAGGGTTGTCTGGCCTACGAGTTAACGGACGTGGACGCCTACCTCACGTGTAAGACAGACTGCATCGCCGCCACCCCGTGACCGCGAGGGCGGGACGCGGGGGACGTTCGTAACAAAGCGGTCGGACGAAGGCCACGACAAACGTCGTGGCCTTCGTCCGACCGCTTTGTTACGAACGTCCTGACTTAGATGGTGTCGTCTTCGGTCTTCGAGCGTGGGTCGAGTTCAAAGCGGCGGCGGTCGCGGCGTTCGAGCTGGTCGTGGAGGTCTAGCTCCTGGTTGTCCTCGAAGTTGACGCCGACGGCGTGCGCGTTCTCTTCCACGTCGGACTGGTCGGGGGTGGGGTTGTCGCCGCCGGCCGACTCGGTGCCGCTGTCGTTCACGTCCTCCCACGAGGCGTCGAGGTCGCCGCCCGCGTCCTGCGGCGAGGCGGCCGTGTTGTTGCGCAGGCGCTGCGCCAGTTGGCCGGGGTCTTTCGGCGCGCGCGCGATCTCCTCCTCCATGAACTCCTCGATGTCCGGGTCGGGCACCACGTCCGGGTTATTACTCAGGTACTCGAAATCCTCCGGCCTCTTCTTCGGCATCCTTCAACCTCCAAACGGAATACGGCTCTTGAAATCTCGAACCCGAGATTACCCCCACACTCTTTTCGCCCGCTTCGCTAAAGTGCGCCAAATATAACAAATCGCCCGCGACCCCGGCAATCAATCGCCTCAGAAAGAAGGTTGACTTCGCCCCCGCCCAATCATATCGTTCCAGTCTGTTCGTATAACTCTCTTGCTTCAGAAGAACAAATGGCCCACACATTAGTCTCCGAAATCAGAACTGACATTCACCGCCGGGGGCGCCGACTCGCCGGCGGACAGAATCTCTTCAGGCGTGCGCTTCTCGTCTGTTTCGCCCTGCTGGGTGTGAGCCTGACCGCGCCCTCCGCGGCCGCACAAAAGGTCGGACTGTCTGTTGACGCGTCCAGGGCCGGGGCGAGAATCGACCGCAACATCTTCGGCCAGTTCGCCGAGCATCTCGGCCACGGCGTTTACGAGGGCGTGTGGGTCGGCCCGAGTTCTCCGATCCCTAACACGAGGGGCATCCGCAACGACGTGGTGGCCGCGCTCAAGGCGATCAAGGTGCCGAACGTCCGCTGGCCCGGCGGCTGCTTCGCCGACGAATACCACTGGCGCAAAGGGGTCGGCCCCCGGCGGGCGGTGACGCTCAACCCGAACTGGGGCGGAGTGGTCGAGCCGAACACCTTCGGCACGCACGAGTTCATGGACTTCCTCGAACAGGTCGGCGCCGAGGCGTACCTCTCGGTCAACGTCGGCTCCGGCACCCCGCAGGAGGCGGCCGAATGGCTTGAGTACCTGACCGCGGCGCAGCCGACGACGCTGGCCGGCGAGCGCGCCGCCAACGGTCATCCTGCTCCCTACAAGATTGCCTACCTCGGCATCGGCAACGAGAGCTGGGACTGCGGCGGCAACATGACGCCCGACTACTATCTGAGCCAGCTCAAGATTTACAGCCGCTTCGTCAGGAACTTTAACCCGGCGCAGCAGGACAGACAGCGGATGCTCAAGATCGCCGTCGGCCCGGGCGGCGGAGAGCCGCGGTTCAACGAGTGGACTGAGACGGTGATGAAGGCCTGGCAGAACCACCAGTGGAGTTGGGACATCGACGGCCTCTCGCTCCACAACTACACGGTCGTGAACTGGGAGAAGAAGTTCGCGTCCGTCGGGTTCGGCGAGGCCGAGTACGCCCAAATCCTCAAAAACACTTTAGAGATGGAGGGCCTCATCAGTAAGCACTCGGCCATCATGGACAAGTACGACCCGCAGAAGAGGGTCGCCCTCGTCGTGGACGAATGGGGCGCCTGGTACGCGCCGCTGCCCGGCAGCAACCCGGGTTTCCTGTCCCAGCAGAACAGCCTGCGCGACGCCGTTCTGGCCGCGCTCAACCTCAACATCTTCGCCCGCCACGCCGACCGCGTGCGCATGACCAACATCGCCCAGATGGTCAACGTCCTCCAGGCGATGATCCTGACGGACAAAGAGAAGATGGTGCTGACCCCGACCTACTACGTCTTCAAAATGTACGTGCCCTTCCAGGACGCGACGTTCGTCCCGGTCACTTTCGACGCGGGCACCTACACCCACGGCGACATCACGCTGCCGCGCGTGGACGCCATCGCGGCTAAGGACGCGGCCGGCAAGCTGTGGCTGGAGATCACGAACGTCGATCCCAACCGGCCAGCCGAGGTCGAGGTAAACATCGCCGGCGTCGTTGCCAAGTCAGCGGTCGGGGAGACGCTGACCGCGCCGAAGGTTGATAGCGTGAACACCTTCGACGCGCCGAGTACCGTCGTGCCAAAGCCCTTCTCGACGAAGGCGCAGGGCGGCCGGCTGACTCTGAAGCTTGAACCCAAGTCGGTGACCGTGGTCTCAGTCGAATAATGACGCCAGACCGCAAGACTCAAAGCGCAAGCTCAGGTAGATAACGAACAATGAATCTAACAGACATCAGGCAGCTCTTCGATTACACGGAGTGGGCGAACGGCCTGGCGTTGGACGCCGCGGGCGCGCTGCCCGACGACAGTCTCCGACGGGATGTCGGCGTCAGTCACGGGTCAATCTTCGGGACGCTGCTGCACATGGCGGGCGCCGAATGGATTTGGCTGGAACGTTGGAACGGCCGGTCGCCGGCTAAAAACGAAGCGTGGCCTTTGTGGGCGCCGGAGGCGTGCGCGAATCTCGCGGCGCTGAAAGAGCGTTGGCGCGATGTGGTCGAACGCCGGGCGCGGTTTATTTCCGAGCTGGACGAGGAGCGGCTCGGCGCAGAGCTGCCGTTCAAACTTCTCAGCGGCGACCCCAGCTCGATGCGCCTCGTCGATCAAATGCAGCACGTCGCCAACCACGCGACGCTGCACCGCGGGCAGGTCGTGGGCATGATCCGCCAACTGGGGCTCGAACCGCCCTCGACCGACCTGCTCTTCTATCTGCGCCGCGAGATATCGCCGAAATAAGTTTCTTCCCCCTCTCCGGGGAATGAATCTGTCCTTCGGTTCTTTTCAATCACGCGAACTCCGCGAGTTCCGCCCAGCGTTCGAGGTCGTGGGTTAACTGCTCCGTCAACTGTTCACGCTCTTCGTAGAGCCGGTGCACGACTTGAGCGTCACTCGCGTTGGCGGACAGCTCCTTCTCTATCTCGGCCGCGCGCAGCTCGGCGGCCTGGATGCGTGCTTCCGTCTCTTCCAACTCTTTCCGCTCTTTGAAGGAGAGCTTGCGCTTGGCGGCCGGCGGCGCATTGCTTTGCCTTCCCGCCGGCGGCGCCGCGTCCGTTGATTTGGCAGGGGCGGCCCGGCTCTCTTCCTCGCGCCGTGCTTCGAGAAACGCGGAGTAGTTGCCGGGGTACTCGCGCAGGCGGCCTTCGCCCTCGAAGCGGATGACGTGCTCCACCGTGCGGTCGAGAAAGTAGCGGTCGTGGCTGACGACGATGAGGTTGCCGGGGAAGTTGTCCAGATAGTCTTCGAGCACCATCAGAGTTTGAATGTCGAGGTCGTTCGTCGGCTCGTCCAGCAGCAGGACGTTCGGCGCGCCCATCAGCACGCGCAGCAGGTAGAGCCGCCGGCGCTCGCCGCCCGAGAGTTTTGCAATCGGCGCGTACTGCATCGCGCCGTTGAAGAGGAACCTTTCGAGCATCTGCCCGGCGGTGATGAATGAGCCGTCGGCGGTCTCGACCCGCTCGGCGACCGCGCGGACGTAATCAATCACCCGCTCGCGCTCGTCGAGGGCGCGGCTCTCCTGGTCGTAGTACCCGATGCGGACGGTCTGCCCAACTTCGAGCGAGCCCGCGTCCGGCGCGACCCGGCCGGCGATAATCTCAAGCAGCGTCGTCTTGCCCGCGCCGTTCGGGCCGATGACGCCGACGCGCTCGCCCGGCTTCAGGATGCGACTGAAGCCGCCGATTAACTCCCGGCCGTCGTACGACTTCTTCACGTCGCGCAGCTCCAAGACCTTCTTGCCCAGACGGGTCGAGCCGACCGACATGTCGAGCGCGGCCTTCGGCGCCTCTTTGGGCTGTGCGATGAGATTTTGGGCGGCGTCCACGCGGGCCTTCGACTTCCGCGTGCGGGCCTTGGCACCGCGCCGCAGCCACGCCAGCTCGCGGCGAATCAACATCTCGCGCTTCTGCCCCTCGACGGCGCGCGCCCTTTCCTGCTCATCTTTCTTTTCGAGGTAGTACGCGTAGTTCCCTTCGAACGCCTGCACCGCGCCCCCGTCCACTTCGAGGATGCGCGTCGTCACGCGGTCGAGGAAATAACGGTCGTGCGTGACGAGCAGGAGCGCGCCGCCGTAGCCGTGCAGATAATCTTCGAGCCAGGAGATGGTCTCGGCGTCGAGGTGGTTGGTCGGCTCGTCGAGGATGAGGAGGCCCGGCCGTTCGATGAGCGCGTGCGCGAGCGCGACACGCTTCCGCTGCCCGCCGGAGAGCGTGCCCATCCGGGCGTTCGTGTCGTTGATCCCTAAGCGGCCGAGCACCGTCCGGGCGTTCGTCTCAAGCTCCCAAGCGCCTGACGCCTCCAACCGTCGCCCCAACTCCGACACGCGTTCCAAGGCGCGCCGCTCGTCCCCGCCCGCGGCCGCAAGCTCGCCGCAGGCACGCTCGTAATCCAAAAGCAGCCGCGTCCGGGCGTCGCTCGCGGCGAACACGGCTTCGAGGACGGTCGCTTCCGGCGCGTAAGGCGGGTTCTGCGGCAGGTACCCGACGGTAACGCCGTCGGCGAAAATGATGCGCCCGGCGTCCGGCTGCTCTTCGCCGGCGATGAGGCGGAGGAAAGTGGACTTGCCTGAACCGTTCACGCCGACCACGCCGACGCGGTCGTCGCTGTCGAGACCGAGGCTGACGTTCTCAAGCACCGGCCGCAGGCCGTAGTCTTTGCCGACCGCTTCGACGGAGAGAATGTGCATTAACTAGGCCCGCGCCCTCACTGCGCCTTTGTTCCGTCAGACGCGATCTTGTTGACGGCTTCCGCCGCGGCGAGCCGCACGACCGTCGCCTGATCCTTCTGCAGTTCATTCAACGCGGGCAGCGCCACCCGCGCGTCACTCCCCAGCTTGCCTAAAGCCGTGGCGGCGTTGGCGCGAACCAGCGGCTCTTCGTCCTTCAACAACTCGACCAGAGCGGCGACCGACGCCCGCGCCTCGCCCCCGATATTGCCCAACCCCTTCGCGGCGCTGAGTCGTACGAACCTGTCTTTGTCCTTTAAAGCCTCGGTCAACGCGGGCACGGCCGCCTTCGCCCCCGGCCCCATCTCGGCCAAAGCGTCGGCGGCGTACCTGCGGACGTGCTCGCTGGCGTCCCGCAACGCCCCCGTCCAAACCGTCACCGCTTGCCCCGGCTCTAACCCGATGCGCTTGAGCGCCTGCGCCGCGTTCATCCGCACGACGAACTCCTGATCCTTCAAAGACTCCGTCAGGGCGGGCACGGCGGACACGGCCTCCGGCCCGATTCCGCCCAGGGCCTCCGCCGCAGCTTTGCGCGCGGACACGCTCCCGTCCTTCAACAACAGAATCAAGGCGGGGACGGCCGCCCGCGCCTCGACGCCGAAGCGGCCGAGCGCCTCGGCCGCGTCCCTGCGGACGCCTTCGTTCTGGTCTTTCAGCAGCTCGGTCAACGCCGGGATGGAAGTTTTCGCCGCACCCCCGATTCTTCCCAGCGCGCGGGCGGCGCCGGCCCGCGCCCAGGGGTTTTCGTCTTTCAACAGCCCGTTCAGGGCCGGGACGGCCGACTCGGCCCCCGCGCCGACCTGACCTAACGCGAAGGCCGCGTCGCTTCGCACAGAGCCGTCGCCGTCTCTCAAGGCATCGGTGAGGGCGGGCACGGCCGCCTTCGCCTCCGGCCCCATCCTGTCGAGCGCCTCCGCCGCGGCCTTGCGTAAATCAACGTCCGGGTCTTTGAGCGCCGCCGCCAGGGCGGGCACCGCGGCCACGGCCTTCGCCCCCAGCCCCTTTATCTCCTCGGCGGCGGCGAGGCGGTCACGTCTGTCCCCCTCTTGCAAGCGCCGGACGAGGGCCTGCGTCTGCGCGTCAACGCCCCCTTGCGCCAGCGCGGCGTTGCCGAAACCGAAGGCGGCAAGGAGACACACGCCGAGCAGCCGTAACACAAGACGTGGAGCCATGAGTGACTTCATCCTTTCAAGAGCAGCCCCGGCGTCAGGCGGACGGACGCGGCCGGAACCCTTCGGGCGTGTGGCCGCGCCGGTAGACTATGATCGTCCGGAGGAATTCAATCACCGTCACGCCGTCCTGGTTGAACCCCTTCGTCCGCAGCTTGACGATGCCCATCGTAGGCCGCGACCGCGACGGCCGCGCCTCCAAGACCTCGCTCTGCGCGTAGAGCGTATCGCCCTCGAAGACCGGCGCCGGGAGTTTAACTTCGTCCCAGCCGAGATTGATGGCGTTGAGCGACACGTCGGAGACCGAGAGCCCGGTCACGAGCGCGAGGGTGAAGGTCGAATCGACGAGCGGTCGCTTGAACTCCGTGCGGGCGGCGTACGCGGCATCGAAGTGAATCGGGTTGGTGTTGACCGTCAGCAGCGTGAACCAGATGTTGTCCGCCTGCGTGATCGTCCGCCCGAGCGGGTGCTCGAAGAGATCCCCCGGCTCGAAGTCCTCGAAGACGCGCCCCTGCCACCCCGGCCTGATTGCCATCCCGCTTCCTCCTTAGTCAGTCGTAGGTGGCGGCGACGGCGTCGATCTCGATGAGGAAGCCGTGGTGCAGCTCCCGCGTCGGAATCACGGCGCGCGCCGGCCGGTGCTCGCCCAGCACCCGCGCGTAGACTTCGTTCACCCTGCCCCACAGGCCGATGTCCGAGACGTAGACCGTCATCTTCAGCACCCGGCTCAAATCGCTGCCCGCCGCCTTCAGGATTTCGCCCACGTTCTTCAAAGCCTGCTCCGTCTGCTCCTCGACGGAGCCGAGCCGCCTCTCGCCGGTTCGCGGGTCTACGGCGAGCTGCCCCGCGACGAAGACCAGCCCGTTATAGACGACGGCCTGCGAGTAGTGGCCGGCCGGCGCCGGCGCGTCCTGCGTGTGTACGGGTGTGATTTCCATGGCTCAAGATACTGACCCGTTGGGTGACGGTCAAACGCGCCTGTGCCAGACACGGGCCGCGCCGAAGGCGTAGCAGAGGCCGAGGAAGAGGCAGACCAGCGAGCTGACGACCATGAAGGTCATCCTCCCCTTCAGCTCGTCGGCGTAAGGGTTATCAACGAAAAGCACCGCCGGAATTCCCAGAGCCCCGCGGGCGAAATAGACGCCCGCGATGAGCACGAGTGCCGGGCGTAGGAGGGGCAGCCGCCGGATGACGCCGGCCCCCGAGAGCCCGTAGAGCGCCCAGAGGGCGAGAACCGAAGCGATGACCGCGGTGACGAACGTCGGGTAGTGGGAGCCGCGCGCGGAGAGCCGCGCCATCCGTTCGCCGGCCCCGAAGAAACGATACCAGTCGGGGCCGCCGAAGATAATCCCGACGTGCAAGAGCGACGCGGCCCCCGTGAGCAACGCGCCCCAGCGTAGCCAACGGTTTCTATTCTGCATGAGGCCCTCTCCTTAATAACTCACGGGGAATTTCAACTCGGGCTGAGTTCCTCACTTCCGCTTCACCACGCCCAACAACCCGACCAGCTCTTTATCGCATCGCCGTTGCTCCCGGACGTGAACGCCGCGCGCGGGGAGGTACATCTGCGAGACGCATCCGTCCAGATATAGCGCGTCACGGCAGTGCAGTTGCTCCTTGAACACCGAAGCGAAGTCGTAGAGATTCACCTCACCCTCCGAGATGACGACGTAGACCTCTTCGGGCGACTTCACCCCGATGCCGTTGCGCACGTACAGGGATTGGGAGTCCGGCTTCAGGGCTGGATTTATCTCGCCGTCGATGACCAGCAGCGGCCCGGATTGCGTGGCTTCCTGAACGCCCGCGCGCCCGCCGAGGGAATTGAACTTCTCCGATTCGATGACCCCGGCGCCGTCGCCCGAGACGTAGAAGACTCCGTTCGGCTTCCAGTAGAAGTTCCCCTCGCTGCCGTTCAGGTTCAGGGGGCTCAGCGTCGCGCCCCCTTCGACGTGGAGCCCTTCGGGCGTGTGACTCTCCGAGTAGATGCCGGCGTTAGAGAGGGCGAGCAGGTCGCCGCCGGTCTGGCGGTATGCCTCGTCTAAAGAGCCGTAAGGGACGCCGGCCGGACTCTTCCAGAGCACCTTGACGATCGCCGCCCTCAGATCGACGCGGAGGACGACGTATGTCGCCTGGCGGGTGGTAAGGCAACTGACTTCGAGACCCTCGCCTGTATAAGCGGGGCATCCGGAGTCAGGGCCGGCGTGGTGCCCGCAGGAAAGCAGCAGCAGCAAGCCGGGGAGTAGAAAAAGCCAGGCGTGTGAAAGGCGAGACCGCACACAACTCCGCCCCCTCATCGTTGATAATTTCCCGCCGACAGCATAACACCATTTAGAAGGTCGGCCATTCGTCCTCAACGGGGACTTGACTCGACCCGTTCGGATAAGCGGCCAGAGCAATAAAGCTTGACGTTAGGTCTATTCGATCCCATTCTTGTCGCACATGCGATTGCTGTGTCCTGCCTCTCTTCTTTTTCTTCTTTGCCTGTCGGTAATCGGCGGGGCCGCTCCTCGGCATCTACAACGTGACGGGCACGGGACTTAAAGGGGCGGTCACCATCGACCCGCCGAGGCTCCCCGAACCCGTACTCGCCGCAACCCGACCCTTTCAACTTCGCTGACCCTGTTTGGCCGCGACGCCGGCACGTGACTAAGTGAATCGACCGCGCTTACTCGGCGGCCGGCACTTCGCGCAGGCGGCGCACCGGCGAGAAGAACAAACGGAGGAAGGGAAGCAGGAGCCCGCACACGCCGACGGCCAGCGTCGGCCTCATACCGACCCGCTCGGCCAGCGCGCCCGCGGCGAGCGAGCCGAGGCACGCGCCGAGCAGGTTGACGTAGCGGAAGCTCGCGGTCATCCGCCCCTGCAAACGGTGCGGCGTGACGGCCTGCCGCAGGCTCACAAAGTTGATGCCGTGCAACTGTATGCCGCAGGCCGTCAGGAAGTGCGCCGCCGCGAGCATCGACACCGCGACCGCCAACGGGCCGCGCGCGAGGGGCACCAGGCTCATCCCCGCGACCGTCAGCAGCGGCGCGTAGGTCATCACGCGCCCCGGCCCGAAGCGGCGCGCGGCGCGCGGGGCGAGGAGCGCCCCGACGAGGAAGCCCGGCCCCAGCGCCGCGAAGACGACGCCGAGCGGCGCCGGCCCGATACCGAGTTCGCGCACGGCGTAGATGACGAGGAGCGTGTAGATGACGTTGACGAACAGGAAGTGCAGGGCAATCCCCTGCGCGAGCGGGCGCAGGACGGCGTGGCCGTAGACGAAGCGCAGCCCCTCGCCGATCTCCGCCCACACGCCCCGCCGGGGAGCCGTCTCCGCGTCATGCGCGGGCTCGGGCGCGCGGACGAGCGCGGTGCAGGCGGCCGAGAGGATGAACGAGACGGCGTCGAAGATGACGACGAGGGGCGCGCTCAAGGCTTGGACGAGCACGCCGGCCAGGCCCGGCCCGGCGATGGAGATGGCCGCGCTGCTCGCCTGCAACTGGCTGTTCGCCCGCACGAGCTGCTCGCGCCGCACGAGCGCGGGCAGGTAGGCCATCGACGCGACCTCCGAGCAGATCGAGAGCGTGCCGGCGAGGAATTGCACGACGTACAACTGCCCCATGCCGAGCGCGCCGAGGAAGAAGGCGGCGGGGATCGAGGCGGCGAGGAGCGCGGAGCCGAGGTCGGCGGCGATGAGGATGGGGCGGCGCCGCACGCGGTCGGCGACGACGCCCGCGAACGGGCCGACGAGGAAGGAGGCGGCCGTCCCCGTCGCGCGCAGCCAGCCCATCTCGGCGGTGTCGGCGTGGAGGACGAGGACGGCCGTCAGCGGGTAGGCGAGCGAAGAGACCTGCGTGCCGAGGAAAGAGACGTTCATCCCCAGCCAGAGCTTGACGAAGTCCGCGTTCCGCCAGAGCCCCCCCGGCACCGGCTGCGAATCCGCGCGCGCCCCTTCGGCCCCAGTCTTCATCAAGAGACCGAACGTCCGCGGGCGCGGCGGGGTTTCTAAGAACCGCCGGGGCGGGGCGTTAAAGGGTCTTGAGGCGCGGCGTCATCCGGGGGCCTGTGAGATGAGACCCGCGCGCCGCAGCAGCTCGACGATGCGCGGGTCGTTGACGCTTTGACCCATTGTATTTTTGGCCCCAACCTTTGTTTCCATCTCAAGAAACACCAGATTCATGTTGCGCTCGGCGACGGCTCGTTCAAACCACTCCAACGCCTGATCGTTCTCGCCGAGCCCGCTGTACACGCGCGCGATGCTTAAGGCATTGATGTTCTGCCGCGCTCTCAGTTCGAGTAGCTGCTCAAGCGCCTGCCGGGCCTCATCCCGTCTCCCGCCGACGGCGTAAAGCTCCCCCAACTGCCCCAACGCTAGCGGATTCCAGCCGAGGCTTAACGATTTTTGGAGCGCCTCGATAGACTCTTCATACCTCTCTCGCGCCGCGTACGCCGCCGACATCACGAAGTAGGCGCCGAAATAGTTCGGCTCCAGCTCAAGCATCATTCGGACTTGTTCCAGCATGTCGTCCGGCCGGTCTGCGAACCAATAGATCCACCCCACGTTGAAGTGCGCGCTGAGTGAAAGCGGGTCCAACTCAAGCGCCTTGCGGCCCTCGGCGAGGGCCTGCTCGACCCGCCCCCTGCTGCCCAGAAACATTCCATAGAGCTGGTGGGCGTAGGCGTAGTTGGGGCTCAACTCAAGGGTTAGCCTAAACTCCCGCTCGGCCGCGGCCCAATCCCATTCGTAATGAAAATAGACGACCGCCTTCGCCAGATGGGCGTCGGCCAGGTCGCCGTCCAGCTCCAGCGCCCGGTTCGCCATCGTCCTCCATTCCAGGAGCGCTTCGGAGGGGAGCACGCCGTAGTACCTGATCAGGCCCAGGCAGAGGGATTTTGCCGCGTAAGCCGAGGCGTACTCCGGGTCTTTCTCAATCGCCCCGTCGAAGAATTCGAGCGCCTTCGCCCACCCTTCCGGCGTATGCTTGTTGTTGTAGTAGAAACGCCCCTTGAGGTACAGCTCGTAAGCGTCCGGGTCGTTGGTGTGCCGCTTCGGCACGGCCGACTTCGCCCCGCCCAGGAGCTTCACCTTGAGCGCCTCGACGACCGCCAGCGTAATCTCGTCCTGCACGTCGAAGATGTCCTTCATCTCCCGGTCGTAGCGCTCCGACCAGAGGTGGTAGCCGTCGGCGACGTTAATCAACTGCACCGTGATCCGGAGCCGGCTGCCCGCCCTCCGCACGCTCCCTTCGAGCACCGCCCGGACGCGCAGGGCGTCGGCGATCTCGCCGACCGGGACGTTCTTGCCCTTGAAGGAGAAGGCCGAGGTGCGCGCCGCCACCTTCAAGCCTTCGACCTTCGCCAGCGCGTTCAGGAGTTCTTCGGCCAGCCCGTCGCAGAAGTACTCGTCCTCGGCGTCGGCGCTCATGCGGGCGAAGGGCAGCACGGCGATGGAGGGCGTCTCCTGCGGCGGCTGCGCTTTGGCACTTCGGGACAAGGGATGGCGAATCAAAGTATCCGCCTCTGAATCTTTCTCCTGGCGGGACGGGTGAGTGTCCGCGGTG
>Ga0213876_10000598_pt1 | contig 26760 bp, 22 predicted proteins | sample BarmaccomBMRX_R9_FD_160113 | JGI IMG/M metagenome (GOLD analysis project Ga0213876, IMG submission 160113) | Root-associated microbial communities from Barbacenia macrantha in rupestrian grasslands, the National Park of Serra do Cipo, Brazil - RX_R9 | ecosystem: Host-associated > Plants > Roots... | reverse complement strand
GCATGATCGTCTGGGCGCTCGTCGGACTCGTGATGCTCGTCCGGCACACCGCGCCCGAGGCGATTCGGAAGGCCTTCGCGCGTTACCCGCGACTGCGAGAAGTTATGGACAACCTGGTTCTCTCGAACATGACGCACCGCCCGGCGCGCACCTTCGTCAGCATCCTCGGCGTCGCGGTCGGCGTGCTGCTCATCGCCTTCACGGTCGGCCTCGCCCACGGCGTCCTGCGCGAGCGCGGGCGGCGCGAGTCCGAGGTCGGCGCCGAGATCATGATGCGCGCCGCCGGCTCGACCGGCTTCGGCGCGCAGCGCTTCGCCATGCCCGTCTCGCGCGCCGCCGACGTGCAGAAAATCGAGGGCGTGCGCGTCGCCTGCCCGGCCGCGCAGACCACCGACACGAGCGACTCGGGCTTCGGCATGCGCGTCATCGACGGCATCGACTTCGACTGCTACGCGCGCATGTCCGGCCTCCACGTCATCGAGGGGCGCGCGCTCCAGTCGGGCGACGAGGCCATCGTGGATTCGGTCTGGATGGAGCAGCGGAAGGCGAAGCTCGGCGACCCCGTCAAACTCTTCGGCCGCGACTTCCGCCTCGTCGGCGTCTACGAGCCGCCGGGCGGCGCGCGCATCAAGGTGCCGCTCGCGACGATGCAGGAGCAGGCGGGCGTCGAGGGCGGCGCCTACGGCACGACCGTCCTCGTCTCGGTCAACAACCCGGCCGAGCAGGAGGCCGTGGCCGAGCGCATCCACAACGCCTTCGACCAAGACCAGATCATCTTCACGCGCGACCTGCCCGAACTCTACGCTTCGAGCGTGCCCGCGCTCGACGTGTTCATCGACGTGGTCGTCGGCGTCGCCGCCGTCATCAGCATGCTCGTCATCCTCCTCGCCATGTACACGACCGTGACGGAGCGGACGCGCCAGATCGGCGTGCTCAAGTCGCTGGGGATGTCGAACGCGGGCGTGGCGTGGGTCATCGAGCAGGAGGCCCTCGCGGTGAGCGTGCTCGGCGTGCTGCTCGGCCTGGTGCTGACGCTTCTGGCCCGCGCCGTCGTCATGCGCGCGACCTCGCTCACCGTGGACATCGAGCCGCGCTGGCTGATCGTCTCGCTCGCCATCGGCCTGCTCGGCGGCACCCTCGGCGCGCTCTACCCGGCGCTGCGCGCCGCCCGCCAAGACCCGGTCGACGCTTTGAGCTATGAGTGAAAGGGGTGCTGGGTGCTGGGTTTTAGGTGTTGGGTTTAACCAGCACCCAGCACCCAACACCCAGCACCGTCCCTTCTGATGCCGAACCTTTCCTACATCTCGCCGAAGGCCGAAGTGAGGGAGAGCCCGATTCACGGGCGAGGTCTGTTCGCGCGCGAGGCGTTCGCGCCGGGCGAGGTGGTGTGCGTGAAGGGCGGGTACGTCTTCGGCCGCGCGACTCTGAAGTCGATGCCCGGGTGGTACAGGGCCGCCGAGATTCAGGTCGCGGAAGACCTCTTCATCGGGCCGCTCGCGGAGGAGGAGCGCGAGGGCTCGATGGTCTTCAGTAACCACTCGTGCGAGCCGAACGTCGGCGTCCGCGGCCAGATCGTCTTCGTCGCCATGCGCCGCGTCGAGGCCGGCGAGGAGTTGACCCACGACTGGGCGACCACGGACGACGACGACTACGAGCTCGAATGCCGCTGCGGCGCCCACTCCTGCCGCAAGGTCATCACGGGCCGGGACTGGCGCCGGCCCGACCTGCAGCAGAAATACAAGGGCTACTTCTCCTCCTACCTCTCCGATAAAATCGCCCGCCGCGCCGAGGCTTGAAAAGGACGTTCCCCCTTGACCGACGAACCAGCCTACGCCGAACGCGAACTCCTCCTGACGCCCGCAGACATCCGCCGCGCCTCCCAAGAGGGCGTGCTGCCGCAAGCAGAGGCCGAGCGCCTCATCGGCTGGGGCTACGAGCAGCGCTTCAACCGCACGCTCCTCCCCGACGCGCCCAGAGAGCCCGCGCCCGAGACGCGCAAGGGTTTCAACGCCGTGACGGTCGCCTACTACTTCGGCGCGATGCTGATGATCTCGGCCTGCGCGTGGTTCCTCGGCGACAAGTGGGAGCAGTTGGGCTCGCCCGGCGTCTTCGGCACCGTGCTCGTCTACATGCTCGCGGCGCTCGCCCTCGGCCGCTTCCTGCGCGCGCGCGGCTACGTCGTCGGCGGCGGGCTGTTGATAACGGTCGCCGTGTGCCTCGTCCCGCTCCTCACCTACACCGTCGAGGACATGCTCGGGATGTGGCCCGCCGCCCGCCCCGGCGAGTACGGAGCGTTCTACCCGCGCGTGCACGCCTCCTGGATCGTGATGGAGTTGGCGACGATGGCGGCCGCGGCGGCCGCGCTCCGCTACGTCCCGTTCGGGTTCCTGACGGCGCCGCTGGCCTACTCTTTCTGGTTCTTCTCGATGGACGTGGCCGAGTGGCTCTTCGGGCAGGGGCTTTCGAGGAACGAGCGTTGCTGGACGAGCGTGGCCGTGGGCGCGCTGACGGTGCTGGTCGGCTACGGCCTCCAGCGCACGTACCGCCGACCCGAAGTGCCGCGCACGGAGGACTTCGCCTTCTGGTGCTACCTCTTCGGGCTGCTCGCCTTCTGGTGCGGGCTGACGTTTCTGGACAGCGACTCGGAGGCGGGGAGGATTATCTACGCGCTGGTCAACGTCGGCCTGATATCTTTAGGGGTGAGGCTGCGGCGCGCGGTCTTCGTCGTCTTCGGCGTCCTCGGCGTCCACGTCTACCTCGGGCACCTCGCCTACGAAGTCTTCAAAGACTCCGTCCTCTTCCCCTTTGCCCTCGCGCTGCTCGGCCTGAGCGTCATCCTGTTCACCGTCTTCGCGCAGCGCCACATGAGAAAAAGTTCCGAGGCAGAAGCCCGACCGTGAGGGAGGGCGCCGGCCGAACGTGAAAGGGATGATGAGAGGCAGGGTGCTTCTCGTCATACCTCTTTCGTTTAACCAACGCCCTCCCTCACGGTCGGGCTTCTGCCTCGCTTAGTCGCCGACGCGCACTTCCCTCTGGGCGCGGGCCATGAAGGCTTCGATGTCGGCAATCGTTCGCGGGAGCGCGGCCGAGAGGTTGCGGTAGCCGTCCGTGGTGACGACCACGTCGTCCTCGATCCTCACGCCGACCCCTTTGTACTTCTCGAACGCCGGCCGGACGGCCGCGATGAACTTCTCGTTCTCGGGCGTCTGCGGCAGGTTGTCGAGCGCGTCCGGGCGGACGTAGATGCCCGGCTCGACCGTGAAGACCATCCCCGCGTCGAGCTGGCCCTCGTCGCGCGCGCTCACGTCGTGGACGTTCATCCCGAGCCAGTGCGAGGTGCCGTGCATGAACCAGACGCGGTACTGGAGGCTGTTCTTGTCCGTGATGAGGCCGAGCCGCAGCAGCCCGTCCTTGATGACCTCGGTCGCGGCGTTGTGCACGTCCGAGAGGTGCGCGCCCGGCTTGACGGCCTTGAAGGCCGCCTCCTGCGCCGCGAGCACGATGTTATAAATCTCAGCCTGCGGCGGACTGAACTTGCCCGAGACGGGGAACGTGCGGGTCACGTCGGCGCTGTAGTGCTCGAACTCGGCCGCGGCGTCCATCAGCAGGAGGTCGCCGGGCCGGACGCGCCCCTGCGACTCCTCGTAGTGCAGCGTCGTCGCGTTCGGGCCGCAGCCGACGATGGAAGGGTAGCCCCAGTTGTCGGCGTTGCGCCGCTTGTAGGTGTAGTCGAGCTCGGCCTCGACCTCGTACTCCCACTTCGCGCGCGAGGCGACGGCCTGCGCGCGCTGGTGCCCCTCGATGCTGATGTCCACGGCGTGCTGCATCAGGCGCAGCTCGTACGGCGTCTTGCGCTGCCTGAGCGCGGCGAAGACCTCCCACGCCGAGCGGACGCTCAGCCCGCTCGTGTTGCCCATCCAGGCGGCCGAGTAGGCGCGCTCGCGCTCGTACTCGCGGTTACGCTCGCCGCCCGTCAGGAGCAGGTAGAGCGCGGCCTGGTTCTTCGACATCGCGTCGAGGAAGTCTTGCGAAGGCGCGGGCCGCGCGTCCGCCGGGGCGAGCAGGACGGCCTGCGGCGCGGGCCTGTAGGTGAGGCGCGAGCGGACGGCGTTCATGAACGGCTCGAACTCCCTCGCCTCCCAGACTTCATCTATGCCGGAGGCGGCGCGCGCCTCCTCGGCGGAGTACATGTGCCCCGTCCAGGTCTCGGCCGCGGGGTTGCGCCGCGGCAGAAAGAGTATCGCGCGCGCGGGGCCTTCCGCGCCCCGCACCAGGACGAGCGTCGCGTCCTGCTGCCTGAGCGTCGTCAGGTAGTAGAGGTTGTTCTCCTGCCGGAACTTGTAGTCCACGTCGTTGGTGTAGACGCGCGGCTCCGCGCTGAAGAGCACGAGCAGAGAGTTCGGCCCCAGCTTCTCCATCACGCGCTCGCGCCGCATGCGCAGCTCCGCGTGGCGCTCGGTCTCGGTGAACTCCGGCGCGGGCGGCGCCTCCTTTATCACCGGCGGCTCCGCCGCGCGCACGCGGGCGGGGGGCAGACCGAACGCCGTCGTCAACGAAAGGGCGCAGACACAAAGCAGCGCCGAGATGATGGCTTTATTCTTCAAGAGGGACTGCTCCTTCTAAACTCTTACAAAAATCTCAATACCCTACCGGCTCGCCGAAGTTGCGCGGGTCGCTGGCGCCGAGGCGGACGCCGGTCTTGTCTTCGATCATGATGCCCTGCGCGTCGCCCATGTAGCGCGGCTTCTGTGTGATGCGGTGGCCGCGCGCTTCGAGGGCGCGGAAGGTGTCGGCGCTGAGGCCGAAGGGCTCGTAAGCTATCTCGTCGGGGAGCCACTGGTGGTGTATGCGCGGGGCGTCGATGGCCTGCTGGATGTTCATGTCGAAATCGACGACGTTGACGATGACTTGGAGGACGGTGTTGATGATGGTCGGGCCGCCGGGGCTCCCCACCGCGAACCAGAGGGTGCCGTCGGGCCTGAGCACGAAGGTCGGCGTCATGGCCGAGAGCGGGCGCTTGCCCGGCGCGACGGCGTTGCGCTCGCCCTGGATGAGGCCGTACATGTTCGGCGTCCCGGGCTTCGACGCGAAGTCGTCCATCTCGTCGTTCATGAGAATGCCCGTGCCCTTCGACACCACCTTCGAGCCGTAGCTGTCGTTCAAGGTGTAGGTGTTCGACACGCAGTTGCCCTCGGCGTCGACCACCGTGAAGTGCGTCGTCTCCTCCGACTCGTAGCCGGCGGGCTTGCCGGCCTTGACCTCCGCGCTCGTCGAGGCGCGCTCCATCTTGATGCCCTTCCGCAGGCCCTCGGCGTAAGACTTATCGATCAGGCCGGCGACCGGGACGCTGACGAAGTCCGAGTCGCCCATGTACTCCGCGCGGTCGGCGAAGGCGCGGCGCATGGCCTCGGTCTGGACGTGGTAGCGCTCGGAGCTTGACGCGCCCATGTGGCGCATGTCGAAGCCTTCGAGGATGTTGAGCATCTCGATGAGCACCGCCCCACCCGAGGAGGGCGGCGGCATAGAGATGACCTCGAAGCCGCGATAGGTCGTGCGCACGGGCGTGCGCTCCTTCGCGACGTAATTCTTCATGTCTTCGAGCGTGATGAGGCCGTCGTGCGCGCGCATGTCCGCGGCGATGAGTTGCGCCGTGCGCCCCTCGTAGAACTCGCGCGGGCCGGAGCGTTGCAGGCGCGCGAAGGTCGCGGCCAGTTCGGGCTGACGCCAGACCTCGCCCTCCTCGTAGAAGCCGCCGGCCTTCTGGTAGACCTTCGTCGACTCGGCGTAGGGCGCGAACTCCTTCGCGTTCGCGCGTAGCGAGCGCGCGAGTCCGTACGACAGGGGGAAGCCTTCGGCGGCGAGGCGGCGCGCCGGCTCGACGAGCTGCGCCCAGTTGAGTCTGCCCGAGCCGTACTTCTTCAGGGCCAGCTCCATGCCGGCGACCGTGCCGGGCACGCCCGCGGCGCGGTAGCCGACGAGCGAGCCGCCCTCGCCCTTCTTCAGCTCGCCGCGCTCGTCGAGGTAGACGTTGCGGTGCGCGGCGGCCGGCGCCATCTCCCGGTAGTCGATGGCGGTCGTGCGGCCGTCGCGCAGGCGGATCATCATGAAGCCGCCGCCGCCGAGGTTGCCGGCCGCGGGGTAGGTCACGGCCAGCGCGAGCGCGACGGCGATGGCCGCGTCCACGGCGTTCCCGCCGCGCTTCATCACGTCTACGCCGACCTGCGAGGCAATGCGGCTGGTCGAGGCGACCATGCCGTGCCGCGCGCGCACGGGCTCGCGCGACGCCGCCTGCGCTGTGCCGCCGTTACTAACTTTCAGTAAGTGCGCGGCGGGCGAAACGAAGAAGATTGTGACGAGGAGCAGCCGGACGAGAATGTGCTTGGCGTTCATGGTCGTTCTCTCGCGGAAGGAGATTAACCACAGAGACACGGCTTCAGGTCTTTAGCCTTCGACGAGCTGTGCCTCTGTGTCTCTGTGGTTAATCATTTCTCTGTTTCAACTCAAGCTCCATGTACAACGTGCCTGCGATGGGATTGAACCTGTACGCTTCTATTTCTCGAAAGCCGAGCGAGCGGTAGAGGGTGATGGCCGAGCGCATCGAAGGAAGCGTGTCGAGGCGCATGCGCTCGTAGCCGAGGGCGCGCGCCTCTTCGATGACCCGCTCCGCGAGCGTGCGGCCGAGTCCAGTGCCGCGGAAGGCGGGCCGCAGGTAGAGTCGCTTCATCTCGCAGACGGCCCCGTCAACCCTCCTGAGCGCGACGCAGCCCGCCGGCTCCCCGCCCTCGCAGGCCACAAACAGGCGGCCCGACGGCGGCGCGTAGTCGCCGGGCAGAGTCGCCAGCTCCCGCCCGAAGTTCTGGAAACAGAGGTCGACGCCGGTCGCGTCCGCGTACTCCTTGAAGAGCGCGCGGGCCTGCTCGACCTGTTCGTCCGTCTCCGCGCGGGTCAGAATCAAAGGAGCACCTCAGAGGCTCGCGACGAGCGCGGCCAGCAGAGCACCGCGGCGCGCGACCGCGTCCGAGTGTATGTGCTCGTGCGCGGCGTGCGCGCCGTCGCCGTCCACGCCGAGGCCGTCGAGCACGGCCGCGCCGCACGCCGCGGCGAAGTTCCCGTCCGACGCGCCGCCGACGCTCGCCTCGCCCAGCTCCATGCCGAGCGAAGCGGCCACGCGGCGCGCCTTCTCGTAGAGCGCCGCGCCCGCATCGGTGCGCTCCATCGGCGGCCGGTTGATGCCGCCCGAGACGCGGAGCCGCGCGCGCTCGTCGAACGTCTTCAGGCCCTTGATCGCCTCTTCGATTCTGCGGGCTTCGGCGCTCGTGCTGAAGCGGACGTCTACCTCGGCACGCGCTGCGGCCGGGACGACGTTGGCGTGCGTGCCGCCCGAGACGGTGCCGACGTTGATGGTCGTCCCCACCTCCGGCTTCGCCAGCGCCGACGCGCGCTCGATCTGGCGCGCGATTTCGAGGACGGCGTTGACGCCCTTCTCCGGCTCAAGCCCCGCGTGCGCGGCCCGCCCCTCGACTTCGAGCGTGAAGAGGCCCGTCCCCTTCCTCGCCGTCTTCGCGCGGCCGCCCGACGCGGGCGGCTCCAACACGAGCACGTACTCCGCGCGCCGCGCCTCGCGCTCGACCAGCTCGCGACCGCTGAAGCTGCCCGACTCCTCGTCGCACGTCAACAGCAGCACGACCGGCCGCCGCGGCTTGAGTCCGAGTTCGACGCACGCGCGCAGGGCTTCGAGCGCGGCGGCGCACGCGGCCTTCATGTCGTAGACGCCGGGCGCGTAGATGCGCCCCTCCGTCTCGCGCCACGGCCGCGCGGCCAGAGTCCCGCGCGGGTGCACCGTGTCCGTGTGTCCGAGCAGCAGCAGGGGACGCGCGCCCGCGGAAGGGTTGTCGAAAGCCCTGAGGATGAAGTGCTCGCCGTAACCGTCCGGCGCGCTCACGCGCTCGGCCGAAGCGCCTTCGATGAGATTCGCCGTGTCGAAAAGCAGTTTGACGGCCGCGGCGCTCCCCTCGCCGTCGCCCGACGGCGATTCGATCTCGCAGAGCGCACGCGCGAGCGAAAGGATGTCATCACGCCTCGCCTCGAAGTGGCGGAGCAGGCGCGCGGCGTCCGTGCTGTTCGGCTCGAAGGTCATCCGGTCTTCTCAGTCGGCGTTGAGCGTCTCGGCGCGCACGGTCAGGCGCTCGATGAGGTCGCGTTTGATTTCGAACCCCAGCCCTGGCGCGTCCGGCGCGACTATCGTCCCCCGCGGCGTGACCGTGACGGGCGGCTCGATGATGTCCTCGGCCCAGTAGCGCGAACTCGCGGACACGTCGCCCGGCAGAGTGAAGCCGCCGAGCGTCGCCATCGCGATGTTGTGCGCGCGCCCTATTCCGGACTCCAACATCCCGCCGCACCAGACGGGGACGTTCGCCGCGGCGCAGACCGACTCGACGCGCGCGGCCTCGGCGTGGCCGCCGACGCGGCCGAGCTTGACGTTGACGATGCGGCACGCGCCCAGCTCCAACGCCTTGCGCGCGTCCTCGGCCGAGCGAACTGACTCGTCGAGGCAGACGGGCGTCTTGATCTGCCTTTGCAGTTTCGCGTGGTCTTCGCGGTCGTCGAAGGCGAGCGGCTGCTCGATCATCATCAGGTCGAACTCGTCGAGCGCGCGCAAGAGCGGCGCGTCCGCGAGCGTGTAGGCGGAGTTCGCGTCGACCATCAGACGTATGTCGGGGAAGCGCGCCCGCACCTGCTCGACGACTTCCCTGTCCCAGCCGGGCTTGATCTTGATCTTGATGCGCTGGTAGCCCGCGGCCAGCTCCTGCTCGATCTTCTCGAAGAGCTGTCCGGGCGTGTCCTGGATGCCGATGGAGACGCCGCAAGGTATCTCCGCCCGCACGCCGCCGAGGTGGCGCCAGAGCGGGACGCCGAGCCGCTTCGCCTCCAAGTCCCAGCAGGCCGTCTCGACCGAAGCCTTCGCCATGCGGTTGCCGCGGGGGCGCTGCATGAGCGCGCCGACCGCGGCCGCGCCCTCGACCTCCTGACCCAAGACCATCTTCGCGAGGAAGAGGCGCGTCACCTCCCACGCCGAGTCTATCCACTCCTCGCAATAGAAAGGCCCCTCGCCCGCCGTGCACTCGCCCCACCCCTCCGCGCCGTCAGAGTCGACGACGCGGACGAGCATGATGCGGCGCTCGGTGGTGCGGCCGAAGCTCGTCTCGAAGAAGTGTACGAGGCGCAGGCGTATCTCGCGCAGCTCGACGGTGCGGATGTTCATGCGGGCCGAGTCTCCGAAGTGCGGTTGATGCCGGAGAGTTTAGCGCGAGTCCGAGGCGAACTCAAAAAGGACTGCGGCGCGGGTGGCCGCCGGCGGGTCGTAGTTATCTCTTGACTAACGCCGACGGCGGGCTTAGAGTGCCGCAGTCCGCAGAGACTTAACTCCTGTTGCCGGGCGTGTCCGACGCCCTGGCAACCTCACTCCGACCAGCGGCCGCGGCCTCCGAGACACCACATGAAAGACCTTGTACTCTTAATCCTGAAACGAATTCCGCAATATTTCTCGGACTTCGTGAGCTGCCTGTCCGCCCCGAAGGCCTTCGTCCGCGCCCGCAACGGCGATGACCAGCAGGCGTTGGCCGAGGCGATGATCTTTTTAGGAATCTCTTTCGCCATCAGCATGATCCTCTACTGGCCCCTCATCCCCACGCAGGTCGAGTCGGCCCGATACCTGGCCGGCCGTGCTCTGCTGAACTTAATCCTGGTGGCGGCCGCGACCGGCGCGACGTTGCTCGGGTGGAGGTGTGTGGGGGGCAAGGCGCAATTCGGCAGGTACTTCATCATCACCTGCTATTACTGGGGCGTCGTCCTCGTCTGCATGACGCTCATATTAGTTTGCGCCTTCGGCGTCGTTAAAATTTTAGACCCGGAGATATACCCGATCATCGTCGACGCCTCGACGCGCGTTCAATTCAGCAACCCGAAATTGAACGAGATATTCAGCGGCCCGGACGGTACGCGCCACATGACCGTCTCGTTTATCTTCTCGTTATTCATCGTGGTCTTTCTGCCGGTCGCGGTGACGGCGTGGTCGATCCTGGGTTGGGGCGCCTACCGGGAAATAAACGGGCTCACGAAGCGGCAGTCGTTCGCGGCGGCGATGCTAGCCTCGCTGTTCTCGTTCGGGCTCGCCATCTTTTCGACTCTGTTCCAATCCGTCATGGATTGACTTCGCCGGGGCCGAGGTTTTCGGTCGTGGCCGTCTCCGCGCCTTCGAGCGCGGCGTGCATGGTGTGCCAGGCGAGGCTGGCGCACTTGACGCGCGCGGGGTAGTCGCGGACGCCCGCGAAGATTTTGAGACGCCCGAGGTGGTTCTCCTCCGCCTCCTCGTCGAGCTCGCCCGTCACCATCCGGTGGAACTCGTGGAAGAGGACTTGCGCCTCCTCGCGGGTCTTGCCCTTGACGGCCTGCGTCATCATCGAAGCCGCGGCCTTCGAGATGGCGCAGCCCGTCCCGACGAAACTCAGGTCGCGCACGACGCCTTCGTCCATCAGCATGTAGACGGTCAGCTGGTCGCCGCACAGTGGGTTGAAGCCCTCGGACGTGCGGTTCGCGCCCTCCAGCTTCTGGAAGTTCCGCGGCTTCTTGTTGTGGTCGAGGATGACCTGCTGGTACAGCTCGCTCAGTTCAGACATAGTAAGTGGTAAATAGTAAATGGTGAATGGTGAATGGCAGTTTCTATTTACTATTCACCACTCACCATTTACTGCCGTCAGGCAAAGACCTCAATCACCTTCTGCACCGCCGCGACGAGGCGGTCGACCTCCTCCTTCGTGTTGTAGAAGGCGAAGGAGGCGCGGGCGGTGGCGGGCACGCCGAAGTGCTGCATGACGGGCTGCGCGCAGTGGTGGCCGGCGCGGATGGCGATGCCCTCCTGGTCGAGAATGGTGCCCACGTCGTGCGGGTGCACGTCGCCGATGACGAAGCCGAGCACGCTCGCCTTCTCGCGCGCCGTGCCGATGATGCGGACGCCCTCGATGCTGGTGAGCCGCTCGGTCGCGTAGGCGAGCAGCTCCCGCTCGTGCGCGTGCGCGGCCTCGCGGTCGATGCCGTTGAGGTAGTCAATCGCCGCCCCGAGGCCGATGGCCGAGGCGATGGCGGGCGTGCCGGCCTCGAACTTGTCGGGGATGGCCGCGTAGGTGCTCCGCTCGAAGGTGACGGTGCGGATCATCGAACCGCCGCCGATGAAAGGGTTCATCTTCTCAAGCCACTCCGCCTTGCCGTAGAGCACGCCGCTGCCCGTCGGCGCGAACATCTTGTGGCCCGAGATGGCGTAGAAGTCGCAGTCCAAATCCTGCACGTCCACCTTCAGGTGCGGCGCGCCCTGCGCCCCGTCCACGAGGACGGGGACGCCCTGCTTGTGCGCGCGCGCCACGATCTCCTTGACGGGGTTGACCGTGCCGAGCGAGTTCGAGACGTGTCCGACGCAGACGAGCTTCGTCCGCTCGTTGAGCAGCCCGTCGAACTCGTCGAGGACGAGTTCGCCCTCGTCGTTCATCGGGATGACGCGCAGGCGCGCGCCCTTCTCCTCGCAGAGCATCTGCCAGGGGACGAGGTTCGAGTGGTGCTCCATCTCGGAGACGACGATCTCGTCGCCCTCGCGCACGAACTTGCGGCCGTAGCCGTGCATGACGAGGTTGATGCCCTCGGTCACGCCGCGCACGAAGATGCACTCGCGCGCCTCCCGCGCGTTGATGAAGCGTTTGACCTTCTCGCGCGCGCCCTCGTAGGCGCTCGTCGCCTTCTGGCTCAGGTAGTGGACGCCGCGGTGTATGTTCGAGTGCTCTTCGCGCAGGTACTTCGCGCCGCGCTCGATGACGATGCGCGGCACCTGCGCCGACGCCGCGTTGTCGAGGTAGACCAAAGGCTTCCCGTTCACCGTCTGGCTCAACACGGGGAAGTCCTCGCGCACGCGCTCGACGTCCCAGGCTTTCGCTTCCGCCCCGGCCCTGATTGTGTCTTCTGCCGCAGCCATGCTCGTTGCTCCCATCTCTAATTCTTGCCCGCCGTCTTCACCGACGGCGCCGGCACGCGCTTCCAGGTGATCTCGCAGCTCTCGCCGCGCACCAGAGATTCGACGCGGAACAGCACGTAGAAGTCCTCCCCCTCGTCAACCACGTGGACGACGTAGATGTGGCCGGCGACCGCCTTGGCGAAGATGGGGTCTATTTTCGGCACCCCGTCCTGCCTCGGCCGAGTCGGGGCCGGAGGCGTCGAGGGCCGTCTCGCCGAGTTCCACGGCAGGTCTATACTCGGCCCTATTGCCGCGCCGGGCGTATCGCCTATCGGATTGGGCGGAACGTTCCCCAGCCGATACGGTGACCCCAACAGGCTATCTTCCCCGGGGGGCACGGGGCCGGGCAGGGGCTTCGGGCCGGCCGACCTGCCCGGCTTCCCGTCCCGACCGTCCACGTTCACCACGACCTGACGCCGCTCCCCCGCTTTCAGCTCGGGGAACGGCTCGACGACGGGAACCGCGAAAGAGTCGTCCCACCTGAGCGCGCCCAAATCCCTGACGGCGGTTCGGCTCCCGTCGGCGGTCGAGACCTGGAACCAGTCGAGGTCATTGTTGACCCTGAGCGTCCCGTAGCCGATGTCCCAGCGGCCGTACTGCGCCGAGGCGTTCGCCGCCGCGGTGTTCCCGGTCTGGAAGTCGACGAAACTCGGCCCGTCGTTCCGCGCAGAGCGGAGAGTCACTTCGGACAACTTCGTCTCTTGCGCCCGAACACAGACGACGGGCGCCACGACCAGGAACAAAGTGAGCAGCCAAAGCTTCTTCATCGTCCGACTCCTTTCACGGGTGTACGCCCTGTCGGTAAGTCTCCTCTAAGCCTCCAGCCGCGCGTGCAGGCGATTGAGAATCGCCTCGTCCAACTGCGCCCGGATGGAGCCGAACCTGATCTTCTCGACGATCTCCTCGGCGAAGCCGTAGGTCAGGAGGTTGCGCGCGAGGTCGGGGTGCAGGCCGCGGCTCAAGAGGTAGAACAGCTCCTCCTCTTCGAGCTGCCCCACGGTCGCGCCGTGCGCGCACTTCACGTCGTCGTTGTAGATTTCGAGCTGCGGCTTCGTGTCCACGCGCGCGTCCGTGGAGAGCAGGAGGTTCTTGTTGCTCTGCTGCGCGTCCGTCCCGCGCGCGCCCTCGTGGACGTAGACGCGGCCGTTGAAGACCGCGCGCGACTTGCCGTCGAGGATGCCCTTGTAAGTCTGCCGGCTCGCGCAGTCCGGCTCGCGGTGTTCGATGAGCGAGTGCGTGTCGGCGTGCTGACCGTCGCCGACGAGGTAGAGGCCGTCCACGTGGCACGCGGCGCCGGGGCTCGTCAGCACGACCTCGATCTCGTGGCGCGAGAGGCGCGCGCCGAGCGTCACGGTCGTCAGGTCGTACGTGCCGTCCTTCGAGACTTCGGCGCGGGTCGCGGCGACGTGGTACGCGCTGCCGGCCTCGTCCTGCACCTTGTAGTGCGTCACGCGCGCGCCCTCGCCGACGAAGACCTCGACCACGGCGTCCGTGAGGTACTCGGCGTCGGCCGTGGACGCGTGCGTCTCGATGAGGTCGAGCCGGCTGTCGCGCTCCGCGACGACGAGCACGCGCGGGAAGGTCGCCGCCTCTGTCTCGCCCGGCGCGGTCAGGAAGAGGAGTTGCACCGGCGCTTCGACCACGACACCCTTCGGCACGCGCAGCAGCGCGCCGCCGCCGAGGAAGGCCGCGTTGAGCGCCTCGAAGGCGTTGCCGCGCTCGCCCGACAGGCGGCCGAGGTGATTCCAAAGGACTTCGCCGTGCTCGCCCGCGAGCGCCGCACCGAGTTCTTCGACGGTGACTTCCGGCGGGAGCGCTTCGCGCGAAGAGTGCTCCGGGCTGTAGACGCCGTTCACGAAGACCAGCCGGCTGCGGCCCGCCTCGGCCGAGACGAACGTCTCGACGCCGACGACCTCGACCTCGTCCCGCCCAAGCGCCGCGGGCGGGAACGCCTTCCGCACGAGGGGCGCGACGTTCGTGTACTTCCAGTCCTCCTCGTCGGTCGTCGGGAAGCCAAGCTCCTCGAAGTACCCGAACGCGCCCTCGCGCAACCTCCCGACCCACGCGGGCTCGCCCTCGCGCGACGCCGCGAACTCGCGGAAAGCGTCCGCGTAGATGCTCTTCTCTTTGACTGCTGTTGACATCAAGTTTGACTCAGGGTGCAGGGTGCCGGGTTTTGGGGAAGAATCGGTTTTACCCGACACCTAACACCCAGCACCCAACACCCAAATTCGCCTCAGGCGCCGGCCGCCGCCTCTTTAATCCAGTCGTAGCCCTTCTCTTCGAGTTCGAGCGCCAGCTCCTTGCCGCCCGTGCGCACGATGCGGCCCTTGTAGAGGACGTGGACGTGGTCGGGGACGATGTAGTTGAGCAGGCGCTGGTAGTGCGTGACGAGGACGACGGCGTTCTCCGGCGTGCGCAGCTTGTTGACGCCCTCCGAGACGATGCGCAGCGCGTCGATGTCTAACCCCGAGTCGGTCTCGTCGAGCACGGCGAGCTTCGGTTCGAGCACGGCCATCTGCAGAATCTCGTTGCGCTTCTTCTCGCCGCCCGAGAAGCCCTCGTTGACCGAGCGCGACATGAGCGACGCGTCCATCTCGACCACCTTCGCGCGCTCCGCCAGAAGGTCTTTGAACTCCAGCGGGTCGAGCTCCTCCTCGCCGAGGTGCTTCCGCTTCTCGTTGTAGGCGAGGCGCAGGAACTGCGCGTTCGAGACGCCCGGCACCTCGACCGGGTACTGGAACGCGAGGAAGACTCCCTCGCGCGCGCGCTCGTCCGGTGCGAGTTCGAACAGGTTCCGGCCCTCGAACAGGACTTCGCCCTTCGTCACCTCATAGGCCGGGTGTCCCGCCAGAATCTTCGCCAGCGTGGACTTCCCCGAACCGTTCGGCCCCATGATGGCGTGAATCTCGCCCTTGCTGATTGTTAAGTTGATGCCGCGAAGTATCTCTTTACCGTCAACCGTCGCGTGCAAGTCTCGAATCTCAAGCACTGTGAATTTACTCCGTAGATTTGGGTGCTGGGTGCTGGGTGCTGGGTGCTGGGTAAAATCTGTTCTTCCCCAGCACCTAGCACCCAGCACCCAGCACCCCTTTACCCAACGCTGTTCTCAAGCTTCAGGCCGAGCAGGCGCTGCGCCTCGACGGCGAACTCCATCGGGAGCTCGCGGAAGACGTCCTTGCAGAAGCCGTTGATGATGAGCGAGACGGCGTCCTCCTGCGAGATGCCGCGCTGCTGAAGGTAGAACAACTGCTCCTCGCTGATGCGCGAGGTGGTCGCCTCGTGCTCGACGCGCGCGGAGTTGTTCATCACCTCGATGTACGGGAACGTGTTCGCGCCCGAGCGCCCGCCGATGAGCATCGAGTCGCACTGCGTGTAGTTGCGCGCGCCCTCCGCCCCGGGCAGAACCTTGACGAGGCCGCGGTACGAGTTGTTCGACTTGCCCGCCGAGATGCCCTTCGAGACGATGGTCGAGCGCGTGTTCTTCCCGATGTGGATCATCTTCGTGCCGGTGTCGGCCTGCTGCGCGTGGTTCGTCAGGGCCACCGAGTAGAACTCGCCGATGGAGTTGTCGCCCTGCAGGATGCACGAAGGGTACTTCCACGTGATGGCCGAGCCGGTCTCGACCTGCGTCCACGAAATCTTCGAGTTGCGGCCGCGGCACGCGCCGCGCTTCGTCACGAAGTTGTAAATGCCGCCCTTCCCCTCCTCGTCGCCCGCGTACCAGTTCTGCACGGTCGAGTATTTGATCTCGGCGTCGTCGAGCGCGACGAGTTCGACCACGGCCGCGTGCAACTGGTTCTTGTCGAACTTCGGCGCGGTGCAGCCTTCGAGGTAGGAGACGTGCGCGCCCTCCTCGGCGACGATGAGCGTGCGCTCGAACTGGCCCGACTCCTGGTTGTTGATGCGGAAGTAGGTCGAAAGCTCCATCGGGCAGCGGACGCCCTTCGGCACGAAGACGAACGAGCCGTCCGAGAAGACCGCGCTGTTCAGGGCCGCGAAATAGTTGTCGCCGACGGGCACGACCGAGCCGAGGTACTTCTTGACGAGGTCGGGGTAGTCCTTAATCGCCTCGGTGAAGGAGCAGAAGACGACGCCGTGCGCCTTCAGCTTCTCCTTGTACGTCGTCGCGACCGAGACCGAGTCGAAGACGGCGTCCACGGCCACGTTCGCGAGTTGCTTCTGCTCGTTCAGGGGAATGCCGAGCTTCTCGAACGTGCGGAGCAACTCCGGGTCGACTTCGTCGAGGCTCTTCTTCGTCGCCTTCTGCTTCGGCGCGCTGTAGTAGATGATGTCCTGGTAATCGACCTCCGGGTAGGAGATGTTCGGCCAGTGCTTCGGCTCGGACATCTTCAGCCACTGGCGGTAAGCCTTGAGGCGGAATTCGAGCATCCACTCCGGCTCGCCCTTCTTCTCGGAGATGAGGCGGACGGTCTCTTCGCCCAGGCCCTTCGGGATCACGTCCGACTCGATGTCGGTGACGAAGCCGTACTTGTATTCCTTGTTTGTCAGCAGCTCGATTGTGCTCATCTGATGATTTCCTACTTATAAAAACTTACTGCGCGCCTTCGGCCGCGGCCGACGTCGAACGGCGCGGGCTCTGTATCTGGTGTAAGACCGTGTCGACGTTCCGCTCGCTGCCCGTCAACTGCGCGAGCGTGATGGCCGAGAGCGCGCGCTCGACCGCCTCGTGGACGTTGACGATGACCGAGCGGATGCCGCAGTCGCCCGTATGCACGCACGAGTCGAGCACCCCCGGGTAGGTCTTACAGTGGCCGTCCACCTCGCCCTCGTCCAAGACCTTGATGATCTCGCTCAGGCGAATCTCCGCTGCGGGCCGCGCGAGCTGGTAGCCGCCCTTCGTGCCGCGGGTCGAGCTGACCAGGCCCGCCTTGTTCAAAAGCCACAAGACCTTGCCGGCGTTGGCCTGCGAGATGCCCTCGCGCTCCGCAATCTGCCCGAGCGTCAGGGCCTCGCCCGCCCCCAGCCGCGCGAGCTGCAGAAGGCACCGCAGACCGTACTCTTCCTGTGCCGAGACCTTCATAAAGCACCCGAAACTTTGCCGCGAAAACGTTGACGCTGACCCATACTAGACATACCTGACTTTTTTGTCAAGATTGCTCGGGTGTCGCGTCCCGGCTAGGCGTTGTAAGTCTAAGCTTTTACGTAAGAAGAATTTAGTGGGTGCCCCGGGCGGCAGGTCACGCCCACGAAGAAATGTGTTGACAAGGCCCCCCGGCGGGGATAGTCTGCGCAGCGCAGCCGGATAAACTCTCCCGATTACCGCGACCTCACGGGTGCTTGAGCCGTTTAAGTAAGCCCACGTCGCGACCTCTGGCTTAACTCTAACCACACGCGTCTGACCCAAATCTCCCGCCGGCGCCGAGCCGTGCGGACGTGTCTCCATTCCGCTGCTGTGCACACGGGGCGATTCCAGTTTGCCCCTGCCCCGCCTTAAAAGACGACCGCCGCGACTCCTCACGAAAGGCGCGGCGCACCCGCACCTTCAGCAACGCCGCCCCGACCTCCTCGCGCACGGGCGACCCCACCTACTTCAAAGGCTCAACACGGGCCTTAGCCAAAAGGAGACAGCACCAATGAGAAGCAGACTCACGACCATTAAACCGTTCTTCCTCGGCCTCGCACTGTGCACCCTGTTCGCCGCCTCGTCGTCGGTCGCTCGCGCCGACGAGGTGACCATCGCCGGCTACACCAACGGCTGCATCGGCGCGGGCTGCACGCCCTCTGCCAACAGCGGGTATCAGACCGCCTCCAACGCGATTCTCTTGTACAACAACGCCTCCTTCAGCGGCACGACCACGGGCGGCTCGCTGGCCCTCAACGGCGCCGGGGTCAACGGCTCGCAGAACGTGAACAACCTCGGCTCGTTCACGCGGTCGAACCCGCCCGTCAACCCGACGGGGCTTCAGTTCTCGCTGCTCGTCACTTTCACCGCGCCGGCGGGACTGACCGGCGGCAGCTCGCAGTCGTTCCAGACCCTTCTGACCGCGACGTTGAGCACGGCGGGAGGTTCGAACCCATGGGTGTTCAACTTCGACAACACGCCGCAGTTGTTCACCTTCTCCTTCACCGACGCGCAGGGGCGGCATGACGGCTCGTTCTTCTTCAGCGTCAACGACGTGTCTCTCGGCCCGAACAGCACCGTCCCCATCACCGGACAGATCACGCAAGCCTCTGAGACCGACCCGACGCCCGAACCGCGCACACTGCTGCTGCTCGGGACGGGGCTCGTCGGGGTGGCCGGCGGGGCTCGGCATCGGCGGCGGGCGAGTAGGAAGGAGAGAAGCCTATGAGCGCGTTCGTTAAAACGAATGGCTGCCCGACGGCCGAGGAGTTGACGGACTACTCGGCTGGCCGCCTCGCACCGGACGACCGCGCGCGGGTCGTCCGCCACCTGTCCGCCTGCGACTTCTGCGGTGCGGCGTCGCACCTGCTGGCCGCGCACCGGCCGGCGGGTGTTGACGCCTCGTCTGCGGCACAACCCCCTCTGCTCGTATTACTGCTGGCCGGCCTTTTGCCCGGGCCGTCCGAACAGTCCGAGCCGACGCGCCTCGCGCGCGCCGCCTGAAGGGGGTTGAGGGGGCGCCGTTGAAGACCGCCGCATGACGGTCTTCAACGGCGCCCCCCGTTCATCGCTCACCGCCGCCACTCGTCAATCAGGGAGGCCACCAGCCCAGACCAGCCGGTCTGGTGCGAGGCGCCGAGGCCCATCCCCGTGTCGCCGTGGAAGTATTCGTAGAAGAGTAGGTAGTCGCGCCAGTGCGGGTCGTGCTGGAACTTTTCGTACCAGCCGTGGGCGGGGCGGCGCCCCGACGCGTCGCGCGTGAAGAGGCGGATGAGCCGTTCGGCGAAGCCGCTCGCCATCTCGTCGAGCTTGACCGGCGGCTCGCCCGCGACCGGGCTTTCGACGGCGAGCTGCCGGCCGTAGGCCTTACCCAGTTTGCGCAGGGACTCGATCATCATGAAGGTCGTCGGGAACCAGACGGGGCCGCGCCAGTTCGAGTTGCCGCCCTTCAGCATCTCGCGGCTCTCGCCCGGCTCGTAACCGACCTGCGCGTCGCCGAGGCGGAACGGGTGCTCCTCGTGGAACTTCGAGAGGCTGCGCAGGCCGTACTCGGAGCGGAACTCGGCCGGGTCCCAGACCCTTTCGAGCAGCCCGAGCATCTGCTCCCGGTTGACGATGGCGAGGACGTGGACGAGCTTGCCGTCGTGCTCGACCGTCGTCACGCAGCTCTGCACGATGTCCTGCCGGTTCTCGAGAAACCAGTGGAGGCTCTCGCGGAAGCTCTGGAAGGGTTCGATCCAGTCCTCCTCCAGGCGCTCGACGGCGTAGAGCGGGATGAGGCCGACGAGCGAGCGGACGCGGAACTTCTGGTGGCTGCCGTCGGCGCGCGTGAGCACGTCGTAGAAGAACTTGTCGCTCTCGTCCCAGACCTCCACGTCGTCCGTCCCCATCGTCTTCATCGCCGCGCCGATGTAGGCGTAGTGCTGGAAGAACTTCGTCGCCAGGGCCTCGTAGACGCGGTTCTCCTTCGCCAGTTCCAGCGCGATGCGCATGAGGTTGAGGCAGAACATACCCATCCAGCCCGTCGCGTCCGACTGCTCCAGGAACGCGCCCTGGGGGAGGGCGTGGCTGCGGTCGAGAATCGTGATGTTGTCGAGCCCGAGGAAGCCGCCCTCGAAGACGTTGTTGCCCTGCGCGTCGACCTTGTTCACCCACCACGCGAAGTTGATGAGGAGCTTGTGGAAGCACTTCTCGAGGAAGGCGCGGTCAGCCTTGCCCGTGCGCAGGCGATCCATGTTGTAGACGCGCCAGACGGCCCAGGCGTGGACGGGCGGGTTGAGGTCTGAGAACTCCCACTCGTAGGCGGGGAGCTGCCCGTTCGGGTGCTGGAACTGCTCGAAGAGGAGCATCCAGAGCTGATCCTTAGCGAACTCCGCGTCCACCAGCGCGAGCGGGACGGTGTGAAAGGCCAAGTCCCAGGCCGCGAACCACGGGTACTCCCACTTGTCGGGCATCGAGATGATGCGCATCGAGTTGAGGTGTTTCCAGTGGACGTTGCGCGTGTGCCTGTGCGACTCGGGCGGCGGCCAGGCGGGGTTGTCGCCGTCCTGCCAGACGTTCACGTCGTAGAGGTAAATCTGCTTCGTCCACAACATCCCCGCCAGGGCCTGCCGCTGCACGCGCCGCTCGTCCTCGCTCGCCTGCGGCGGGTGCAGCTCTTCGTAGAACTCGTCGGCCTCCTGACGGCGCGCCGCGACAATCTCGTCCACATCGCGCAGCGGCTCGGTCAGGACTTCCTCCGTCAGGCGCAGACGCACGACGACCGAGCCGCCGGCCGGGACGTTCAGGCTCGGGTAGTGGACGCAAGCCTTCGTCCCCGTCGGCTCCGGGTTGACCGCCTCGCGCTCGCCGTTAACGACGTAGCGGTGGAAGGCATCTTTGACGTAAGGCCGCCGGCTCCCGACGTTCCAGATGCGCGGGCCGTTCGTCTCGTTGAAGGTGAAGAGCGGGAGGCCGCCGCCTTCGGCGTAGAGGTAGCGCGTGCCGAGACGGTACTCGAAAGCGAGACCGGGGACGGGCGCGGCGTCGGCCGCCTTGAGGCTCGTGAAGTCGGGGCCGGAGGGGCCGAGCGTGACGGACGGCTCGGGACGCGCTTCGGGAAACCAGGCCCACGTGTTGCGGAACCAGAGCTGCGGGAGCAGGTGGAGCGGCGCGTCTTCGGGGCCGCGGTTGAAAACTTCGACGCGGACGACCAGGTCTTCGGACGTGGCCTTCGCGTACTCGACGAACACGTCGAAGTAGCGGTCTTCGTCGAAGACGCCCGTGTCTATCAACTCGAACTCGGGCGCCTGCGGCCCGCGCGTCTGGTTCTCGTGAAGCAGGCGCTCGTAAGGGTAGGCCGCCTGCGGGTACTTGTAGAGGAACTTCATGTAGGAGTGCGTGGGCGTCGCGTCGAGGTAGAAGTAGTACTCCTTCACGTCCTCGCCGTGGTTGGCCTCCGAGTTGGTGAGGCCGAACATGCGCTCCTTTAAGATCGGGTCGCGCCCGTTCCAGAGCGCGAGCGCGAAGCAGAGCACCTGGTAGCGGTCGCAGATGCCGGCCAGCCCGTCCTCGCCCCAGCGGTATGCGCGCGAGCGCGCGTGGTCGTGCGGGAAGTAGGCCCAAGCGTTGCCGTCCGCGCTGTAGTCCTCGCGCACGGTGCCCCACGCGCGCTCCGACACGTACGGCCCCCACTTCCGCCACGGCCGCACTTGCGCGTCGCTCTGCTCGTAGAGTCTCTCTCTTTCCCTGCTCGGCATGTGTGTGGTGTTAGTCCTTTTCACCACAGAGACACAGAGGCACGGCTTGTTGAGCTATTTTAGCCCCAAGCCGTGCCTCTGTGTCTCTGTGGTGAACTTAAGCAACTCTATGCTCAAGCCAACGAAGAACAGGCTTACTTTACAGTTTAGAAGCTGCCGCGCGGTCGACGAACCATTCGAGGGTGCCGTCGGATGGACGGATGAGTTGCGAGGGGAGGCGCGCCGGGTCGCGCTCGCCCTTCAGGACTTCCCGCAGGCGTTCGGCCTTGCCCGCCCCGGTGATGAGAAAGATGACGTGGCGCGCGGCGTTGATGACCGGCGCGGTCAGCGTCACGCGCCACGCGCCGAGCTTCTCGACCCAGTTCGGCGCGACCCACAGGCTTTGTTCGTTTAAAGCCGCCGTGCCCGGGAAGAGCGAGGCCGTGTGCCCGTCGTCGCCCATGCCTAAAAGAACAAGGTCGAGCCGCGGCCACCCGGCGTCGCCGAACAGCACGCGCATCTCCGACTCGTACGCGCTCGCGTTCGCGGCGGCGTCGCCGACGCCTTCGATGCGGTGGACGTTCTCGGGCGGGATTTCGACTTTCGAGAGCAGAGCCTCGCTCGCCATGCGGTAGTTGCTCTCCGCGCTGTCGGGCGGCACCATCCGCTCGTCGCCGAAGAAGACGTGGACGCCGCGCCAGTCGACGCTCCCTCTCAGCCCCTCGCCCGCGAGCAGCTCGTAGATTCGGCGCGGGGTCGAGCCGCCCGAGAGCGCGACGGTGAAGAGCCCGCGCTCCGCGACCGACTCGCGCGCGAGTTCGGCGAAGCGCTCGGCCGCCGCGCGCGCGAGCGACTCCGCGTCGTCGAAGACAGAAACGTTCGGTTCCGCGTCGGCTAGGCCCACGTCATTTACCCTCAGAGCAGCGCCGCGCGCGCCGCGCCGTAGAGCGCGGTCTTGTCGTCGAGGATGACGCGCACGGGGATCGACAGCACCAGCCCGGACATGCGCCCCTTGTCGCCGTAGTTGCGCATGAAGGTGCCGTCGGTCAGCTTCGGCATAATCTTCGGCGCGATGCCGCCGCCGATGTAGAGCCCGCCGACCGACTTCAGGAGCAGCGCGAGGTTGCCGGCCATCGCGCCGTAGACCTCCACGAAGATTTCGAGCGTCGTCGCGGCCAGCTCGCTCTTGCCCGCGAGCGCCGCGCGCGAGATGGCCGCGCTCGGGTCGCCCGTCCTGATCTCCTCGGCCAGCCACGCGGGCTCCTCGCCGTAGCCGCGGTCGCGGAGGAACGCGTAGATGTTGTGGATGCCCATTCCCGACAGCACGCGCTCGTACGAGACGCGCCCGCCGAGCTGTTCGTGCAGGTACGAGAGCAGCGCGAATTCGCGCTTGTTGCGCGGCGCGAAGTCCATGTGGCCGCCCTCCGAAGGCATCGGTTGAAACGCCGCGCCGTCGAAGTAGATGGCGGCCATCCCCAGCCCCGTGCCGGCGGCGATGAGCGCGCGGTGGCCGACGCGCTCGCTCTCGCCCTCGTTGAGCGTGTAGAGCTGCTCGGGGCCGAGTTCGCCGATGCCGAAGGCGGTCGCTTCGAGGTCGTTGATGAGGCGGACGGAAGGGACGCCGATGGCCTCGGCGAGCTTCACGTCGTGCACCTTCCAAGCGAGGTTCGTCGCGTCGATGTGGCCGCGCACGACGGGGCCGGCGACGCCGAAGCAGGCGTGCGTGATGCGCGCCGAAGGGTTCTGACTGACGAAGTCCTTCAGGATGGATTCGAGCGAGTCGTAGCGCGCGCTCGGGTAGCTGTGCTGCGCCAGGGGGTTCCCGATCTTCCCTTCGCCCGCCTCGAAGAGCGCAACGTTCGTCTTCGTCCCGCCGATGTCGCCCGCGATAATCATCTCTTTCGGTCAAGTCCCCCTAGCTCGAATTGGCAGACAAACTCAAGCGCCGAGCGCCGCCAGCAGGCGCGACGCCGCGGCCACCGCCCTCTCGTATACATCGTCTCTGGAAAGGATGTCGAGTTCGGCGCTGAGGCGCTGCCCTTCGGTGCGCGCCTCGTACGCGAGCACGCGCTCGCAGGTGAGGCAGGCTTCGCGCAGCCGCGCGCCCGTCCGCAGGTGCCGCTCTTCAAGCTGCAGCTCGACGACGAACTCGTCGCCCGCCTCGGTCGAGATGGTGAGCGAGGTGAGCCAGCCGTCGCGCCCCGCCGCGTCGTCCGTCGGCACGAGCAACGCCTCGACCTCCCTGTCGCCGTCCTTCAGGACGAAGCGGGCGCGTGTGTCGTCAAACTTCGTCCCCTCGTCCGACACCTCCCAGCCGAGGCTGGAAGCCATCCAGCCGAGCGCGAGCAGTGCCTTCGGCGCGATGTCCGCGTGCGAGCGGTCGGGCGGGTCGTACTCGATGACTACCTTCGCGACGCGCGACAGCGACTCGCGGTAGTCGGCCACGTCCCAGAAGCCCGCGACCAGCGCGCGCCAGGAGGTCAGACGCCCCCAGTTCAAATCGCTGACCCTCAGTCTTTCTCTTTCGAGCAGCGCGGCCAGGCGCCGCAGGTCTTCGTGCGGGCGGTTGAAGAAGGCCGAGTCGATGACGACGCGGTCGGCCATCCCCGAGAGGCGCGCGAAGAGCTTGTCCTCGTAGTGCGGGATGTCCTTCCACCAGAGGAAGACCGGCACGTCCGGCACGAGCAGCGGCGCGACCGCCGAAGAGGCCGTGTCGACGGCCGAGCCCGCGGCCTCGATGGTGATCTGCTCGCCGCAGATGCGCTTCGCCCCGCGCGAGGAGAGCTGGCAGCGCGTCGAGACGAACGCTTCGAGCCTCGACTCTACAGCCCCGCGCTCGGCGGTGATAACGATGGCGCGGCACGGGTGCCTCTCGACGACCTCGGCCAGAAGGTCGTCCACCTCGGCGCGCTCCTCTGCGCCTTCGGCGTAGACCACCAGGTTCAGCACGCACGCGCGCACGACGCCCGCAGCCTTGTCGTCGCCCTCCGGCGCGGACATCTCCGCCCACATCGCGTTCAGCTCGCGTTCGAGCTTCGCCGCGTCGATGCCCTTCGCCAAAGAAACTTGCGTTGTGCTGGCCTGTGTCTCCATATGGGGTGCTGGGTGCTGGGTGCTGGGTGCTGGGTGCTGGGTTTTAGGTTCTAACCAGAACCCAGCACCCAGCACCTTCTTCTACTCATCACTTATCTCCGCCTTTAAGGGCGTCGCCACTTGTGGCCGTGCTGTTCGAGCAGCTTGAAAGACGCCTCCGGCCCCCAGGAGCCGGCCTCGTAGTTGGGGAAGTCCGCCGTCTCTCTGTGCGCGCCCCACTCTTCGAGGATGGGCATGACCAGTTCCCAGCCGCGCTCGGTCATGTCCTTGCGCGCGTAGAGCGTCGAGTCGCCGAGGATGCAGTCGAGTATCAAACGCTCGTACGCCTCGGCGAGTTGGACGCCGAACGAAGCGCCGTATCTAAAATCCATGTTCACGTCGCGGATGCGCGTGACCTGGCCCGGCACCTTCGCCGCGACGCGCAACGTGATGCCTTCGTCGGGCTGGATGCGGATGACGAGTTGGTTCGGGGCCAGGTCGGCCATCGCCTTCCCGAAGAGCGCGTGCGGCGCGGCGCGGAACTGGATGGCGATCTCGGTCACGCGCTTCGCCAGGCGCTTGCCCGAGCGGATGTAGAAGGGCACGCCCGACCAGCGCCAGTTGTCGAACCACATCGTCACCATCGCGTAGGTCTCGGTCACGGAGTCCGGCGCGACGCCCTTCTCCTCGCGGTAGCCGGGCACGGCCGCGCCGCCGATGGAGCCGGGGCCGTACTGCCCGCGCACGCACTCCGTCCGAACCCGCTCCGGCGTGAAGGCGCGCGCCGAGTGCATCGCCTTAATCTTCTCGTCGCGCACGTCCTCGGCCGAGAGCGAGGAGGGCGGCTCCATCGCGACGAGCGACAAGACCTGGAAGACGTGGTTCTGAATCATGTCGCGCACCACGCCCGACTTCTCGTAGTAGCCGCCGCGCCCTTCGACGCCGACCGTCTCGGCGTTCGTGATCTGGACGTGGTCGACGTACTGCCGGTTCCACAAGGGTTCGAAGATGCCGTTAGCGAAGCGGAAGACGAGGAGGTTCTGGACGGTCTCCTTGCCGAGGTAGTGGTCGATGCGGTAGACCTGACGTTCTTCGAGGTGGCGCAGAATCTGCTCGTTCAACTCCCGCGCGCTCTCGAGGCTCGTCCCGAAAGGCTTCTCGATGATGACCCGCGCCCAGCCTTTATCCTGTTTGAGGAGTCCGGCCTCGCCGAGTTGTTTGACGGCCTCGGCGTAGAACTCGGGCGCGACCGAGAGGTAGAAAAGACGGTTGCCCTGCGTGCCGCGCTCGCGCCCGACCTCTTCGAGCCGTTGCCCGAGTTCCTTATAACTGTCGGGGTTGTCGATGTTCGAAGTAAGGTAGTGAAGCCCCGAGGCGAAAGAGCGCCAGACCTCCTCGTCAACCTGCTTCGACTCGGAGAACTCGGCGACGGCCGCCTTCATCTTGTCGCGGTACTCCTCGTCCGACATCGGCGTCCGGCCCAAACCGACGACGGCGAACTCGGCCGGCAGCAGTCTCTCCTGCACCAGCCGGTAGAGCGCCGGAATCAGCTTACGTTTCGCGAGGTCGCCGGACGCGCCGAAGATGACGACGGCGCACGGCTCGGCCGCGCGCCCCAGCCGCATCCCGACGCGCAGGGGGTTTTCGACGACGGTAGCTGTGGTCATAGGAACCTCAGTAGGCAGTAGGCAGTAGGCAGTAGGCAGTTGAGAGCCCCATTTCTTGAAACCGGGACGTGGGTGAGAAACAATTGAACCACAGAGACACAGAGACACAGCTAAAACAAAAACCTGCTTTTAGCTGTGTCTCTGTGTCTCTGTGGTTCAATTGTTTCTCACCCACGCTCAACTGCCGTCCTGTCTTAACTGCCTACTGCCATCTGCCTACTGCCTACTTTCCTTGCTTCTCCAACAGCTCCTCCCACTCCGTGTGGACGAAGCCGGCGTCGGGGCGGTCGGTGCGCTGGTAGGTGTGCGAGCCGAAGAAGTCGCGCTGCGCCTGCGTGAGGTTGAGCGGGAGGTCTGCCGTGCGGTACGCGTCGAAGTAGCCGAGCGAGGCCGAGAAAGCAGGGATGGGGATGCCGGCCTGCGCGGCCGTGGCGACCACGCGCCGCCAGTTGGCCTGCGCGCCCTGGATGTACGAGCTGAAGTTGGGGTCGAGGAGGAGGTTCGGCAGGTCGTGCTGCCGGTCGTAGGCCTCCTTGATCTTGCCGAGGAAGCGCGCGCGGATGATGCAGCCGCCCTTCCAGATGCGCGCCGTCTCGCCGAGGTTGATGTCCCACTTCCAGTTCTCGGAGCCGGCGCGGATGAGGTTCATGCCCTGCGCGTAAG
>Ga0213876_10000597_pt1 | contig 26795 bp, 28 predicted proteins | sample BarmaccomBMRX_R9_FD_160113 | JGI IMG/M metagenome (GOLD analysis project Ga0213876, IMG submission 160113) | Root-associated microbial communities from Barbacenia macrantha in rupestrian grasslands, the National Park of Serra do Cipo, Brazil - RX_R9 | ecosystem: Host-associated > Plants > Roots... | reverse complement strand
GGCCTTGAAGGTGAGCGTGGCGAGCGTGGGCACCAACCGGGGTTTCTGGCGGGGGGTGGCGCGTTTAGGGGGCTTTTTGGGGCGTAACAGCGATGGGGAGCCGGGTTGGCAGACCCTCTGGCGCGGCTGGGACAAACTCCAAGCGATGGTAGTGGGCATCGAACTGGCTCAAAGCGGGTTGCCACAATGTGGGTAACGTCAAGGGGGTAAACCCTGGGCTATGTTCCAGCGCCCCTTCGGGGCTGAAATCCGGTCGAAATGTTACCGAGATAACTGTCTGAATGGTATTAAAGGCAAGGGCAGACTGGCAACCATCGGATGCTTCGGACCATTCCGGGCCCGAGGGCCGGGCGGCATTGCGGACGCCCTTCGTCGCCCGGCTTATTGCGTCCCGCCGCAGCTTCCCTTTGGTAGCCCCTACCAGGGTGGCTGCCGGCTATTGGGCCTGCATCCCAACGAAGTCAGGCTGGTGGCCGCGCATATAACTATGACCTGCACGCCGCGCGCGCCCAGGGCCTCTGCACGGCCTTTATCCCCATGCACACGGAGTACGGACCGCGGCAGACCAGAGACTTTGAGGCGGAGCAACCTTGTACCGTGGTGGCTGCTGACCTCCAGGACCTGGCGTCGCTCCTATCCATCTAACTGGCCCGATGAAACCCGAAGTTTATACCACCTCATTGTGGCTTTCCGGGTGGTTGTCAACGGTTAGTGCGGCTTAAGCGGTGGGCCGGATCGTCAGCCGTTTGCGACGCGGGATTTCAAGGGACGCCAGGGGGGAGTATCAAAAGTTGTGGTGGTGTCATTCATGTGTTGCTCTCCGACGATCCCGGCTAAGATTTCCCAAGACTTGCGATCCGCAGGGGTAAATCCGTCAGCCATGGTCATGAACGCGTTGACCGTGCCTCGGTCCTTTTCCAGCCGTGGGCCGTGGCGTAGGCGACCCCCACGTTCGGCGGCGACCTCAAAGAGTCGTTTGCCCGCCCGAAACAGGGCGGCTGCCTCCATGGGTTGCAGCTCCAGGAGTTCCCCCCTCTACCGAGCTTTCTCTTGACTACCACCCAGGGGATTATCACATATCATCAGATCTGCTGAGTCCCAATAGGAGGATTCCTTGATGACCGTAGAGCCGTGACCACAGAGGGCTGACGGCAAGCAAAAACTTTTTTCGCAAGGCTGCTCGTCGGTGAAATGGCCCATGGCCCGCTCCCTACGTTGGTTGGGAGGGCGTCACCGCCACGAAGCTGTTTTCAGCCCCGCGAGTGCTGGAGGCTTACCCGGCGGTTCGCGAACAGAAAAACGCACGGGCAACCGCCGGCGTGAGGGTCGCCAAAGCAGGCCGCTACTTTTTTTGCGGATGCGCCTTTCGACGGGATACCTCCCTGCGTAAACTGGCTACATGCTCTTTGATTAGATTGAAACCTTTTCTAATCCCCACCGGCTCCACTCGACCCTTGGCTGCTTGGCGCCGCTCGAATTCGAAAACCGCTCGCATCAAGAACGAAAACAGAAAACCAGCCTAACTCCGTGTCCGCATTTTCGCGGACAGATCACCCATCGCCATAACCCTACGCCAACCGTATGAACTCGTTTAAGCCCTTGCTCGTTTGCGCCGCTTTAGGTGCGCTCCCTGCCGTCGCTTGGTCCGAAACCGTTATCAAGATCCTGCACCTGCAGACCAACCCCAAAATCCTTGCCATTTGGCAAGAAGCGGCCCAGCAGTACCAGAGCGCCCACCCCGGCATCAAAGTCCAGTTCGATTTCCTGGAAAATGAGGCCTTCAAGGCCAAGCTGCCCACGCTCCTTCAATCCAAAGACCGGCCCGGCGCTTTTCACAGCTGGGGTGGCGGCGTGATGATCGAACAGGTCAATTCCGGCATTTGCCAGGACATCACCAAAGCCGTCGACGAAGGCGGCTTTAAAGACACTTTTTATCCGGCCGCGATCCAAAACTTTATGGTGAAGGGCAAACTTTATGGGGTGCCCAACGACCTGGCGCCGATCGTGTTTTGGTACAACAAGGACTTGTGCCAGAAAGCCGGCATTGACCCGACGAAAATCCAGTACTGGGACGATTTCGTCGAGGCGGTCAAGAAGTGCCAAGCCGCGGGCCTCACGCCGGTGGCGGTGGGCGGAAAGGACAAATGGACCCTCCACCTCTACCCGACGTTTCTGATGATGCGCGTTTTGGGTAAGGAGGGCGTGCAAGCGGTCTGTGACGACCAAAACGGCGGCTTTACCAACCCCGAGGTCCTCAAAGCCTTTCAGCTCTACAAGGATTTTGCGGCACTGCAACCGTTTCAGAGGGGTTATTTGTCAAACACCTACGCCGAAGCGGCCGGCGTCTTCCACGACGGCAAAGCCGTCTTTCACCTCATGGGCACCTGGGACTTGATCGATGGGCGGGCCGCCGCCGCGGATAAAAACGGGCTGCCCGACGAAAAACTGGGCTGGATTTTCTTTCCGGAACTCAAGGGCGGCAAGGGCAAAGCCAATGACCTGTTTGCCAGCCTGGATGGCTGGCTGGTGGCCAAGCAAGCACCAAGAGAAACCGTGGACTTCATGAAGGTGTGGCTGGGCAAGGATACCCAGACCAAGTTGGCCGAACAAGGGCTGTTCATCCCGGCGGTGAAAGGCACGGTCGACGCCATCCAGGACCCGCTGATGAAATCCGTCGGCCAGGAGGTGGATAAATCGCAATGGCTGGCCATCGCGATGAATATGATACTGGGGCCCGACACGGGCCTGGTGTTCGAAGACGTCAGCGCGGACATCGCCGCAGGCAAAACGACGCCCGAGAAGGCGGTCAAGGCCCTCGAAGCTTCCTGGCAGCAGAATAAAATGCAATAGCCGCGCAGAGGCCGGCGTTGCCTAAACCCGAACCCGCCTTTTCGCCGGAGCCAAGCCGGCGCGTTCCGCCCCAACTTAGTCCAACCGCACGTCTATGGCGTCTGCCCTCGAGCACTCAGCTATGCCCGACCGGGCGCGCCGGCCGGTGGCGACGCTGCCCGCCCGGGACCAGCAGGACGGGACTATAGAAAAGGTTCATGCCAAGGTGGAGCAGTCGAGATTTTGGTTTACGGCCGAAGAGGAGTAAAGCGAACTCGGTTTGAAAGCGAATTGCTTTCCGGCCGGGCACACGGAGTGGCTTTATGGTGGCGGTTTGCGCGTCCGGCCTTAACCCCTTCAGTGGCATACCTGGAGCACCGCCCCGTTTACCTGCTGGAATCGGCGGGCCACCTGATCGGCTTTTACGGTTTTGACTTCGAGCAGGGCCAAGCCTTGCTCCAGGACCTCTTCATTGCCCCGGAGTTCGTGGGCCGGGGCTACGGCCGGCGCTTGTGGGCGCACTTGCTCGGCACCGCCCGGCGAGAGGGAATCCCAAGCTTTTTGATCCTGAGCGAGCCGCACGCCGAGGGCTTCTACCGGCGGATGGGCGCCCAGCGCGTGAGCGCGCGCGTCACGCCGGAAACCGGCCGCCGCTTGCCGCTGCTCCGAGTTGATCGCCCAGCGCCACCGGCGGGGTAGAAACGCCCGTGCGCTCATCAGCCCGGCGGCATCCCAAGCGGCCGTTAACCGCCCGGGTAACGCTCAGGTTGGCTCAAAGCCGCTACCGTTGCGTCAACCCCGCCCCGCGGACACCTGAAAGGCCATGCGGCGGGTTACGGCCTCAGGCCGGAGCCTCTCCACCGCCGTGGCCGAATCGAAGGTCAAGCAGGTCATCCATCCGGCACATGGCCAAGAAACAACCGGTGCGCTGGAGCCAGCGCCGCGCCCACCGGCTCGTTCAGATCCGGGTGTCCGTCCTCGAACGCGGCCTGCAGGACGTGTTCCGGCGCGGCTACCTCAGGGTCCGACTGCCGCTGGGCCGGGAAGCCACCCCCACCTGACCCCGCACGCCGCACTTTTTTCCACTCACCCCGAACCCAACAGCCAACGACCACCGGCAAAGTTTTCCGAGCCGTAAGGCGGAAAACCGGCCCTTTTTGCCGGACTCTTTCGGGTGCGCGGCATCTCCACCCCGCGGTCCCCCTCGAAAAACCGCAGCTTTTCGGATTCCTCGCCGCTTGGTACGGGGCGTGCTTTAACGTTCAATACACTTTCACCCCGCCTGACCTCATGAGCGCTACCGCCACCTTGACCGAACCCGCCCGCTCGATCACCCCGAATACCCCGCTTCCGCGGAACCTCGTCAGGGCGACTTTCACCCAGAAAAGCAACGCTCCGGTGTGCGGTTTCAGCGTCGCAGCGGGGCTGACCTTGAGCGCATCGATCTCCGCGATGAGCAATAAAGCCACGCCTGTATTCGTGCCTGTCCCGCTCGATACCAACCCTAATCCGTGCCCTGAGCGCCATTACGGCATCGGTCGACTCTGGTGCCGCCAAGCGCGTTTGGCAGCCCACCGCGCCGCTTGAGCCAAGTGCGCCCCCACGCGGCTGGTCCATGCGCTCTGGGCGCTGCAGGCGTTCTTAGCGGCTAGCGACGCCAGCTTGGTCGGTTACGCGACGCGCCACCGCCTCAGGTGAGCGCATCTCGACGGCCGTGGCCGATTCGATGGATGGTCAACCGGGCCATCGACGTCTCCGGTTTTTTCTGGTCTCGCCGGAAAGGGCTTACTGAATGATTTAACTGAAGGTGCCGGCATACACCTTTAGGGCGAGCCCGGCCATGGGCGAGGGGCTTCGGGTGCATGCACGTTTCCGACGTGGGCGCATTATAAATGGGTGGCGGCTCGAGGCGAGACCGGGGCAAACCGGAGGCTGCGTGCAGGGCAGAGTCGTTTGGCCCCCTCGCCGGCCTTTGCGGTCACTTTGGCCGGCAATCCCTCGAGAAGAACCGAATCGCCAGGCCTGGCAAGCTCGGGACCGATCCTGGACCGGACAGTGGTCGGCCCGGTTTGCCCCGGGCTCAAAGCTAACCGGATCGAGTCCTGCGGTCGCGCTGGCGAAGGCGGCCGGGGCGCAACTGCCTCTCGCCCCGGATGACGTGAAGGAGGCTGAAGATCCGCTCGCCATCGTAGCGGTAGAACACGCGGCAGGGCGGCTCGACAATCTGGCGGTAGCGCGAGCCTCGAAGCTCCCGCGGCACCGAGCCGCTTTTGGGGTGAACGGCGAGTTGCTCGACGTGTTGGAAGATCCGCTGGACGAGCCGACGCGCGGCTTCGGGCTCGTCCAGGGCGATATAATCGGCAATGGCATCCAGGTCACTTAGGGCCGGTTCGGTCCAGATTATTTCAGCCATCGGGACATGCGCGCCTCAGCCTGGGCTTGGGAGAGCGTGCGGCTCTCCGCAATGGCGCGCTCTCCGCGGGCGATGCCCTGGAGCACGGTCAGTCGCCGTTGGAGCTCATCGTACGATTCTACGTCGACCAGATAGGCAGCGGGCCGGCCGTGCTGGGTGATCAGGATGGGCGCTTTCTCGTGCTCGAGTTGGGCGAGGATTGCGGTTGCCTTGCGTTTGAGCGTGGTGACGAGTTCGGTGCGCACGGACTGATACTAAAGTGATACTCCCATGCCATCAAGCCCAGGGTGAGCGGTCCTCTTCGTGCTGGTAGAGCACGAGACCGGGCAGGGGGAGGTTCGGCGCGGTGGGAGACCAAAAAACCGGAGGCTGGAAGCGCGCCGTCTTTGCCAATTGCCCCTTTGACCAGGACTACAAAGACCTTTTCAGTGCCCTGGTCTTCGCCGTTCATGACTGCGGCTTTTACGTCCGTTGCGCGCTGGAAATCGAGGCCGGAGCGCTTCGGTTCCAGACGATTTGCGACCTGATCCGCGCGTGCCGCTACGGCAATCCACGACGTGTCCCGGACGCAGTTGGACCCGGAGAGCGGTTTGCCCCGGTTCAACATGCCTTTAGAACTCGGGCTTTTCCTCGGCGCGCGCGAGTTTGGCCCTGCCCGGAGGTCGCAGAAAGTGAGCCTCGTCTTAGACAGACGCTGGAGCAAGAACGGGCCGAAGCCCTGTCGATCCAGTCGAGTAACCGCTTCGTGGACCCTAAAGACATCGCAGCGTTGGCCGTGTTCCTGGCTTCGGATGGCGGCAAGTCCATCTCCGGCCAGATGCTGCCCATCGATAACGACACGCTCAAAGCTTCTTAAATCCCGGGACGCCCTGACGAACCGCCGCTGGGCCTACTTAACCAAACGTAAATGCGGGGGCTTGACGCCTTTTACGCTCACTTGATTTCTAAGAACCTCCCAACCACCCTGAGGCAAAGCTGAGAAAGGAAAAAATTATGGCGGGCAAATTGCGCGATCAACTCATTGGCGCCTGGAAGCTGGTTTCCTACGAGGAACGATCGGTGGACGGCTCAGCGCCCTTCCACCCGATGGGCGAAAAACCGATGGGCCTCATCCTGTACACGCCGGACGGGTACATGTCGGCGCAGTTGATGCACCCGGAGCGCAAACCGTTTGCCTCCGGCGACTGGTTCGACGGCACCGAGGAAGAGTACCGGCAGGAGGCCTCCACCTACATCGCCTACAGCGGGCCGTTCCACGTGGATGAAGAAAAGCAGACGCTGACGCATTCGATGTTCGTCTCGCTGTTCCCCAACTGGACCGGGCAAACGCAGCCCCGGGTCGTCAAGATCGAGGGAGATACCCTTCACTTGAGCACGGCTTCGCCCCTCAAGTCGGGGGGCAGGACGGTGAATGCCTACCTGGAGTGGAGGCGAGCCGGCAAGGAATGACCTCGCAAAAGCGTGGGTGGAAGCACGCTGCCCCTTGGGGGCCAGCTTACCGGCGCCCGGCGCTGGAAGCGCGCCGTGGCGCGTGCCCCGGGCGTCGCACGGCGGGCGTGCCGCCTATTAGAGCGCCACGTGGCCTAGGTAGAGGTGCAGGCGCAGCCCGCATACTTGAGGTGGCGCAGATCAAACGCGAGGCCTTGCACGCCATTGCGCCCGATGAGGCTTGACTCTCAGACGGCAAACCGAATGATAATGTCTGCCGCGTACGGATTTTGACACTCTGTGACGTATTGGCCGCATTATGTCTGGAGTATTCGTTGACTATCACGCCAGATTTCCCAACCCGGCGCTTCGAGCGAATACCTTCAAGTCATCCCTTATGCGTCCATCAACACCAGACAATAAGGCAACGTAACCGTCCGGACGAATGAGAAGAAGGTTGTCATCGTCTCTACCCACTGCATAAACATCGTAGACATCGCCAAGTGTCTCCCTCGAGACAGGCACGGCAACGTATGTTTTGCATGATTCTGCCAGATCGTTCCCAACGCCCCCCTTCCGGTAATTTTTTTCTCCGTTTAGCCAGATCGCAGTGAATGTGGGTTCTTTGAGCAGATCAAACAGCCTGACCTTTCGTCCGCCTGCCAGGGTGATTACCGCATCGGGCGCCCGATCGCCGGCACGAACCAAAGCGGAGCGCTGTCGATGTTCAATAGCGAGCGTAGATCCTCTGTAATTATAGTCGAGGTTGAAAATGTCTCGTCTGACACGCTCTTGAGCTTCTTGAGCAGCTTCGGGAGCCAGCCCTTGCTCGATCAAATGGCGTGCTAAGACACAAAGCACGCCAGCAGCGATGGGACGCCGTTCCGCCTCGTAAGTTGCGAGCAAACTCTCATCGCCTCCCCCCGAGCACGGCTGCCAGCTTCCATCCGATGTTAAAGGCATCCTGCACACTGATGTTCAGCCCTTGACCAGGCGATGTCGGCGGGCTGCGGCGATTCTGTCAACGTGCGGCCGAATCACAGGCCAGTTGATGGCCGGCAGGATCGGCACGGCGAAGGGCCGGCCCGCCAGCGGCTGCTGATATTGAATATTTTTGTCGCCGGTAAGGAACACGTCAAAACCTTCACGCTCGAGGAGGGCAAGCAAGGCGCCGGTTTGAACGGCCGCCCCAGCCCCGGCCGGCTACGGCGTGGACGTCATGGCCAGCCAGGAATGGCACCAGTTTGCGCGGCACGCCTTCGTCCAGAAAGACCTTCAAAGCCGGTGCGCCTGAAACTGATGGGCGTCCCGATAGGCGAGAAGGGTCTTGATCGCTTCAACGCTGACTTCGGGGTAACAGTCGAGGGTTTCGGCAATAGCAGCATCGGGCGACAACCCTTCGGCCCGGAAGGCGTCGTAGTTCCCCGCGATGGCGTCCACGGGCAAGCGGGTGTTTTTGACCAGCGGCGCGCCGCTGACCTTACCCGGAACAACTTCAACCAAAGGGCACTCCGACCAATCGATCGTGATCCGTGTGTCGGCTCCTTCCATAAGCAGAATTTACCACGGTCACTCAAGCGAAGCTATCCCTGGAGCGCCCGCCAGAGTTCCCGCATTTTTGCTGCGAGCTACGAACGCTCGCGTATCATCCACTCAATTCGGCCTGCTCGGCTTCCAGCCAGCGCCTGCCGTCGCTCTGGCTCCGCAAAGGCACAACCAACGTCCGATGCCGCGACCCAGTGGCTCAGTCTATCTGAGCGCCGGTGGCTCAATGCCCGTGAGCGCCGTCGGTTGGCCGGCACCGCAGTCCAGTGACAAAAGGCAGCAAAAATGGCAAATTCCACCCATTAACGGCATCATTTGGGCCCCTGAGTGAAGATCCCATGCATAAAGGGCCCCGCGACACCCGGTGCCGTGCGTTACGCTGAACACGGCTCACTTCCCTTCGGCAACGAGCTCGATTTCGCCGTAATATTCCGTCCTGCCGGTGTCGCCAAAACTGGGAGCGCCGATCTTCTCTTTCAGCGAAAGATATTCGTCGCCGTCGCCGGATATGGTGAGTTTCCAGTCTCCGCTGTTGATATGCCGGTTCGCGTCGTTGATGAGCGGCTGCCCCAGTTTTTCAAGTCGGAATCTGGTTCCGTGCGGCGAAACGTACGACATGCCGCCCGCCGGCTTCATCGGCGACGCAAACACGATCTCGCTGCCTCTCTTGTCGCCCGTCTCGTAGCTTACCTTTTCGCTCCCCGGTTCGATCTCAAGCGTCAGGACCGAAAAGCGGCCCGGCTGAAACTGAAATTTGGTGGGCTTCGGAAAAGGCATGGTGACTACCCGGCCGCCACACTGCAATCGCGCCGTATCGGGCGAGATCCAGTTCAGGAAGGTTACTCCCGACCCTTGCGTGGGTGGTAAGCTGTAGCCCAGAGACGCCCACTTTCCGTAGACTGTCTCAGCCAGAGCCAATGTCTCATCCCGCCGGCCGCCAGATCGGTATAGCGCGATGACCACCAAATGCGCCGAATCCGCGGACCAATACGCTTTGAAACCCACCTGCGCTCCCGAATACAGGGTCGTCACCGCCTCTCCGCCAACGGTCCTGAGTTCAATCTCAGGGCCGGCGCCAGGCCCGGACGGCGTGCTCTGGACGACCTCGTAGTGGCCGTCCGGCGACACGGCACCGCTTTGCGGCTGATGCGTCGGTGGGACTTTGGAAGCGCCGGACAGCCGCGCTTCAAGCTCCCTGATCCTGCCTTCAGTCAATTCCGGCCATCGAGGATCTCCGCTTGAAAACCGGTCCCGCTGTTTCAGCCAGTCAAGCTCTTCCTGCTTGAGCGCCTCCTTCTGGGCCGGCGTCAGCGTGTGTCTGAGTTCTGTATAAACCTCGTTCAGCTGCCGCTCGGCCGCGGGGTCGCCCGCTTGCAGCGGCAAAGCAAAAAGGCAGCTGCAGCCGAGGATGCCGGAAAGACCTTTGCGCCCCAGCCAAACCCTGGGGTGGCCCATTTTGTATGTCATGTTTTCAGTCCGCACACCGCCGGTTGTCGTTCGTTACAGTGCGTTCGGCAGGGAACGTTTCTCGCGAGGATCTTATAAAACCGATCTTGCAAAGGGCACGAATAAAATGCCAAACGACAGGAGCATGAAAAGTCGTGGTACGCTTCAGGCCGGGCCGGCGGGCATTTGATTCCTGTGCTTGGTCCCGTTCTCGATTTGGCTGCAACGACCGTCACGGGCTCCATGCCGCGATCCCTGATCACGGCAGCGGCAGCGGGGGACGCAAGAAAGGTGATGAGCGCCTTGGCCGCTTCAGGCTCTCTGGCGCCGGCAACAATGCCCGCCGAAAAGACCGTGAATTTCTGAACTGCCGGTGGCAGCGGCCCGACCAGATCGATCCCGGCTATGGGCTTCAACTCGCTGATCTGCTGGAAGCCGATCTCGGCTTCCCCGCGCGCAATGACGGCGCCGACCGGTTCGGCCGGGATCATGCGGCTTTTGGACGCCACCTGATCGGCGATGCCCAGACGCTGAAGTAATTCGGTAGAAACATAGACGCCGCTTGCGCTGTCAGAATAGGCGATGGATTTCGCCGCCAGCAACGTCCGCCTAAGCGCGTCCACCGAGCTGATGTCCGGCTTGGGGGCGCCCGCGCGCACGGCTATGCCGATGCCCGAACGTGCGAGGTCGACGCGGCTGTCCGTGACCACTTTTCCTTGCTTGATCAGATCATCAAGCGCGTAGCCGACCATGATCACGACATCGATGGCCTCACCGCGCCGAAGCCGAGCCGGTACCGCGTCCGGCGTGTTTCCCATCGAAGGTCCCCAGCCTGTCACCAGGGTGTGCCCTGTCGTGCGTTCAAACTCCGGCGCCAGCACCCGATACGCCGCGGCAAATCCGCCGGAGCTGACGACGTTGACGAGGGCCGCCCCTGCCGTGCCGGCAAAGAGGAGAATGCTTGTAAAGCAGAGCGCGAGTACGCGCCTCATGGCCCACGAGAGCCCCGAACGGGTTTGGCTATGCGCATCCATCGTACGACCCCATCTGGAAATCGAGTTCTGTCTCAGATGCTAACACGATCGGCTACTTACGCAGCACTTTCCGAATCGGTGGGGGCCGGAGCGCGATCTACGACTCTCAAAGCCGTCTAACTTTAGGCTCTTATAATGTAGAAGGACGTAAAAGTTATCTTGGGGTAAACCCTTAATCGGTGTGGAGCGCGGCCTTCATCACGTGGGTACCGTAGGGGTAATAGGTCGACATGACGAAAAAGAGCGTCTCGCCGCCGTCGCGTAAGAATGAAGGGGTCATGAAGGCGCCATAAAGCTGAGGGTACGATTGGGCGGTGGCGAGGGTGGCCGCAGGTGACCACGGGCCCCACGGCACCTCCGCTTCCCGAAGTTCCAGGTTGTGCGTGGCTTCATTGAGGTAAGTGTACAGCCACCGTTGCAGGTACGGATCCCACAGGATTGAGCCCTCGCCCACGGGCGGCGGCACCACGGGCACGGCCTCGGCGCGCCGGCGGCTCCACTCCGGGCTGCCGAGCCCGCCCGCGTAATATTCCCAGGCGTCAATGTCCAGCACCCGCTCCTTCGGCACCCGGGCGCAACGCGCCGGGCCGAACCGGCCGCTTGGGGTGCCTAGCGCGTAGACGTACCGACTCTCGTCGTTGCCCTTGCCCGGCTCCGCCGCCAGCGCCACTTCGGTAAACGCGGAGTCCGGGTCGCCGAAGCTTTGCGGGTTTTGCGTCCAGGTTTTGCCCAGGTCATCGGAATACATCCATCTGGTGTAATTGGTTTGCCACACGCCGCCTTTTGAGGCGAAGCCGTGAATCGACATGTACTCGACGTAAAGGCGTCCACCGACCGCCACCATGCCCGTAGGAATTTTGGTTTGCTCACCGTCGGTGCCCGTGAAAGCGGGTTGGTGGGCACCCTCAACAATAGGAATGGCTTTGCGGTCCGGTCCGCACCGCCAGTCCTGGATGCAGATGCCCTCGCGCGGGTCCTTGACGGGGGCGCTCCCGAACGCGTTGGATCTCCAGTTCGAACCGCCCGGCCCCCGGTAGCCCGTCCCGTCATACCCAAAGGTGTCGCCAAAGAGGAAGAAAAGGCGGTCACCCACCTCGGCCATAATGCCGAGGTCAGTGCCGCGTACGTCGGCCCGGCGCTGGTCGCAGGGGGCCGCGGAGCCGGTCAGGTCGGACACCATGGTGGTCTCGATCGCTTTGATCCGTGGCACCAGCGGACCGGGCCGGTATTGAGAGGCGTCTTGCGCCGCAGGGCCGTGCGGTGCCAACGCCGCGCCGGCCAGCAGGAGGACGATTAGGGGATACCGGAGGGTCATGCGTGGTCTTGGGTCGGGGGGTATGGTCAAAGGAAGTGTGCGTCCTGCGGGCCGTAACACCTTGCGAAGCGGACCCTGGGCGGACGGCGGCAGCGGCCGTTTTCGTTTTCGATCCGCCTGAACTTGCGGGTCCCTTCCTTCATGAAGTCGGTGATCCGGAAAATAGGTTCCACATGCAGGGCCGGCAGGCGCGGGCCGGCCAAATGGGCCAGCGACTCATCGCCGGTTCTCATTGCCCTGGGCCACCGCGCCCCGCGCCGCTTCCATGCAGGCCTCCACCGCCTCGCGTAAGGAACTTGTGTAGTAATCCGCCCCAAGGGCAGTGCGCAACCGCACGTCCCGCAAGATTACGTCCTCCTGGGGCCAAAGGCCGATCAAGAGCGCCGCTCCCGGCAGCCGCCGCCGTAACCGGCGCACCAAATACTCCAGGTGCGCCGGCGTGCCGTTGAGTTGCAGGTAGGAAATGCAAACCATGGCGGCGCCGGTTAGGTCCGCCCGGGGTAGCCGTTCCGGCAAGGTCACGTCGTGTGGGATGAGCCGTGTCCCCAACCCGTGCTTGCGCACCAATTGGGCCAGCATGGAGGAAGCCGCTTCGTCCAGCGGGCCGCTGCCCGCCACGCACAAAACGGGCGCGCTCGACCGCCACGCAGGGGGGAGCTCGTCCGGGTCAGGCGCCTCGCCTTCGGGGGCCGCCGCCTTCGGCAAGGCCTGCTCCGCCTGGCTGGGCAGGTCGGCGACCGTCGCAGTCGCCTCCTCTTTCTTCCCCTCTTCGGCGGCGCGCGGGTTGGCGTCCGGGTAATCCTCCAGCTTCTCGACCAAGCGCTTGACCGTCGCCTTCATGCGCTCCAGTTGCTCGGGGCCGAGCCGCCCGCGTTGCGCGTCCGCGGCCGCCAGTTGCAGCCCTTTGAGGGCAACCTCGTCGTAGTAGGATGATAAGGGGCGCTCTTTCAAGAGCAGCTCCGCTTGGGCTTCCGCCTCCTCGGGGTTATCGGCCAACAAGCGTTGATAAAAGCTCTCGACGGGCGTCAAGGGCGGCCGGTCCCCGAGCAAAACGTCAAAAAACTCCAAGCGCTTGACGTGCCGGCCGAGTACGACCAGCACCAGGGTGATCGGCGTCGAGATGATCAGCCCGACCGGCCCCCAGAGCCAGCCCCAAAAGATGGCCGCCACGATGACCGCAAATGGCGACAGGCCCGTCGAATGCCCGTAAAGCAGCGGCTCGACCGCTTGGCCGATCACCGGTTCGACCACAAAGTAGAGGCCTGCCGTCCAGATGAGCTTGGTCCAGCCCGGGTCAACCGCCGCGGCCAGTACCAGGGGAAAGACCGCCGAGAGCATCGACCCGACGTAAGGGACAAAGCGCAGCAGCGCCCCCAGCACCCCCCAGAGCAGCGGCGAAGGCACGCCGATGAAAAAGAGGCCGGCCGCGACGATCACGCCGAAGCCGACGTTGATCGCCAACTGCGTCAGAAAGTAGCGGCTCAGGCGCTGGGCCGCGTCGTCCATTGCCAGGGTGGTGCGGTGCAGGTCGCCCGATCCGGTAAGCCGGATCAAACGGTCACGCAGATCTTCTCGCTGCAAGAGGGCAAACACCGCTACGATAAAGACGAGCGCCGTGGTGGACAGGGGCCCGGCGAGCGGGGACAAAATGCGTTGGGCCAGCTCAAGCGGGGACGGGTTGGGGCTGTGCACTTCCACCGGCATCGGCTTTGGGTCTTGGGCGGTGGGCGCTTCCGCCGCGGGGTTTCCGGGCGCGGTCGGCGGCTGGCCTTGTGAAGCCCGTTCGACCTGCCGCCCGAGGCCGCGCAAAACCCGGGTGGCACGGTCCAGGGTCAACCCCCGAAGGGCGTCCGCCTTCTTCTCGATGGTGGTGGCGTAGCTTGGCACTTGCTGCGCCAGCTCAGCGATCTGCACCCCGATCAAGCTGCTGAGCCCCAGGGCGAGGGCCAACGCCAGGGTCACAGCCAGAAGAACCGGGGCGGTGCGGCCGATCGGCAGGCGCCGGAGCCACCCCACCAGGGGGGAGAGCACAAACGACAACAGGATCGCCAGCGTGACCGGGATTAAGACCTCGCGGGCCAGGTACAACGCCGCGGTGATCACGACGGCCACCATGAGGCCGAACAAGCTTGGCGCGTTGGGCGCTTTGGCAGGCGGCACGGAAGGCGGATCGGGGGTTGGCGCTGCCGGAGAGGCCCTCAACGGTTGCGGCACGGCACTCGATAACTCCCGTCGGGCAATTTCCATGCCCTTGGATCGGGGCTTCCACTAAGGTGGTTGTGGCCGGGGTTTGACCCTGACCAAAAGAAAGGGCGCGTTCCTTACCGTTTTGGAGCCGGGCGCGACCTCCGGCCGGGAGCGGATCATACCCGCCTTGGTCTCTGAGCTTGGCCGATCCACTGAATGCCGCCGTCCGCCATGCGTTTTTGCCGGTTGTAACGGATAACCGCTGACATTGGTTTAATAAAAATAGAGGTTCATCGGGGGGGACTTGGGCGCGTTTCGGCGCGGCGCGCGGCGCAAACCGAGCGCACTCAAACCAGCGTCCGCGCCCGCCTGACCGGCGCCGGGAGGTTCTGTCCTGGACCAACGATGCTTCAAAGTTCGGGCGTTCCGCGCGCCGTGCCAAAGGAGCGGGCTTCCAGTCGTCGGGCCAGAAGCCCGCCCTTCTGAGCGGACGGTTTCCTGGCACCCACCAGGTCCAGTAGATTTGTAAGCAATTTCCATATGCTTATTCAAGCGGATTGTTCCTGACGGGTCGCGCCGGGAAGGGGATGAGACCGTCGGATGCCGTCTCGCTTCGACTCGTCGACATCCGGTCCGGCATAGAGCAGAGCATTTTAGGGGTCCGGCGTCAGCCCGTTTGGCGGTTGCCGCCCGTCATGGCGACCACGTCCTCCGGGCTTGCGGGCCCGGTTTGCGGATCATTGTAATGTAGCGACCCGTGAGCCGCACCTTTTGGTCCGTTGTGTGCGCAGCCGGATGGTAGCGAACATCGATCCGATGGGGTTGGTCGTGCGCAGGTGCACCCGGCGCTCGGGCGGGAACTGGTAGAAACGCAAAAGCCTTTCCTTGTGTTTCGGCGGGCACCCGCAGACTTTGGGGTACTTCAACTGGTAGTGGATCGGGAACCGATCACAGGTCGCAAGGCGTTCTGACGGCTCGGGACCAGGTAGAGTCATCTCCCCGTAGGTTTGTGGGGCCGTGAGCCCAAGCTTTTGGAAGATCTCTTTGTTATACCAAATGGCGAACACCTGACGCTCTTGCGGTACGAGGTAGTAGTTGGAACCATCCGGTGGATTGTCCATGGTGAGCTGCTTCGAAGCGCCTGGAAACATCTGTGCCGGCCGATCGTACCCAAAGATCAGCTCGACCCGCGTTAGAGTTGGTGTAGACGAACGAAACTCCAAGCCCGTCAACCCTGGTTTGCAGGTGGGTTGAGGGTACTCCAGCGATGAGTCAAAAGCATGACCGACGAAAATCAGAATCCCAAGCCTCGGTCCGGGAGTATCAAGCGATCAAACCAGGAACAATGCGAATACAACAGGTCTTGACGATCGCCGCCGGTGGTTTTCTGGGAGGCATGGCCGCAGCATGTGCGTTTCTCAGAATTCCCGTGAAAAATGCCCATTCTCCACGTCTTCGCCTGCGTGCCCCCTACCGGCCGGAAGTTGATGAGGTGCTCGCCGTTGAGGCGATGCGCGTCCGGGCGTTGCTCAACGCCGACCTCGCAGTTCTCGATCGGATCACAGCTCGGGACTACGTTCATGTTGACAGCAATGGCCGTCGCCGCTCTAAAACTGAATTTCTCGATGGCCTCGCGCGTTCCGAATTTCGGTTCGAAAGCCTTGCCATCGACGAAAACCACGTCCGGATCGCCGGACCGGTGGCGATCGTCACGGGTTGTTATCACAATGAGATTCGAACGCGCGAAGGGCTGCAACCTGTCAAACATGCACGGCACATTCGCGTTTATGTGAAGGATGGCGGGCTGTGGCGAAATATCGCGCACCAAGCGACCCAAATTCCGCATAACACTCCTTACACCCCATGAGCGTTAACTTACAGAAAGGTTAGTTGCGCGCCCCGTCTGCAATGGTCCTTCCGGCCGATGCACCGTGAACCGCGCGGCTACGGCTCAAGCCGGTAGCCCCAGGGGGCAAAAAACCGTGCGCGCTCGCACAGTTGCTCAGTGATCAACGCCAGCAGCAGCTTTAACTGCAGCCAGGCGCGCGCCGAGTCGGGGTCCTTTTTCGGCAGGTGCCCCAGCTTGAGCAAACGCTTGAGCCGTTTAAACGCTCGTTCTATTTGCCAGCAATAGCGGTAGAGTTCCAGGACGCTGGTCGCGCTCCAGTTCTCCGGCTCCAGGTTGCTCAGCACCAAGACGTACTCGCTGAGCTCCAGCGTCTGGGCTTGGACCTGCCGGCCTTCGTCGCGGACCTTGCGCCGGGCCCGCTCGGCCGCTGTTTGGCTTTTGCGTACCGCGCTCAGCCGAATGGGCCAGCACCGCTCGCCGAAGCGGAAGCTCAGCGCCCAGTCGCCCACCTGCCCGGCTTGGAGTTGGCGCAACTGCCCCAGCAACGCGAAGGCTTGCTGGCCGTCTTGGGTCAGCAGGGGGAAGTTGCGCCCGTTGAGCCGCACGACCACCTTGACCCCCCCATCCAGCAAGGCGCCCACCGCCTCGCACGAGGCGTAGGCCCGGCCAGCCACGAGCACCTCATTGGGGGCGGCCGCCCAGCGTTTGAAGCTCTCGCCGGCTTTGGCGTCGGTCAGTTCCAGGTGGTCGCAGCCCAAGTCGGGCAACCCCACGCTGTAGTGCACGCGCCAACACTGGCCTCGCAGCCCCGGTTCTTTGACGGTCGTTGAATCGATCAGGCGCACGCGGTAGCCGCCGGGCCAGGGGGCCGGGGCCGCCCCGCGTCGGGCTTGGGCCAGCAGTTGAGCGGCCAGTTGCTGCAGGAAGGGCCCGCTGCGGCGCAGGCGTTTGAACAAGGCCACCGCGCTCAAGCGGCCCAGGCCCTGCTGGCGGGCGCGCAAGGCGGTGTGCTGCAGCGACAAGCCGGCCGCGTGCAGCAACAGCAGCCGCAACAACGTCTCGGCATTGGCGACCTTGCGGGCGCGCTGCCAGCTGCCGCTCTGGCGGGCGATGCGCTCCAGATCGGCGGGAAACACTTGGCGGATGACCTCCCAGGATTCCTCTAAGGCAAAAGCATTCACGCCGGGGAACTTAACCCAGGTAGAAACAGAATGCCAGAGGTAGGTTAACGCTTATGGGGTAAACCCTACTGCCATTTAGTTAAGGGCCAGCGGATGGGGGCGCTTTCGTCCCGAAGGGACGCCTGAGGTTAGGCAGGTAGCTTTAGTGCCTGTGCCTGTCAGGGCGTCCCCCGGGGGTTTGCGTCCCATCAGGACGCCCGAAGGCGTGCGCCCAGCCAAACGGGCGTCGATGGTCGCGCCGTGTTTGGGCGGCCGGGTTTTGGGCGCGGCGGCTGCGGCGGTCCTTTGGCGCGTTGGCTGGGCGGCTTTCAGCCCTGGCACACAGCCTCCGGTTTGCCCCGGTGTCTGTCGTCCATTGCGGAATGTGGTAGTACCTCGGGCTTCATTTGGCCGCCAGCAGTTCCTGGGCGACTTTCACCACGTGCTCGGGCGTAATGCCTAATTCCTTCATCACGGTCCCGCCAGGCGCACTCAGGCCGAAGCGCTCGATGCCAATGGTCCTGCCTTCCGGCCCAACGTAGCGATACCAACTCGTCGGTTCGCTCGCTTCGAGGCTGACGCGGCGGCGGCAGGCGGCCGGCAAAACCTCTTCCTGATAGGCTCGGGGCTGACGCTCGAAGCGTTCAAAGCAAGGGACGCTCACCACGCGAGTAGCCGGACCCAGGGTCTCGGCAGCCTTCAGGGCGTGCTGCAATTCGCTGCCTGAACTGAGCAGGATCAGTTCAAGAGGAGCCGACTCTTTCCTGGCCACGTACGCACCTTTGAGCACGCCTTCGCGGCGGGTCTGCAGGGGGATCGCGCTCAACAAGGGCACCGTTTGGCGGCTCAGCGCCAGCAAGGTCGGACCGTCGGTGCGTTCCAGCGCCGCCACGAACGCCCCTGCAGTTTCTTCCGGATCGGCGGGACGGACCACGTCAAGGTTTGGGATAACGCGCAGGCCCGGCAAAGTTTCCACCGGTTGGTGGGTGGGGCCGTCCTCGCCTACGCCGACGCTGTCATGGGTGAAAATGTAGATCACCGGCAAATGCGATAGAGCGGCCAGACGGATGGCGGGACGGCAGTAATCAGCAAACACCAGGAAAGTGGCGCCGCTAGGGCGAAACAGGCCGTGTGCCGTGATGCCATTCAAGATCGAACACATGCCATGCTCGCGAATGCCGAAGCGGAGGTTGCGCCCGGCGCGATGGCCCGGCTTGAAGTCGTTCGGGTTCTTGGGATCGCCGATGTAGTTGAGCGTAGAGCCGTAGAGGTCTGCGCTGCCGCCGATAAGCAGGGGTGTGATTTCTGCCAAGGGCTGGAGTACCTCGCTTCCGGCTTTGCGGGTGGCAAGCTTGGCATCGGCTGGAAACTCGGGGATCGATGCGAACAAGCGGCCGGTATCGGGCGTCTTTTGATCGGTCTGTTCCCGTATTTGCTGGCTGAGGGCGGCCGAGACGGCGAGTTCTTTGGCCAATTCAGGGTTTGCCGCCTTCCAGGCTTCAAATTTCTTCGTCCATTGTTGGTAGGCGACCAGGAGCTTTTCGCGCCGCTCGGCGAAGAAGGCGTGGACCTCCGGTGCAACGTAATACGGCTCGGGGGGCAGTCCCAAGCCTTTGCGGGCGGCCTCGGCGAACTTTGCGCCGCCTTCCCCATGGGCTTTCTGGGTACCCGCGATTTCCGGGATGCCTTTACCGATGAGCGTTTTTGCGACGATGAACTGGGGCTTTCCACTGCCGGCCTGGCGCGCGCGGTCGAGCGCGGCCGCGACCACCTCCATGTCTTGACCGTCGATGGTCTGGACGTCCCAACCCATGGCTTCGAACTTCTTGGCCGTGTCTTCGCTCTGGGTTTCCTTGGCCATTGCGTCCAGGGTGACGTTGTTGGAGTCGTAAATCAAAATCAAGTGCTCCAACCGCTGATGACCGGCGAAGGCGACCGCCTCCAGGGCCACGCCTTCCTGCAAACAGCCATCGCCGCAGAGGCAGATCACGTGGTGGTCAAAAATGGTATGCTCGGGCGTGTTGAAGCGCGCCGCGGCCATCTCGGCGGCCACCGCCATTCCAACGGCGTTCGCAACGCCCTGGCCGAGCGGACCGGTGGTGGTCTCTACCCCACTCGGCGCGTGCGTCAGCTCCGGGTGGCCGGGCGTCTTTGAGTGAAGTTGGCGGAATCGCTTGATCTCCTCGATGGTCATTTCGGCGTAACCGCTCAGGTGGAGCCACGCATACAAAAACATCGACCCATGGCCGGCGGAGAGGACGAAGCGGTCGCGGTTGAGCCATTCCGGGTGTTCCGGGCAGTGCCGCAATTCTTGGCCGTAGATCACGGCTCCGATCTCCGCACACCCCAACGGCAGGCCGAGGTGGCCGCTTTGGCTGGCGTGAACGGCGTCAATGGCCAAGCCGCGCGCAATGTCGGCGGCTTTGGCGAGGATTGCTTTGTCGGGAAGGCTCATGAGGGGTAAGGTTTGGGTTAGCCTCAACCTATTTCGATTTGCGCAGTTTGTAACGCGTTTCGGGGGGCGTGGGGAGGCGTTTTTTAATGGATTAATCGGTGGCAGCGGAGCGCAAACGGGGATGGATCCCCAAGGGCGCCTTGCTAAGTACGTTTTATAGCGGCTGCGGAATCGTGTGACATGGTGCACCCTGAACGGTTCTGGTGCAAATTTTCTTAAGTGTATCTTTTCGTCGGGAGAGAGGCTTTGCAGATTTCACGCCGCCAGCTCATTGCCCCGGATGGTCACTCACCGCCGTCTCGGGGGGCGCTTGAACCCGGGCACCGGCTCAGACCCGCTGTTCGCACAAGGGTTCCGGTGGATCACCGTTGATCTTGCGGCTGCCCATCCGGTTGGTCAACTTATGGTCACTGCACACGCGATTTTGTTACGCAGGGAGGGCAGAAATCTTCGGCTGCGTCGTTCACGGGCCCAACGAGCGTCCCCCGCTCCCTCAGCCAAGCCATTTCCGAGTGACCCTTTGGAGGCGCACCGAAAGGCCCTCTTGGGCGATAGCAACGCCGCCCAGCCAATCTAAGCTGTGTACCGGGAGCGTCAGCCTGGAACTGAGCGCAACCTATCCTTGGATACGAAACCATCCACGAATCCCACCGTCGATCCTGTCGGCAGTAACGGTTAGTTTAACTCTGTTCCATCCCGCGCTCAGCTTCACCTCTCAACGTGGCCCGTACCACGGCGCGACGGCACGCCGTGCGTAAAAGTAAGCAACAGCGAATCACCTCCTAACGACGATGAAAAACTCCTGCACTAACAAAGTCAGTCTGCCGGCCGGAGATACCTCCGGCATCGGCAAAACCTCGGCCCCGATTTTAGCAAGCCTGACGAATCTCTTGATAAAGGCATTAATCAAGCTGGGCCTGCTCAAGAAGGACCTTGATTACCACTTGGTTCGCGCTTCGATGGTCATCATTTATTTCTTTTTTGGGTATCAGAAATGGTTCGACTACGAGGCGCAAGGATTGATTCCCTTTATCAGTAATGGCCCGTTGATTTCCTGGATGTACCCCGTCTTCGGCGTTCGAGGAGCCAGTTGGTTTCTGGGCGTCTCGGAATGGTTGTTTGGCGCGCTCTTGTTCTTGGGATTCTGGAATAAGAAGTTAGGCGCCCTTGGGGCTGCCGGTTCATGCGTTACCTTTATCATGACCATCACCATCATCCCGTTAATGCCGGACGGCTGGGCGGTATCTGCCGGCGGCTTTCCCGCCATGGTGGGGAACGTGGCCTTTCTGATGAAGGACGTCGTCCTCTTCGCGTCATCCGTCTACCTGCTGAAGCAGGACGTCGAGAGGACGTTGTTTTCGGAAGCGTCGGTTAAGGTAGGTTAAGCGCTTATGGCCGCGGCGCGTGATCGCAAGCGCCGCATGGTATCCGAGCTGATCGACCTGCACCTGGACAACTACAAACGGAGCGGGGCCGAACTCATCATCGGCTCCGGCCGCTTCATCGGTCCCAAAACGTTGGAGGTCACGCTGCCTGATGCCCAAGCCCGCATCGCCGGACGACTGCCGCGCTCGAAATCACGGCCAATTCCTACGCTCATTGCACTCACCCGGCCTCAGGTCCAAAGTTGCAACGCAGCCCACAAACGGTGTGCGCGTGAGGGGTCGCCCTACCCAAGGTTGACCAGCCCGCGCTGGGCCGCCAGCGCCACGGCCTCCGTGCGACCCACGGCGTTGAGCTTTTCCAAAATGGCTTTGACGTGGTTTTTCACGGTGTGCTCACTGATGTAGAGCACCTGCCCGATTTCCTTATTGCTTTTGCCGAGGGCCATTTGCTTCAGCACCTGCAGTTCGCGCTGGGATAGCTCCGGCTGCGCCAGGGAGTCCGCCAACTGGGCGGCCACCTCGCGCGGCAGCGACGATTTGCCGGCGTAAACTTCGCGAATGGTCTCCCAGACTTGGGGGGCTTCGGCGCCCTTCAAGAGGTAACCTTTGGCGCCCGCGGAGAGCGCGCGCCGCAGGTCTTCGGCTTTGGGCGAGTTGGTCAGCACGACGATGCGCGGCCGCGGCCTCTGAGCCATCAGCTCGGCCACCACGACCCAAAGCCACCAACGGTGGCTGCCTTTGTTAGGTTCTTCGACAAAGACCTCCCAGCGCGTCTCGTCCATCAAACACAAAGCCGCTCGGCGGCTCTCGGCTTGGATGGCTTCATAGAGCGGCTCAAAGAGCGGCGTGAGTTTTCAAGCACCCCGCACAGGGTGCCGGCGCTCAACGCTAGCCCCGCGCTGCGCGCCATGGCGCGGATGCGTTCCAAGGGCACATGGTAGAGAAATTTCAGCACCAGCACTTCGGTAAGGAAGCTGTGGGCCAGCAGGCCCTTGGGAATGACGGTGGGCGTCAGCGGCGCTGAGATGATATCCGGCCGCTGCGGCTGGCATTGGCAGCCGGCCGGCCGGTGGTACTTCAGTCGAGTCGTGCGCCGCCTTAAACAGGCGCACCTCCCATTCGATTTGTTCCCGGGTGTGCGGGGGACCCCAGGGCTCCCAGCTCAACCCGCAGGAGGGACAACGCAACACTGCGTCGCTGAGAGCCAAAACCGTCTCCACCACCGGAAGCGTCTCGCGCACTGTGCGGCCATGACCGACCCGGCCGGGTTGCTGACCGCGGGCGCGAGGGGCCAGGCCGCTTGGCTCAGTGCCTCCCAAAAGGGGCACTCGGTTGCGTCGCTCGCTCTTACGACCAAAGAGGCGCTGCTGCAGGTCGGCCACTTTGGCTTTGAGTACGTCGACTTGGGCCTGAAGTTCCTCGGCCCGGGCCACCGCGCGCCGGTGCTGGCTGCGGTGGTAATGGGCCTGCTGACGCAGGGAGATGACTTCGGCCTGCAGCAGCCGATGCGGCTCTCGCAGCGCGGCCGGTTCCGGTCCGAGCGTCGTGGTTTGGCTCTCGCCCGATGGCGTGGTGATCCCCATGCGTGGGGCTTCACCCTAGCCGCTTACCCGCGACGTGTCCCGCAGAAAATGAGCGTCAAGCCGCTTTTTCCACAGACGCGTCCACCGAATATTTACCCAGAACTTTGTGCAACTCATCAACCACCGAGGATTTACCGATCCCAGAGTATCCGGAAACCAGTACCAACTCTGGTGTGCCGTTAGCGACGACGCGGTCGAAGACGGCAAGCAAAGTATCGATCTCGCGGGCGCGCCCGTACAATTTCTCGGGAATCAAGAGCCGGTCGGACCGGTCGCGCTCGCCCAGCGGGAATGCGTCGATTCGTCGTCGGGCCTCCCCTGCATCAAGGCAGCGCCGCAGATCAGCCTCGACGCCGGCGGCCGTCTGGTAGCGATCCTCCGCCGTTTTGGCCAGCAGCTTCATGACTATGGCGGAGACCGGTTCGGGGATCCCCGCCACCCGCTCGGCGGGCGGCACCGGCTGGCGGGCGATGTGGCAGTGCACCCATTCCAGCGGCTCGCCCGCCGCGAAGGGCAGGTGGCCGGTCAGCAGTTCGTAAAGGGTCACGCCGAGGGAGTAGAGGTCGCTCCGGGAATCGATCGAACGATTCATCCGGCCGGTCTGCTCGGGGGCCATGTAGGCCAGGGTGCCGGCGATCACCTCGGGAGGCTCGGGCGCCTGACGCTGGCGGGCCAGCCGCGAAGCAATCCCGAAGCCCATCAGCCAGCAGCGGCCAGTACCGGCATTCACCAGCACATGGGCCGGCTTGAGGTCCTTGTGGATGAGGCCGCGCCGATGCAACTGCCCGATCGCGGCCGACAGGCCGATGGCCCGGCGCAACCATGATGCCAAGTCTAAGGGCTGAGCGAGCCCTTGATCCAGGGGCACCCCGCCGGGGTCCTCCAACACGAGTACGATGCGGCCCCCGTGGCGCACCGTGCCAATCGGTCGAGCCGCCCACGCCGGATCCAGGGCATCGCGAAGCGAAAATTCGTGATCGAGCCGTTTCAGGATTTGCGGTGCGGGATGCTCTGCCACCGGCGACAGCACCAGCACCTGAGGCGCACCGGCCGCACTGCGCCCGCGAGAAAGGATAAACTCCTTATCCTTGCGCAGCGCCTCGAAGGCGTACCTTGACAACTCAATCACAGGCCAGGCTCCAGTCGCTACACGTTACACGATTTTTTGCGCGACCAACCAGCAAAAGGCGATTGGCGCACGGGCGCGGGGGGATTTCCTACTTGCGTTCGTGCCTGATGGTAGGGCCTTTGGCCGCCCGCCCCGGGCTTGATGACGGCGGAGGCGATTCCCCTCTGCCCCCCCTGGTGCGGCTCTGCGGTAGTTCTATCGAGCCATGAAAATCGGTGCTTCCGGCGCATACCACCGCTTGCCGGTCAAGGATAGGATAGGGCTCCGTCAATTTGGATGAACCAAGCGCACCCGCCTTCGCCAAGCCCTGTCCCGATGCCCGCACAGACGAAATCATGGACAAGCCACCGAACGACATCTACCTGCCTGTCGACCCTCCCGCCCTTCCCCGCAGGAGGGGTAGGCGACCTACCACGATCCGTGGGCCCCTCCACGTCCAGTGCAGCGATCACGGCGATGAGCGTCTCTTACGTGAGCTCATTGAGGAGGTGGCGGCCTGCCGGGACGTCGAGGGTCTGGGACACCGTCAGGGCACAGAGCGCGGGTTTTTGGAGCGCCCCGATCACGCGCCCCGGGAACGCTCTGCTTCCCGTCCACGGGCTGCCGCAACCAAACTTCGTCGCGCCGGATCTTCTCGCCCTGGCGGCGGAGCTCACTGCGATCAGGAGGACATAAAGGTTATCTCAAAACTTTGATTACGCGGAAAGACCAGCAGGTTGACGGTCAACCGCCAATCAAAGGTAGTAGGCGCGCTGAAGCCCTGACTTCAACTTAATTGTGAACACGCCCTTCTCCCCTCCAATCATCTCCAAATGCGGGGGCGTGACCTACGCCCGCCGGCAAATTTCCGAACCAATCCAAGAACCGTACAGAAAGAAAGCTTATGTCTCAACCCGAACCGCTTGACGTCCTGATCCTTGGCAGTGGACAGGGGGGCAAGCTACTGGCCTGGCATATGGCGCGATCGGGGCGACGCACCGCCGTCGTGGAGCGCCGCTGGATCGGGGGCTCCTGCCCCAACATCGCCTGTCTGCCCAGCAAGAATGAGATTTGGAGTGCGCGAGTCGCGCACCTGGCGCGTCACGCCGCCCACTTCGGCACCACCACCGCGCCGGTCACTACCGACATGGCCAAGGTGCGCCAGCGCAAGCGCGACATGGTGCAACGCGAGATCGAGTTCCATTTGCAGGCCTACAAGGCGAGCGGGGCCGAATTGATCATGGGCACGGGGCGTTTTGTGGGACCGAAAACGCTCGAGGTGCGCCTGAATGAGGGCGGGACGCGCGTGCTGGCCGGCGAACAGGTGTTCCTCAACGTCGGCACCCACGCCGCCATCCCAAGCGTGCCGGGCTTGGAGGCCGCCGGACCGCTCACCCATATTGAGGCGCTGGAACTCGACCGCGTGCCGCCCCACCTGATCGTGCTCGGGGGCGGCTACGTCGGGCTGGAATTGGCCCAGACGTACCGTCGCTTCGGCAGCCAAGTGACGATCCTGGCGTCCGGGCCGCAGCTGCTGAGCCGGGAGGATCCGGACGTCGCGGAGGAAATGCAGCGGATCCTCCGTGGCGAAGGCATTCAAATCCTGTTGGCGGCTGAGGCACTCAAGGTTGAAGGCCGATCCGGCGAGGGCGTCCGCCTGACCGTGCGCACGAGCGCCGGGGAGCAAACGCTCAAGGGCAGCGATATCCTGGTCGCGGCGGGGCGCATTCCGAACACCGCCGGGCTCGGGCTGGAGGAGGCCGGCGTTAAGCTGGATGGCCGTGGCTACATTCGGGTCAACGAGCGGCTGGAGACGATGGCCTCCGGCGTCTGGGCCCTGGGGGAATGCGCCGGCAGCCCCCAGTTCACCCACGCCTCAGTCGACGACTTTCGCATCATCCGGGATAACCTGGCCGGAGGTAAGCGCAGCACGCGCGACCGGCTGGTGCCCTACTGCCTGTTTTCGGACCCCTCACTGGCCCACGTGGGCCTGAGCGAACGCGACGCGCAACGCCAAGGCGTGCCGGTGCGCGTGGCGAAGCTGCCGATGAGCGGCGTGCTGCGGACCGAGGCGACCGACGAGACCGAAGGTTTCATGAAAGCGCTGGTCGGCGGGAGCGACGACCGGATTCTGGGCTTCACGATGATCGGCTCGGAGGCAGGCGAGGTGATGGCTGCGGTGCAAACGGCGATGCTGGCCGAACTGCCCTACGGGACGCTGCGAGACGCCGTGCTGGCCCACCCGACGATGGCCGAAGGCCTCGGTGCGCTCTTTTCGAATGTGCCGCCTGGGCCCGTACGATAGGTCAGGTCGAAAAGGGCGTGGCCGGCGCCCTCATTTGCCGCTTTCAACGGATGCGCAACGCGACGCCGCCTGGAAGGGCTGCCCTGGGGAGGGCTGGCAGCGGGTGTCCCCATTGCGGATGAAGGTCCAGCGATTGACGGGGGGCCACGCGTCGTAAAATACGCTGACGCAGGTTTTCGCAGGCAGCAGGACTTTACACAATTATGTCGGTAGCATTCCGGCGGGAGGAGGTGCTGCCGGATGCTCCGCACGGCGTTAAGTCGGTCTTAGGCCCAACGGGCCGAAGGAACTTAGCCCAGGGTTTTATCCCACTGCCATTTAGTTAAGGGCCGGCGGAGGGGGGCGCTTTCGTCCCGCAGGGACGGCTGAGGTTAGCCAGGGACTTCAGTCCCTGGACGGGCCATTTGAGAGCGGTCGCGTCCCGTCGGGACGCCTGAAACGCTGCCCCGCAGGGTGCCGACTCCCAAAAGGCCGGCCAAACCCGGCGCGATCCTCGGCGACGAACACCCGAACGGCTCCCAACCTTTGACGCCTGAGCGTTACCCACATTTTTTGAGGGCAGCGCGGGGACGGCCGTGATCGTCTTACGGCCCGAAGGGCCAAGAGAACATATACCATTTAGATGATTATCTCGGTAACATTTCGACCGGATTTCAGCCCCGAAGATGTTCTCTGGGTTGCAAGTGGATTTTTACGCGAAGTTATTGACATGGGAGCAGCCGGTTAAGCGGTTTGCAGTTTGAGCACCCAGGA
>Ga0213876_10000596_pt1 | contig 26862 bp, 22 predicted proteins | sample BarmaccomBMRX_R9_FD_160113 | JGI IMG/M metagenome (GOLD analysis project Ga0213876, IMG submission 160113) | Root-associated microbial communities from Barbacenia macrantha in rupestrian grasslands, the National Park of Serra do Cipo, Brazil - RX_R9 | ecosystem: Host-associated > Plants > Roots... | reverse complement strand
TCCGCGCGGCTGTAGCCGGCAATCTCGAACGCCTTGTACATGATGTCGGGCCGGTGGTTGCGGATCGCGCCCGACGAGAGCTCCACGCCGTTGCAGACGATGTCGTATTGATAGGCGAGGATATCGAGGGGGTCTTTGGTTTCGAGCGCCTCGAGCTCGCCCTGGGGCATCGAAAAGGGATTGTGCGAGAAGTCGACCTTCTTGGCCTCCTCGTCATATTCGAACATCGGAAAGTCGACGATCCAGCAGAATTCGAAGCGATTTTCGTCGATGAGGCCGAGCTGCTCGGCGACGCGGGTGCGGGCCAGCCCGGCGAGCTTCGCCGCCTGCGCTTCCTTGCCCGCGGCGAAGAAGATGCCGTCGTCGGGGCCGAGGCCGAGCTCGGCGACGAGCTTGCGGGTCGCCTCCTCGCCGTGGTTCTTGGCGATGGGACCGCCCAGCTCGCCGCCCTTCTGGGTGATGTAGCCGAGGCCGGCATGGCCCTCCGAGCGGGCCCACTCGTTCATGTCGTCGAAGAATTTGCGGCTGTGGCCGGCGGTGTTCGGGGCGGGAATGGCGCGGACGACGTTGCCGGCCTCGACCATCCGGGCGAACAGGCCGAAGCCCGATCCGCGGAAATGCTCCGACACATCCGAAACCTGAATCGGGTTTCGAAGATCGGGCTTGTCCGAACCGTATTTGAGCATCGCCTCCTTGTAGGGAATGCGCGGGAAGGACCCGGCGGGGGTAACCGAACGGCCGGCGGCGAATTCCTCGAACACCCCGGCGAGGACCGGCTCGATCGCCTGGAACACGTCTTCCTGCGTGACGTAGCTCATCTCGAAGTCGAGCTGGTAGAATTCGCCGGGCGAGCGGTCGGCGCGGGCGTCCTCGTCGCGGAAGCAGGGGGCGATCTGGAAATAGCGGTCGAACCCCGCCACCATGATCAGCTGCTTGAACATCTGCGGCGCCTGCGGGAGGGCGTAGAACTTGCCCGGATGGACCCGGGAGGGGACCAGATAGTCCCTGGCGCCTTCCGGCGAGGAGGCGGTGAGGATGGGGGTCTGGAACTCGGTGAAGCCGGCCTCGACCATGCGGTTGCGGATCGAGGCAATCACTTGAGAACGCAACAGAATGTTGGCGTGAAGGCGCTCTCGCCGGAGGTCGAGGAAGCGGTAGCGGAGGCGGATGTCCTCCGGATAGTCGGCCTCCCCGGCGACCGGGAGCGGAAGCTCCTCTGCCGGAGACTGGACGGTGATTGTGTCGGCGGGAACCTCGATTTCTCCGGTGGGAAGGTTGGGGTTCCGGGCTTCCGGCCCGCGGGACACGACGGTACCCGTCACCGTCACCACGCTCTCGGCCCGCAGATGCTCGAGCGCGCGCAGCGGCTCGGAGCCCGCCTTGCAGACGATCTGGGTGAGGCCGTAATTGTCGCGCAGGTCGACGAACAGCACGCCGCCATGGTCGCGCTTGCGGTGAATCCAGCCCGACAGGCGCACCGTCTCGCCGACGTTCGAGGCGCGGAGCTCGCCGCAATTGTGGGTCCGGTAGGCGTGCATGCTCTCGTCAGTCCTGATGCGTCATCCCGGCGAAAGCCGGGATCCACCTGCCTTTCGCCAGCCTGTGTGAGAAGAAGGTGGATTCCGGCATTCGCCGGAATGACGGCTTTTTCCGTGGGCGGCGGCTTCGCGGCGGAGGCCGGCTTTGTCAAGCGCGGAGGCCGCCGCTATAGCCGCCCGCGATGAACATCCACCCGCTGATCACCGACACCGAGTCGCTTAAATCCTTGTGCGAACGCCTTTCCCGGTCCGACTTCGTCGCGGTCGACACCGAGTTCATGCGCGAGAACACCTATTGGCCCGACCTGTGCCTCGTGCAGGTCGGCAACCAGGAGGAAGCGGCGGCGATCGACCCCAAGGCCGAAGGGCTCGACCTCCAGCCTCTGCTCGACCTGCTGGTCGACAATGAGGACGTGCTCAAGGTCTTTCACGCCGGCGGCCAGGACGTCGAGATCATCTACAACCTGACCGGCAAGACGCCGCACCCGATCTTCGATACCCAGATCGCCGCCATGGCCCTGGGGCTGGGGGAACAAGTCGGCTATTCGAACCTCGTCGAGAGCCTGATCGGCAAGAGCCTCGACAAGGGCGCCCGCTTCACCGACTGGGGCCGCCGCCCGCTCGACAAGCGCCAGATCGACTATGCGATCGGCGACGTCACCCACCTCGCCACCCTCTTTCCCAAGATGCTGGAGCGCCTCCGGCGGACCGGCCGCGGCGAATGGCTCGACGAGGAGATGGAGCGACTCGCCGAGCCCTCCAACTACGAGAACGATCCCGCTTTGGCGTGGCGCCGGGTGCGGGTCGCGAGCCGCAAGCCAGACGTGCTCGGCCGGCTCCGTGCGATCGCCGGCTGGCGCGAGCAGGAGGCACGGCAGAAGAACCTCCCGCGCGGCCGCATCATGAAGGACGAGACGCTCGCCGACATCGCGTCCCACCCCCCGGCCAGCCAGGACGGGCTGGCGCGCGTCCGCGGCCTGTCGCCCGCCTGGTCGTCGAACGACATTGGCGGCCGTCTCATGGCCGCCCTCGCTTCGGCGAAGCCGCTGGGGCCGGATGAGCTGCCGCCGCGCGAGGATCGCCCCGGCCTCGGCAAGGAAGGGGCCCTGGTCGCCGATCTCCTGAAGCTCCTCCTCAAGATCCGCTCGCGCGAGACCAACGTCGCCGCGCGCCTCATCGCCCGCACCGAGGAGCTCGAGCTGCTCGCCGCCGGGCGGCGCGACGGCCTCGCCATCCTCAAGGGCTGGCGGTTCAAGGAATTCGGCCGCGACGCGCTCGACCTCGTCGAGGGCCGCCTCGCCTTCGGCGTCAAGGGCGGCAAGCTGCTGATGACCCGGACCGAGATCGGGCAGTGACGAATGCCGAAGAGGCTGCGGGTCCGGCCGCGGAAGAGCACGACGAGGTCGACGAGAGCCGCGCGCCCTTGCTCTCCCACCTCGAGGAGCTGCGCACGCGGCTGATCCGCTCGGTGGCGATCTTCATCCTCGTCTTCGTCGCCGCCTTCTTCGTCAGCGACCGGCTCTACCAGATCATGACGGTGCCGCTGCACTTCGCGCTCGGCCCTAACGCGCGGCTGATCACCACCGAAGTGACCGGGCAGTTCTGGGTCAAGGTGGAGGTGGCGAGCTACAGCGCGCTCATCGTCGGCTCGCCCTTCATCGTCAACCAGCTCTGGCTGTTCGTCGCCCCCGGCCTCTACCGCTCCGAGCGCAAGCTTCTGAAGCCCTATTTGTTCGCCACGCCGGTGCTGTTCGCCGCGGGCGTGACGATGGGCTATTTCCTCATGCCCTATGCGCTGAAGGCGCTGCTCGTCGGCCCCTTCGCCTTGGTCGACAGCAAGACGACGATCCCTATCTCGGTGACCCCGGACGTTCACAAATACCTCACCTTCGCCAAGCAGATGATGTTCGGCTTCGGCATTTCCTTCCTGTTCCCGATCCTGATGATGGTGCTGGTCCAGTCGGGGGTGCTGACGGTCGAGCAGCTGAGGAAGGGCCGCCGCTACGCGATTACCGCCGCCTTCCTGCTCGCCACCCTGCTCGCGCCGCCCGACGTGTCGAGCCAGCTGATGCTCGCTCTCCCGCTGTGCGTGCTGTTCGAGATCACGTTGCTGTATCTGAGGTACACCCGGCGCGGCAAAGCGGCCGCCAAGCCCGCCGGCTGACGCGGGCGCCGGATCTTCGAAAATGCGACGAGGCGGCGCGCGGCGGACCGGGGTCGCCCTCGTCCTGCTCCTCCTCGCGTTGCTCGCGGGAACGTTCGTCTATGGACTGCGGGAGGCGGTCTCGCCGCCGCTGCGCCGCGAGGCGCGGCTTGCGCTGCCGGGTTGGCCGAGGGGCACGCCGCCGCTCCGCGTGGCGTTGCTCTCCGACATCCACCTCGGCAACCGCGCCATGACGCCCGCACGGCTTCACGCCATCGTCGCGAGCGTCAACGCCGCGCACCCCGACATCGTCCTCCTCGCCGGCGACTTCGTCGCCGGGCGCAGGAGCGACGGGGCGACGGCGAAGGCCGCGGCCCTCAGCGCGCCGCTGTCGCGCCTCCGCGCGCCGCTGGGCATCGTGGCGGTCCTCGGCAATCACGATTATTGGACCGACCCCGGCGCCGTGCGCGCCGCGCTGGCAAAGGCAGGCGTGACCGTCCTCGCCAACCAGGCGGTGGCGCGGGGGCCACTGGCGCTGCTCGGCGTCGACGACGCTTTCTCCGGCCACGACGACGTCCCCGCGACCCTCGCGTCGCACGTGCGCGGGGTGCCCGTCGTGCTCAGCCACTCGCCCGACGTCGTGCACAAGCTGGGAGCGGGTTTTCCGCTGGTCCTCGCGGGGCACACCCATTGCGGCCAGGTCGTGCTGCCCTGGTACGGACCGGTGACGACGCGCGCGCCGCTCGCGGGCTGGAAGCCGCTTTACGACCCGCGCTACCGGTGCGGCCTCGTCCAGAGCGACGGTCGACGGGTGGTCGTCACCGCCGGCCTCGGCTCCGGCACCACCCCGATCCGCCTCGGCGCGCCGCCCGACTGGTGGCTGCTCACGCTCGGGCCGCGGCGGTGACGGTGGCGGACACGGCCGCCGCAGGTTGCGCGGACGCTGCCGAGACAGTCGTCATGGCGCAAGGATACGAAAAGCCCGACCCTGAACCAGGTTCGGCATGACGGGTCGACGATGTGATCGATCGCCCGCGCTCCCGCGGCGTCATCCTGGACCTGGTTCAGGGTCCAGCTGGTTGACGGTCCGCGCGGGTGGAGGCCTGGATGCTGAACCAAGTTCAGCGTGACGGCGGTCGAACGATGCACGAGCGGCTGCGCTCCTCCGGCGTCACCCTAAACTTGGTTCAGGGTCCAGCTGGTCACCCGCCGCGGGGGTGGAGGGCTGGGTGCTGAACCAAGTTCGGCATGACGGATCCAGAGGGGCGGCGACTGTGGGGCGTCAGCCGCCGCCTCGTTTCGAACGCTCCGCGACGGGATCGAAGCCGAGGTCTACCGCCAGGTCGAGCCAGTGCGGGTTGTTTGCCTCGATGAGGTTGATCTTCCACGGCCGGTGCCAGTTCTTGAGCTGCTTCTCGCGGCGGATGGCCAGCTCCATGTCGCCGAACGCCTCGACATGAACGAGGCGGAAGATCCCGTAGCGGCTTGGAAAGTGGGAGCGGACGCCGTTGCGATGCTCCCAGATCCGCCGCATCAGGTCGGAGGTGACGCCGGTGTAGATGCTGCCCCGGAACCGGCTGGCAAGCAGGTACACGAATGGGTCGCGGTCCATGGGCAAGGGCTAACACGGCTTCGAGGATTGCCACAGCGTCACCCTGAACTTGGTTCAGGGTCCAGCTGGTTGACGGCGCGAGCGGGTGGAGGCCTGGATGCTGAACCAAGTTCAGCATGACGGGGCGGGACGATTCACGAGCGGCTGCGCTTCTCCGGCGTCACCCTGAACTTGGTTCAGGGTCCAGCTGGTTGACGGTCCGCGCGGGTGGAGGCCTGGATGCTGAACCAAGTTCAGCATGACGGCTTGCACGGGTCGCCTAGCTGCGCACGCGTAGGTCGGGCCTGCATCCGAGACTCGTCGCGAGCTTCTGGAGGCGGCGGTCGACCGTCTCGCCGTGGAGGTCGCGCTCGCGCTTGCGCAGGGTGAGGACGACGGCGTCGCCTTCGCGCGAGAGACGGCTCGACTCGAGCGGACCGGCGAGGCCGCCGCTGAGGCGCTGGCCGAGGCGCATGGCGAGGCCCCACAGGGCCGCCCGCTCGAGGTCCCTGGGCGGGCAGAGCGCGGCGACGGCCGCGTCGGGAAAGGAGCGGCCGCCGCCGAAGTTCGAGAACAGGGCCTGGGCGATCATCACCCGCTCGCACGCGTCGACACCCACCCAGTTGCCGTGGAGCGCCATCTCGACGCCGCGCTCGGCGCGGAAATCGGGATGCGCCTGCCAGGCAACGTCGGCGAGGAGGCAGGCGGCAAGCCGGATCCGCGCGGCCGCCGGCCCATCGTCGAAGACCGGAGCGATCCAGCGGTCGAGGACGTCGCCATGCTCGCCGAAGCGGCTGAGGCCGCGGCCGGCCGCCCGCGTCGCCTCGATCAAGGGGTCCCGCGCCCGCTCCGCCGGGGTCAGCGCATCGTAGAGGAAGCCTTCGCGGATGCCGAAGCTGGAGACGATGAGGTCCGAAGGCTCCAGCTCGGCGACGAGCGCGGAGAGCACCATCTTGGCGGCGGGCAAGGTGGGTATGCGAGTCGCGGTCAGCATCCTGAGGGTGCGCGGATCGGCCTGGTCCAAATTCGCGATGAGCTTGCGCAGCTCGTCGGGACGCTCCGGGGCCATGCGGTAGGCATGGGTGATGGGGAGCGGATAGCCGGTGGAGATGATGTCGAGCCGCGCCAGCGCCCGCCACGACCCGCCGACCAGGTAGAGCGGACGCCCCCTGCCCTTCTTCCCGAGCTTCGACCCGGCGAGCGCCTCCTTGAGGCAGGCGCGAACCATCTGTTCGGTCGCCGCGCCGGGGGTGCCGACCCGCAGCACGCCGAGCGGCAGCGAGACGGCCCGGCCGACATCGCCGGCTCCGACTCCGGCGAGCTCGAGGCTGCCACCGCCGAGATCGCCGACCAGGCCGTCGGCGTCCGGAATGCCCGACAATACGCCCATGCCGGCGAGCCTGCCCTCCTCCTCCCCCGAAATGACCCGCGGGTCGAGGCCGAGCGCCCGGACCTCATCGAGGAAGGCGGCGCCGTTGGTGGCGTCGCGCACCGCCGCGGTGGCGAGGACCCGGGGCTCGGCGACGCCCATGAGGCCGACGAGCAGCCGGAAGCGGCGCAGCGCCGACAGCGCCCGGTCTTCGGCCTCGCGCGACAAGCGCCCGGTCTTCGCGAGACCGACGCCGAGCCCCGCCAGCACTTTCTCGTTGAAAGTAATCGACGGCGCCCGCGGCGCGCCTTCGTAGACGACGAGGCGCACCGAGTTGGAGCCGATGTCGATGACGGCGGTCGGCGCGCGGGTCGGCAAGACGGCGCTCTCTCAGCCGCGCCGGAAACGGAGCCTGGGCACCGAACCGCTCGAACGCAGCGCCGCACCGCGGCCGGAAAGGGAGGGGTTCGTCATGAAATAATGGTGCAAGTTAAATGGCTTGTCGCCATGGCTTTCGATCCGCTCGTAACGGCCGTCGGGGCAGAGACGCCAGCTCTGCGCGTTGTCGATGAGGTTCGCCACCATCACCTGGTCGAGGACCTGCGCATGCACGGTCGGGTTCTCGATCGGGATCATATATTCGACCCTGCGGTCGAAGTTGCGGGGCATCCAGTCGGCCGAGCTGATATAGACCCGCGCGCCGCGGTTCGGCAGCTCGTCGCCGTTGCCGAAGCACCAGATGCGGCTGTGCTCCAGGAACCGGCCGACGATCGACTTGACCCGGATATTCTCCGACAGCCCCTCCACGCCCGGGCGCAGGCAGCAGATGCCCCGGACGACGAGGTCGATCTCCACCCCCGCCGCGTTCGCCTCGTAGAGCTTGTCGATGATGATCGGGTCGACCAGCGCGTTGAACTTCGCCCAGATCTCGGCCGGCGCGCCGCGGCGGGCGTTGGCGATCTCGCGGTCGATCAGCCCGCACAGCTCCGTCCTGAGGCCGAGCGGGGACATCGTGACCAGCTCCAGCCCCCGCGGCTCCACGTAGCCGGTGATATAGTTGAACAATTGCGCCGCATCGCGGCCGACGCGCGGGTCGGCCGTGAAGAAGCTGAGGTCGGTGTAGATGCGCGCGGTCAGCGGGTGGTAGTTGCCGGTGCCGAAATGGCAGTAGGTCCGGTAACCCGTCTCCTCCCGGCGCACCACCATCGACACCTTGGCGTGGGTCTTCCAGTCGATGAAGCCGTAGACGACCTGCACGCCGGCGCGCTCGAGCGCCGAGGCCCAGAGCAGATTCTGCTCTTCTTCGAAGCGCGCCTTGAGCTCGACCACCGCGGTCACCGACTTGCCCGCCTCGGCGGCGTCGATGAGCGCGCGGATGATCGCGGACTGCTTGCCGGCGCGGTAGAGCGTCTGCTTGATCGCCACCACATCGGGGTCGGCCGCCGCCTGCTTGAGGAATTCGACCACCACCTCGAAGCTCTCATATGGGTGGTGGACGACGATGTCCTTCGACTGGATGGCCGCGAAGCAATCGCCGCCATGCTCCCGGATCCGCTCCGGGAAGCGCGGCGTGAAGGGCGCGAACTTCAGGTCCGGGCGATCCTCCTCGTAAAGCGCGTCGAGATCGACGATGCCGAGGAAGCCGGTCGATTCGGTGACGATCGCGTCGGCCGCGGCGAGGCCTTCGCGGACGAGCTGGACGAGGTCAGGAGGCATGCCGGCCTGCAGCTTCAGGCGGATGACACGGCCGCGGCGGCGGCGCTTGATGGCGCTGCGGAAATAGCGGACGAGATCCTCCGCTTCCTCCTCGATCTCGATGTCGCTGTCGCGGATGATGCGGAACGCGCCCTCGCCGATCAGTTCGGCCCCGGGGAAGATGGTACCGATGAAGCGGCGGATCAGCGTCTCGATCGCGATGAAGCGCGCCTCGCCGCCGGGGAGCCGCACGAAGCGCGGCACGCTCGGCGGGACCATCAGCAGCTCGCGGATGCTGTCGCCGGACCCGGGCCGCTTCAAGTCGAAGATCAGCGAGAAGCCGCGGTTCGGGATGAAGGGGAACGGGTGGGCGGGATCGATCGCCTGGGGGGTGAGGACCGGAAAGATCTGTTCGCGGAAATAGCTTTCGAGAAATTCGACGGCTTCCGCGTCGAGCGCGTCCTCGCGGCCGACGACGACCATCCCCGCGTCGGCGAGGAGGGCGCGCAGCTCGGCCCAGACGCGCTGCTGGCTCTCGGTCAGGCGGTCCGCCTCCTCCGCGACCGCGGCGAGCTGCTGGCCCGGCGTCATGCCGTCGTCCGACACCTCCTCGACGCCGAGCAGCCGGTGCGCCTTGAGGCCGGCGACGCGGACCATGAAGAACTCGTCGAGGTTGTTGCCGGAGATGGAGAGGAATTTGAGGCGCTCGAGCAGGGGGTGGGCGGCGTTGCAGGCTTCGTCGAGGACGCGGCGGTTGAAGGCCAGCCAGGAGAGCTCGCGGTTGAAGTAGCGCTCCTTCGGCGGAAAGGCGCCGCCGGCGTCCTGCCCGGCAGCGGTGAGAGGCGCCTCGACGTCGGCCACTAGAATTTCGCCCTTCGCATGATCCCCGCCTCCTGCAGCGCCCGTTTCGCCATAGCGACGGTGATGCGACGGTGATGTGACAATGCCGCGCGATCGAGCGCGTCGACGACCTGCTGAACGGCGACGTAGGAGCGTTCGATCCGCGGCAGGAGGAAAGCGGGCAGCTCCGGCGGCACGGCGACGCCGCGATCGCCGAGCAGCTTCATGATCAGGTTGACGATGAGATCGTCGTCGGGCGGGCCGATCTCGACATGGGGAGTCGCGCTGAGCCGGGAGCGGAGATCGGGCAGCCGCACCGTCCAGGCCGGCGCCGGCCGGTCGGCGACGATCAGGAGGGGCCGGCGCGTCTCCTGCGCCTGGTTCCAGGCGTGGAACAAGGCCTCCTCGTCATGGTCCTCGGCATTGTCGAACAGCCTGCCGCCGGTCTTGCGCACGAAGATGCGGCCGAGCAGGCTGCGGCCGGACTTGCGCGGCCCGGTCAAGAGGGTCGCCATCACCGGCCATACGGACCATCGCTTCAGATGGTCGAAGGCGGCGCGGTTGGCGTCGGTGAGGAGGAAATCCTCGTCGGCATCGGCCACCGGCCAGTCGAGCGGCAGCGCGATCTGCGCCACCTCAATCGCCCCCGCCCCGCGCGATGCGAAGGCTCGAACCCGAGCCGCTCACCGACCATCCCTGGGCCTGCAGCGCCCCGGCGAGGGCCGCCGCGTCGCCCGCATAGGTGACGCGCATCACCGAGGTGCCGCCGAGCGCGAGGCTGGTGGTGATCGCGGAGGTGACGCCGGGCACCTTGCTCACCGCGAGCTCGGCGCGCGACACGGCGGCGGCATCGGGCGTCGCGACCTGGATGCTGACGGTGACGCTGGTGCCGGCGGCCTGGCCGGTCGCCGCGGTCGGCAGCGTCGCGGCGGCGGCGGGCGTCTGTTCCTCGATCGCCTCGACCTCGGGCGGACGCTGGACGATCAGGGTGGGATCGGGCCTCAGCGCCCCGCCCGCCAGCGCCTGGGCGTAGACCTCGTCGAGGCGGCGCACGCCCTCGTCCAGCATGCGCGCGATGCCGGCGCTGTTCTCGGCGCGCAGGGTGAACTGGCCGAGCACGCGATTGTCGGGGCCGAAGCGGGCGGTGAAGGTGCCGATCGCCGGCCCGCCCGGCGCCAGCCGCTGCAGCCGCACCTCGGGAACGACCACGTCGGCGGCGCCATATTGGTCGAGGATCAGGCGCCACCAGGCGCGCCCCGGCCGCCGCGTCTGCATCTGGTTGAGCAGCAACGGGTCGATGCCGGAGCCGGTCGGCCGGACATAGTCGATCGGCGTGTTGCCGGTGCGGAAGCGGGCCCAGGCCTTCTGCCATTCATTCTTATATTCGAAGCTCGTGAAAGTGCCGCCGGTCAGCATGACCGGGACCACCAGCAGCGGCGCCGAGCGGCGCACGACGCCGCCCACGCCGAGCAGCTCGCCGGTCCGCGCGCGGTCGAACAGCACGCCGAGCGTGGCGATGTAGCGGCGGGGGCCGATCTGCTCCTGCTCGACGACGATGCCGGCGACCATGGCGTTGAGCGCGGCGTCGTCGAGGTTCGGCGCCTCGGCCGCGGGGCGGCCGTTGGTCTTCGCCCACAGCGCCTTCCAGCCCCGGCGCTGCGCCTCCTTCCAGCCGTCCTCGCGCGCCTTCTCCGCGCTCGGGCCGGTGGTGTCGATCTCGATGCCGGAGACTTCGAACGTGCTGGCGCTGTCGATCGGCGGCACGCCGCGATCGGAGCCTTCGAGCTGGGCGCGCGAGCCGCCCGCGACCAGGCAGATGGCGGCGATGGCGGCGAGATAGGCGATCAGGCGGGGGCGCTTCACGCCCGCCTTTTGGCGACTCGGGCGTGGAAATCCAAGCGCGATGTGGCTAGCGAGAGCCGCGATGAGCGAAGGCGAAAGCTACACCTATGCGGGAGCCGGCGTCTCGATCGCCGCCGGCAATGCGCTGGTGAAGGCGATCGCGCCGCTGGCGAAGGCGACGGCCCGCGCCGGCGCGGATGCGTCCTTGGGCGGCTTCGGCGGCTTCTTCGACCTCAAGGCCGCCGGCTACCGCGATCCGCTGCTGGTCGCCGCCAATGACGGCGTCGGCACCAAGCTGAAGCTCGCGATCGATGCCGGCCGCCACGACGGCGTCGGCATCGACCTCGTCGCCATGTGCGTCAACGACCTCATCGTCCAGGGCGCCGAGCCCCTGTTCTTCCTCGATTATTTCGCGAGCGGCCGCCTCGACCCCGAAGTCGCCGAGCGGGTGATCGGCTCGATCGCCGAGGGATGCCGCGAGGCGGGCTGCGCGCTCATCGGCGGCGAGACGGCCGAAATGCCCGGCATGTACGCGGAGGGCGATTACGACCTTGCCGGATTCTGCGTCGGCGCGGTCGAGCGCGGCGAGGCGCTGACCGGCGAGCGCGTCGCGGCGGGCGACGTCATCCTCGGCCTCGCCGCGTCCGGCGTCCACGCGAACGGCTTTTCGCTCGTCCGCCGGCTCGCGGCCGACAAAGGCTGGAAGCTCGACCGGCCCGCTTTGTTCGACCCCGACGTGCTGCTGGTCGATGCCCTGCTGGCGCCGACGCGCATCTACGTCCGCGCGCTGCTCCCCCTCGCCCGCGCCGGAGACCTCCATGCGATGGCGCACATTACCGGCGGCGGACTGCTCGAGAACATCCCACGCGTCCTCCCGCGCGGGCTGCACGCCCGCATCGACGCCGACGCCTGGCCGCAGCCGCGGCTGATGGCCTTCCTCCAGGCGCAGGGGCGAATCGAGCCCGAGGAGATGGCGCGCACCTTCAACTGCGGCATCGGCATGGCCGTCATAGTCTCGCCAGCAGATGTAAGCCGCGTCGTCGAAGCTCTTGAAAACGCGGGGGAAGACGTGTTCGCCATTGGCCGCGTCGAGGAGGGAGAAAGAGGCTGCACGGTCGCGGGCCCAGCCGGCAGCTGGACGACGCCGCGCGACTGGAGCGCGGTCCACCATGGCTGACCGGGTGCGGGTCGGCGTGCTCATCTCCGGGCGGGGCACCAACATGGTCGCCCTCTCGGAGCATAAGCGCCGGGAACCGCGCGCCTACGATCTCGTCCTCGTCGCCTCCAACGTGCCGGAGGCGCGCGGGCTGGTGGCGGCCCGGCGGCTCGGCATTCCGACCTGGTCCGCGAGCCACAAGGGCATGGCGCGCGACGACTTCGATCGGCTGGTCGATGCCGAGCTCCGCCGCCACCACGTCGAGGTGGTGGCGCTGGCCGGCTATATGCGGCTCCTCTCCCCCGGCTTCATTCACGCCTGGCAAGGGCGGATCCTCAACATCCATCCCTCGCTCCTTCCCGCCTACAAGGGGCTCGACACCCACCGCCGCGCGCTCGAGGGCGGGGAGACCCATGCCGGCTGTTCGGTCCATCTGGTGACGGAGGAACTGGACGACGGACCTGTCCTCGCCCGCGCGGAGGTCCGCATACGGCCGCGCGACACCGCCGAGACCCTCGCCGCGCGGGTGCTGGAGGAGGAGCACAAGCTCTACCCCGCCACGCTGGACTATTTCTGCGCGCGGCTGCGGCCGGGCCGGGTGGACGCGCTCGCCGGGTGACGCGGGACCGGACGAGCCGCGCGCCGCGGGCGCACGGGCTCGACATCGTCCGCGCCGCCGCCATCGCCTGGGTCATGTTCTACCATGCGATGAACCTCGGCCTGGTGCCGGACCCGGACCATTGGTTCGTCGCCTTCGGCTGGATGGGCGTCGACCTCTTCTTCGTCCTCAGCGGGTTTCTCATCGCGAGCCAGCTCCTCAAGCCTTGGGCGACCGGCTCCCGGCCCGACTATCCGCGCTTCTTCGCGCGAAGGTTGCTGCGTACGCTCCCGGCCTATGCCGCGATCCTGCTTCTCTATTTCGGGGCGCCGGGGCTGCGGGAGTTCCCCGACATCCAGCCCTTCTGGCAGTTCGCGACCTTCACCGAAAACTTCCTGTTCGAGCCGAGCGGACCCAAGGCCTTCTCCCACGTCTGGTCGCTCTGCGTCGAAGAGCAATTCTATCTCGTCTTTCCCGGCGCCGTCGCAATCCTGGCGTGGAAGCCGTCGGCCCGTAGGACCTGCGCCACCCTCGCCGTCCTGCTGCTGTTCGGCATCGCTGTTCGCGCAGGGCTGTGGCTCGCCTGGGTGGCGAAACCGCCGTTCGTCCTCGCCGCGGAGGCGAATTGGCGGCCTTATATGACCCTCATCTACTATCCGACATGGAGCCGGCTCGACGGCCTCCTGTGCGGGATCGCCTTCGCTGCGCTGAGGATCTACCGGCCGGCGCGCTGGGTGCGGCTGACGGCGCGGCCGAACCTGCTTCTCGCGGCCGGGCTTGCGGGGATGGCGGCGGCGATCCTCCTCTTCCAACGGCAGATCGCCCCTCTGCTTCCGACAGCGATCGGCTTTCCGCTGCTCGCCGCGTCGATCGGGCTGATCGTCGCCGCCGCGAGCACGGACCGGGCGCTGATCGGCCGCCATCGGATTCCAGGCGCAGCCGCGCTCGCTACCGGCGCCTACAGCCTCTATCTCAGCCAGAAGCTCGCCTATCACGCCGTCGAGGCGTGGCTGGCCCCCGCGTTGGGCGCGACCGGCTATTCCCGCCTCGGCCTGGCCTTCGGCGCGGCCCTTGCAGCAGGGGCTTTGCTCTATTGGTCCGTCGAGCGGCCCTTCCTCCGGCTGCGCGACCGGCTAGAAGGGCCGTCGCGGAGCTCGATCGCCGTGGCGGCACCGGGCCAAGGAGGATGCGAATGAGCCAGAGCGAGCCGACCCCTGCCGAGACGGCTGCCCGGACCCGGCGGCGCTGGATCACCCTCGGCGAGGTGCTGGCGGTGATCGGGGTGCTCATCTCGGGGCTGGCGCTGTGGGACAGCTATTCCGAGCGCCGCCAGAGCGCGGCGGAGCGGGCGGCCGACAAGGCGAAGCAGAGCAGCGTGTCGCACACGCTCGTCCTCAAAGCCGAAGGAGAAGGACGGCTCATCCGCCTCGTGCCGCACAATGCGGACCAGGCGATCCAGGGCCAGACGATCCTTTTCCCGTCCGCCTTCGGCCTCGGCGAGATCGAGGCGACCGAGCCGCGGATCGAGGCGGAGTGGGTGAAGCGCGGCCTCAAGGCGGCGCACGAGAAGGACGCCAAGGTCCCCGGCGACGCGCGGGTGCCGGTCGCCATCACGACCCGATTCGTCGCCGGCGGCGAGAGCTTCACCGACACCGCGCTGTATGACGTCGGCTACAAGGAGAGCGGCGGCGGCCTGTTCGGCGGGACCAACGTCGCCCTCAAGGGCGTGTCGCTCGTCGGCAGAGTGAAGCCCGTCCAGGCGCAAGCGCGCGTGGACGCTATCTGGAAAGCCCGCGGAAGCTGAATTTGCCTCCCCATCCGCGAGCACGGGGAGGGGGACCACCCGCAGGGTGGTGGAGGAGTGATCGGTAAGAGATTCATCAGGTTTCAGCAGGAACCTGAGACTTCGCGCCGGCTACCGCTCCACCAGGCTTCGCCCGGTCCCCCTCCCCACGCTCCGCGTGGGGAGGCAAGAAAGTCAGCCGACGATTTCTTCGGGGGCGAAGAAGAAGTCGATCTCGATCTTGGCATTCTCCGCGCTGTCGGAGCCGTGGACCGAATTCGCCTCGATCGACTCCGCGTGGACCTTGCGGATCGTGCCCTCGTCGGCATTGGCGGGGTTGGTCGCACCCATCACCTCGCGGTTCTTCGCGACGGCATCCTCGCCTTCCAGGACCTGCACGACGACCGGGCCGGACGTCATGAACGCGACGAGATCGTTGAAGAACGGCCGTTCGCGGTGGACCCCGTAGAAACCCTCGGCCTGCTCCTTGGTCATGCGGATGCGCTTCGAGGCGACGACGCGCAGGCCGGCGTCTTCGAGCATCCTGGTGATGGCGCCGGTGAGGTTGCGGCGGGTCGCGTCGGGCTTGATGATCGAGAAGGTGCGTTCGGTCGCCATGGCCGGTCAAAGCTCCAGTAGGTTCGATTGGTCGGGAATGCCGCGCGCTCTAGGCGGGCGGCGGCCGCCGCGCAAGGTTCAGGGCCCCTGCACCCATTTGCCGCGCTCGTCCTGCTTCCAGTAACGTGCCGCCGCCTCCGGCCTGGCCTTGAGATCCCGCCACGCGCTTCGTGCCGACTCGAGGTTCGAGGCGTCGAAGAAATAGAAGATGCGCTCGAACGCCAGCGCCTCCTCCCGCCAGGCGCCGTCGGCGAGAGCCACATTGGTTGCGCCGTTCGTCGCCTCCACGTTGGCGGAGAGGAATACCGGCTGTGCCGCCGCGTCGCCGCGCCCATGGGGGAGGAAGGCGGTGCGGGCGTAGGTCCAGAGCTGCTCGTCGAGGCGGGCGAGGTGCGGCTCCTCCGCGACGACAAGCAGGCGCTCGCCGCCGGCGAGGATTTTCTCGGCGACAGCGGGGAGGACCTTCTCCAGCGGCGAGGCGGTGAGGTGATAGAAATCGACGATCATGGCGTCATCCCGGCGCAAGCCGGGATCTCCCAGGGAAGAGGCACCGCCCGTGTCAACTTGCGGCTCGCCGGGATGGCGAGGTCAAGTCTCGAAATTGCCGACGAAGCGGTCCAGCAAGGCGACGCCGAAGCCGGTGGCACCCTTGTCGTAGAGGCTGCCCGCCTTTTCCGACCAGGCGACGCCGGCAATGTCGAGATGCGCCCATTTGACGCCGCTCTCGATGAAGCGCTGCAGGAACACCGCCGCCGTGATCGAGCCGCCTTCGCGCGGGCCGACATTCTTCATGTCGGCGATGGGGCTCTCGATCAGCTTGTCGAACGCATCGCCGAGCGGCATCCGCCACAGCCGGTCGCCGGTCTCGGTCCCCGCCGCGGCGAGCTGGCCGGCGAGGCCGTCATCGTTCGAGAAGAGGCCGGCATATTCGTGGCCGAGCGAGATGATCATCGCGCCGGTGAGCGTGGCCAGGTCGACGATGACTTCGGGCCGGTAGGTCCGCTGGGCCCAAGTCAGCGCGTCGGCGAGGACGAGGCGGCCTTCCGCGTCGGTGTTGATGACCTCGATCGTCTGCCCGGAGAGGCTGGTGACGACGTCGCCGGGGCGCTGCGCGTTGCCATCGGGCATGTTCTCGGCGAGCGCGCAGATGCCGACGACGTCCGCCTTCGCCTTGCGCGAGGCGAGCGCGACCATGGTGCCGGCAACCGCGCCGGCGCCGCCCATGTCCCACTTCATCGATTCCATGCCGGCGGCCGGCTTGATCGAGATGCCGCCGGTGTCGAAGGTGATGCCCTTGCCGATGAGGACGACCGGCTTCGCGCCGCCTCCGTCCCTGGCGCCGCCGCCGTTCCAGCGCATCGCCAGCAGGCGCGGCGGCCGGACCGAACCCTGGCCGACGCCGAGCAGCGCGCCGAAGCCGAGCTCGGCCATCTCCTTCTCGTCGAGCACCTCGAACTCGACCCCGAGCGGCTCGAGCCGCTTGCGGCAGCGCTCCACGAAGGTTTCGGGATAGACGATGTTCGCCGGTTCCGTGACCAGCTCGCGGGTGAAGGCGAGGCCGTCGAGCAAAGCCTGCCGCTCCGCCCAGGCGCCGGCCGCGCCTTCGCCCGCGCCGACGACGACGATCTCCTCCAGCGTCGGCTTCTGCTTCTTCGGCTGCTTGGTGCGGTAGACGTCGTACCGCCAGCTGCGGGCCGCTGCCGCGAAGGCGAGGCGGGCGGCGTCGGCGGCAGCGACGTCGAGCCCGGTCAAATCGACGACGAGCCGGGTCTCGCCGGAAGTAAGGAGCTTGGCGGTGAGCGCACCGCCGACCCGTTCCCACAGCGCCGGCTCGTCGCGGCTGGCGCCGAGGCCGACGAGCAGCAGGCGGCGGACCCCGTCCGGTTCGGGCAGGAAGGTCTCGGCGACGGCGCCGAGCTCGCGCTCGAAGCGCTGGCTCTCGGCCGCGCGGGCGGCGAGGGTGCGCGAGGCGTCGGGGAGGCTTGCCAGGCGATCGGTGAGAAGGTCGTCGCCGCGGACGGGCAGGGCGAGCGCATAGGCGCCCGTGGGGCGGGTGGGGGCGAATTGGACGTTCATGGGGCCTGAAAGCTCCTCGGGCGCGAAGTGGTTGCATCGCTCTAGGCACAGCCGCGACGCCTTGCAAAGGCTCTCGCTCCGGGTCCGGGCTACAGCGCAGGTTGCGGCGGACGGCGCACGGTGCGATAGGCCGTCGCCGCGCGTGCCTCCTCTCGGCGGGATAGTGAAGAAGCTCGATTTCCTCTGCCTGACGGCCCTGCCCCTGCTGATGGGGCTCGCCGCGCCCGCCGCCGCGCAGACCGAGTCCCGGCCCGCGAGCCAGGAGGCGGAAGGTGCCGCGCACGCGCCGACCTCCGATCCCTTGCGCGCCACCTCCCCCGCCACGAGCGGCGCCGACCGGGGTCGGCCGGCTCCGGCGGCCCAGGCGACGGAGGGAAACGAGACCCGACAGGTCGCCTTCGCTTCGGACCAGGTCACCTATGACGACAAGGCCGACCTCGTCACCGCCAGCGGCGACGTGCGGATGGACAGCGAAGGCAACAAGCTCAAGGCCGACAAGGTCGTGTGGAACCGCAAGACCGACGAAGCGCGCGCGATCGGCAACGTGCGGCTCGTCACGCCCGAGGGCCACGTCCTCTACGGCGACGACGTCGTGCTCACCAACGCGATGAAGGACGCGGTCGCGAACAACCTGCTGCTCGTCCTCGAGGACGGCGGGCGGATCGCAGCGGTGAAGGCGGTGCGCAAGGACGGCTACACCACCCTCTACCGCGCCGCCTACACGCCCTGCGCGGTGCTGAAGCCCTCCGGCTGCCCGAAGAACCCGACGTGGGAGATCACCGCCGTCAAGGTGCTGCAGGACCCGACCAGGCACCGCATCTACTATGAGGGCGCCTCGCTCGATATCCTCGGGCACCGGATCATCCCGCTGCCCTTCCTGTCGCACCCCGACGGCTCGGCCAATGCGAGCTCCGGATTCCTGGTCCCCGACTTCAAGTACAATTCGAGGAACGGACTGGAACTGGCGGTCCCTTATTATCTCCGCCTCGCGCCGAACCGCGACCTCACCGTCACGCCCCATATCTATACGGGCGTGCTGCCGATGCTGCAGGCCAATTACCGGCAGCTCGACCATCTCGGCGCCTTCCAGGTCGGCGCGTGGCTGACCTACGGCCGGCCGATCCCGCTGATCGTCACGCCGACGACGCCGATCGGCAGCCAGCGCGCCCGCTTCGCGCTCGACGCCAACGGCCGCTTCCAGCTCGACCCCTATTGGACGGTCACGGCGGCGCTGCGCTACGCCAGCGACCGCACCTTCATGGCGCGCTACGACATCTCCCGCGACGTCAGGCTGCGCTCGGTGATCAACGCCGAACGGATCGACCAGGACAGCTACATCTCGGTCGCCGGCTGGGTGTTCCAGGGCCTGCGGGTCAGCGACGTGCAGGGCCTGCAGCCGATCGCCCTTCCCGCGGTGGACGCGCGCTGGCGCCTCCCCGCCCCCGTCGTCGGCGGCGTCATCCAGCTCCAGGCGAACAGCCTCGCCATCACCCGCAGCGCCGGTCAGGACACGCAGCGCGCGTTCGCCTCGGCGCTGTGGGAGCATCGCAGCATCACCGGCCTCGGCCAGGAGCTGATCCTCACCGGCTATGCGCGCGGCGACGTCTACCACACCGCCGATGCCGCGGCGACGGCGACCCCCATCTACCGCGGCATCGACGGCTGGCACGGCCGGGCCATCGTCGCCGCCGCCGCCGAGATACGCTGGCCGCTGGTCGGCGAGGCGTTCGGCGGTACCCAGCTCCTCACGCCGCGGGTCCAGCTGGTCGCGACGCCGCCCACCGCCAACCTCAGCATCCCCAACGAGGACGCCCGCTCCGTCGACCTCGAGGATTCCAACCTGTTCGCGCTCAACCGCTTCCCCGGCTACGACCGGTGGGAGGATTCGAGCCGCGTCACCTACGGCCTCGATTATGCGCTCGAGCTGCCGGGAGTGAGCATCCAGTCGACGATCGGCCAGAGCTATCGCCTCAACAGCCGCGCCTCGATCCTGCCGCAGGGCACCGGCCTCTCCGACCCCCTCTCCGACATCGTCGGCCGGACCACCGTCAAGATCGGCCGCGTGCTCAGCATCGTCCACCGCTTCCGCGTCGACAAGAACGACCTCGCGGTCCGGCGCAACGAGATCGACGCGGTGATCGGCGGCAGCCAGACCTACGCCACGATCGGCTATCTCCACCTCCACCGCAACATCGACCAGTCGATCGAGGACCTGCGCGACCGCGAGGAGCTCAGGCTCTCCGGCCGGATCAAGTTCCTGCGCTACTGGTCGATCTTCGGCTCGACGACGATCGACCTCACCAGCAAGAAGGAGGATCCGCTGTCGCTGTCCGACGGCTTCCAGCCGATCCGCCACCGGCTCGGCCTCTTCTACGACGACGAGTGCATCGAATTGGGGGTGACGTGGCGGCGCGACTATGACACCAGCACCACCTTCAAGCGGGGGAACACCTTCCTGTTCAGGGTGGCGCTGAAGAATCTGGGGCGTTAACACGGCCGGGCCGCGTCAAGCTGCGGTTCAGCATCCTGGGGGCATCTCCATGCGCCTCAATTCACTGGAGGAATGATGAAGCTCGGCACTTTCCAGAGGGCGGCGATGCTGATCGCGGGCACCTGCGCGGCGGCGGCGGTCGCGGCGCCGCAGGCGGCGAAGCGGATCGCTCCCGCGCCCGCGGGGCGAAGTGCCGCCCGGACGACGGCGCCGCAGCCGGCGGCCACTCCGGCCGCGGCCGCGCCCACCGCGCCGGGTCCGAGCGCGACCAACCTCAACCTGCCGACCGACCCGCAATTCCTCGGCGACACCAGCTCGGTCCGCAAGGCGACGGCGATCGTCAACGGCACCGTCATCACCGGCACCGACGTCGACCAGCGCCTCGCTCTGTTCATCCTCGCCAGCGGCGGCGCCCAGATCCCGCCGGACCAGATGCAGGCGGTTCGCGAGCAGGTGCTGCGCGACCTGGTGGACGAGACGATCGAGATCCAGGCCGCGGAGCAGGAAAAGATCAAGGTCACGGACCCCGAGATCAACCAATATTACGCCCGCTACGCCCAGAACTTCAAACAGACGCCGCAGCAATTCACCGCCTTCCTGCGGGCCAACGGCTCGTCCGCCCTCTCCGTCAAGCGGCGCATCTGGGGCGAGATCGCCTGGTCGCGTCTCCAGCGCAACCGCATCGAGCCGCAGGTCAACGTCAGCGACGAAGAAGTGAAGCAGGTGATGAACCGCCTGAACGCGGCGAAGGGCACCCACGAATATCGCGTCGCCGAAATCTTCCTCTCCGCGACGCCGGAGACGGCCGCGACCGTCCGCGCCAATGCCGAGCGCATCCTCCAGCAGCTCAAGCAGGGCGGCGCGTTCGGCGCCTATGCGCGGCAATTCTCGGAGGCGTCGACCGCCGCCACCAACGGCGAGCTCGGCTGGGTCCGTCCCGAGCAGCTGCCCGACGCCCTCGCCACGGCGATCCGGACGATGCCGGTCGGCGGCGTCAGCGAGCCGATCGCCGTTCCCGGCGGCTATTCGATCCTCGCCCTCGAGGACACCCGCCAGGTCCTGACCGCCGATCCGCGCGACGCGGTGCTGAGCCTGAAGCAGCTGAGCATCGGCTTCGCGGCCGGCACGCCCCGCGATGCCATCGAGGCGAAGCTCCAGGAGCTCATCCGCACCAGCCAGTCGATGGGCGGCTGCGGCGGCGCCGAGGCGGCGGCGCAGCGGCTCGGCGCGGAGGTCATCACCAACGACCAGGTCAAGGTGCGCGACCTGCCGCCGCAGATCCAGAACAGCCTGCTCGGCCTCCAGGTCGGCCAGGCGACGGCGCCGTTCGGCGCCATTAACGAGAAGGTCAGCGTGCTCGTCCTGTGCGGCCGCGACGACCCGCCTGCCGCGGGCGACGTCTCGTTCGAGCAGGTGTACAACCAGCTGACGGAGGCGCGCGTCAACATGCGCGCCCGCCGCTACCTGCGCGACCTGCGGCGGGACGCCGTCATCGACTACCGCTGACGCGGCGGTGCTGGACAAGCCACTCGCCGTCGCGATGGGCGATCCCGCCGGGATCGGCCCGGAAACCCTCGCCAAGGCCTGGGCCGATCGGGAGGCGCTCGGCGTCCCGTGCTTCTTCGCCGTCGGCACGCCGGACGCAGTAGCGCGGGTGTGGGACGGACCGGTTCAGGTGGTCTCCGATCCGGATGAAGCCGCGCGCACGTGGGCGCGGGCTCTCCCCGTCATCCGCATCGACGGCGGCGGCGACGTGCGGCCGGGCGAGCCGACCCTCGAAGGCGCCCGCGCCTCGCTCGATGCGCTCGAGCTCGCCGTCGGCCTCGCCCGCTCGAGCGCGGCCGCGGCGCTCGTCACGGGTCCCGTCTCCAAGGCACAGCTCTACGCGATCGGCTTCCCCCATCCCGGCCAGACCGAGTTCGTCGCCGAACGCTGCGGCATCGCCGGGGGCATGGCGGCGATGATGCTGGCGGGGCCGACACTGCGTACCGTCCCGGTCACCACCCACATCGCCCTCAAGGACGTGCCGGCGGCGCTCACGACCGAGCTGATCGTCGCCAAGGGCCGCACGGTGATCCGCGCGCTCAGGCGGCTGTTCGGCATCGAGCGGCCGCGCCTCGCCGTCGCCGGCCTCAATCCCCATGCCGGCGAGGAGGGCGCGCTCGGCCGCGAGGAGATCGACCTCGTCGCCCCCGCGATCGAGCGGCTGCGCGAGGAGGAAGCGGAGGTGACGGGCCCGCATCCCCCCGACACGATGTTCCACGCCCGCGCCCGCAATCGCTACGACGCGGCGCTTTGCCTCTACCACGACCAGGCGCTGGTCCCGCTCAAGACGCTCCACTTCGACGAGGGCGTCAACATCACCCTCGGCCTGCCGATCGTCCGCACCTCGCCGGATCACGGAACCGCCTTCGACATTGCCGGCCATGGCCGCGCCAATCCGAGTGCGATGGTGGCGGCGCTCCGCATGGCCGCGGACTGCGCCCGCCGCACCGCGGCGGGGTGAAGCCGCTCCCGCCCCTGCGGGAGGTCATCGCGCGCTACGGCCTGAGCGCTTCGAGGGCGCTCGGCCAGAATTTCCTGCTCGACGAGCAATTGCTCGATCGCATCGCCCATATTCCCGGCGATCTTCGCGGGCAGCGCGTCTACGAGGTTGGCCCCGGGCCCGGCGGCCTGACCCGCGCCCTGCTACGCGCCGGTGCCGAGGTGGTGGCGGTCGAGCGGGACGCACGGTGCCTGCCGGCCCTCGCCGAGCTGGCCGACGCCGCAGAGGGCCGGCTGCGCGTCGTCGCCGGCGATGCGATGCGCATCGAGGAGAGAGCGGAAGCGGGTGACGGCGCGCACATCGCCGCGAACCTGCCCTACAATGTCGGCACGGCGCTCCTCGTCCGCTGGCTCGGCGGCGCGCAATGGCCGCCCTGGTGGGCGTCGCTGACTCTCATGTTCCAGCGCGAAGTGGCGGAGCGGATCGTCGCAGCCCCGAACACCGCTGCCTACGGCCGCCTCGCCGTCCTCGCGCAATGGCGCGGCGCGGCGCGGATCGCCATGAAGGTGCACCGCTCCGCGTTCGTCCCTCCCCCGAAGGTCATGTCAGCCGTCGTCCACATCGTCCCGAAGCCGGCGCCCGAGGGCGTGCGCGCCGACGTCCTGGAGGCGCTCACCGCCGCCGCTTTCGGCCAACGCCGCAAGATGCTTCGGCAGAGCCTCAAGGGCCTGCCGGGCGCGTTGGAGGCGCTGGAGAAGGTCGGCATCGACCCCCAGCGCCGCGCCGAGACCCTCTCGGTCGAGGAGTTCGTAGAACTGGCACGGGCGATGGGAGAATAGCTCCTCCCCGGAACGGGGAGGGGGACCATGCGCAGCATGGTGGAGGGGGCCCAAGGCCAGACGCGGCGGAGAGGCGAGCCCCCTCCACCACGCCGCTTCGCGTCGCGGTCCCCCTCCCCGTTCCGGGGAGGAGCGAAAATTATTCCGTCCGGGGCGCGCCGACGTCGGGCTTCTGCGCCGCCAGCACCTCGGCGGGCGGACCCTTGGCGATGGCGGCGGCAAGGGTCTGCGCCTCGGGGCAGCTGCCCTTGCAGAGCGTCTTCACCCGGGCCAGGTTCGCCTTGGCGCGCTCGACGGCGCCACGCTGGACGAGCGCCTCGCCTTGCCCGGTCAGCGCCTCGACGTCGTTCGGCTCGAGCTGCAGCGCCTCGTAGTAGAATTTGACCGCCTTGCCCGGCAGCTTCTCGCCCTGCGCCGCGCGCGCGAGGCCGATATAGGCCTGGCGGTTGCGGGCATCGACCGCCAGCGCGCTCTCGAACAGATCGGTCGCCTCGAGCCAGCGGCCCTGGCCGACCAACGCCATGCCCTGCTGGGTCAGCGTCACCGAGCGCGCGTCGATGCGATCGTCCGCGCGCTGGGTGAAGCCGGCGCTCCCCATCGTCGCAAGGACGATCGCGGCGGAAAGGGCGATCGGGGTCAGGCGCATCAAGGTCTCCATCTTCGGCGCCCCGCGGGCTTAGCACGGCCTCCGCCAGCGCGCGACGAAAAAGCCGTCCGTCTCGTCGTGTCCCGGGCTGAGCAGCCGCCCGGGACCGGCGGCACGCCCTCCCGGAATAGGCGGCGCTTCCGATACGGCCGATGAACGGGCGCCGAAGCCCTCCGCCTGGCTGCGGCCTTCGTCGGCGACGAGCGAGCAGACGGCGTAGACGAGCGCGCCGCCGGGACGGACGAGTTCCCAGGCGAGGTCGAGGAGATAAGCCTGGGTCGCGACGAACCGCGCCAGTCGCTCCGGCGTCAGGCGCCAGCGCAGCTCGGGGTTGCGGCGCCACGTCCCGGTGCCCGAGCAGGGCGCATCGACCAGGACCAGATCGGCCTTCCCCGCGAGATCGGCGAGCGCCTCGCGCTCCCGCTTCGGATCGAGCAGCCGCGGCTCGACGATCGAGACGGCGGCACGCTCGAGGCGCGGCCGCATGCGCGACAGGCGGCCTCGATCGATGTCGGACGCCACCAGGCGACCCTCGTTCCCCATCTCCGCGGCGAGCGCCAGCGTCTTCCCTCCCGCGCCGGCGCAAAGGTCCGCCACGGTCGTACCCGGCGTCGCGCCGCAGGCGAGCGCGAGCAACTGGCTCCCCTCGTCCTGCACCTCGACGAGTCCCCGGCGCCACGCCTCGGTCTCCTCGACCCGAGTGCCGTCCGGCAGCCGCAGCCCGAGCGGCGACAAGGGCGTCGGCACCGCGCCGGGCAGCATGGCGAGCACCTCGTCCCGGCTCGTACGGAGACGGTTGACGCGCAGGTCGAGAGGGGCGCGGGCAAGAAGTGCGGATTGCTCATCCTCCTCCACCAGCGGATCGAGGCGCGGTCGCAGCCAGGCCGGCACCACGCCAACCGGAGCGGCCACCAACTCCGCCACCTCCACGGGCGTCGGTGCGTGCGGCGATCCGTCGAAACGGGAGGCGATCTCCTCGTCGGCGAGGCCGAGCAAGGCCGATCTCCCCGACGGCGGCGGCTCGGGCCAGGCGCGGATCGCACGGTAGACCAACTCGCGCACCGCCCGCCTATCCTTGGATCCGGCATAGCGGCGGGTGGCGAAATAGCGCGACACAATCGTATCGGCGGCGGCGCCCCCGGTGCGGGCGGCGGCGATGACCTGATCGAGAATCTCGACAGCCGCTCCGACGCGAGCCGCGGGAGTCATCTCCTCGCCGTTCCCCTCAATGAGCACGAGAGAAGAGTGACAGCCACCGCGTGGCTCACTGCGTCGGATAATTCGGCGCCTCGCGGGTGATCGAGACGTCGTGGACGTGGCTCTCGCGCAGGCCGGCATTGGTGATGCGGACGAACCGCGCCTTGTCGCGCAGCTCGGCGAGGCTGGCGGCGCCGGTATAGCCCATCGCCGCCTTCACGCCGCCGACGAGCTGGTGGATGACGTCGCGGGCATGGCCCTTGTAGGCGACCTGCCCCTCGATCCCCTCCGGCACGAGCTTCAGCTGGTCCTTGATGTCGTGCTGGAAGTAGCGGTCGGCCGAGCCGCGCGACATGGCGCTGACCGAGCCCATGCCGCGATAGGCCTTGTAGGCCCGGCCCTGGTAGAGGAAGGTCTCGCCCGGCGCCTCCTCGGTGCCGGCGAGCAGCGAGCCGACCATGACCGTGGACGCCCCGGCGGCGAGCGCCTTGGCGATGTCGCCGCTGGTCCTGAGGCCGCCGTCGGCGATGATCGGCGTGGCGGATGCCGCCGCCGCGCCGGCGGCATCAAGGATCGCGGTCAATTGCGGCACCCCGACGCCGGCGACGATCCGGGTCGTGCAGATCGAGCCGGGCCCGATGCCGACCTTGACCGCGTCGGCGCCGGCGTCGATCAGCGCCTTGGTCGCCTCCGCGGTGGCGACGTTGCCGGCGACGATCTGGACCGCGTTCGACGCCTTCTTGATCCGCCGCACCGCCGCGGCGACGTCGGCATTGTGGCCGTGGGCCGTGTCGATCACGATGAGGTCGCACTCGGCGTCGATCAACGCCTCGGATCGCTCGAAGCCCTTGTCGCCGACCGTCGTCGCCGCCGCGACCCGGAGCCGGCCCGAGCCGTCCTTGGTGGCATTCGGATAAGTCACCGCCTTCTCGATGTCCTTGACGGTGATGAGGCCGGTGCAGCGGCCCTTCTCGTCGACGACGAGCAGCTTCTCGATCCGCCGCTGGTGGAGGAGCCGCCGCGCCTCGTCCTGGCCCACGCCCGCGCGCACGGTGACGAGGCCCTCGCTGGTCATCAGCTCCGCGACCTTCTGGCGCGGATTCTCGGCGAAGCGGACGTCGCGATGGGTGAGTATGCCGACGAGACGGCCGTCGGCCTCGGTGATCGGGATACCGGAAATCCTGTGCTGCGCCATGAGCTCGAGGGCGTCGGAGAGCGGCTGGTCCGGCCGCATCGTGATCGGATTGACGACCATGCCGCTCTCGAAGCGCTTCACCGCCCGCACCGCGGCTGCCTGTTCCTCGGTCGAGAGGTTGCGGTGGAGCACGCCGAGGCCGCCCAGCTGCGCCATGACGATGGCCATGTCCGCCTCGGTGACGGTGTCCATCGCCGAGGAAAGGATGGGGATGTTGAGGGCGATATCGCGCGTCAGCCGCGTGCTGGTGTCGGCCTGGCTCGGCAGCACGCTCGACGCGCCGGGCTTCAGCAGCACGTCGTCGAAGGTCAGGCCGAGCGGGATGTCCATGAAGCGCCTCGCGGGAATCGGGTCCGACCTATAGGAAGCGGCCACGACCTGCGCCAGATGGCGGGCGCCGTCGAAAGCGGCTAGGCAGAAGCCGGTTCGGCAGGGAGCGCTGGAAGACGATGACGAAATCCGCCACCGATGTGATGCAGGAGGTCCTTTACGCTGCCGTCGTCGACGCGATCGCGGCGATGAAGGCGGCGGCGAAGGGCGTACCGAACACGCTGCTGCGCGATCTCAACGCGATCCACGCCAATACGGCGCAGGCCGATCTCCCGCCCGAGCTCCAGGCGAGCCTGCAGGCGAGCGTGCGCGCGGCATTCACGAAGCTGTTGAAGGACGGCTATTCGGTGGCGCCGACGGGATCGGTGACGCCGCCGCGCGGGCCGGCGCCGGTGCGGCGCGAGGGGCCGCGGCCGCAGGGCCGGCCCGG
>Ga0213876_10000595_pt1 | contig 26879 bp, 21 predicted proteins | sample BarmaccomBMRX_R9_FD_160113 | JGI IMG/M metagenome (GOLD analysis project Ga0213876, IMG submission 160113) | Root-associated microbial communities from Barbacenia macrantha in rupestrian grasslands, the National Park of Serra do Cipo, Brazil - RX_R9 | ecosystem: Host-associated > Plants > Roots... | reverse complement strand
AGGAGGATCCGTAGCTGGTTGAATCGGTCTTAGGTCCGACGGGCCAGTTCTTATTGAGACTTAATCGATACGATCATGGTCATTTTCCCTCCGAATTTTTCGATGATCATATTTGTTAACCCTCAATAGGCCCGACGGGCCGGTAGAACATAGCCCCGGGGAATGTCGGCTCAGGGCGGGTCGGCGCCGGAGGAGGATCCGTATTTGGCTGAAATGGTTTTAGGCCCAACGGGCCGGTAGAACATAGTCCAGGGTTTACCCTGGGTAACCGTAAAATCTCGATCGAGCCCTGAAGGGGCGGCAGAGGGCGTTGCTCACGGGTTCTGCCGCCCTTTCAGGGCTCGATCAGGGAGGAAACGCCTTCCCGGGGTGAAACCCTGGGCTCAGTTCCTTTGGCCCTTCAGGCCATCAAACCGGCCCCAGGCCCGTTGGGCCTGGGCCGGTTATACGGTCTCCAAGGCTTAACACTGGCCGGGCACCTGCGAAGCAAGACAAGCTCTTACCTCCATGGCCGTCGAAATGATATAAAGGGGGAAGCTTACGGGCCTCCGGCATAAGCCCGGCCCAGAAGCAACCGTTGCGCGCCGTAACCGAACAAGAACCAATCCGCGGGCCAATCAACGGCAACAACTTTGACAACTGACGACCCACTAGGTCTCCGTGCCGGCCGGGCGCCGAACGAGGCAGACCGGCAAGGCGCGCTCGCTTTCATCGAAAACCGTGATGGCCTCGGGGCGGCACCGTAAATAGGCTCGCTCGCCCACTTTTCTCCCGATCAAGTTACCGCATTTGACCCACACGGTGTGCTCGCGCAGGCGCACCGCGACCAGGTATTGGCCGGCCACACCAAGAAACTTACGCACGACTGTGCAAGGAACGGATTCGGGATGGGGATCCAAGGTGAGCCCTGCGTGTTCAGGCCTTATGCCGAGAACGAGTTTTTTCTGCGATTGCGCACCGGCCGGCAACTCGCCGGAGAGTCGCACGGGATAAGGGAAGAGGTCGGACTTGAGCAGTCCACGCTCACCGGTGTGAGGCCGATGATCCAGGAAGCTCATGCCGGGATTCCCCAAAAACCATCCCCCGAAACGATGGCTGGGATGATTGTACACTTCGCGCGGCGCGTCCTGCTGGAGCACCTCGCCGTCCTTCATCAGCACGATTTGGTCGGCCAAAGTCATGGCCTCGTTCTGATCGTGGGTCACGTAAACGATGGTTTGTTTCAGCTCCCGCGTCAGTTTTTTCAGGTCCTGCTTGAGCCGGAACTTTTGGTCGGGATCGACATTCGTGATTGGTTCATCGAAGAGCAGGATGGCCGGTTGCCGGGCGACGGCCCGGGCAAAAGCCACGCGCTGGCGCGTGCCGTTATCGAAACGGTCTGGATCTTTTTTCAGGCTCTTTGCCAGGCCAAGAAGCTCAATGGCGGTTTGGACTCGCCGGCGGCGCTCCGTAGGCGAGAGTTTAAGTTCCCGCAACGGTAACTCGATGTTTTCGAAGACCCCCAGCCCCCGGTAAAGCGTCGGGTATTGAAAGACCATGGCGATGTCGCGGCGGCGGGGCGGCGCGTTTGTCACGTCCTGGCCGCCGATTCGGATTTGCCCGGAGGTGGGCGACTCCAGGCCGGCGATCATGCGAAGGATCGTGGTTTTGCCGCAGCCGGACGGGCCGAGCAAACACGTCGTCGAATTCGGCACAACGCGCAGGCTGATTCGCTTTACCGCCTCGAAGTTTCCAAAGCGTTTGGTGATGTCGACAAGCGTAACTTCTGACACAGCGTTATCCCCCCGCTGAACGGGCTTCGGCTACCCCGGCGCGAGCGTTTCCCGCGATCACGCGTTCACCGGTTTCTGCGTCGAAAAGGAGGAGTTCGGGCCCGGGAACCGTGAAGGAAAATCCCTCGGCCCTCACGGGCGCCGGCGCGGCGTTGGACCAGGCTCCCACCAGACGTGTGCCGCCCGCCTCAAAGTAGATCAACGTTTCCGCTCCCAGGTCTTCTTGCAACAGGGTTCGGCCGGTCGCGCCGAGGTCTTCGACGGAACGTTCAGTCTGAAACCGGATCGATTCGGCCCGGAAGCCCACGGTCAAGCGTCGCGGTGTGGAGTCGAAAAGGTCGACCGCGAACTCGCCGAGGGCGGTACGGCAGCGCCCGTCTTGCGCCTCGCCGGAAATCAGGTTGGCCGCCGGGAACCCAAGCAGTTGCAGGGTGCGGACGTGGTTGGGACGATAATACATTTCATCCATCGGGCCATGTTCCTGGATGCGTCCTTCGTCCAGGATGTAGACTTGGTCGGCCAAAGCCAGCGTTTCCAGCGGGTCCGAAGTCGTGTAGATAAATGTACCGCCTACTTCCGAGAGCATGTCACGCAGGTCAACGAAGAGTTGTTCGCGCAACTTGAAGTCGAGGCCGACCAGGGGGTCGTCCAGGATGAACACGGACGTGTCCTTGATCATGCCACGGGCCAAGGCGACGCGCTGTTTTTCACCCCCGCTCAACTGGTTCGGGTACTTCTCCAGCAGGTGGGTGATTTTCAGTTTCTGCGCGAGTTTCTCGATCGGCGGCCGGATCTGGTCCCGGCTGCGGCCGGCAAGCGCGAGCGGGTAAGCGATGTTGTCGATGACCCGGTAATGCGGGTACAGGGCGAAGGACTGCGGCACGTAACCGATGTGTCTGGTTCCGGCCGCTGTGCGGGTCACGTCTTTGCCACGGAGCCAAACGCTGCCTTCATCCACCGGTTCCAGTCCCATGATGAGTCGCATCAAGACCGATTTGCCGGACACCGGCGGACCGAGCAGGACCGAAAAACTGCCTTGAGCAAAGGTCGCGCTTACCCGGTCCAGCACCCGATGCTCGCCGTACGCCTTGCTCACGTCTCGCAGTTCGATCTCGGCCATGGCGCCTTCTCAGCTCGGACGGTTTCCAAGATTGGCGAGGATGGGCACCAGCCAGATCCCGACGGCAAACACCCCCGCCACGATGGTTAACCCGAGAAGTAAGCGCAGAAGCGTGCCAACCAGCCTGGAGTCCGGCGGGATGTTTCCGGCCACGGTTTGCAGCAAAGCCGACACCATCAGCAGAATCAAACCGCATCGGTAAAGGTCCACCGACACATTCTGCGCGATCAGGCAGAATCCGATGAGGATGCCGGTGAGAAGAACGATCTCGAGCTTACCGGCAAAAGGCAATCGGAAAAATTTCATCGGGCAGCATCAGATCGGCTGAAAAGCAGCGGGCCGTTTCTCTCCCGGTTCACACTTCGCCGCGAACCGTACCGAAAGTCATGCCCACGAGCAGGTATTTCTGAAAAAAGTACAACGCAATAACCGGCGGCAAAAGGTAAATCGCGCCCAGGGACGCCACAAACGTCCAGTCGACGCCGCCCTGTTGGTAAGACTGCGTGACGAGCAGGGTCGGGATGGTCGTCGTGCTTTTGCCGCCGAGAATGAAATTAAACAAAAACTCATTCCACACGAAGATCAGGTTGAACACGAACGCCGCAATCAATCCGGGTTTCACCTGCGGCAGGATGACCTTGAAGATCACGTGAAAGCGGGACGCGTTGTTGGCCAGGCCGGTCTCGTCGAACCGCAGCGACACGCCGTCCATGAACCCTTTCAGAATCCAGAGCGAGAACGGGATGCTGTACATCGCGTAAAACAACGTCATCGGCCAGAAACCGTCTTTCCACCCCAACGCCGCGTACATCAGGTAAACCGGTACGACCACCGCGGCGCCCGGCACCATCCGGATCGACAGGATCAAGAACATGATGAAATCCGTTCCGAACGGCTTGAATCGCGACAAAGCGTAAGCGGCCAGAAACGAGATCACGATCGCAACCGAAACGGATACCACCGAAATCAGCAGGCTGTTGCAAAACGTCGGCCAAAAGCTTTCCCGGTTAAAGAGAGAAGCAAAGTTGGCAAGCGTAGGTTGGAAAAGCCATTTGGGCGGGATCGACAACAGGTCTTCCTTGGTCTTGAACGCAGACAAAATTATCCACAGCACCGGGAAAAAGTAGACCAGCGCGACCAGCCAGAGCACGCCCCAGTACGCGTAGGTTTTCCAGTTCTGCCGGCTGCTCATGCCGAGTGTTTCCGCCGGTGAAGGTTCAAGAGGTACAAAAAGAGGGCGGTGAAAGAAATTGCCGTGAGCAGGGTGATCACCGCGACGCCCGAGGTCCACCCGATGCTGAAGGCTTCAAAGGCCCGCCGGAACATCATAACGCCGATTACCTCGGTCGTACCGCCGGGACCGCCCCGGGTCAGTTGGTAAACCAGATCCGTCACTTTGAAAGCGTCAATGGTGCGAAGGATGATGCCCAACACCAGGATGAAGCGGGCATGCGGCAGGATCACATGCCGGAACCGATTCCAAAGGCTGAGCCGGTCGATCTCGGCAGCCTCGAGTTCTGCTTTCGGCACCGACCCGAGCGCAGCCAGCGTGATCAAGACCATGAACGGCGTCCACATCCAGACATCGACCGCCACCAGGGCGGCAAACGCCAAACCTTCAGTGCCGAGGTATTCCACGTTGGTGTGCGTGATGAGGCGCGTCAGATAACCGATCACCCCGAACGTCGGATCGTAGTTAAGCCGGAAGAAGGTGCCGATGGCCGCAGGCGTGAGGATCATCGGGGAAAACAGGAGCGTCAATGCGAGGCGCCGGCCGGGCATTCGTGTGCTTCCCCAGTAGAGGGTCCCGATCAGCGCACCGAGCAACGTGGTGAGCGTTACGCTGAAAAAGACGAAGGTAAACGTGCGGCTGAACGCCAGCCACAGGTCGATGTTGTCGAGGTAATCCAGGTAGTTACGAAACTGGACAAAACGCGGCGGCCGCCCAAGCGTCAGCGAATAGTTGTAGAAGCTCATGCCCACCATCCAAAACAACGGCAGGAGATTCCAGATCGCGAAAAACATGAGCGCCGGCGCAAGGAGGAGCCATGGATACAAGCGGGAATTCTCGATCGCACGCATGCCCGATCACTACGATTAAAGGTTAATGAACCGGGCTGTGCCCCCCTGACGTTTACCTCACCGTTTTCCCTGCGGCGTTGGCCTCCCGGCCCGCCTGGCTGGCTATTTGAGTTGAAGCCTCAGGTACTCAGTCGTCGGTTTTTTCTCCGTGTCGCCCAGATCGTACAGCACCTGCTGCTGGCGCGCGGCGGCCCAGTTCAACGCCTTCATGGGATCGTTAACCGCACCGGTGACGTACGACGTAAAAGCTTCCTGCTGGATGGCCAACAGCTCCGCGTACTTGGGTGAGTGGTAAAAATCCCGGTTGAACGGGATCATGAACTTCATCGCCCGGTTCCAGGGATTGATGCTGTCGAAATTCGGATCCTCCAGCGTTGCTTTCACCGCCGGGTTGCCGCCCTTTTTGGCAAATTCCAGCTGCGTCTCCGGCAAATACCACCACTTGAGAAAATCGAGAATGGCCTGTTTTTGTTCCGGGGTAGCGTAGTTGTTGATCACCCAGGATTGACCGCCGATGCAATAGAGGCGCTTGATGGACCCGTCCGCTTGCTTGATCCCAGGCGAAGGCACCACCATCACCTTGTCGCGGTTTTGAGGCGTGATCATCGCCAGGCCCACCGCCGCCCACATCTGAGCCGTGGCCACTTTACCCTGAGTGAAGGCGTCAATGTTCTCGGCAATCCCGTAGTTGACCGCCCCCGGAGGTTCGACCTCCAGGAACGATTTTTGGATTTCCAGGCCTTTGGCGTTGACCGGGGTATTCAGGTAACCTTCCACGTCGTGGGTCTTGGGATTCCAGAACTCGCCCCCCGCCGACCACTGGATCGGGTAAAGGGTCATGCTCTCGAAGTCGTACTCTTTCGAGTGCTGAAGGCACGTGCCGTACAGACCTTTGTCCGGGCGGGTGAAAAATTTCGAAATCGCTTTGAATTCGTCAAAGTCGACCTTTTCCCAATCCTCAAACGTTTGCGGCAATTCGCGACCGGTCTGCTGCTTGTAGGCGTCGCGTTCGGCCGGATTCTGAAAAAGATCTTTGCGGACGAACAGGACCAGCACGTCGGTTTCCTGCGGTAAAGCCACCTTGTGACCCGAGTTGTCCGGGTACTCCATATAAGAGCTCACCAGCACGGGGTGGTACCATTCCGGGTTCAAGTCCGGGTTTTGCTTGATGGTGTCATCCAGCTTCACGATCCAGCCCGGCTCGGTAAATGCCCCCAACCATTGGCTGTCGCTGACAATCAGCGAGTACTCGTTCGACTTGGTGGCAAGCGACGACGCCGCTTTCTGAAACAGCGTGGAAAACGGGGCATCGGCGTAAGTGAAACTGACGTGGTAGCCGTACTTCTCCGCCGCGTACTTCGCGAATTCCGGAGCCATGTCGACCGGGAGTTTGCTCGGCAGCCAGCCCGCCACGCCGAGTACGGACAACCTGATCGTTTTACCTTTGAGATCCAGGCGCTGTCCTTCTGCCCGGCTGGATGCCGGCAGCGCGCACAGGCTGCAAAAAATGAGCGAAGCTAAAAGGTGTCGGGTGGTCATGGCGGGGAACTTTGGTGGATGCACGACCCGCACGCTTGATACGGGTAGGCTTATGGACGCGCGAATGTAGAGGGATGCCCTTGAAAGTCAAGGGACGGCGGCCGGTTCTCGCCCCTGAGTTGCACATTTGCTCACCCTGCGGGTAGATGCTCGTGGGGATCGTCACGCCAATTTCTTGGGCGCGATTCCCACCAGGATCGAGCCGGCAACCCTCACGCGCCCTGGCGGGCTAATACATCGGTTCTGAGGCTTGTCGAGCTGTCTTTGCCCCGGAGTGTCCTGGTCTCGGCAGCGCCGCACCGGCGGGCACGAAAACGAGGAGCTTTTTTGGATTATCCGCTGGACTCTTTCGCATCTTCGGATGACGAAAATTGCGTGATCCCCGCCCGCTCCCGTTGCCCCTGGTGTAAAGTCGATGATCCGTTATACCTCTCATACCACGATGAGGAATGGGGGGTGGCCGATTACGACGGGGGGCACCTGTTTGAAATGCTGGCCCTCGAGGGCGCGCAAGCAGGGTTGAGTTGGCGAACCGTGCTTCGAAAGCGTGCGCATTACCGGAAGGTGTTTTGCGGGTTTGATCCCCACGCCCTCAGCCAGTGGACGGATGCGGAGATCGCCAACGCCCTGCGGGACCCCGGGATCATTCGCAACCGCCAAAAGGTGGACAGCGTGATCAATAACGCGCGGGTGCTCATGACGCAGTTTGGAGGCGATCCCGATCGGTTTGCGACATTTCTCTGGGCTGCGGTGGATGGCAAGCCCATCCAGCACGCCTTTCAATCAATGGGCGACGTGCCCGCGCGCGACCCGGCGAGCGACCGGCTTTCGGCTGAATTGCGCCGGCGCGGTTTCCGGTTTGTCGGATCCACGATCTGCTACGCGTTTATGCAGGCAGTGGGCATGGTCAACGATCACCTCGTTACCTGTTTCCGTTATGACGAGGTACGGCGGCCAGGCTAGGCATAACTGCTCCAAGCGCCAACCTCTACCGGTTGCCCCTGCGTCCGCCCCATCCCTGCGGCCGCTCGGAAGAAGTCCGATGCGGCATTCATGATCCCGGTCCGGCGTTCGGCCAACGCAACGCCGCATCGAAAAACGAAAGCAGGGGGATTCCCTCCAAAAGGCATGCGGAACAGTCCATGAAGTTGTTTCCCCCGTTGCCGGCGCTGGTTTCTTTCCTGCAGCCGACCGCACGACGGTTGGCGCTGACGGGCGGATTCACGTCCGTTGCGTTGGGGTTAAGCCTGGTGAACGCAGCGCCTGTCTCGCAGACATCAACCGGCGGATGCCCGCACACCATCACTTACGATCGTTACTCGCTCAAAATAGACGGGAAGCGCATCTTCCTTTACTCCGGCGAAATCCACCCGTTCCGTCTGCCGAGCCCATCCCTCTGGCGGGACGTGCTGGAAAAAATCAAGGCAGCCGGCTTCGACGGTATCTCCGTCTACTTTGACTGGGGCTACCACTCCCCGTCACCGGGGACGTATGACTTCACCGGCATCCGCAACGTGGATTACTTCCTTGAGCTTGCGAATGAGGCGGGCCTGTACGTGATCGCCCGGCCGGGACCCTACATCAATGCCGAAGTCGACGCCGGGGGATTTCCCGGCTGGCTGATTCGACTTCCCGCCAGCCTCAGGAGCACAGATCCGCGCTACCTGAGGTGGGCGTATGAATGGATGGAACGCATCGACGTCATCATCGCGCGCCATCAACTTACCAACGGAACCGGCAGCGTGATTGCCTACCAGGTTGAGAACGAGCTTTACGACACTTCAACCAACGGGCAGCAATACATCCAGGACCTCCAGAATAAGGCGCGCGCCGACGGAATTGTCGTCCCGTTTACATTCAATGAACCTACCCTCGGGGCGACGCTTTACATTACCGGACTCGGTGCCGTGAATCTCCCCGGCTTTGACAGCTACCCGCAAGGCTTCGATGCCTCAGACGCTCAAAAATGGTCGCAGGTTCCCGACTTCACGGTTAATCGGCCGCTGCTGCAAAACAGCCCGCTTTTCTCTGCGGAGCTCCAAGGAGGAAGCACGGACGTCTGGGGCGGCCCGGGCTACCGGAATTGTTATGAATTAACCAACGCCAACTTTGAGGGCGTGTTCTACAAATCCCTCATCGGCCAGGGCCTCACGATGATCAACTTCTACATGACCTGCGGCGGGACCAGTTGGGGATGGTTGCCTTATGACGGCCGGGCGAATTCATTCATCACCGGGGTCTACACCTCGTATGATTACGGCGCGGCGATCGGCGAGCCTCGGGTGCTCACCGGCAAATACGCGGAACAAAAGCGCATCGCTCACCTGCTTCGAGCCGTCGCCCCGATCAGTGAGACCGACCCGGTGAGCTCGGCCCCTGCGCCGACGAACGCCGCCCTTTTACAGTACACGCGAAGGAATCCGGAGACGAACACCTTTGTCTACGTGTTGCGCCATGCGGATGCCACCTCAACGACGGACGAGCGCACCCATATCACGGTCCGGACGCCCGACGGTGACTACGCTTCGGTACCGCAGCAACCCGGGGCCGCCATCGAGATCGCCGGCCGCGAGGCGAAACTCTTGCTGGCCAACTTTGCCCTGAAGCGGGGCCACCTGGTCTACTCCACCTCGGAATTGATGACCGAGGCGGACACGGGGGACGCCGATTACGTCGTTTTGTATGCACCGGCCGGCCGGCAAGGTGAAACCGTGCTGCGGTTCAACGCCCAACCCACCATCAAGGTGTTGGCCGGCAGCGTGGATTCGTCCTACGATCCGTCGAACGGGGACCTCCGGCTGAATTACGTCCACGGCGGGCTGGCGAGGGTGCAGGTGATCGGGCCGGCGGGAACTCTGTCCCTGCTCGTCGCCGATTACCCCGCCAGCGCGACCTTTTGGGAGCGTGATCTGGGCGGTCGCCAAGTGCTGGTGTCGGGCGCTTACCTCGTCCGCAGCGCAAAGATCATAGGCAATACCCTTAAACTGACCGGTGATCTGGACGCGGCGACCACGCTCGAGCTGTTTGTGCCCGAATCGGTGCGTCGCGTGGCCTGGAACGGCGTGGCGGTGGAGACCCGGCGCACGCCTTATGGGACCTTAACCGCAAGCCTGTCCGGCCCGGTGGCTGCCCGATTGCCGGCCCTTACAGGGTGGAAGTTCCAGTTCGAATCGTTCGAACGGGACGCCGATTTCGATGACTCACGCTGGGTGATGGCCAACCACCTCACGACGAATAATCCCAACCCGCCCGGTAGCCTACCCGTTCTCTATGCAGATGATTACGGTTTCCACCATGGCCATATCTGGTACCGGGGCCATTTTAGCGCCACCGGACAGGAGACTGGGATCACCCTGGACGGTGAAGGCGGTGTGTACGGGAGTTATGCGGTTTGGCTCAACGGCACCCTGCTCGGCACCCAGCCCAGCGGCCAGCGCACGTTTGGCTTCCCCCAGGGCGCCCTTAAGCCAAACCAGAATAACGTCGTCGCGGTGCTGGTCATGAACATGGGCCATAATGAGTCGTTCTTGCCCTTTGAGGCGGGGGCCAACACCGTCTGCGATCCGCGGGGTATCAAAACGGCCATCCTGCAGGGTACCGCCACCGGCACGCTCTCCTGGCGGATTCAAGGGAATCGAGGCGGCGAACGGGTGATCGACCCGGTCCGCGGTTGGTTCAACAACGGAGGGCTTTATGGCGAGCGACACGGCTGGTATCTGCCCCTCTTTAACGATGAGCGTTGGGCAACGGTTGACCTGCCTGACCGTTGGGTAAACCGGCAGCTTCCGGCGGGGGTCGGCTGGTATCGAACCACCTTTAATCTCAACTTGCCCGCGGAATCGGACGTGCCGATCGGCATCAACATCGCTGACCCGACCTCGCTGCCTTACCGTGCGCTGATCTTCGTAAATGGCTGGCAAATGGGCATCTATGCTAACGAGCTTGGTCCCCAACGAACGTTTCCAATCCAACCCGGGATCCTGAACCCGCACGGAGTGAACACGATCGCGATCGCCGTCTGGGGCGAAGAAGGAAGCGCCGGCGGCACCGACAGCAGCGGCGGTTTGGGCAAAATCAACCTGGTCAAGTACGGCAACTTCAAGGGCGGCGTACCGGTTACGGTTGTGCCTGCCCCGCTGATTCTCCCGTGAGACGGATGCCGGCTAAGCCGGTTCGCAAGACGCGCCTGCTGCAACCCGACGGGAGAGAAAGGACCACCTACCCAACCGGCCTGAGACGTGATTCGAGCATCACTTCGGCAGCTTTTTCCCGAGCCATTTCTCGAACGCTTTCTTACACCCCTTCTCAGGATGGTTAAGCCGGTTTTAGCCCCGAAGGGGCGGCCAGAACCTAGCCCAGGGTTCCACCCCTCTGCCATTTAGTTAGGGGCGGCGGGCCGGGCGTGGCCTTCCGTCCCGGTAGAACGGCTGATCCTATACCCTTCAGGCAGCGATCTCGGTAGAATGCCGGCTGGAGGGGGGGCGCCGCCGGAGGATGCTCCGCACCTTGTTGAATTGGTCTTAGGCCCAACGGCCCGGGAGAACCTAGCCCAGGGTGAATCCCTGAGCTTTGCCCACATTCTTTGAGGGCAGCGCGGAGACAGCCGTGACCGTCTTACGGCCCGAAGGGCCAAGAGAACCTAGCCCAGGGTTTACCCTGGGTAACCGTCAAATCACGATCGAGCCCTTAAGGGGCGGCAGAAAGCGTTGCTCATGGTTTCTGCCGCCCCTTCAACAAATCCAACCCGGCGGGGCGGGCGTTTGTCAGCGGAGGCGTACAGGCGTGACGCCTTAGGAGGGTTCGATCGGGGCGGGGTGCGTTCCCAGGGTAACCCCTTGTCTTTGCCCACATCTTTGCAACCCCTTGCGTCCCAGCCCGTTACAAGGGAATGTTCGTCTGAACGTGCGTTATGCAAGTGGTTGGGGATAACCATTTGTGAAAACGAGCTCCCAGATGTGGGTAACAACGAGGGGTAAATCCTGGGCTAGGTTCTCCCGGCCCGTTGGGCCTGGACGGTTTATACGATCTGATAGGTGTAAAGCTGGCAGGGCACCTCACCCCTGGGGCAACGCCCGCACAGGCACTGAAGTGCCTGGCTACGATCAGCCGTTCCTCCAGGACGAAAGCAATACCCGGCCTTGTATCCTTAACTAAATGGCCGTGCGGTGGAACCCTGGGCTGGGTTCTGCCGCCCTTCGGGGCTAAGACCGGCTCAACCATTCTGAGGAGGGGTGTAAATGGCTCCTTTCGTCTCACTCGAAGTCGTATACCACGAGCCTTGCGAAGAGCGGCTTACACTGCTTCACGAATTCCACGTGTTGAGGATGATCCTGGTATTCATCTTGAGCTTGTTTGCTCGAGAATTGTAGGTTCAGCGCCACTTGATACGTCTGATCAACCACGCCGCGATGGCTTGGCACCATCTTACCGACGTGGAAATTCACGATGCCCGGGATTGACGTCAGGTATTGTTTGGCCGCAGCAACCAACCGGTCAGGGGCATCGGGCTCACTGGGGTCAGTCCAAAAGATAACCACGTGTGAAAACATCCCGCGATATTCAATGAAACTCGCTCCCGATGCAATAGGCGGAAGCGTTTCAGCCTTTGGCGAAAACGAAAGGTGTATGATCTAACCAAAAAGAAAACGCCGGCCGCGATCGTCTCCCAGCGGTTCCGACGGCAAAGTCGAACTGTATCGTTTCTCGATATTGTCGATAGATTCCTGCTATGGGTACCTCGGGTTCCTTGCTCGCCGACTTTTCGACCGACCGCCGCCTTTTATGGCTCTGCCGGATGGCAGCGGCCGTCAGCTTGGCCAGCGCGTTGGCGGCCGATGGGCTGCTCCAACTGATCGCGCTGATCGCGAGTACAGCGTGGACCGTTTTGATTTGTTGCGGGTACGGGACGTGATGGATCGAGAGCCGCCGCCGGTGCCCGCAGCGCAAACGGTCGCGCAAGCCGCCGAGGCGATCCGCCGCGGCGAGCCCCTTTACTGCCGGCGGCGGAGAACCCGGGTTGAATTGGGTGCGGTTGTTCGACGCGGGCCTTTCTGAAGGTCAATAAATCTTGCCGGTGGCTCCGCTCTGGACCGACAAGCCGGCGCCGCTGGTTTCATTGAAGCTCTCTGCCGTCCTGCCGTGCCCTTTAAACAGGATAGCCCCGACCTGGAACCCCGGACCCGCGACTTGACTAAGTCCCTGGACTTTTCGGGTTCCAGCAGTTTCCGCGGGCCGTGGCGTTTACTTTGCCGGTTCACAGCGGAAAATTGCAATCTTAGCGCCGATGCAACTTCCCACCATGACAGCGAAGCCGGCCGCTCCCCCCGCAAAAGGCTGGGTGGGCACCACGCTGGCGGTTTTCTACGTTTTCTTATGGGCCTCGGCTTACGTGCCGAGCAAAGTGGCTTCCACCCAGAGCCCGCCCTTATGGTTTTTGGCGGCGCGGTTCCTCGCGGCGGGTGTGGTGCTGGTTTGCATCGCGGTTGCGCGGCGTCGGCCGTGGCCAAAACATGTTTCGGGTTGGGTTTTCGCGGCGATCCTCGGGCTGTTTGGCAACGCCCTTTACTTGGGACTGACCTACACGGCCTTGCACCGCCTCTCGGCCGGCATGGGCGCCATCATTGCCAGCACCAACCCCCTCCTGCTGGCCCTTGTCGCGCCTTATTTCCTCAAAGAACGGCTGTCGATCACCAAGCTGGCAGGCTTGGTGATCGGCTTTGGCGGGGTGTTGACCATCGTGCTCGCGCGCACCGGCGGCACGACCGCACTGCCGCCCGACGTGGCGCTGGCCTTTGGCGGCGTCATGGCCAACGTCTGCTCGACGCTGATATTCAAGCGGTACGCGGTCCGGTTCGATCTGATGGTGGTCACGGCCCTGCAGATGAGCAGTGCCGGGCTTTTCATGGCCGTGACGGCGGCCTGTTTCGAGCCCTTGGGCGTGACGATCACGCCGGAGTTACTGCTGGCATTCGCTTACCTGGTCCTGGTCCTCAGCGTTGGGGCCTCGTTGCTGTGGTTTTGGTTGCTGACCCATGGGGAGGCAAGCCGTGTGAGCGCCTACTACTACCTCACGCCCGCGTTTGGCTTGGCGCTGAGCGCGTGCCTGTTGCACGAAGCTATCGGGCCCGGCGACTGGGCCGGGCTGGCCGCCATTGTGTTCGGGATTGTCCTGGTTCAGCAACGACCAAAAGATGCGGGCACGAAGACCGCCGAGTAAAGAAAAGTGGAACCGGCTGCGGGGTGCTCGCGGGGGGGGTGGGCCCGGCCGCCCAAATCGCGGTTACCAGCGTCGGAAGAGTCGCGGCAAGCGCTCCATGGTCCGAAGCGATTGGATGGCCGCCTCGCGGTTTGCCATCAAAAGCACCTTCTGGCCGTGGAGCGTGCGGGGATCCGGTAGGGGTAAGCGCACGAGAACTACCGCTTAGCTGCAAACCGCTGAAAAGCTCGAAAGGCCTTGCTTGCTTTGTAAGGCTCGACAACGTTTCCGAACGCCGGCAAGCGAGCGCTCGCTCCCGTCCTCCCACATGACCGGCCCTTCGTCTGCGGCGTACGCGTAACGCCACCTGATGTCCTGGCACAGGCCCACCAAGTCTTGGTAGATGCTCATCGCATTGACGCCCAGGCGGGTGAGATCGTGCCGGATGCTCGGGAAGATGGCCGCGGGGATCTTGAGTTTCACGAGTCGCTGTTCGAAGTGTTCATCCTCTTCCAGCGCCCGGAAGGGCGATTGCTCGTCGTGGCTCGGGTGAACGGTGAAGTAGCCGCCTTGGGCCGCAATCCGGCTGGAGACCAAGCGTGGAACGAGAATGCTGAGCTGCTTGATTTCGAAGGGGTTGCCCTTCCCGGAACTGTCCACGTAATCGCCCCCATCACTCACCAACCCCTCTCGAGCGTGGAACAACCAGATGACCCCATGGTCCGACTCGGCGGGCCGCTCCACGACGAACCAGGTCGCCGCCAAAGCGTTTACCGACCGGTCGAGCAATCGGGTGGGCAGCCCATGATGCTGAGCGACGGCCAGCCAGTCCCACTGGGTTTCGGGGCGCATCTCCAGAAAGGGCAGGCTACGGCGCATGAACTGCCTGAGCAGCGCCTGTTCAGTCTCCAATAAGCCCCCATGCTTGGGATGCAGGCGGGCAATAGAGGGTAGCAGCGGTTCGTCGACGCGCTGGCCACGGAAGAAAACCTCGCCCCGGCAGGAGCAATGTTCCTCGATGTAACCAACGAGGTCAGACAGAGCACAAATCACCATTTCTTGCATTTACAACTCCGCAGAAACTCTAAGTATACGCATGCCCTGCCGGGTCCGAGTGCGCGGGGCATAGAGCCTTGTGGTGCGCTCAGGGAGGGACCGCGGTGGAGACCGGGGCAAATCGGGGCCGATGTTTCGTCCTGAAGCGTTGCAGCTTTTCTGATTCGGCGGAAAAACTCGTGCCGACGGGCAACTTTGGGCTTTGAGGTCAGCGCCTGAGCCAATCGTGAAACACGATTCCCACGATGCCTGCACCCGCAATGACCCCCAGCGCCGCGCTTAACCGTACGGTCAACGATCGCTGCGCGGCGACCCGGGCCACTAGCGGGATGTCGACCAGCGTACTCGTCAAAGAGGCCAGCACGGCGCCGTTCGCCGCAATCGCGGCGTTCACCTCCCGGTGGGCGGCGGCCGTGCCGGCCGCGGCCACGGCCGAAGCGCTCGAGACCAAGCCCCCCGCGACGCTCACGGCATAAAATCCCCAGGTGCCAAGGCGCTTTTGGGCCAGGGTTCCCGCGACGTGCAACGCCAGAAAGATTAACCCGAATTTTAGCGCGGCCTTCAACGAAAAGGGTTGCTCGAGGTTCAACTTCGGGGTTTCCGGGCCAGCGCTGCCCCGTTTGAGGCCCTTCCAGATGAAAAGCATGCTGAAGAGGATCATCAGCGCCAGGGGGATCAAACTGCTCACCCACGCCGGCCAGGCCAGGAGGGCCAACAACAGCGAGTTGCGCAAGAGCATGGCGGCGGTGGCCAGCAAGGTTCCCCGGTAAGCCACGGCGAGAAGGCCCTCGCCGCCTTCTTTAACCCGTTGGGCCAATTCGGCCACCGCGGCGGTGCTGTTGACCAAACCGCCCAGGAAACTCGTGATGTCAAAGCCGCGCGGGCCGTAAAGTTTCCACAGCACGTAATTGACAAAGCCAAGGGCGGCGATCAGAAGGACGGTGATCCAGGTACCCTGCGGTTCGATCAAGCCCCAGGGGTCAACCGCCCGGGCGGGCAGCACCGGGTAGATGAGAAAACTCAAGATGGCCAAGAGGATGGCGGACCGCAATTCCAGGTCGCTTAAACCGACCACAAAGCCGCTGATGGTCTCTTTCCAGGCCAGCAACGCCGCGGTGATGACCGTCACGGCTACCGGGGTAAAGGTATGGCCCTGGCCGCAGAAGACGCCGGCAAATCCGACGAGCAGCAGCGCAGTGGAGGTGGTGAGGGCGAGCGTCTGGCGGAGGGTAAACTGGCGCCAGTTCATCAAGCCCACCAGCACCAGCAAACATGCCATCGCCAAAGTGGCGAACCGATCCCCGGCTAATCCGCCCACGCAGCCCAGCAAGGCCGCCAAGCCAAAGGTCCGCACGCCTGCCTTGCCGTGGTGTTCGCGCTCCAAGCCCACGAAGACCCCGCAGCCGACCGCCAGCACGAGCCGTAGGAGCGTGGGCAGGTAAGGCCAAGGCGAAGCGGGGTTGGTGACGTCGGGGTCCGACATAGGTCCTTTATGTCCAAAAACCCGCGCTCGGCAAGGGGCATGCCTTTGCCCGGCCCATCGCTTGGCTGGACAAAAGAATCGGTTACCGGTGATCGTGCCGCTAACGGACGCCCGTTGTCCGCAAGCGCGGCGCCAGCCGCAGGGCCAACGGCCAGGTGAGCAGGGCGGTGCCGGCCGTCATCGCGGTGCCCCAGCGCGGCCCGGCCCAGTCGCCCACCAAGCCGTACAGCACGGGCGCAAGCGCCCCCGAACCGATGACGCCGGTGTAGAATAGAGCGAAGGCGCGCTCGGCCCGGCCCGGCGGCGCCAACTCGGGTACCGTGCCGTAAAGCACCGAGGAGGTGCCGTTGAGCATGACCCCCAATAGCGGCAGCGCGACGAGCGTCGGGGTGAGCGGCAGGCTCAACACCGCCAGGATCAGGGCGGCGGTGGCGCCCTCAGTCAACAGCACCGTCGCGAGCACGCCCCATCGGGCGCCCAGCCACCCGCAGGCGAATTTGCCCGCCGCGCCGCCCCCGAACACCAGCGCGAGGGCAAAGCCCACAGTCGGCAGGGCGGCGCCTTTGGCCTGCAGCAGGAAGGGCAGGAAGGTGAGCAGCCCCATGCGCGCGGCGGTGTCCAGCACGCCCAGGACAAACAACAGGGCGAAGCCGCCGCGGCCACGGCCATCGCGGAAAACGGGGCTGACTTTTTCCCTGGCCGGTGCCGGGGCGACCGGTGGCAGGAAAGCCAGGACCGTCCCGGCGACGGCCATGCCCAGCGCGGCAAGCCACTGAAGCGCTTGGCGCCAAGGCATCAGCGTCAACAGCAGCGAGGTGAGGGCCGGCAGCGCCGCCTTACCCAGATCGCCGGTGAAGTTGTAGGTGCTCAGCGGTCCACGGGCTTCGGCCCCATAGGCCCGGGCCACCGCAGCCGAGGCGGTGGGGTGCTGGGCGCTGGAGCCCGCGCCCGAGAGCGCCAACCCGGCGCAGAGACCGAGCAGCCCGCCGGACCAACCAGCCAGCGCGTAACCCAGCGCGGCCACCGCCGTGCCCAGGGCCAGGACGGCGCGACCGCCGAGTCGTTCGGCCCCCTGACCGGCAGACACCTGCAGCGCCGCCATCAGCCCGGCGTGGAGGCCCCGCAGCAGGGCGAGCCGGCCGTAGCCCAGGCTGAACTCGGCTTGCCAGACCGGCAGCAGCACGTAGAGCAGATCGGCGTAGCCGTCGTGCAGCGCGTGGGCCAAGCCGGCCACCACGAGAGTGCGGGCCCCGTGCGGCGGAGTCGGGCTTTGGGTCGCGGAAGGCGGGGCATGCGCGGGTGGCATCGTGAGTTCCTCAACGGGGGCATATAAAGCGTGGTCAGGTTCGGGGCCAGCGGTTTATCCTCCGGCGAACGTGCCGCCGTGAAAGCGTGGCGGTCCGACCCGTGCTTGGCATAGAAACTACCCAAGTTAGTCGGCGGGGCCGAGATATACCCCTCGGATGCAGCCCTTCACGCTGTTAGGGCCGGCCGACCCAGATGGCCCGGACCTGCCGAACCCAGCGTGCTGGACGTTTCTCGCCGGGAACGATGACCCGGAGGGGGCCTTCCGCCATGGTGAGTGGCTGGCCATCGCGGCGATCCGCCAATACGATTACCCGATCGGTCTGGGCCGGGTCCAACTCTGCCAGGGCAAAGACGGCCCGGTACCCATCCGCAGCGTCCACCACGACGTACCTGGCCACCGCCTCGCGGTTGGGCATGGTGGTCGCATCGAGTTTCATGCCCGCGGCGCGCAGCACTTCCCCGAGCGACACGCCGTCATAGGTGATTTCCCGACCCTGCCGATCCTGGACGCGGACCTGCGTGCGGGGCAGGCGCGCCCAGGCCGAGGCGGTCCACTCCGCCGGGGCGGGCACCTGGCCTCCGACCCGCAAGATCGGCTCCGATGCGGCCGAGCGGCTCAGGGCAGGCGTCGCGCTCCCTCCTTCTCCCTGAGCGAGGGCCAATCCCCGAAACCCAAGCAGGCCCAGAGCAAGCGCAAGGCTGATGCGAAGGCCCCCATGGGCCCACAATGCGTTTCGGCGCCCCTTCACCGGCGTTCTCTCCACGGAAACGGCGCAGCCGTCAAGCGCCGCTCAAAGGTGGCGTTATCTCGCGCCCGAGGATTGACGCGCCGCGGCGGCGAGCTCGCAAAGGCGGTCGAACTTTTCCCCGCTCACCGCGATGTCGAGGTGAAACACCTCTGCAATGCCCCGCGTCCAGCCATGGATGAAGTACGTCCAACCGTCCTCGACCTGGAGGTTGCGCGCCGCAGCCTGAGCCTTGGCCTGACGCAGGAACACCAGATCGCCACGGTAATTGAATTCCCAAACGATCCCGTGCCGCGGAAACAGGGCGGCATCCGTCACCGGCGAACCGGGCGCATCTTTGCCCAGGCCGGTGGCATTAACGACCAGGGAGCCGGGGTTGAGGTGCTTCAGCACGGCGTCGTTGCCTTCGGGCCCGGTGATCTCCAGGTACTCGACCGGCACGTCCGAGCCGAAGCCGGCGTGCACGCGGCGGGCTTCCGCCAAACGAGACGGTTGCCGGTCGGACACCACAATGCGCGAGGGCCGGTTTGCGGCGTTGTTTTCGCTGCACATGAGGTGCCAACTGGTCGCGATTGAGGAGCCGCCGGCGCCGGCCAGGAAAGCCTCGGCCCCGGTCTTTTGCCAGTGGTCTGGAGGAAGAAATCCTTCCAGGGCCAGCCCGGAAGAGATGGGGTCTTTGGCGTGGACAGCCAGCTTGCCGTGGGCCTTTGACAGGGAGCTGGTCTCGCCCAACCGCAGTGCGTGCGGATCGATTTCATCGAAGAGGTCCCGGCAGGCGGAGAAGAGGTCAATCTTATGCGTGGTCACCAAAGCGCCCTGCGAGAGGGGGTCGTTTTTGATGAACTCGACCGCGGCCCGGTAGGCGTCAGGTTCAGCATGCAGCGGGAAGTCGATGCCCGTGAGCTGGGCGTCGGCAATCCCCAGGTACTCGGCCCATCGGGGAAAGACTTTCATGATGGAAGACTGCGCGGTCGACACGCCGATGAAGTACATCGTGGGCCGGCTGGCCGGGACGTAAGCTTCGCTCATCGCGCTGCCTCCCCTGCTCGTGCTTCGGCCGCCGCCGAAGCGGCGGCTTTGGCCCGTTCCCAGCGGGCGATCTCTTCCTGCGAGCTTTCCTGGCAGCGCGGATTGGGCACTTCACGCCAGTCCCCGGCGCCGTCGTCGACGATCAGCACTTTCATGCGTTGAGCCCTGGCGATGATGCCATAATCCTGCCCGGAATCGGCCGGGTGGCAAAACAGGGTGAACAAGATCCCGGGGCCCGCGTTGACGCTCCGGCGAATCCAATGCGGGGGCGCGTAGACCGCCGTTTGCGGTTGCATCGCCGTGGCCCAGGTGTCGCCCAACGGCGTTTTTATGTGCATCACGCCCGCGCCGGTCTGGCGGTAGTAGAGCTCGCCGGTTTTTGGGGTGACAACGGCCTGGGCAGGTTCGGGAAAATGCATAGGCCGGTCAGGAGGAAAAGGGCGGTGGGACGGGTAAGAAACGCGGCAGACCAAACGCAATCTGCGGCCCAAAGATGTAGTTTTATAATCTATTTGTAATTAAGAAACTAAAAACTACTGGGTTATCACTTCAGATTTCAACTGCAAAGGCGTCATGACACGGTTAAAAGCCGCTTCGTCCGGTAGCGTTGCACGCTTGAATGGTAGCAAGACTACTATCCGGTAGTCCCCCCCCTCTGGGCGCCAAGCGATCGGCCATCAAATCGCGCAGCATCGAGGCGCCGGTGAATAGCCTGTCCGAGGGGCAACCAGCAAAAAGTAGTGCTCTCCGAATGGTTTGGCGCGGGTTGCCGGGTGATCATCATCATGTGCTGGCGCCGGAAGGCCGGACCGCATAAACCTGAACCCAATGAGTTCGCACGGTTTGTTTTTGGCCATTGACGTCGGCACGGGCAGCGTCCGCTCGGCGTTGGTCGACCTCAACGGCAACCCGGTGGCGTTTCAGGCCAAAGAACATGCCCAGATCGTGCCCCGTCCAGGCTGGGCCGAGCAACGGCCGCGCCAGTGGTGGGAAGGGGCAGTCGAAACGACGCGCGCCGTGCTTCAGTCCGTGGCGGGCGCCGCCGACCGGATCGTCGCGGTGGCCGCCTGCGGTCAAATGCACGGGACGGTGCTCATTGACGCCGCCGGTGAACCCGTCCTGGATGCTGTCCCGCTATGGAACGACAAACGGACCCGCGCCCTCGTCGAAAAGGTGCGGCGAGACCACGGGATCGAGAGATTTTTGCCGATCACCGCCAATCCACCCGCCGTCGCCTGGCAAGCCTTCAAACTGGCCTGGATCAAAGAAAACCACCCGGAAGCCTACCGGCGCGCAACCACGCTGCTGATGCCGAAGGACTTCATCAATTTCAAGCTGACCGGCGAGCGAGCCGTCGATTATCCGGAGGCTTCCTGCAGCTTTCTTTTCAGTTGCCAGGACCACGGCTGGAGCCGGCAGATCACCGATCTCCTGCAACTCGATTACGAGTTGTTGCCGCCATTGAAGCTCCCGGCGGAATTCATCGGCCGGGTGACGCCGCCGGCCGCCGCGGTCACCGGTTTACAGGAAGGAACCCCGGTGGTGACCGGAGTAGGGGATTTCCCGGCTAGCCTGCTGGGCTCGGGCGTCATTCGGCCCGGAACCGGGTCGGACTCGACCGGAACGTCGACCCTGGTGACGCTCTGCACGGAGCGCCCGACGCTCGACCCGATCATCACCAACGTTCTGAGCGTCGACGGCCGAAACTGGAACACCTTCACCATCCTGGATGCCGGCGGGGATGCCATGCGCTGGGCGCGCCGGGCCTTTCACGAAAACCAATATTCTTATGAGCAGATCGTCCGGCTGGCTGAGTCTGCCCCTGCCGGTTCCGATCAATTGCTCTTTTTGCCCTACCTCAATGGAGAACGCCTGGGCGCCCATCAAAATGCCCGGGCGCAATTCTTCGGCCTGACGAGCGGCCACGACGCCGCGCACCTGCACCGGGCGGTCATGGAAGGGGTGGCGTTTGCCGCGCGACGAAACCTTCGCTTGATGAAAGCGGCCGGCCACCCCATTGACGTGTTGGTCGCAAGCGGAGGCGGCGCGAAAACGCCGCTGTGGTTAGAGATCAAGGCCAGCATTTACGGATGCCCGATCGTCGTGCCGAAGAAGGCCGAATGCGGAGTGGTGGGTTGCGCGATCCTGGCAGGGTTGGCAACCGGGGCTTACGATAATTTCGAGGACGCGGTTGCCCGGTGCGTCGAATTCGGGCCCGCGATCGAGCCGAATCCGGATTGGCGGGCGACCTACGAGCGCCTGGGAGAACTCTTTGACGACCTGCACGAAGCCAGCCAGCGGTTCTATGACCGTCTCGAGCAGTGAGGCTTAAAAGTAAACCAACGGCGCAGCGAGGCGGGGCCGAAATCGAGGCGATTGCAGAGCGGTTTGATGAGCGATTTTGGGGCGTGTGGGGCGGTGTTAGAGCAGCGTGATCCGGCCTCGGGAACGGGCCGCGGCAAGCCGCTTGCCCGTTCCTTCCCTCCGGGGAGTTAGGCGGGGCGGTAATGCCCCCGGACCCAAATGTAGCGGTAGCCGTTCCAACGCCAGTGGCCCGGCACCCAGACCACCGGATAGGCCGGGTACGGTGGACGGTATTCGGTCAATGGCGGCGGTGGCGGGCGGTAAGGGCGCGGGGATCGGTACACGACGGTTTCTGTGCACGCGTTAAAGGCCAGCATGGCCACGGTCCCCAGAGTTGCGCTGCGGGTTAGCTCACAAAAATGCGGCAATTGCATGGAACGTTTTATAGGTTTAAACCCCATGGGCAGTGCTCGGTTGCGAGCCGAGTTCGACCGTGGTCACCCCGGTGCCGGACAGTCCCTGTCGTTTGTCGAAGGCGGCCCAACGCGGAACGAGCTGCAAGTTAGTCAGGTGGCTGGGGTATCCGGAGTAGCCGGCGGGCTCAAACAGGGATTGTTGCTGGATGATGCCTGGGCGTGTACGCTGATCGAATCGGAGGGGCCGATGGCGACATTCCTGATACCCAGCCGCATTGCTCCGGATGCGATCGACGATCCGAAAAACTTCACAAAAAGCTGTCCGAGGCTGTCCCGGAAAAGATCAAGCTGATGGCCACGCCCTCGAAGGAGGTTCTCGCGCCGCTCTAAAATCGTCTATGTCGGGCCCCGAATCCGCGTGTTGACTAGCCTTGAAGCTTACCCTGGTCTATGCCGCCGTTACCTCTGTATGAAGATGACTTGGTTGTCGTGACCCCGGATTCGCTGCTCCTCAAGCGTTATTACTTTCCGACGCTGCAGCCGAAGCTCGTGTCACTGGCAGAAATTCACCGGATCGAAATCCTTCGGTCAAATCTTTGGACGGGGAGATTCCGCCTCTGGGGCTCTGGGGATCTCAGAACCTTTTACCCTCTGGATCTGGGACGGCCAAAACGGGACCGGATCTTTCGGCTGACGCAGCGGGGCAAATGGATTCGAATCGCTTTCACCGTCGTAGACGCTGAGCGTTTTATCGCCGCGATCAGCTTGTTATCGGTTTCTGTCTCCGAAACGCCTATTCGGTGAACATCGAATGGAAACTGTAAAAGGGCTTAGGCTTGGCCCGGACGCGCGCTTTCAGGGGATGTTCGTGGACAGGTGTGTCTTATTGCCGGTTTCATGCGGCCAATCGACGACGTCCTTGCCATGGTAGCGCCGCGCTGTCCTGGGAGCGCCCCCCATGCACAGGTGCAGTCGACGGCCTGTCGAATGGAGGTCCTCGGCGATCTGGCAACCGGATTGCACGGTCCCGAACCACACGCACCTCGCCCGCACGCAGGGAGCGCGGGTTGCGGTATTGGGCCCATCTTCTTCATGACCATTGATTCGTCCGGATACCGAACCGCTCCTCGATGGCAGCCCGCCCATTGCTGGTTATGGTCAGAGCGCGGCTGTCTTCAATACGCTGGATCCAGCGTAAATGAAAAAAACGCCGCGCCCACGCGGCACCGAGCGCCCCGGCGATGTGGAAGCGTCGCTCGGTCCAATCCAGGCACGGCCGGCAGAAACTCCGGCGCTCCCTCTGAATGTCGCGGACGTCTATCCCGAAATCGACAAAAAATTTACGCCCGGCAGACGTGACCTCGCCGCCTTCGTCGTCCAGCAGAATGTACCGGCAGCCGGAAAGCCAGGCGGTCAGGCTGACGCCGAGTCTCCCGGCGAGGTGATCATAGCAGAGCCGCGCCGTCACGAGTGGTTGGCCGGCGCGGTCTGCAAGGTTGCGCTTGGCCCGCGGCGCAACGGCCATGATCGACTCCACCATGTAGGCGACCGCCGGTGACGCCAGGCGAAAATAGTGAAACCGGCCTTGCCGGGTCAGCGCCAGCATCTTCGCGCTCACCAGTTTGTTGAGGTGCTCGCTTGCCGTCTGGGGAGTAACCCCAGCCAGGTAAGCTAATTCTTTCGCGGTCAAGGCGCGCCCGCTCATTAACGCCAGCACCATTTCACTCCTCGCCCTTTCTCCGAGGAGTGCGGCCACCTGCGCGAGGGAAGAGAGCTCCGACACACGTTAAGCTCTGACTGGCCCATCAACTTCGCAACCCTCCATCCTTCGGTCCCGGCCGAAGCATAAAGGTTTGCCCCGGGTCTGCATTGCTTTTAAAGATCCCACTCCGGAATGCCATGCGCCAACCACGCAGGCGGCCCCATTTTGGGTGGACGATTCTATCCACAAGTCTCGGCTTTGCACTCGTTCAACTCGATGTTTCGGTTATTAACGTTGCATTGGCCAGGATGGGCAGCGACCTGCATGCCGGTGTCGCCGCGCTGCAGTGGGTGGTCGACGCTTATGCGCTCGCGTTTGCCTGTTTGCTGCTCTCCGCGGGAGTCCTGGGCGACCAGATTGGAGCGCGCAGAACGTTCATTGCCGGTCTGCTCCTGTTCACCGCGGCGTCGGCGGGCTGCGGCTTGGCGCCAAATGCCATGGCACTGGTCGCCGCGCGCGTCGTTCAAGGCATCGGCGCGGCATCGCTGGTGCCTTGTTCGTTAAGCCTGATCAATCATGCCTTCCACCACGATCCTGCGAAACGCGCACGCGCGATCAGCCTCTGGACCGCTGCGGGAGGCGTCGGGTTATCCGTCGGACCCGTGCTCGGCGGCGTCCTCACCGACGCGTTTGGCTGGCGCAGCATTTTTCTGATCAACCTGCCCGTCGGTCTGGCCGGAGTCGGTCTGGCCTGCCGGTTTCTGGAGGAATCCGCGCCTCACCGGACCAGATTCGATTTAGCGGGACAGTTGTTGGCCGTTGCTACCCTCGGCGTTCTAACCGGCGCTATCATTGAGGCGGGGTCAGTAGGTTGGGGCGCGCCGGCCGTGCTCGGCTCCTTAAGCCTCGGGCTGTTTCTTGGGGTTTGCTTCGTAATCATCGAGGGGCGCATCTCCGCGCCCATGTTGCCCCTCGGCTTCTTCTCCAATCCCACGTTCAGCGCCGCAACTGCGGTGGGTTTGCTGATCAACCTGACCCTTTATGGCATGATTTTCGTTTTTGGCCTTTACCTGCAACAGGTGCGCCGGTTCTCGCCGACGTGGGCCGGGCTTGCCTTCCTACCCTTCTCAGGCACCCTGACCCTGTCGAATGTCATGAACGGTTGGTTATCCCGGGTGTGGGGCCCCCGGCGCTTGATCGTCGTGGGGACGGTTCTCGGCGCCCTTGGCTTCGGGTTGCTTCACGGGCTTGGCGCCACCTCGCCCTATTCCGCGATGCTGCCGGGGTTACTGGTTCTGCCGCTTGGGGTCGGGCTGGCCGTCCCCGCGATGACGGCCTCGTTGCTCGGAACCGTGCCGAAAGCGCGATCGGGGGCGGCATCGGGCGTGCTAAACACAGTACGCCAATCGGGCGGTGCTGTTGGAGTTGCCTTTTACGGCGCTCTCATGGCTGCTGCAGGGGTGGCCGGTATCCGGGCCGCGTTCGCTCTGTCGAGCGCCCTGCTGTTGCTCGCCGCCTTGACGGCCGCTTGGGGAATTCGCGAGCGGAATGCACGCCCAACGTGCCATCTACCGGATGACGTGTGGCCCGAAAAATACCGCCGGTGACCCAGGGGGAGTGGCGGGCGCCGGGTGAAGGAGACGCCCCGGTCTCGTGGGAAGGTTTTGGTGTCAATTATTATCCTGCGCGACGGCGGTGTGCCGGTCTTTTCAAGCCGCCCAGCGCGGCGCAGGGGCTTCCGGAGTCCCGCCTATCACCGAAGCGGTGCGCGTGACCCTTCGGTTGTGGGCGTCCCACGAATCACGGCCAAGGCGATCCGAGCCGCGTTTGACGCCGGATTTAAGTAAAGGGCCAAGGGTTTAAATTTTAAAAATTTAATAATCTCCTTAAGTTGAAGCGATGGAGCACCCGGCCCAACACGTTCCCTTCGGTCCCTTTGAGGTGCTCGCGCTGGCAGCCTCTGCTGGCGGCCATGCGGCAGTCACGACCCTCCTGCGGGGCCTGCCTGCCGATTTTGCGCTCCCCATTCTCCTGATGCAGCATCTGGGGCCGGAGGCCACCGCAACCGTCGAGCTGTACGCCCGCTGGGCGCCCTTTGCTGTGGAGTGGGCGCAGCCGGGCGTGGCGCTCGCGCCCCGAACGCTGCTGGTGTGCCCGCCGCGGTCGTTCGTCCGGTTACTTCCGGACGGTACCTGCACGGTTTCGCCGTGCGAGCGCGGCGCGGTTGACAAACCGATCGACCGCTTCCTGGAATCCGTGGCGCGCAGCTTCGGCCCCCTGGCGATCGGCGTGGTGCTGACAGGCCTGGGCAACGACGGCGCCGCTGGCGCCCGTCAGCTTCATTTAGCGGGCGGGCAGGTGCTGGCGCAGAGCGAGGCCTCCGCCGAATACCCGGAGATGCCCCGGGCGACCATCCGGGCCGGCGCGGCGGACTTGGTCGTGCCGTTGCCGGACCTGGGGCAGGTCATCGGTGAGCTCGTCGCCGGCACGGGGGGCGGCATCCCCGCGCACAAGCTGCCAAACCTCTTCAAGCGCTTCCATTGAGTGCGCGGCGCGCGGGCGCGGACGGCCGAGGGTTCGGGCATCGGCCTGTCGATCGTGCAGGACTTGGTCAGCCGCATGGGCGGCCAGTTGACCGTCCGGAGCATGGAAAACCAGGGCTCGGCGTTCACGATCTGGATGCCGTACAAATCTTTCCGGTATGCCGTCGAGCCCGTGGCTGAGCGTGCAGCCATCGCCACCGCACCCGCCGGGGTCGCGGCCGACCTGCTCGAACGCCACCAGGCGCAGCAGGCCCTTCGCGAGAGCGAGGCGAAGTACCGCTCGCTCTTCGAGCGGATGGAGGAAGGCTTCGCTGTGTGCGAACTGGTCCGCGGCGCGGACGGCCACGCCATTGACTGGCGCCACCTCGAATTGAATCAAGCGTGGGAGCGCCAAACGGGGCTCAGCCGGGACGAGGCGCTCCGTTCGACAGGCCGCCCCGGCTGTTGCCGGGCCTTGACCCGCTGTGGTGCCGCGCCTTCGAGCGCGTTGTGGATGCCCGCGAAGCCGCCCGGTTCGAATCGCACATCGCGTCGCTCGACGTCCTGGCCTACCCGCAAGAGGGCGGCCGGCTCGTCGCCTTCCT